>CAJDUT010000002.1_pt1 | contig 58869 bp, 51 predicted proteins | sample 7390981 | NCBI WGS metagenome assembly CAJDUT01 (sample SAMEA7055681, study PRJEB34461) | soil metagenome | biome: terrestrial ecosystem; feature: Peninsula; material: soil | place: Antarctica | collected 2016 | reverse complement strand
GTATGTATCTTGAGTTCTACGGCCTCAACGAGCCGCCCTTCTCGATTACCCCTGATCCGCGCTACGTGTTCTTGTCCGAGCGCCATCGGGATGCGTTGGCGCATCTGCTTTACGGCATTGGCAAGGGCGGCGGCGGCGGGTTCGTGCAGTTGACGGGTGAGGTTGGTACCGGCAAGACGACGCTGTGCCGATTGTTGCTGGAACAATTGCCGGAAGACACGCGCGTGGCGCTGGTGTTGAACTCGAAGTTGTCGCCGGTGGAATTGCTGGAGACGATGTGTGAGGAGTACAAACTCGACATCGGCGACAAGCGCGGTAGCCTCAAGGGCTTGGTCGATATCCTCAATACGTACTTGCTCGATGCCTATGCGCAAGGTTTGCGCGTGGTGCTGATCGTGGACGAGGCACAGAACCTGTCGGTGGATTCGCTGGAACAGGTGCGTCTGCTCACCAATCTTGAAACGCCAACGCAAAAGTTGCTGCAAATCATCCTGCTTGGCCAGCCGGAACTGCGCGAGAAGCTCAATCAAACCGAACTGCGCCAACTAGCGCAACGGATCACGGCGCGCTATCACCTGACGCCGCTGGATCGCAACGAAACGGAAGCCTATGTACGCCACCGCCTGGCCGTGGCCGGCTGCGCGCATGTGCCGTTTTCGCGTTTGGGAATGCGTGCGTTGTACCAACGCTCCGGCGGTATCCCGCGTTTGATCAACATCATTGCCGATCGCGCCTTGATGGCCGGATTTGCCCGCGAACAGCAATCCCTTGGCGAGCGTCTGGTCGATCGCGCCGCAGACGAAACTTTGCCCGGGCATGCGCGCTATTGGGTGCATCGCTACGGACGTTGGGCGACAGCGGCTGTGGCGTTGATTGCGGTCGGCGTCGCCGCGCAATATTGGTTGAGTGCGCCAACATCCAAACCGGTCGATATTGCCGTGGCCGCCCCGGCCGTAGCGCCTGCCGATGACACACTGGTTCGCTTGCGCAGTGCCATCGCGCACAGCCCGGAGTCTGACCTGACCACCTGGACGCAATTGCTGGCGCGCTGGCAGGTCACTTCCAGTCAGGTTTCCGTGCGCGATGCGGAAAAATGTCCAAACGTTATCTTCCCCGGGCTGAATTGCTTGCACGGTTCGGGCACAATCGCGCAGCTGGCCCGTTTCGATCGCCCGCTGATCCTGGTATTGCACGACGCCAAAACCAGCGCGCAGGCGGTGCTGCAGGATGTCGACGCGAAGCACGTGCGCTTGGATCTGGGCGGTCAACATTGGCTGCTGGACAAGACCGATCTGGCGACAATCTGGGACGGCGAGTTCAACGTGATCTGGCGATTGCCGTCGGAAATCCCGGCAACCTTGCGCGTCGGCGATGCCGGCCCGAGCGTGGCCTGGGTCAAGGCGCAATTAGCGCGCATGGACGCAGACAAGTCCGACGATAATGGCCCGGCGTATTTCGATACGACGCTGGAACAGCGGGTGCGCAAACTACAGGAAGCCTACGGCATCAAGCCCGACGGAATCGTGGGCCCGGAAACGCTGTTCGCGCTGTCGGCGCTGGATGACAGCGGGCCGCATCTTTATCGCAATATTGAATGAACCCATCATGAAGTTGGAACATGTCGCTGATTCTTGAAGCCCTGAAAAAATCCGAAGCCCGTCGCCGCCTCGGCAACGCGCCTGATCTGGGTACGCCGTTTGCCACAGCGAAACCACGCCGTGGATTGCTGCCGTACTTCGTCATTGCGATTGCCATCGCAGCCGGCGGCGGTTGGTGGATGTTGCACAAGCGTGCAACGCCAGTCGCGCCAGTGACGACAAAGGCGACACCGGCACAGCACACTCCGGCGCCAAAGTCGGCACCAGCTCCTGCACTACATAGCATTTCCGGCGCGACCCACGGATCAGGAACCGATGCTAGCGCCGCGCCGCACGAACCATCGATCTGGGTTGCCACACAACGACCGTCCGACCGGCCGGGCTGGCGAGACAATCGTGCGGCACGACAAGGCCGCCGCAATACAGAGACCACAGCGTCGTCTGCATATACTTCGGCTCCGACTGTGGGGCCGGCGCAGGCATCGTTGGCGCATACACCAACACCGACTGCCGCGCCACATCTACCAATTGCACACGAGGGATCGCAGACACCCAAAGCGACGTCGCAACGGATTGCTGCCGCGCACCCGCCGCAAATGCCAACTCAACATGCGCCGCAAACACCCTCGCAACCGGCCCCAACCCAAGACAACGCGCGCAGCGCCGGTCAAATCGCGATGATTGCTCCCGCAAACTCAAACCAGCCGGATCCATCGCGCATGGTCGCAGGCACGGGCAGCGCGCCGACAAAACCGGCGCTGCCGGCGGAAGCAGCGACCGCACCCACGGATGTGCCGCCCTACTATCAGCTGGCATTCGACGTGCGCAAGGCACTGCCGGCGCTCAAATTGAGCATGCACGTCTATTCGGCTGATCCGGCTGCGCGCTTCGTGATACTCAACGATTCGCGCATGACCGAAGGTGAAAAGACACCGGATGACGTGACCTTGGAGAAGATCGTCCCCGATGGCGTGATCCTCGAATTTCAGGGTCATCGGTTCTTCTATCCGCGCGACGCGCTCTGATCGGCAAGGGCGATGTTCGTCGAGGTCGCCCGGCCACGCAAATCGCACCTGCCATGGGCCACGATCGCGATCATCACGTTGTGCGTGGTCGTGTTCCTGTGGCTGGCCAGCGTGCCGCCGGACGCGCGTGCGCCATTGTTGCGGCGTTGGGGCACGGTGCCAACCAACCTGTTCGATCATCATCTGCCGGCACTCCATGAATGGATCGAATTGCGTCTGGCACGCCTGTTCACGGCATTGTTCATTCACGTCGATTGGCTGCACCTGACCGGAAATCTGTTGTTCCTGATGATCTTCGGGTTGTCGGCTGAACGAGTGCTCGGGTCACCACGTTTTCTGTTTCTGTTCCTCGTCGGCGGAGCACTCGCCAATCTGGTAGGTGCACTGACCCTGTCCGGCGTGGACACCCCCATCGTCGGTTCCAGCGGCGCGGTGTCGGCAATCGTTGGCGCATATTTCGCGCTGTTTCCGCGTGCGCGCCTGGGCCTGGTGTTGCCGCTGGGATTGTTCCTGGAGTTCGTGCGTATACCGGCCGCTATCCTGATCGGGTTCTGGATCGCGCTGCAGTTCCTGTTCATGTTCGTTGGCCCGGCATTCGGCGCGGTGGCGTGGTGGACGCACATCGCCGGCTTCGGCATCGGAATTGTCTTTGCACTGTTGTCGCGCGGGGCCATCGCGCGCAGGCTGCGCAATATCTGAGCGACGCTGTCCACCGCATTTGCGGTCACAGCCATTTTCAAAGCCGCCGGGTGTGAGACAATTGCGCATGCGCAACAAAAAACTATACAAAGTCACCTTTCTGAGCCAAGGCAAAACCCTTGAGCTTTATGCACGGCACATCGCCAGCAGTTCGCTGTGGGGTTTCACCGAAGTCGGCGAGATTGACTTCGAGCAAGGCACTGGCGTTGTGGTCGATCCGACCGAAGAGCGCCTACGCGATGAGTTCAAGGATACCCGCATGCTGCATCTGCCGATGCAATGCATCGTGCGCATCGAGGAAGTCGACAAGCGCGGCCCGCTGGCGATCCGCGATGCAGGCAACGGCGAGAAGATCATGCTGTTTCCGATGGCGCCTCCGCACCATGGCGGAAAATAGGCAGGTTTACCCGAGTACCGCAGTGCTATCCGCGAGCACTGCCTGTCATCTGGCATCGGCATTGTTGCGGCGAGCGTAACTGCACCCAAACCAGACGTCCATGCGCAAGATCGTGCACATCGATATGGATGCGTTCTACGCGTCGGTCGAGCAACGCGACGATCCGACGCTGCGCGGCAGGCCCGTCGTGGTGGCTTGGCGCGGCCAACGATCTGTGGTCTGCGCAGCTTCGTACGAGGCGCGCCGCTTCGGTGTGCGATCGGCGATGCCGGCGATACGCGCGGAACGCTTGTGTCCCGATGCAATTTTCGTCGCGCCGGATTTCACTCGATACCGCACCGCGTCGAAACAAATTCGCGAGATTTTCCTGCGTCACACTGATCTGGTCGAGCCACTGTCGCTGGATGAAGCGTTTCTCGATGTCACCACGTCAAAAACCGGACTTGCCTCGGCAACCGACGTGGCCAAAAGCATTCGCGTGGAAGTCCGCCGGGTCACTGGACTGACGGCCTCAGCCGGCGTAGCGCCAAACAAGTTCCTGGCCAAGATCGCTTCAGACTGGCGTAAGCCCGACGGCCTGTTCGTCATCCGACCCAACGAAGTCGACGCGTTTCTTGCGCCGCTGCCAGTGGCGCGTATTCCCGGTGTGGGTAAAGTGATGGACGCAAAACTACACACGTTGGGTATTCGCACTTGCGCCGACCTGCGCGCATTCGATGCGCGCGAATTGCGCCAGCGCTTCGGAAGCTATGGGCGCCGACTGAGTGAATTGGCGATCGGCATCGACGAACGCGCAGTCAATCCGGATCAACCCGTGCAATCGATCTCAAGCGAAGACACCTTTTCGCAAGACCAGCCATTGAGCGCGCTGGAAGCAATGATCCGCGAGCTTGCGGGAAACACCTGGACGGCAACGCGCAAGACGCAACGCGTTGGGCGCACCGTCGTGTTGAAACTCAAGACGGCGGATTTCCACATCCTCACGCGCAGTCACACGCCGCCTCTGCCACCGCGATCGCCACACGAACTGATTGCCATTGCGCTGGCCTTGCGCGAGCGCGTACAGCTTCCCACGAACACGTTGTTCCGTCTGGTTGGCGTGGGTTTGAGCAACTTCCACGACGCCGACGAATTGCCGCAACCGGACCTGTTTGCGTGATTACTATTTCAGCCAGGCGCTGAAGTGCTTGCGGAATTTCGCTACCTTGGGTGCGACGACCAGTTGGCAGTATGGCTGCGTGCCGTTCAGCTTGAAGTACTCCTGGTGATAGTTCTCGGCTTTGTAGAAATGCGCAAAGGGTTCTACCTGAGTGACGATTTTCCCCTTCCATTCAGCGCTGGCCGCGGTTTGCGCAATCGCCTTTTCGATCGCCGATTTCTGCTGTGGGTCGCGATAGAACGCGATCGATCGGTACTGCGTGCCAACGTCGTTGCCTTGACGATTGAGCGTGGTCGGATCATGAATGGTGAAGTACACGCGCAACAGCACATCCAGCGGCAACACTTGCGGGTTGAACGTGATCTGCACAACTTCGGCGTGACCGGTGTCGCCGCTGGAAACCTGGATGTAATCCGGATTGGCGACGTGTCCTCCGGCGTAACCGGACTCCACGCTGGTCACGCCCTTGAGTTCGTCAAAAACGGCTTCCAGGCACCAGAAGCAGCCACCACCCAGAGTGATGGTTTCGCTGGAAGCCGTGGCCGTGGCATATGGCGTCGCCGGCGCAGCCTGCACGGCGAATGTCGTAGCCAGCGTGAGAAACAAAGCGGCAAGCAGTGATCGATACATGGGTATTCCCGTGTTGACGTGATGGCTACCAGACCGCCATTTCTACAAAACACTTACGCACCGGTTCACACCGCGATCGGCAATCGGCGCACTGGCGCAAACCGATCGTTTGTTTGTATGCCGCCATCCGAAGAAATTTCACGCAACCCTAACGACTATCCGGTCGAACTGCCAACCAGCGCACATCGCAGGTGTCGATTTTTTCAGCGCATGGGGTCGTTTACGCAGGATACGATTCTTCCAGCGCATTCATGGCGCTTCGCATCCTGGAACCAACAATGCCGGGACGACAACTACCAAGGGAGACGGTCATGCTCAGCGACACTCGATCTGTAGTTTACCAATTGCACTGGATGCGTCATGCCGATCGCTATCTTGAACTGGTGCGCGCCGCCTTGGCGAAGGACCCGCAAGATGACCAGCTTCGGGAATTGCTCCAGGCGATGCAGGCGGCAGTGGCCGTTCCGCGCGCGCATTGCGTGCATTGAACAGCGCCGACCGGCGAATCTGACAACCCATACACGCCGCCTGCACATTCGTGCGCGCATGCTGCACGTTCGTTCATCAAACGGGTTTGAACATGCTGCGCAGGATAGCCGGATTTTCGGTCGTTTTGACGGCGTTGGCGTTGTTCGCATGCACGGGAATGACCATGCGCCATGATTCTGATTTGCGTTCAAACGCAAGCATTGATCTTCCGCGCTACATGGGTACGTGGTACGTCATCGCCAACATTCCCTACTTCGCCGAGCGCGGCAACGTAGCCAGCCGCGACGTGTATCGGCTGGACTCGGACGGTAACGTCGCCACAACCTATTTCTATCGTAAATCGTTCACCAAGCCTGAAAAGACCGCCGATTCGCTCGGCATCGTCCAGCCGGACACGCACAACATCTATTGGAAGATTCGCTTCTTCTGGCTGTTCCACGCCGACTACCTGATCCTGGCCATCGCGCCGGATTATTCCTGGGTGCTGGTCGGGCAGCCCAGCCGCAAACTGGCTTGGGTACTGGCGCGCGATGCGGCCATGGAGGATGGGCTTTATCAATCGTTGCTGCAAAAATTCCATGATTTTGGCTACGCCACAACCCAGTTCAAACGCGTTGCGCAGTTCCAGAATCAAGTAGGCAAGCCGGGATTTCAGTAGTCGGCAGTTCGCTTGTGCGTTGCGGCATCAATATACGCTGCGCGCCTGCATCGTTGCCTTTGCCGCCAGCGCGAATCGTGGCTCGGGCAGATCCTGTGTCGTCAACAATCGACGCGCGTAATCGCCAACTGCCGGCCCGTGCTTGAAGCCGTGCCCAGAGCCGCCGCCAACGATCGTCACGTTTTCGATTTCGGGATGCCGATCGATGATGAAGTCACCGTTGGACGTGTTTGCATATTGGCACACGCGGCTTTCAGTCAGCACCGCATTCTTGAGCTTCGGAAATCTCGCCGCAATGTAATCGCGCACGGCAGCCAAACTCTCCGCGCCAACCAAACGCTCGCCATTGTCCGGATCGAACGCGGGACCGTGTTTGTCGATGCTGATCTTGAAACCGCGGTTTTCGAGATCGGGAATGCCATAGACCAGCGCCGCGTGGTCGAGCCATGCGGGCAGCACCGCACTGGCAAACGCGCTATCGCCTGCGGGCGGTGCGAAAAAGAACACTTCCTGGCGCGTGGGAAAGATACGCGGTGCCAACAAGTCGGGAAACAGTTTTGGCAACCATGGTCCACAAGCGAAGACGAACCCACCAGCATTAATGGTTTCGCCGTCCTGCGTGACGAGATGATCCAATTTCGATTTCGCCTGCGGTGGCGCGATTTCAACCGTTCGATACTCGAGCCCTTGCGCGATGGCATCGGCAACCAAAGCCTGCACCGCCTGTCGCGCCATCAACACGCCGCTATCGGGTTCCAACAGCGCCCACGCAATGCCGTCCGTGCCGATTTGAGGGTATTGATTTTCGATGTCGCGCAGTTCAAGGCGATGATGCGCGACGCCGAGGCGTTCGAGCACCTGCTGGTTCTGGCGCGTATACGCGTCGTCCTTGCCCGCCAGCCACAGCATGCCGGTCGGATGAAAGATCTGGCGCGACAAACGTGATTGAAGGTCTTTCCAGCGTTGCAGCGAAACCATCGCCATGCGCGAGTAAAGTTCATCGGCACCATAGCCCATGCGCATGATGCGCGACTCGCCGCCGGAACTGGAGCGGCTGTGCGCCGGACCATAGGCGTCGAGCAACAGCACCGTGTGCCCGTCACGTAGCAATTCATGCGCTGTCCACGCACCGAAAACACCGGCTCCAATGACAACAAAATCGAAAGCTTTGCTGCTCATGCAACATTGATTCCCAATCCCACGGGCGCTACCAAGAATAACTGTTAACCTGGTTCCGAACGCAATTTGCGCGAACCCGCTACACTTCATCTGCCCTGCGATAGCGGGACAAACCCCATTCAGCGGATACCCGCATGAACATCGAAAAGATCGCGGTACGCAATACCGAAAGCGGCAAGATCATGGATGTCGTCGTGTTGACCAAACACGCTCATCACATCACGGTGGTACTCGGCGAAGGCGTGCACAGCGTCAAGTGCGAACTGACGCCCACACCGAATCGATCCGCGTTTTCCGGCAAGATACTCGGCCGCGAAATCGTCTACGAACGCAGTCCGGAGCAGGTGCAGGCCGATTTGGATAGACTCGATCCGGCGTTGAAGCGCTCGCGGCCGCGTTGAAGAGTTGCGTGGGCTAAGCTGCACGCGAAAACCAACAACGTTCGGAAGGATGGGTATCGCATGCGCTCAACCCATCCTACGCTACCAATCAAATTGCGGGCGCGGCTCTACACCCGAACCGGATTCGGCTTCTCCACGTCGATTTTCCACGTCTTGATCGCACGCGCGACGTCCTTGGCAGTCATCTTGCCTTCGGCAGCCAATGCTGCGATGGCGGCTTGGGCGACCCAGTAGCGATCAACCTCAAAGAAATCGCGCAAGTGTTCGCGCGTGTCGCTGCGCCCGAAGCCATCGGTTCCGAGCACAGTATATTTTTTTCCTTCAGGCATGAATGCGCGAATCTGTTCAGCGAATTCACGCACGTAATCGGTTGCCGCGACGGCCGGCCCGGAGCGATCGGCCAGACAGGCAGTAACGTGCGCCACGCGCGGCTTTGCTTCCGGATGCAGGCGATTCCAGCGCTCGCAATCAAATCCGTCGCGGCGCAGTTCGGTAAAGCTCGGGCAACTCCAGATATCGGCGCAGACGCCGAACTCCTTCTCCAGCAATTCGGCTGCGGCAATCACTTCGCGCAGAATGCTGCCCGAACCCAGCAATTGCACGCACGGCGCATTGCTCTTTGCTTTACTCGTGTTCTTGCCCTTGCCCGAATCCCGAATCCCCACTCCCGAATCCCGGAAACGATACATGCCCTTGATGATGTCGTTCTCACAACCTTTGGGCATGTCCGGATGCGCGTAATTTTCGTTCATCACGGTGATGTAGTAGTAGCAGTCTTCCTGCTCGTGCAACATGCGCCGGATACCGTCCTGCATGATCACGGCGACCTCATATGAAAACGTCGGGTCGTAGGAATGACAATTCGGGATCATGCCGGAGATAACGTGTGAGTTGCCGTCTTCGTGCTGCAGGCCTTCGCCATTGAGCGTGGTGCGCCCGGACGTACCGCCAACGAGGAATCCGCGGCAACGCATGTCGCCGGCAGCCCAGGCCAGGTCACCGACGCGCTGGAATCCGAACATCGAGTAGTAGATGTAAAACGGCAGCATCGGTTGATCGGAAATGGAGTAGCTGCTGGCAGCAGCCATCCAGCTCGCCATCGCTCCCGGTTCGCTGATGCCCTGCTGCAACACTTGTCCGGATTCGGACTCGCGGTAATACATCAATTGATCCGAATCCTGCGGCTTGTACTTCTGTCCGAACGGCGCGTAGATGCCGATTTGGCGGAACATGCCCTCCATGCCGAAGGTACGCGCTTCATCGGCGACGATCGGCACGACGTGCGGTCCGAGTTCTTTGTCACGCAACAGTAGATTGATGCCGCGAACGAGCGCCATGGTGGTCGAGATTTCGCGCTCGCCGGTCCCTTTGGTCATCGAATCGAATGCTGACAACGCTGGCGCGGGCAATGCCTTGCTTGCCTTGCTGCGCCTCTGCGGCAGGTAACCGCCGAGTGCGGCGCGCCGCTCGAGCATGTACTGGATTTCCGGCGCATCCTTGCCCGGGTGGTAATACGGCACATCGGCGAGCTTGTCGTCGTCAATCGGAATGCGGAAGCGATCGCGGAACGCGCGTACCGCGTCGTCGTTCATCTTTTTGGCCTGGTGCGAGATATTCAGCGACTCGCCGGCGCTGCCCATGCCATAACCCTTGACGGTTTTGGCCAGGATCAGCGTCGGCATGCCAGTGGTGTTCACCGCTTCGTGGTAGGCCGCATAAACTTTGTGTGGATCGTGGCCGCCGCGATTCAGGCGCCAGATGTCGTCGTCGGAAAGATTGCGCACCATTTCCAGCGTTTCTGGATACTTGCCGAAGAAATGTTCGCGCGTATAAGCGCCACCAAAAGCCTTGCAGGCCTGGTATTCGCCATCGACCGTTTCCATCATCACGCGGCGCAGCAGGCCCTTGTCGTCGCGCGCCAGCAGCGGATCCCAATAGCTGCCCCAGAGTACCTTGAGTACATTCCAGCCGCCGCCGCGGAACACGCCTTCGAGTTCCTGGATGATCTTGCCGTTGCCGCGCACCGGACCGTCCAGGCGCTGCAGGTTGCAGTTGATGACAAAGATCAGGTTGTCCAGGTGCTCGCGGCCAGCGAGCGAAATGGCGCCGAGCGATTCGGGTTCGTCGCACTCGCCATCACCGAGGAAACACCAGACCTTGCGGTTGGTCTTCGGCATCAACCCGCGCGCTTCCAGGTATTTCAAGAATTGCGCTTGGTAGATCGCCTGCAACGGACCGAGTCCCATCGATACGGTTGGCACCTGCCAGTAGTCCGGCATCAGCCACGGATGCGGATACGACGGCAGTCCGCGGCCCTTGCCAACCACTTCCATGCGGAACAGATCGAGGCGCTGGGTGTCGATGCGCCCTTCGAGGAACGAACGTGCATACAGGCCAGGACTGCAGTGGCCCTGATGAAAAATCAGGTCGCCAGGATGATCCTTGCTCGGCGCGTGCCAGAAGTGGTTGAAGCCGACGTCGAACAAGGTGGCCGAAGAGGCGAAGCTGGCGATGTGGCCGCCGAGTTCGCCCGGCTTGCGGTTAGCGCGCACCACCATCGCCATCGCATTCCATCGAATCAGGCAACGGATGCGCCATTCCATCGCGGGATCGCCGGGCATCTTGGCTTGCGACTGCGAAGGGATGGTGTTGACGTATTCCGTGGTCGGCGAAAACGGCAGGTGGCCGCCGGCGCGGCGCGTGGCATCGACCATGCGCTCAAGCAGGAAATGTGCGCGTTGCGTGCCGTCGTTGCTAATAACGGCATCCAGGGCTTGTGCCCATTCTCGGGTTTCGGTGGGGTCGAGATCCTGATCGAGAACGTCGTTGAGGATATTCATGTGTAGCCTCCGAGCGGCGCGCGATGGCGCCAGCCAATGGGATTAAATGCTCGCGCCAGTTTAGCCGTGCGTGGACACGACGTCGATTTTTCTTTGCCTTGCCGCGGCGCTTGGACCACGCCAGGGCAAAACGGTTTTGCCGTGGCTCAACCCGTGGATTGCGCGCGTATCTGGGCCTCAACACAGGCAATGGCAGTAACGTTCACCACGCGCCGCACCGTTGCCGAAGGATTGAGGATATGCGCGGGCTTGGATACACCCATCAGGATCGGCCCGATGGCCACACCGTCGGTCAACTGGCGCACCATGTTGTAGGTGATGTTCGCCGCATCATGATTCGGGCAGACAAAGACATTCGCATTACCCTTGAGTGCGCAGTTCGGGAAGATGCGCGCGCGAACGGCTTCGTTGAGTGCGGTATCGGCCTGCATCTCGCCATCGATTTCAAGCTGCGGGTCCTGCGCTCTTACCAGTTCCAGGACCTTGCGCATCTTGCGCGCACTGGCGTTGTTGTGGCTGCCGAAATTCGAGTGCGACAGCAGCGCAACACGTGGGGTTATGCCGAAAAGTTTGAGGCGCAATACCGCCTGCATTGTCGCCTCGGCGAGTTGCTCGGCACTCGGATCGTATTGCACATGCGTATCGACAAAGAACCACGTACCGCGGTCGTTTTGCACGCCGGCCATGGCTGATGGCCCGCTGACGCCATCATCCAGCGGCAAAACATCGAGAATATGGCGTAGCTGGCGCTGGTAACGGCCGACGATACCGCACACCATCGCATCGACTTCGCCACGCGCAAGCATCAGCGCTGCGATCAGGGTCGGACGCGAACGCACCAGTGATTTGGCCAAGGCCGGCGTAATACCGCGGCGTTCGTTCAAACTCAGGTACAAGTTCCAGTATTCGTTGTAGCGTGGGTCGTCGTCGACATTGCACAACTCGAAATGCTCGCCGGAACGAATGCGCAAACACAGTCGTTTGATGCGCGCCTCGATCACCGCGGGACGACCGATCAGGACCGGCTTGGCCAGGCCATCATCAACCACGTTCTGCACTGCGCGCAGGATGGTGTCTTCCTCGCCTTCGGCGTAGACGATGCGCTTGATGTCCGACCGGGCGCGCTCGAACACCGGTTTCATCAACAAGCCAGTGCGGAACACGAATTGGTTCAGACGCTCGACATAGGCCGGCATATCGTCGATCGGACGCGTTGCCACCCCTGATTCCATCGCTGCCCTGGCCACTGCCGGCGCCAACGACACGAGCAAGCGCGGATCGAACGGCTGAGGGATCAGGTATTCCGGACCAAACGAAAGCAATTGATCGCCATACGCGCGCGCGGCCACATCGGACAGTTCGCGTCGCGCGAGCTCGGCAATCGCATGCACGCAGGCGACTTTCATTTGCTCGTTGATGGTGGTCGCGCCGACATCCAATGCGCCGCGGAAAATGTATGGGAAACACAGCGCGTTGTTGACCTGGTTCGGATAATCCGAGCGCCCGGTGGCGATGATGACGTCGGGGCGCACCTGCTTGGCCAGCTCCGGCAGAATTTCGGGATTCGGATTGGCCAAGGCCAGGATTACCGGCTTGTCGGCCATGGTCTTGACCATGTCCTGGGTGAGTACGCCGGCAGCCGACAGGCCGAGAAAGACATCCGCGCCCTTGATGATTTCAGCCAACGTCCGCGCGGTAGTCTTGCGCGCGTAGCGTTGCTTGGCTTCGTCCATTTCGCCCTCGCGACCCTCGAAGATCACGCCAGCGCGATCGGCTACCAGAATGTTTTCGGGTTTGACCCCAAGGCTGACCAGCATGTCCAGGCACGCGATGCCAGCTGCGCCCGCGCCGGTGGAAGCCACTTTGACATCACCGATTTTCTTTCCGATGACGTGCAGCGCGTTGATGACCGCCGAACCGACGATAATCGAAGTGCCGTGCTGATCGTCATGGAACACCGGGATTTTCATGCGCTCGCGTAATTTGCGCTCGACGATGAAACACTCCGGCGCCTTGATGTCTTCCAGATTGATGCCACCGAATGTGGGCTCAAGTGCCGCGATGACTTCGACGAGTTTGTCCGGATCGTTTTCAGCGATCTCGATATCGAACACGTCGATACCGGCGAATTTCTGAAACAGCACGCCCTTGCCTTCCATCACCGGCTTGGCGGCCAGCGGTCCGATATTGCCCAGACCAAGGACCGCGGTCCCGTTGGTGATCACCGCGACGAGATTGCCGCGCGCCGTCATCTCGGAAACTTCATTCGGATCTTCGACAATCGCATCGCATGCCGCAGCCACACCCGGCGAATACGCCAGCGACAAGTCACGCTGGGTCACCATCGGCTTGGTTGCCATTACCTTGATTTTGCCGAACGGGGGACGGCGGTGATATTCGAGTGCTGCTTGCTTGAGATCGTCACTGGTGGACATGGGCTAGGGCTCGTTGGTTGGTACGCGCGCAGACGTGGGGTGTCCGCCGAGCTTAGCATAAGCAAATGGTTGTCCAGATACACCTACCCCGCCACGTGGGCGGGGTAGGTGGGCGTGTTGCGCGAGTCGCGTCGAGCCGGAATTCCCGTCGTTGAGTCCGTTAGCGACTAGGAGCCGGGAATGCGCTAGGCAACGTCGATTGTGGTATCGACGACGAATCGAAACCGGAGCCGGACCTTTCGATCTGCGAATACGTCTGGCAAATCATGGCGAAGGTGCCGGCTATTGCCGGCGAACTGCAAAACTGCCGCTGCGCAAGATCGCCGGTCAATACACCGTTCAGATGTTCCTGCACGTTATACACACGCATGACATTCAGGTGATTCATTTTTGTCACGGGGCCGCGACGTTCCATCAAGCCCTGAATTTCATTCAGATCGTTGCGCGCCGCACGCTGGTCGCTTGCACTCAAACCTGCGTATTTGCCGCCGGGCAACATCTGCGCACGTATCTGGGTGGCGACTTGCGCGAATGCCTCTGCGGAAACCGCCGGTTTGGCAGCAGCGAACGCCTGCCCCGAAACCGCGAGCAATGCCAGAACACACAATGCAAATAGTGATTTCATGTTGACTCCTTGAACGCTTAACGACGCTGGAAAGTTTGTTGTACGCCAGCGGCGGGAGACGCTCAATCCGCACCTGTCAATGTTTACAGGCGGTTGCAAGAACCTCCTGCCGCAGCGGGAACGTTGCCAACGCGCACATCGGCGCCTAACTCATCTCGCTGAACGGGTGTGCCCGAGCCGCTCAATCGCAGGCATCGAATCCGTCGAAGAAGATCGCGTCACTTGGGCGTCCTTGAGTCGCCACCATGACGTAGTTTCCAGCCGCGTCCTGGGTGCTCAAATAGAGGCGGTAGCGTGATCCGTCCCGGACCAGATCAACGTCGCTGAAGTTTGCCGAGTTCAGCGTGCTGTCGAGCGGTTGGCCGTCGATGGTCAAGTCTCCGCCGTTGGCGAAGACTCCGACTGGAGTCGACCATGTCTGACCATCGTCGATGGAATCGATGTACCAGATCTGCTGGTCCTGGCGCATGTACGTCGCGCCATTGCGGAAGGTGTAATACATGCCCAGCGAACCATCGGCCTGGCGCAACGTGCGTCCGACATTGTGGACGTACGCCGGAATGCGGGAATCGGTTGTTCCGCACCCGCTGTTGAGGAACCAGCAGTACGGCGTGCCGTTGAACAGGTCGGCCTCGGCGATTTCACCACCGGTCGAGGGTTGATCCACACCCGTCCACGGATAGGCTCCTTCGGAATACGCAAACTGGCCGGTACCGCCTCCGGCGCTATCCACACGCAGATACAACATGCCGTCGACCAGGCCGAATGCACCGACATGATTGCCTGCAAACGGTGTATTCAGCGGGCCTTGATGCACCACGGCAGTCGTGCCGGCCTGCGTACCAAGATCGTTGACGCTGGTGTTGTAGTTGTACTTGCCGTAGCTGGGCGACGGACTTTGGGCGTTTTCGGTCCAGTTGAACAATTTCCACGTGTTGGTCGCGGGGTCAAATACCGCGCGGAAAAAATCCAGCGGCGGATCGATGGACGCTGCATAATTCGTGTAATACGCGCTACCGAAAGCGTAAGTCAGGTTGCTGTCGCTGGTGAAATGAACGCCGTCGCTGGAAGTGGCATGTACGACCGCGCGCAATGAAGAAGCCGTGGATGGAAAGTTGTTGTCATCGGCCAAAAATCCCCAAAAATGCCAGCGATGCGTCGACGACTCATACGCGAAGGTATTGCGTTGGTCGGCCCCATTTGGCGTCAGCACGCTGTCCAGGCGATTGCCATCGACCGAGATCGCGCAGGCCTGATCGTGGAATACCGGTGGTGCGGCCACGGCTGATGTGGCGGTCAGCAAGCCGATGATTCCGGCTGCGAGAAAATTCGTTTTCATATTGCCTCCAGCGGCGTCAATCCATTGCATCGATGTCGGCGAAAGTTGCCGGTCAGTGATTCATGCACCTTATGTGCCATATGCCACGTTTTGCCCCCGCCGAGAGCGGGCGCTCGTAAAGACGTGGCGAAGAAACCTGGTGCGCTTCTTGCGCATACCAGTTGCCATCCTGTTTCAGTCGCGTTGATACCCCAGATAGTCCAGGCTCGCCTGCAACATCGCCCGGGTGCCAATGCGCAGCGCGCCCTCGTCGAGGAAGAAGCGCGGCGAATGGTTGCTCGGCGCGATGGCCGGATCGGTACCCGTCGGCGTGACGCCGACGAAGAAATACACGCTGGGCGCGTTGATGCTTTTGCCGAAAAACGGAAAATCCTCCGATGCCGTCCAGCGTTGCGCCTCCCGGACGTGATCTTTGCCGAGCGCCGTCTCCAGACTGGTACGCACGCGTGCGGTGAGCGCCGGGTCGTTGTAGTTGATCGGACTGCTTTCGCCGAGTGGAATTTGCGTTTCGACCGTCGCGCCGTTCGCTGCGGCCACGTGTTCGGCGATGTTCTTGAGGCTGGCCAACGCCTGCTTGCGCATGCCTTCATCAAAGGCGCGTACCGTGCCCTGCAACTCGGCCGAGTCGGGCACGATATTGAAGCGCTGGCCGCCATTGAAGATGCCGAACGTGACCACCGCCGGGTCCTTGTTGATGTCGAGCTGGCGGCTGACGATGGTTTGCGCGGAAGTGACAATTTCCGCCGCGGTCACGATCGGATCGATTCCCTGCCAGGGCATCGCACCATGGCTCTGGCGGCCATGCACGACGATGCGGAACGTGTCCGCGCTGGCCATCATGCCACCGGGACGCACGGCCACAATTCCGACCGGCAACGCGCTGACCACGTGCATGCCGAATACCGCATCCGGCTTGAAATCGCGAAACACGCCTTCCTTGACCATCAACGGCGCGCCACCTTCTTCGCCGCGTGGCGGGCCTTCTTCGGCCGGCTGGAAAATCAGCATGACTTCGCCCGGCAGATCGCCGCGCATCTTGGCGAAAATGTTGGCTAAGCCGAGGAGCATCGCCGTATGCGCGTCGTGGCCGCAGGCGTGCATCACACCGACGGTCTTGCCGAGATACTCACCCGTTGCGTGCGACGCGAATGGCAGATCGACCTGCTCGGTCACCGGCAAGGCATCCATGTCCGCGCGGATCGCCAGCTTCGGCCCGGGCTTGCCGCCCTTGAGAATACCGACAACACCGGTATGCGCGACACCGGTGCGCACCTGATAACCGAGGCGCTTCAATTCTTGCGCGACGATCTTCGCGGTACGAAATTCGCGGTTGCTCAGTTCCGGGTGCTGATGCAGATCGTGTCGCCAGGCGGTGATCTGCGGCAATTCGTCGGTAACGAGCTGACTGTCTGTCGGTGGCGCTGCGTTCGCCATCGTGACGAGTCCGAGCATCAATCCGGCACAAAGTATAGTTTTACGCATTTTGGCTTTCATCCTCAAAGTCCGAGCACCAGATCTTCCGCCTCGACTCGATCCAGCCGGATCTTGTTGGCGAACAGCGAAAACGCGAGCGTGCCGGCCATACCGCTGGCACGCTGCATCCATGGCGGCAGATACAAGGGAGCAACGATGTACTCCGAATCGAAATACGGTTCCAGGGCGATGACGTCGTGCAAGGCCATCTTGCCGGCGAAAAGACTGCGGCACAGTTTCAGCTTCTGGTTCTTCAACGCCCAGCGGAAGAACGTGTGTACCGAAAGCAGGCCGTGTAGGTAAACCGCATCTTTGGTGAAGGCCGAGCCGCCATTCAATGGCGCACCACGGAACACACGCATTGCCGAAGTAAAGCTGTCTGAATCCGTTTGGCCGGAGGCCAGGAAGAACTTGAACACCTCGATAAAGTCCGCACCGCCCAACGCCATATCGATGGCAAGAATGCGCAGACTGATACGCTTCATGCGCCCGATGTCGATCGATCCGGACATGAGCTCGGCGAATGTGGCCAGCCCTTCCTGGGTTGCGGTGATGCGTGGCGAGCTCAATGCCAGAGAACCCAGATTCGGTTGTTCACGGCCGTTGAGCGCGGTCAGCGAATGCACAAACGCTTCGTGTTCGAGCAACTGGTGTTTGTCGTACTCGGAAAAACACGTTGCCGAGCGCAGGCGGATACGGGTCGGTCCCGCGGCCGCCTTGGCGATCAAGTTCGGATCGACTTCGACCTTGACCTCGTGATGATTGAAAAACGCGCTGATACGTTCCTGCAATTCATGCTGTAGAAATTCCACCGGAATGCAGTAGTCGGCCTCGCTGTTGACGATTTCGCGATCGAGTTCATCGGCCAGCTCGATGAAGTGGCGCGCAGCGTCAATATTGCTGACAGTGCCGCCTGGCAGGCGATCGCCGGGACGGCCGAACAGATCGATCGAGTGTCGAGTGATCTCTGGCGTGCCGACAGCATCGAGCAACTGCGTGGCGATACGCCAGGATCGCGCGGTACGACTCAGATAGTCGCCAACCGGATGCTGCGTGTCGACGCTGGCGATGATGGCGTCGAGCTCGGCACGCACGCCAACATAATCGCCCTTCACATAATCCACTTTGGGCAAATGCGGACGCTGCGCACGCCAGGCACTGAGAAACTCGCTCTGGATACTGGCCGGCCAGCTCACCGACGCCAGTACCTTGATGCCCTTGACGACCGCAACCATGCGCCGATCCAGTTCAGCGAACTGCGTGGGAACCGTAGCTTTGTCGACCATCGGCGTACCGAGTCAGTTGAAGTGCGCGCAACTATAGCGCGATTGCTGCTCGGCGCTAGCGGTCGGCAAACGCTGGCATTCCCAGTGCCAATCGCAGTGGGTCGAGCAAGGCTCCGTACTTGTCGGCGCGCGCCGTATCGCGGCGGATCGGTTCGCGTACTTGGGCCGCGCTTGGGGTGGTCACCCGACGCTGAGTGTTGTGGAAGTTGAGGCAATTCTCCTCGAATGACAGATTGCAGAACTCAAGCAATTCGCGAATCTGCGCTTCCGGATCGGCCACCAGATCTTCATAGATCTGTTCGCGCACGCGATCCGGATACATTTGCTTCCATTGGCACACACTGCGATCAAACGTCTGCAAATGGCGGGCCAGGTCGGCAAAATCGTGCGTGTACGGTTGCCGCACGAACATGTACCTGTAACACGCCAGGCAGGTTTCCAGCGGGTCGCGTCGGCAGACAACAATGCGCGCATTGGGAAGCATCGTCAGGATTGCGCCGATGTGTTGCCAGTTTCCAGGTGACTTATCAGTCGATCGGGGGCGCCGTTCGCGCCAACGTTGTGTTCGCCGTAAATATTCCTGTCCAAGCCTGTGCCATTGCAGGGGAGTATGGGTCTTGACCCAGTGCGGATACGCCATACGGACGCGATCGGATTCATCCATGATGATCTGGGCCAGATCGGGCAATTCCGAACCACCCTCTACCTGCGAGTGCGAAGCCAGTATCTGTTCGGTCAGAGTCGAACCGGAACGCGGCAAACTCACGATAAATATGACTTCGTCGCCACAAGCAGGGTCAGCCGGCATCGGGCGAGGCCGAAAAGCACTCGTTATTTCGTCAATATGAGCCGCATATTTGTTTGCGTCATAGGCTTCATTTCGTCGCGCCAAGGCATGTCCAGCGCGCATGTGATCGAATGCTCCGGCGTAGTCCTTCTCGCTCTCAAGTGCCATGGCCAATGCGAAGCTTGCAAATATTCGATCGACTGTCCCGATCGTACTGTCCGCCAGTGTGCCGCGGAGCTTCGATATATCGGCTCCGTTGATACCGATTGGTTTGAGAGTAGCCAACCCCCACCAGGCATGACCTGCGTGCGCTGGATCGTCGGAGATAATCCGCCGGTACTCCTCGGCGGCCAATTCCATCTTGCCGTCAGCGCGCAACAGGTTCGCAAGCATCGCGCGCGCGTTGGCGTGCTGCGGGTCCAATTCGATAACACGTTGGAATGCACTAATCGCATCTTCAGTTTGCGCATCGATGAACAGACGACGAGCGTAATTGAACCAAAACGCAGGAACGGTTGGATCCAATTCACATGCCCGCTTCATCGCGGCGTTTGAGCGTGTGTAGTCCTTGATCGCGTCGTACATGCTGCCCAGATTGCTGTAGATAGCGGCGTCCTGCGGACGAAGGCCCCGGGCTTTCAGCAGGGTGTCGATAGCAGCCTCCACACGACCACGCCGGAACTGAATCATCCCGAACAAACGAAGTACTTCGGGGTGGTTCGGTGCAATTGCCAGGGCGGCGATCGCTCCGCGCTCCGCGGCGTCAATTTGTCCTTCATCGTAACTTTGGCCGATTGCGATGACTTGCGGCTCCAACGCTGGACTTAAGCCGGCAAATCTTTGTTCTTGAGTCAGCATCATGTCCTCCATGGCTTCGCTACCGGTTGAGAAGGTGCGAAGCGTTCAACCACGCTCATTTGCGTGGATCATTGCAAATCTTCGTTACCCGAGTCGATGCATGGCAATCCGAGCGCCACGCGCAATGGGTTGAGCAATACCCCATACTTTTCCGCACGAGCGGTATCGCGCCGGATCGGCTCACGCACCTGGCTGGCGCTTGCGGTGCGCACGTTGCGTTGAGTCTCGTGGAAATTCAAACATGCCGGATCAAAATCCACGCCACAGAACGCCAGCAATTGTCGCGTCTGGATTTCCGGATTCGCGACCAGCGCTTCATAACTCTGCACGCGATATCTTTCGGGATAAAGCACGCGCCAGTGGTTACTGGCACGGTCGTAATTGCGCCAATAGCCAGCGATATCGGCGATATCGTAACTGAACGGCTGATTGCCTTCGCTGAACAACGTTCGAAAGCACGAAAAGCACGATTCAACTGGATCACGCCGGCAATCAATGATACGCGCTCCCGGAAGCATGGCCAGGATCGTGCCGACGCGAATCCAATTGTCGGGCAGCTTGTCCGTGAACCGCATCCCGGGCTTTTGCCAGCGCGCAGTGCGAGCTAGATAATTCTGCCCGAGGCGCAGCCAATCCGCGGCAGTGGTCGACGCAACCCATTGTGGGTAAGGCAATTGGCGGCGCTTGGATTCGGCCACCATGACGGCGGTGATGTCGTCGAGTTCGCCAGCACCTTCAATCTCTGGGTGTGAAGCCAGAATCTGTTCCGTCAAACTCGAACCTGATCGCGGCAAACTGACCACGAATATGACCTGTTCGCCTTGCTTGCCCGCATTGACCGTCGCGGGTTCGGCAAATACCTGCAAAACGTCATCGATCAATTTGCCAAATCTGGCAGAGTCCCACGGATGCATTTGTCGGGTCTGCGTATTCGCGTCCCGGTAGGCGGCGAATGCGTCTGCGTAGCGGGCGTGATCGTCGTAGGCCTTGGCCAAGCTGAAACCCAACGAAATGCGCTCGCCAGGCTTCAGCTTCGCGTCGAGCAACGCACGTTGCATGACTACGATATCGTCTTCGCTGAAGCGCAACGATTTCAAGCCGGACAGCCCCAGCCACGCGGTACCGTCTGAGGGATTGCGTGCAATCATGGCACGGAAATATTTCGCCGCCTCATCAATATGTCCACGTATGCGCAATGCGTAGGCCAAGCGCAATTGCGTGGCCGGGTGATCGCTAATCGACGCGGCACGCTGCAAGGCAGTCAGCGCTTCTTCGAAGTAACCATGGTCGCCGAGACTTTTGCCTAGATTCGACCAGATTTGCGCGGCCTGCGGTGCGAGCTCGCTGGCGCGGCGAAACGCGACGATGGCTCCCTCGCCGTCGCCGCAAGCATCCAATGCCGAGCCCAGGCCGTTCTGGATCAACGCGTCATCAGGGCGCTGTTTTGCCGCACGTTGCACAAGTGCCAACGCCTCGTCATTTCGATTTTGCAGGCGCAGTGCAATCGCCAGCAGGCGCAGGATTTCAGCGTGGTCCGGGGTTTGCGCCAGCGCAGCAAGCAAACCCTGCTCGGCGGGTAAGGCCTGATGCCGCTGCAGCGCGACGGCCGCGCCGTTCACCAGACTGATCGCAGCGGGCGAAAGCCCGGCGAATCGGTCGAGCGCTTGGGTTTTGGCGAGTTTTGCAGGGGTCATCGTCCGTCCAGGAATTGCGGCGGGCGCACCTTATACCGCGTCGCGACTCCGAAAGCACCCCGCACGCGTGTATTCGTCACGATTCGTACTTGTCGTAATGGGTGCGCTTGACGGAGCCTTTACCGGATTCGCGCGCGTGTGCCTTGCGTTTAAGCTGGGCTTCCAAGGCGTCACTGGCAACGCTCAGTTCGTCGCGCAACTTCAGATAGGCGGACCAACGCTCGGCATCCAACGCGCCTGATTCAAGTGCCTCGCGCACCGCACAACCGGGCTCATTGCCGTGCCCGCAATCGCCGAAGCGGCAGGCCAATGCCAGCGTTTCGATGTCCACGAAGCTAGTCTCGCCAAGGTCCTCGTCGCCAACCGGCTTGATTTCGCGCATGCCCGGCGTGTCGATCAAACAACCACCACTGGGCAGTTGGATCAACGCGCGATGGGTCGTGGTGTGCCGGCCACGGCTGTCGTTGTCGCGTACTGCGGAAGTTGCCTGGCGTTGCTCGCCTAGCAGGGTGTTGGTCAACGTCGATTTTCCGGCGCCCGACGAGCCCACCAGTACGGCAGAATCGCCGCGCTGCAAATGCGTGAGCAACGGCGCAACACTGTTGGCGTCCCTGGCGTTGACCATATGCATTTCGATGTTCGGAATTGCCGCACGCAATTGCGCCTGCGATTCATCGGCATCGTCGACCGTGTCGCATTTGGTCAGCACGACGACGGGTCGCGCGCCGCTGCCTTCGATCAACAACAGGTAGCGCTCGATCCGGCGCGGATTGAAATCACCATCCAGACCCATCAGCACGAACACGGTATCGATATTGGTCGCGATGGTCTGCTGCGCGTGGCGTTCGCCGGCAGCGGCACGACGCAACATCGTGCGCCGCGGCAATACCTGCTCGATCATCGCCGGTGTGCCGGATGCGATCACGACGAAATCGCCAACCGCTGGACGCTCAGCCGGGTCGGTACCGCGGCGCAGGAAACGCGGTGCCGGTTGCGCGGCGAATTCGCTGTCGCCGTCATGCACGCGATAGCCATTGCGATGTTGCGCGATGATCCGCGCGACGAATTGCCCCGCCGCAAGCTCGCCCACCTGCGTGTCGTCGTGCCAACCGACGGTTTGCAGACGTTGGCGTTGTTGCGTGTTCAAGGTCATTGCAGAAGTTTAGAGCCCCGCAACGCGTAGGCATAGGGGGAAGAGCCGAGACTCGGGGCTCGCGCTCGGAAAAAACATAAAGGATGCGTCATTCCAACGAGGCGCTCTTCAACAGCCGCAGGGCTGGTCAAACTGGAATCCAGGTCTTTCTTTTCGCTTTTGCGTTGGTGAATCAAGAGCAAGAACCGGATTCCTGCCTACGCGGAAATGACCAACCGTTGATTGTACGAATCCCGAATCCCGATTCCCCGCTCGCTTGTATTCACCCACTATTGCGCTAGCATGCTGCATCACAACATTTAGCCATGGCCTGACCCCATGCCGTTATCGACCCCGAACCCCGCGGTGCGCGCCAGCAACCGACTGGGCAATGTGCGTTACGAAATCCGTGGCGAACTCACACGCCGCGCGCTTGAGCTCGAAGCGCAGGGACGGCCCATCGTCAAACTCAATATCGGCAACCCTGGCCTGTTCGGATTCCAGGCACCCGAACACCTGCGGCACGCATTGGCCGAAAACCTGGCGCGCAGTGAAGCGTATTGCCATCAACAAGGCCTGCCACAGGCGCGCGCAGCAATCGCAGCCCAACAGCAACAACGCGGTGCGACGAACGCAACCGCACAGCAGGTATTCATCGGCAACGGCGTCAGCGAGTTGATCGATCTTTGCCTGCGCGCCTTGCTCAACAGCGGCGATGAAGTGTTGTTGCCGAGCCCGGACTACCCGTTATGGAGTGCAGCAACCGTGCTCAACGATGGTAGCCCGCGCTATTACTCGTGTCCCGCTACGCGCGCACACCTGCCAGATCCGGATGAAATTGAAGCGCTGATTACCCCGCGTACGCGCGCCTTGGTGTTGATCAATCCGAACAACCCGACCGGCGCGGTGTATCCACGCGAACTGCTACAGGCGCTGGTTGACGTGGCATGGCGTCACCGCCTCGTGTTGCTCAGCGATGAAATCTACGATGGCATTCTCTACGACGGCGCGCAATTCGTGCCGCTGGCCAGTTTGGCTGGCGACGTGCCCTGCGTGAGTTTCGGCGGGTTGTCGAAAATGTATCGTGCCTGCGGTTGGCGCGTGGGTTGGATCAGCTTGTCCGGAGTGCCGCACGCGATGGACGAGTTTGCCCATGCACTGGATTTGCTCGCGGCATTGCGTTTGTGTGCCAACGTACCGGGCCAATGGGCCATCGCCCCGGCTCTGACCGGCCCCGACAGCAGCGCCGCACTGACCGCCCCCGGCGGGCGCCTGCATGAAGCGCGCCGCGTCGCGATGGAACATTGTGCGCAAAGTGACTTTCTTGATCTGGTCGCGCCCAAAGGGGCGCTGTACGCATTTCCGTCGATCCGCGCCGCGGTATTGCCGACTTTTGACGATGCCGAATTCGCGCTGGACCTGCTTGAGCGCGAAGCTATCCTGGTCGTGCCAGGCAGCGGTTTCAACATTGCTGCGCGCAATCACTTCCGCATGACGTTGCTGCCACAGCCGGAGCAACTTCACGCCGTGTTTGCAGGCATCGAGCGCGTGCTCGGGCAGCATGCGGCGCGGCGCCCGTTGCACCGTCATGTGGCGTAGCCTGGGTTTGCTCGGCATGAGCCTCGCAACCTCGGCAGGCGCAGCGCAGCCGCATTTCCTGGCGCTCGGCGATTCCTACACCATCGGTGAGAGTGTGCCCGCGTCGGCGCGCTGGCCAGTGCAGGTGGTCGATGCGTTGGCGGTGCGTGGCATCAAGCTGTCAGGGCCAGAAATCGTCGCCCAAACCGGCTGGACCACGGACGAGCTATCCGCCGCAATGGATGCACACACGTTCCATCCACCGTACGCGTTGGTCACGCTGTCGATCGGCGTGAACAACCAGTATCGCGGGCGCAACCTGGGCAACTACCGCAACGAATTCCAGCACCTGCTGGAACGCGCCATCAAACTGGCCGGCGATCACCCGCAGCATGTGATCGTGGTTTCCATTCCGGATTGGGGGGTGACGCGATTCGGGGCAGGCAGCGGCCGCGACACAAAGCAGATCGCCCGCGAGCTCGACGCGTACAACGCCGCCAACGCGAAGATCTCGGCGCGGCTTGGCGCGCGTTACGTCGACGTAACTGGCATCTCGCGCAATGCAGGTGCGGCTGCGGACATGCTCACCGGCGACGGCCTACATCCCTCGGTGGCACAGTACAAACTCTGGGTCGACGCAATATTGGCGCAGGCGCAGTCCGTGCTGTCGACGCGTTAGAATACGCATCTACCTTCTTGCCGAGTTTGCCCATGTCCACTTCAGACGTTCGTACCCGTATTGAATCCTTGTTGCAAGCACATCCCATCGTGCTGTTCATGAAAGGCACCCGCAGTGCGCCGCAATGCGGGTTTTCCGCCGCCACGGTCGGCGTACTCGACGACCTGCTGCCCGATTATTTCAGCGTCAACGTGCTCGAAGATGGCGAGATCCGCGAAGGCATCAAGGCCTATGGCAATTGGCCGACGATTCCGCAGTTGTACGTCAACGGCGAGTTGGTCGGCGGCGCAGACATCGTGCAGTCGATGTATTCGAGTGGACAATTGCAAAGCGTGTTCGGCTTGCCATCGCCAGATCGCTCACCGCCGGCGATCACGATCAGCGATACCGCAGCAAACGCGATTCGCGGGGCGCTGGCCGACGCCGAGCCCGGCGTGCACCTGCACATGTCCATCGACAAACGCTTCCGTGCGCAATTCCAACTGGTCCAGCCCGACACACAGGCGATTCGCGCCGAAGCCGGCGGCATCGCGATCTACATGAATCCAGGCACCGCACAGCGTGCGCGCGGCGTGAATATCGACTGGGTGGAAACGCCGCAAGGCGCCGGACTCAAGATCGACAACCCGAATGCACCCGTCGCAGTGAAATCCATGTCGGTGCAGCAACTCAAGGCGCGCCTGGACGCCGCCGACATCACCCTGATCGATGTGCGCCCATCGGCGGAACGAGCGCAAGCCGCGCTTGCGCAACCATTCCACACGGTCGACGATGGCGTCGAAAACCTCGCTGCGCTGCCCAAGCAAACTGCGCTCGCCTTCATCTGCCACACCGGCGCACGCAGCACCGGTGCTGCGGAGCATTTCCGTGACCTGGGATTCAATGAGGTCTACAACGTGACCGGCGGCATTGATGCGTGGTCGCGCGAGATCGATGCAAGCGTGCCGCGTTACTGAAATTTCCCGCACCCCGGCGCAATGCTGACCATCGATACCGCTATGGTTTGATCGCACGCAAAGGCGTATCGTGTCTGTCGGTTAGCTGCACGCTGCGGCAAGCCGGCAGCACAACGAGGAGGGCCGTTATGCGCGCATCTATTTTGTTGATACCGCTTGCCTGTTTTCTCGTCACAGCGTGTGGCAGCAGTGAAAACAGTGCCGCGGCCGCGGCATGCGGCAAGGAGATTGCCAAGCAGATGGGCAGCAAAACCTATCAGGTCGACCTCAACGATCTGGCCCGTCACGCCAAAGCCGAATCCGCCGACACCGTGCTGATGAATTCGACGGTGGTATTCGACAAAGGCCTATCCACCGAACGCAAGCAGACCTACGAGTGCCGCGCGCGCATCGACAAGTCCGGCAATGCCAGCGTGTTGTATCTGCAGTTCAACTGGAACACGTCGGATTTGAAAAAGGCCGGTTGAGCTTTGCTTTTTCGTAGCCGCGGCGGATGATAGGCGCCACCTCGCTTGGCTCACGGTGCGCTCATGCTGATCACGGTCATTCTGGCGCTGCTGCTTTTCAGCTCGTTGTTGTTCCTTGGCTACGGCTTTTATGCGTGGACGGGCGCCGCGGCAATCTGGCTGATTGGCTGGCGCATTCTCGGCGTCGCGTCGCCGCTGGCGTTCGAGGTCGTCGCCATCGCGCTGATCGTGCTCGCTGCAATCTTCGGCTTGCCGCTTTTGCGACGCCTGCTGATCTCGCGTTTCGCAATGAAGGCGATGGCGCGCGTGCTGCCGCGCCTTGGCGAAACTGAGCGCATCGCGCTGGAAGCCGGAACCGTGTGGTGGGATGGGGAACTGTTTTCCGGGCGACCGCATTGGCACACCCTGCTCGACTTCCAGGCACAGAAACTCAACGCTGACGAGCAGGCGTTCATGGACGGCCCGGTTGCCGAATTGTGTGCCCGACTCGATGACTGGGAAATTCAACAGCAGCGCGATCTTCCCGCCGAGATCTGGTCGTTCCTGCGCACCAAGGGTTTCTTCGGCATGATCATTCCGAAGCAATACGGTGGTCATGGATTTTCCGCGATCGCCCATTCGCGCGTGGTCACGCGCATCTCATCGCGCTCGGTGGCCGCAGCGGTCACGGTGATGGTGCCCAACTCGCTCGGCCCGGGAGAACTGCTGCTGCACTACGGTACCGACGAACAGAAAAACTACTATCTGCCGCGATTGGCCAAGGGCGACGAGATCCCGTGCTTTGGCCTGACCGGCCCAGAGGCAGGTTCCGACGCTGCCGCGACGCAATCCACCGGCGTCGTCGAAAAGCGCATCGTCGATGGCAAGGAAATCCTCGGCCTTCGCCTGAACTGGAAAAAGCGCTACATCACCCTGGCCCCGGTTGCTACGCTGATTGGTCTGGCGTTTCGCATCAAGGATCCGGATCACCTGCTCGGCGAGATCGAAGACCTTGGCATTTCCTGCGCATTGATCTCGCGCGACCTGGAAGGTATCGAAATCGGCCAGCGCCACGATCCGATGGGCGTACCTTTCATGAACGGGCCCATCGTTGGCAACGATGTATTCGCTCCACTGGACTGCGTGATCGGCGGCAATGAAGGCATCGGTCAAGGCTGGCGCATGCTGATGGAATGCCTCGCCGCCGGACGTTCGATTTCGCTACCCGCGCTGAGCGTCGGCGCCGCGCAAATGGCCACCCGCATCAGTGGTGCCTATGCCACGGTGCGCGAACAGTTCGACACACCGATCGGCCGCTTCGAGGGCATCGAAGAACCGCTCGCTCGCATAGCCGGCAAAACCTACATGATGACGGCCACGCGCACGCTCACCTGCGGCGCACTGGATGCCGGGCAGAAGCCGGCGGTGTTGTCGGCCATCGCCAAGGCGTACCTGACCGAAGGCATGCGCGAAGTCATCATCGATGCGATGGACATCCGTGCCGGTGCCGCCATTCAGCGCGGCCCACGCAACACCCTCGCACGCGCATGGGACGCCGTGCCCATTGGCATTACCGTGGAAGGCGCGAACATTCTCACCCGCTCGATGATCATCTACGGCCAAGGTGCGATTCGCTGCCATCCGTTCGTGCAGCACGAGATCGACGCGATCGCCAACAGCAATCTGAAAAAGTTCGATTTGGCAATCTTCGGCCACATCAATCTGCTGATGCGCAATGCCACGCGCGCAAAACTGCTGGCCTGGACTGGCAGCCGGCTTGCCGCCGCACCACGCACCGAAGATACTGCGCGCTACTACCAACACCTGTCGCGTTTCTCCGCCGCATTCGAATTGTTGTCGGATTTCGCCATGGGTACGCTCGGGGGCACCTTGAAGCGTCGCGAAAAGATTTCCGGGCGCCTCGCCGATGCGCTGGCCTATCTGTATCTGGCCTCCGCCGCGCTCAAGCGTTACCACGACGAAGGCAAGACCACGGCCAACTACAACCTGGTGCGCTGGTGTGCCGAGTTGTGCCTGTACCGAATCCAGGAAGCGTTGCTCGGCGTGCTCGAGAATCTGCCGATGCGCGGTATCGCCTGGTGGCTTGGCTGGGCGATCTTTCCGCTCGGCGCGCGCTTCCGCCCACCCTCGGACAAACTCGGTTCACGCGTTGCCCGCGACATCCTCGAAGACCGCGAAGCACGCATCAACCTGAGCCACGATATCTTCGTGCCACCAGCCAACGAAGCCGGATTGGGCGCGCTGGAAGCCGCGCTCGACAAAGCCGTGCGCGCAATCCCGATCGAAACCAAATTGCGTGATGCCGTGCGTGCCGGCAAACTCGACCGCGCGCCCGGGCACATGCTTGACGATCTGGGCCTGGCCGCTGGCGTAATCACCCAGGCCGAGTACGAATTGCTGCACGAAGCCGACGCCGCGCGCGATGAAGTTGTCGCAGTCGATGCATTCGATCCGGAGACGTTCAAGACCTTGCATTGAAACCCGTGCACGATACTGACGAGACGTACCGCATGAAGGCACAATGGTATTTCGATTTCATCTCGCCGTTTTCGTATCTACAGTTACCGAAGTTGCGTGAATGGCGCACGCGCCTCGACATCACGCCCATACCGATTGCGTTCGGTGCGCTGCTTGCGCACAACGGCAATCTCGGCCCTGCGGAAATTCCGGGGCGGCGCGAATTCACTTATCGTTTCGTGCAATGGCAAGCCGACGCCGCCGGCATACCGCTGCGCTTTCCGCCTGCGCATCCTTTCAATCCGTTGGCCGCGTTGCGCTTGTGCATCGCCGCCGGATCGAGCTGGGTGGCGATCGAGGCGATCTTCAACCATCTCTGGCGTGACGGTCGCGCCGGCGTTAATGCTCTGCAACTGCGCGATGTCGGAACTGCCATCGGCGTTGTCGATGTCGAGAAGGCAATCGACACGCCCGAAGTGAAATTGCAATTGCGCGCCAATACCGACGCCGCAATTTCCGCTGGTGTCTTTGGCGTGCCAACACTGCGCATGAACGGCGAACTGTTCTGGGGCAACGATGCATCGCCGATGGTCGAAGACTGGCTGTCGAATCCGCTGCGGTTCGACAGCGATGAGTATCGGCGCATCGCCGCGTTGCCTGTCGAGGTTCAGCGCAAGCGCTAAGCGCCTGCCATAACCCGGTGCAATGCCGCAAGCGCCGTGTCGATCCCTTTGGTGTCGACGTCCAGATGCGTCACCGCACGAACGGTACGCGCTCCCATCGGACCCATGCGCACTCCGACATCGAGCAATCCGCGACAAACTTTTGCGGCATCCCAATTCGCTGCGCCGACATCGAAGTAAATCAGATTGGTTTCAACGCTGGCCGGATCGATGTGCAAGCCGTCGATGCTTGCAATACCTGCGGCGAGACGTTTTGCATTCGCGTGATCTTCGGCCAGGCGCTCGACGTGGTGATCCAGCGCGTATTCGCAGGCCGCGGCGATGATGCCGCTCTGGCGCATCGCGCCGCCCCAACGCAACTTCAGACGCGTGGCTTCGTGGATGAATTCAGTTGTCCCGGCCAGCACGGCACCACCGGGTGCGCCGAGGCCCTTGGAAAAGTCGATCCACGCCGAATCGAATCCACGCGCGTATTCAGCCGCAGCAATGCCGCTTGCAACGCAGGCATTGATCAAACGCGCGCCGTCCATATGTGTGACCAGACCGGCCGCGTGCGCCACGTCGGCCACTTCCTGGAGCGTGCCCAATGGCCAGATCGCGCCACCGCCAAGATTCGCGGTCTGCTCAACTTCGACCAGTCGCTGTCGCGGTGCATGCAGCATATCGGCATGAATTTTTTCCCGCAGCTGCGCGGCATCGAAAATGCCTCGGCGGCCAGCGATCGGATTCAACATGACGCCGGCCAACGCCGCCGGCCCGCCGCCCTCGAAGCCAATGATGTGCGAGGTGACATCGCAGATGACTTCGTCGCCGGGTTTGCAATGCACCGCCAAGGCGATTTCGTTGCACATCGTGCCCGAGGGCAGATAAACGGCGGCTTGTTTGCCGAGCAACGCGGCGCAGCGTTCGATCAGGCGATTGACGCTCGGATCTTCACCGGCGCGCTCGTCGCCGACTTCGGCATGGGCCATCACCTGGCGCATCGCTGGCGTGGGTCGCGTCTTGGTGTCACTGAACAAATCGATCATGTGTGTACATCCGGTTAAAAGTGCAAGCATCGCAGCCGCTCGCGCTGTCGGCAAGCGGGCGCGCTACACTAGCTTCAGGAGATACGCATCAATGCGCCTGGCTTCAGTTCTCATTGCCATTATCTGTTTCGTAGCGCTTGCCCGAGCGGGCGAAGTGTACAAGTGTACCGATGCCAGTGGCGACGTCGCATTCCAGGATCACCCTTGCACGACAGGCAGCGATCAGACGCTGGTGCATGTCGACGACACAGCGCCGCAATTGCCAGCATCACCGACGTCGGATGTCGCGCCGCTTCCAGCACGACCTGCGCAAGCGGCACTGCCCGCTGCGCCTGCGTCCACGCCGCTGCCGCCACTGTGGGTTTGTGAAAACGCCGAAGACGGTACCCAATATTTCAGCCACAACGGCGTGCCACCGGTACGCTACGTGCCGCTTGGAACGCTGGGCTACCCCGGACAAAGCCTGAGCCAGGCTTACGGACCGGGCGGCATTGGCGTATCCGCACCGGGCATGCGCAAGATTCCCATCGATCGTTCGCCAGACGCCACACTGGCCGGCGGCTATACACCCTTGCAGGATCGCTGCATCCAGGCATCGCGCGAACAAACTTGCAGCTATCTGCGCAGCCAATACGACGAAATCCACGAAAAACTGCGCCGCGCGTTCAAGGATGAACGAGCGATCCTGCAACCTCAGCAAGACACCCTGGAAGCGCAGCTGGTCAATTGTTGAACGCCGGATTACCTCAGCGCAAACGTCGAGTGCCGCTGCTCATGATCGAGCAGGAAACGCTTGGCTTCCAGGCCGCCACCGAAGCCGGTCAGGCTACCGTCGGCACCGATTACACGGTGGCACGGCACCACGATCGGCAAGGGATTGCGGCCATTGGCAGCGCCGACGGCGCGGCTGGCCTTGATGTCACCCACGCGTTGCGCGAGCTCACCGTAGTTGATCGTCGTCGCATACGGAATGCGCAGCAATTCCAGCCAGACCTGCTGCTGGAATGCGGTGCCATGAGGCGCGAGTGGCAAATCGAATTCATGCAGGCGCCCATCGAAATAGGCGATGAGCTGCGCGCGCGCCTCGTGCAATGCGCCCGCACCGCGTTCCCAATCCTCGCCAATCGACGTCGGATAACGGCCAATTTCGAAATCGATATGACGCAGACCCTGCCCGTCCATGGCAAGAAGCAGGCGGCCGACTGGCGTTTGCAGATAGTCGTAATACATGCGCGTGCCTCAACCGACACTTCGCCACAAATGTAGCACTGCATAGGCGCGGTAGGGGCGCCAGGCTTCGGCCGAAGCCTGCAATTTTGGCGTCGATAACGGCGTGCCATCGCGCGACGCGGCCTTGCGCAAAACCAGGTCGGCGGCGGGAAACGCATCGGCATGGCGCAGCGCGCGCATGGCGATGTAATGCGCGGTCCATGGGCCGATTCCGGGCAATGCCGTCCAGCGTTCGACAAATTCTTCGAGCGACTGATCTGCGTTGAAGTCGACGCGGCCAGCGCAGATTGCGCGTGCCATCTCGCGCAGGGTTTGCGCACGCGCGCGGGTAACGCCGATGACAGTGAGATCGGTATCCGCCAAATCGTTTGGGCTCGGGAATAGATGAAATTCTCTACCTTGCGACAAGTTCACGCGCAACCCGAATCGCTGCACCAGGCGTGCGCAAAGCGTGCATGCCGCGGCAACGCTGATCTGCTGGCCGAGCACAGCGCGCACTGCAATCTCGAAGCCGTCCCATGCTCCGGGTACGCGCTGTCCGGGATTGTTCGCAACCTGACATTGCAGCGGTGGCTTGCGTGAAAGCGTGGTATTGATCGCAGCTATGTCGGCATCCAGGTCGAAGAGGTGGCGTACGCGAGTTTCGATTTCTGGCAACTGCGTGTGATCGGGAAAATCCACCGACAGTTCCAGTGCATGGGCACGTTTGGCTTGTGCAACGCGCAAGCTGCCTGCGCGGCCATTCAAAGCGAAGTAACGGGTGTAACGGTTCGCGTCAACTTCCTCAATCCCGGGAATCGCGCGGCGCGCGAAAAATTCGAGTAGGCCGTGGAAATCGTAAGGTAACTGGTATTTCAGGCGAATCGTGGATGGCGGGCGTGCTGGTGAGTCAACACCATCCCCACCCAACCCTGCCCTTGAAGGGGAACGCTTAGTCATGGCTGCGCCGGATCGGCTTAGAAGCCATAGCGCAGGAAGCCACCATCCACGGCGATGCATTCGCCGGTGACATACGAAGACGCCGGCAGGCACAGGAATGCGACGGTGGCCGCCACCTCTTCGGGTTCGCCAATTCGACCTAGCGGGGTGCGTGCGAGGACTTCTTCCAGATAATCCGGATCAGCCAGCGCGCCTTCCGTGCGCTGGGTACGGATGTACCACGGCGCGACCGCATTGACGCGGATGCCATCGGGGGCCCATTCGCAAGCGAGATTGCGCGACAACTGGGTCAACGCAGCCTTGGTCATGCCGTACGGTGCGCCCGTGCGTACGTGGGTCAACCCGGATACCGAACCGATGTTGACGATCGCGGCATTCGCGTGTTCGCTTAAGTACGGGTAAGCCAGCCGGCACAACTCGAAAGCCGACAACACGTTGGTGTCAATAAGTTTACGCAAGTCGGCATCGTTGTATTCCAGCGTCTTCTTGCGCACGTTGGTGCCGGCGTTGTTGACCAGTAGCGACAAGTCCACATCCAGATCGGCAATCCAGTCGAACACTTCCATGCGCTGTTCGTGCACTGCCACGTCTGCGGCAAACGCGAAAATCTCGCGTCCTGCAAATTCTTCTGCCACTTCGGCGCGCGCGGTTTCCAGACGCACCTCATCGCGCGCGACCATCAGCACATCGGCACCGAGCCCGGCCAATTCCCGTACACACGCCAAGCCGATACCTTTGCTTGCGCCGGTAATCAGACAGGTCTGGCCGTCCAGGCGCCAACGCGCGGAATTTGCCGTCATCACCGTGCTCCGAAGCGCTTGAGATGAGCGCGACTACGGCGCAGACTTTACCGACTCATTCGGAGATCACCAAATGAAATCCAGCATCTTGCTCGTTGTCGTGCTTGCCTGCGGACTCGCTGCGTGCTCCAGCGAGGCCCCGCCAGCGCCAGAAACCGCTACGCAAGCGCCCAAGCCGTTGCCGAAATCGAACATCTTCAGCAGCGATGTCAATGCCCTGAACAAAGCCAAGAACGTGCAGAACATCGTCAACGAACAAAAACAAAAGACCGACAAGGCGCTGAACGATGACGGCGGTTAAGCTTTGAAGCCTCCCCGTTGAATGGGGAGGCTTGGAGAAGGGGCAGTGTGCGCGTGACGTAGTGCCTGGCGCGATTGTCGCGGGTCTTAACACCATCCCCACCCAACCCTCCCCTTGAAGGGGAGGGCTTGAGCGGGGATCGTCGTGCTTGAATTGTCGCGTCAGGCGCTTTCGTGCCGTGATTCAACTCATCGCATATCGCAAAAGCAATACGCGAACACGCCCACCTTGCGGTTTTGCAGCGACTGCAGCAAACGTAGTTGATCGGCTACCTGAGGCTGCGACAGCAGGCTGATCGGCATATCCGGCAACACCGCTTTGGCGAAATGCGCAAGCGCGTCGTTGCTCATGTTCAAAGCCAGTTTTTCCCACGCCGACAGTGGCTTTTCAACATAGACCACGCGATATTTATCGCCAAGATTCGCTGTTTGTGCAGCTGCGGCTATGGCGTCTTTCAGACCGCCTAGCTTGTCAACCAGCCCACGCTGCAAGGCTTGCTCGCCACTCCATACACGACCGCGCGCGATCGCATCGATTTCTTCCTTGGTCTTGTGGCGCGCGGCGGCGACTTTGCCGATAAAGTCCTGATAACCCTTGTCGATCATTGCCTGGATGGTGGCGCCGACATTCGGATCGAGCGCGCGGCGTGGATCAATGGCATCGGCCAGCGGCGTGGTACCAACACCATCCGTATGCACGCCGATTTTCGCCAGCGTATTCGGAATTCCGAAGAACAAACCGAAGATTCCAATGGACCCTGTGATGGTGGTCGGTTCGGCAAAAATCTCGGTGCCGTCCATGGATATCCAGTAGCCGCCCGACGCGGCGACATTGCCCATCGACACGATGACTGGCTTGCCAGCCTGCTTGGTCAATTCAACTTCGCGCCGGATCAACTCCGATGAAAACGCATCGCCGCCAGGGGAATTCACGCGCAGCACGACCGCCTTGACCTTGTCGTCATTGCGCGCCTCGCGGATGAGTCGCGCGGTGGACGTGCCGCCGACCGTACCTTGCGGCTGATCGCCCGGAAGAATCTCGCCTTCGGCAACAACAACCGCGATTTGCGGGCGCGTATCCAGCGGCGAGTCAGGCGGCAGCGTACCGAGGTAATCACTGAAGTCGATCTGGCGGAATGTGTGTTCATCCTTGGTGCCCTGCGCGATCAACATTGCGTTGGCTTGATCGCGCGTAGCAAGTTTGTCGACCAGCTTGTTATCCAAGGCAAGCTTGGCCATGTCACCGCCAGCCGCCTTGACCGCGTCGGGGTAAGTGGCAATCAATGCGGTGACCTTCACCGGATCAAGGTGGCGTTGCGCCGCGATGTCTTTCAGAAAGTCGTCCCATACGCCGTTCATCCAGTACAGGTCGGCCTGCTTGGCATCCGCTGACGCATCGTTGCGAATATACGGTTCCGCATACGACTTGTATTCGCCGACTCGGAACAGGTGCACGTCGACACCCAGCCAGTCGAGGGCATCCTTGAAATAGGTTCGATACGAGGCAAAGCCGGTCAGCAACACGCCTTCCATCGAATCCGGATGCAACAGGATCGTGTTCGCATGTGCAGCCAGGTAATACTGGCCCTGGGTCATGCCGTCGGATACGGCCACAACCTGCTTGCCGGATTGCTTGAAGCGGTCCAGCGCCGCGCCGATTTCTCGTAGCGTGGAAATGCCGGCGCTTTCAATACCATCGGGATACAGCACGATGCGCGCAATGCGCTTGTCGTCGCGCGCCGCATCGATGGCGTGGATGATGTCGCGCAATTGAACCTGCCGGAGCCTGTTGCCGAACGCACCAGACAAGGCGCGCTGAGTCGCGTCATTGGTGTATTGCTCGACGATCGAGCCTTTCGGATCCAATACCAAAGCCGTGCGGTCAAGCAATTGCGGCGTACTGCGATGCAATGCCGCAAAAAACACAATCAAAAGGAACAGGGCGATGATGCCGAAAACCAGACGCCGGGTGAAGTTGAATACCACCCAGATGCCGACGAAGAACCGGGCAATCACGCCACGTTTTTTGTCCACCATGTCGAACAACTCCTATACCAAACCTGATGTCCAGCCTACCGGAAGTCGCCAGCGCTGGCACGCGCCACCCGTCATGCATTGCTTCACGGGTTGCTGGAAAAGTCCATGCAGAAATTTATCAGCCGCTCAAGCCCACGCAAGACGTGCGCTGCATCCCGGCATCGCTTCAATACGGTGTTTTTCAACGTCGCGCTAACTGCAAGGGTCGAAATTGGCGTGCCTGGCGAGCGAAACGCAAGAACAACAACACCGCAGCCACGCTCAAACCCACAATCAATCCCACCCACATGCCGCGCACGCCGGCGCCGGCGTGAAATGCCATCCAATAACCCACCGGCATGCCGATACCCCAGTAAGCCAGACTGGTGAGTATCATTGGAACCGTGGTGTCTTTCAGACCGCGCAACGCACCGTTGGCGGTAACCTGGATACCGTCGGAAAACTGGAAGATCGCCGCCAGCAACAACAATTGCGCGGCCAGCGCGGTCACGCTGGCATCGTCGGTATACAGCCCGGCTATCCAATGCGGAAACAACGCCATCAGCGCACACGAAAGCGTCTGCGTAATCAGCGACGTGGCGATGCCGATATAGCCGGCATAGCGCACGCCATCGGCATCGCCGCGACCGACCGCACGACCCACGCGCACCGTGGTGGCCATGGCCACGCCCAGCGGCACCATGAAGGTGACCGAGGCGACATTGATGGCAATTTGGTGACTGGCGATCGCGTCGGTTCCCAGCGAGCCGATCAGCAAAGCGGTGGCGACGAACAAGCCGGCTTCCATCAATACCGATACGCCCATCGGCACGCCCAGGCGCAGCAAGTCGAGAATCTCGCCCCAATAGGGGCGCACGAAATGGGCGAACAACCGATACGGCCGGTAGTGCCGACGCCATGCGAGGTAACTGCCGAACGCAGCCAACTGCAGCCACAACACGATGGCAGTGGCCATGCCCGAACCTTGGGCGCCGCGCGCCGGCCAGCCGAAGCCGCCGTACATCAGCACGTAGCCGATCGGAACCAGCATAACCAACCCAAAAAAGCCGAAATACATGGTCGGGCGCGTTAAACCCAGCCCTTCGGACAATCCCCGAAAAGCGAAATAGCCGGTCAACGCGGGCGCACCCCACGACAGCGCATGCAGGAATTTTTGCGTATCCGCGATGATGGCCGTATCGATGCCGATGACACGCAACAACAGCCCGGCATGGCGTACGCCAAAAAACAGGATCACACCGAGAATCAAGGCCAACCACAGCGCCTGACGAAACACCACACCGATGCGCGCCTCGCTGCCTGCACCGGACAACTGCGCAACCGTGGGCGGCAACGCCAACATCACCCCAATTGCCGCCACGATGACCAGCGACCAAATGCTGGCACCTACCGCAACAGCGGCAAGCGTAGCTGCGCCGTAGTGACCGGCCAGCACGACGTCGACCACATTCATGCCGATGGCCGACAGTTGCCCAAGCACGATCGGAACCGCCAGAATCAGCGTTTCTCGGAATTCGCGACGTAGGCGTTGCGGCTGGTCAAGTGGCAGGAACATGGGTGGAAATCGTCGGGGTGCGCAGTGTATCCGATGGCATGACTTTCGCCTCTCCCCGATGCAGGCAATTGCGTTAGAGTGATTCGCGATGAAAAGCACGAACGCCAACGTTTCCGACACCGACACGCCTGCTACAAACGCCAGCAGCGTCACAACGCCGCACGCCAAAGCACTGTGCGCAAACTGTGGTGCCGAATTGTGTGGCACGCATTGTCACGATTGCGGTCAGCCGGTCAAGGGGATGATCCGGCCGTTGTCGAGTATGCTCAGTGATATCGCCGACACAATCTTCAATATCGACTCGCGCATCTTCCGTACCCTGTACCCGTTGTATTTCCGACCCGGGTATTTATCCAACCAATACTTTTCCGGGCGTCGCGTGCGCTACGTCACGCCATTTCGTTTGTATTTTTTTCTCAGCGTCGCGGCATTCCTGCTGATTCAGGTGAGTCTGGATTCGTTCAAACTGCCAAACATGATTGTGATTGATCCCGGGGACGGCAACAGTTTTGCCAATGCGAAAACCGCGCAACAAGTCGTCTCTCAAAGCGATTCGGCACTTGCGGCACTCAAATCGGCAAAGCACCTTCCCTTCGTCCCGACCATGGCGATAAACCAAGCGACGCGCGAAATCCACGAAAACGCCGAGCGCCGCTTGGCGCAACTGAAAGATGAACGACCGGGCAACGCGCAAACGACAACCGAACAAAACGTTGAATCACCCAAGTCAAATCCAAAGGGCATAGTCCAGCTTGGCAATGAGGAATGGGATCCGCGGGCCAATCCGATCCGCATCGCCTGGTTGCCCGAATTCGCCAACAATCGAATCAACAACGCCGCGGTCCACCTGCACGACAATCTGCCTCGCATCAAGAAAAACCCGCTCCCATTCTTCGTCGGCACGCTGGGTGTGCTGCCGGGCGTCTTGTTCGTTCTGATGCCGTTGTTTGCGCTGATGTTGAAGATTTTCTACTTCTTCAAACGCCGCCTGTACATGGAGCATCTTATCGTCGCGCTGAACAGCCACAGCTTCATTTTCGTGTCGCTGATATTGCTGACCCTGGCTGGGCTCACAAAGATGTGGGCCAATACCGCCGCACCTTGGCTCGCCGTCGTAATGGGCTGGGCGATTTTCCTGATGGGCTGGTGGCTGCCGATCTATTTGTTGCTGATGCAGAAGAAAGTATACAAACAGGGCTGGATCTTGACCGTGCTCAAGTACTGCACGATCGGCATCGGCTACACGCTCATGATCGCACTGGGTATCAGCGCCGCATTCGTGGTCAGCCTCGCCACGACCTGAACAGCGGTGGTCACCGTGCAGATGGCGTCGAATTTTTGGCCAACTCGGCAGCGCGTTGTTCCGGGGTCATGGGCAGCAATCGTTGTAACCATTCCGCGCGCTGATCCGGCTGTTGGCTACTCCATGCGCGATGGAATGCATGGCGCTGGTCGGAACTGAAGCCGCGCAGCATCTGACGCACCGGTTTGCGTTGTTCGGCCGGGATTGATTGGAAGAATTCACGGGCGTTGCTCGCACGCTGCTGCATTTTTGCCCCGTCCATGAAAGCCCGCCGTTGGGCCGGTGTCATTTGCGCGAATTTCTCCTGCAGCTTTTCCTTTTGCGCGGGGGCAAGCCCGTTGAATCGCTTGAAAGCACGCCGAATTCGTTGCTGCTGTTCCTGCGGCAGTTGCTGAAACTGGTCATAGCGTTGGCGCAAGTGCGCCCGCTGCTCGGCAGTCATGCTGTTCCATTTCTCGAAGCGCTGCTGCAACTTGTCGCGTTGTTCGGCAGACAGCGTGCTCCAGCGCTGCGCACCACGAATCAGGCGCTGTTGCGCGGATGCTGAAAGCTCATCCCACTTTTGCTGCATCGGCGCAAGCACCTGTTGAGCATCGGCACTCAACGCAGACCATGGCGTGGCTTGGCTGGTCGTTGCCGATGGCGGCGCCGCAATGGCGCATGGCATGACGGGCGCGACCAGCGCCAGCAGGCAGCTCAGGGCGAGTTTTCGGGTCAGACTCATGGTTTGTGTTCGGCCTTGTCTTGGTTCAGCTTCACGTCGGGATGTTCGGCCAGACCCATGGGGTCCAAGCCGTCGGCGGCGTCGCCGTAATCGGCGAGAAAGCCGATCAGTGCCACGCTTGGAACAATGCGTTTAGCAGCTGTGGTTGTGGATTGAGACTGCAGATCGACGCGCGTTTTCGCTACATGCTTCGACTCGCCAGTGGCAGGCGGTGGTGACGCGGGTGCGGGTGCGGGTGCGGCAGCCTGGCCGACGCAGAGAATCCACAGCGCAAATGTCACGCTCATCCCTCACCATCGCTGTCCTGAGCGTCCAGCCAGGCATAGAAGTCGAGATTTTGATAAAGATCCAGGCTGTCGTCCCCACTGACCATTTCCAGATCGTCCGGCTGGAAGTTGGCAAGCGTTTTCGAAGTATGTGCGGTCGAGGTATCAGGCTGTTGTTGCGTGCGCACCTGCCACACACCGAATGCAAGCATGAGCATGCACGCACTGGCCAAGCCCGTGGGCAGCAACCACCGCGTCGCGTAGCGATGCCGTTGCGTCAGGGCTGCCTGTCGCGCGCGATTGAGCCGCGACAAGGTCTGGGCATCCAGATTCAGCGCCGAGGTATCCAGCAGTGCCTTGGCCTTCCGGGTCCATTCGGGATATTCGGGTGTGTTCATAAATAGTCTCCCAATTCACGCCGCAATGCCGTCAGCGCACGCGAAAGGTGGGTTTTCACGCTACCTTCGCTGCAACGCATCGTTTCCGCGGTGCTGGCCACATCGAAGCCTTCCCATACGCGCAGCAGGAAGGTCTGACGCTGGCGCAGTGGCAGTCGCTGGAGCGCGCCATCCAGCGCCTGCGCCGTTTGGTCTCCGGCAACGCGCCGTAGCGGCCCGGGATCGTTGGGGTCCTGCGCGCGCGCGATCTCATCGTCTTCGTCATTGCTGGCGGCGCGGCCAAAAAAAGTGGTCCAACGAGCGCGTACACGCTTGCGCCTGTGCCAGTCGTTCAGGCGGCTGTCGAGCACCCGAAAGAACAACGGTGCCCAATCCTCGGCGGGTTTGCGCGCATAGTGGCGGACGAATCCAAACATGGCGTCCTGCACCACGTCGAGTGCATCTTCACGGTTGCCAGTGGCAAGCTCTGCCATGCGAAAGCCACGTCGCTCGACGTGTTTTAGAAACGCATCAAGCGTTTGCTCGTCTGCTTTGGCCGCATCCACGCGCTCAGTCATCCAATTGTTAACGGGCCTGCTGTTGTCGGACCTGCTGTCGAGGGGCTTGCAGGTTGAGGGCTCAAGGGCAATTGTATGCGTCATTTCGTTGCTATCGTATGCTGACTGCCACCCACTACAACGGCTTGGCGCGCCAAGGGTTGACAGGCTTGTGCGCAACTCAAAGGCTTTGTGGTTGTGCACAACCCCGATGGGGTTGCCTGCCGCACCGGTCAGTGAGCCTGAACTGCAACAAAATATACAAAGTTTCTATTTGCAAGGCATTGATTCATAATGAATATTTCTGGATGGTTAAACTTTCGCCAAGGCGTTGCGGGCCCCGCTGCCATGCGCCCTGCGCGCGCCTGTCCGGTAGGCCATGCACAGGCTTATCCACAGGCGTTGTGGATAAGCGAAGAAACCTTTCAATGACAATCAGATGGCAAACATTCATCAGTATTTACTTACGATCTTTCGCCAACCCGTGATTCCTGCGGACTCTCACCGGCTTCGGCCCTTGGAAAGCTGCCCATGTCTGGCGTAGTACGAGTCGCGATCCCGGTGCCGTTGCCGCAGTTATTTGACTATCTGCCGCCCGACCATATCGACCCTCGGGCCATTGCTCCGGGCTCGCGCATTTTGGTTCCGTTTGGCCGCAACAAGCGAATAGGTATCGTCGTCGAAAGCGCGGCGCAGACGAAGCTCGCACCCGAAAAGTTGAAGAAAGCCATTGCCCTGCTCGACGCCAATCCACTGCTCGATGCGGAATTGCTGCATACCTTGCGTTGGTTGTCACAGTATTACCTGCACCCACTGGGCGAGGTTCTGGAAACCGCATTGCCGGTGGGCCTGCGTCGCGCGCGCGCATTGCCGCAAACCGGCGAATTGGCGCTGATGCTGGTCGAAGGCGTCGATCAAGCGGCGGTGCGTGCCGGCAGCAATAGTTTTGAGTTGGTTGCGCAACTTGCACATGGCCCGCTTAGCCACACTGCGCTCGATACGCGCATGCCCAAGTGGCGCGGGGCTGCGGCCAATTTGCGCCGGCGTGGACTGATAACGAGTACGCGGCTCGCTTCGTCGACGCCACTACCGCGTTTGCGCATCGACCCACCACCGCTGACGATCGACCAACAAACGGCAATTTCATCAGTGGCCGAAAAATTTGGTCAGTTCGCGCCGTTCGTCCTCGATGGCATTACCGGCAGCGGCAAGACGGAGGTCTATCTGGCCTTGGCCGAACAAGCGCTTGCTCGCGACCAACAAGTGTTGGTACTGGTGCCCGAAATAGGGCTGACGCCCCAGTTGTTGCGGAGATTTCGCGAACGCCTGCCCGGTCCGATCCACGTAATGCATTCGGATCTGGCCGACGGCGCACGCACGCTCGCATGGCTGGCCGCGGCCAATGGCGAGCCGGGCGTGATGCTCGGCACGCGCTCGGCGATTTTCGCACCATTGCCTCGGGCCGGATTGATCGTGGTCGACGAAGAACACGACGCGTCGTACAAGCAACAAGAAGGCATGCGTTACAACGCGCGCGATGTTGCCGTGGTCCGCGCCAGAGCCTTGCGCGTTCCGGTGGTGCTCGGCTCGGCCACTCCTTCGCTGGAAACGCTCGCCAATCTTGACGGCGGACGCTATGACGGGCTGAAGCTTCTTGCACGCCCCGGTGCGGCACGTGTCCCGGCAATCCGGTGTGTCGACTTGCGCGGCAAACCGTTGCGCGAGGGTCTGGCCCAGGAATCCATTCAGGCATTGCGCGAGAGCCTGGCGCGCGGGGAGCAGACGCTGGTGTTTCGCAATCGCCGCGGCTACGCGCCAGTGTTGATGTGCCATGGTTGCGGCTGGCACGCGGTCTGCGAGCGCTGCGACAAACCATTCACCTGGCATCGGGGTGCGGCACGACTACGCTGCCATCATTGCGGAGCGGACCAGCGCGTGCCGGCGGATTGCCCCCACTGCGGCAATGCGCCTCTTGTCGCGCAAGGGTTGGGCACGGAGCGCATGGAGCAAGGTTTGACTGCACTATTCCCCGACGCCTCGGTCGTGCGCATCGATCGCGAAACCACACGCGGGCGTGACAATGTCGACGATTTGCTCGGTCGCATCGGACCGGATCAACCGGGAATCTTCGTCGGCACGCAGATGCTGGCCAAGGGGCACGATTTGCCGAACCTGACGTTGGTCGTGATGGTTGGCGTCGATGATGGCCTGTTCAGTGTCGACTTGCGCGCCAGCGAGCGACTCGCGCAACTGATCGTGCAGGTCGCAGGGCGTGCCGGCCGCGCGCACAAGCCCGGTACGGTCTTGTTGCAAACTCATCAGCCGGAACACCCGTTGTTGCGCGACCTTATCCAGCACGGCTATGCGCGTGTCGCGCACGATTTGCTGGGTGAACGTCGCCTTGCCGGATTGCCGCCGTACGCACATCTTGCCCTGCTGCGTGTGCAAGCCGCGCAACAGACAAAAGTCGAGGAATTCCTCGCCCAAGCCGCGCAAGCTGCACCGCGACCAGAGACCATTCAAATGCTCGGGCCGATGCCAGCACCAATGCCACGCCGCGCAGGCATGCATCGTGGGCAATTGTTGTTCAGCGCCGAAAAGCGAAGTGACCTGCACGGGTTCTTGCCGCGCTGGATCGAACAGGTGCGCGAACTTCCGCAAGCGCGCAGCGTGCGCTGGTCGCTGGATGTGGATCCCACCGATTTATATTGAGGTCGGGAAATCGTGAATCGTGAAGAGCATCCGGCCTTTCCGCACGGCCCCGTTGATGCTTCTCTTGAAATTTGGCTATCGCAAATGCAAACGGCCGCACGTGGCGGCCGTTGCAAAATCGTTCAACTTAAAAATACTTTGCGCGTTGTTTCTATTCCCCGAGCCGGTGCTCAGGCCGCAAAAAGCGCGCGCATTTTCTTCATCGCGTTGACTTCGACCTGGCGAATGCGCTCGGCTGAAACACCGTATTCGTCGGCCAGTTCCTGCAGAGTCGCCTTGTTCTCGTCGCCCAACCAGCGGCGCTGGATGATGTCGCGCGAACGCGGATCAAGTTTCGCCAATCCATGTTTGAGCGAGTCCAGATCGGATGCTTCCTGATTGTCGCTTTCCAGCGACTCGTACGGAGTGGCTCCGTGATCGACCAGATAAGCGACTGGCGCAGGACGCACATCGTCCTCATTATCAGCCGGCGCATCAAACGCCGTATCACGCCCGCTCAGGCGTGATTCCATTTCGAGCACGTCGGCCGGGCTCACGCCCAGATCCTTGGCCACGGTTCGGACCTCGGTTGCGTTCATCCAGCCCAAGCGTTTTTTCGACTTGCGCAGGTTGAAGAACAACTTGCGTTGCGCCTTGGTCGTAGCGACCTTGACGATGCGCCAGTTGCGCAGAATGAATTCGTGCATTTCCGCGCGAATCCAATGCACGGCAAACGACACCAGGCGCACGCCGACTTCCGGATCGAAGCGCTTGACCGCCTTCATCAGACCGATATTGCCTTCCTGGATCAGGTCAGCAAGCTGCAGCCCGTAGCCGTTGTAGCCGCGCGCAACATGCACGACGAAGCGCAGGTGCGACATCACCAGCTGCTTGGCCGCATCCAGATCATCTTCATTGCGATAGCGGTGGGCCAAGTCCTGCTCTTGCTCGAGCGTAAGCACTGGAATCTGGTGCACATTGGAAACGTAAGCATCCAGGCTACCCAAGGCACCCAGAACCGGAATATTGTTCGCTACCAACGCAGTTGACATGTCTTGAGCCTCCATGGATTGATTTTAGCACTCGCATACTTTGAGTGCCAAAGGCGCTGATGGTTCCGCAGCGAGAAGCAACTCTCGCGATTAATGTACCGTATGGTACACCAAACTACAAAAAATGCCAGCGGCAGGCAACTTACGGAAAACAAAGAATATTGCAGCGGTCAATTAGCTGTCGATGACAAGCTCGCTGGCAGGTGGCAATTGCCAATCGATCGGATCGCGCCCTTGGGCGGTCAGGTAGCGATTGGTTTCGCCAAAGTGGCCACAGCCGATGAAGCCGCGATGCGCCGACAGGGGAGAAGGATGTGGCGCGGTCAGCACGCGATGCCTGCGCTTGTCGATCAACTTGCCCTTGGCCTGGGCATAACTGCCCCACAACGCGAATACCAGGCCATCGCGCTCGAGATTGAGCCGATCGATGACCGCATCCGTGAAGCCTTCCCAGCCTTTTCCCTGGTGCGAGCCGGCGCGTCCACGTTCAACCGTCAACACCGAATTGAGCAGTAAAACGCCGCGTCGTGCCCACGGCAGCAGGCAACCATGGCCCGGCCGCGGAATTTCCAGGTCGCGCGCGATTTCGTTGAAGATATTCAACAGCGAAGGCGGCGTCGGCACTCCGGGCAACACGGAAAAGCACAATCCATGCGCCTGGCCGGGGCCGTGATACGGATCCTGGCCCAGGATCACCACCTTGACTTGATCGAACGGCGTCGCATCCAGTGCCGCAAAGATGCGTGCTGGTGGCGGGTAGATGGTTTTGCCTGCGCGAATTTCCGCGCGCAGGAATTGCGACAAGCGCTGCATTTCCGGACGATCAAAAAAGTCGCCGAGCTTTGCCTTCCAGGATGGGTGCAGTTTGAGTCGGTCCGCGCTCACGCCGCGCCGGCATCGCGCTCGCGCATGTGTGCGGACACGCGCATCTGGAACAGCAGCTTGGTGATCAGCAGACGTTCCTCGATCGGCTTCTGCACCAGGTCGTTCGCACCGGCGCGCAACAAGGCCGCCTGATTCTTCGGGTTGTCGTCGCCGGTCATGATCAGCACCGGCAGCTGGCCTTTGCCGTATCCGAATTCGTTGCGCAGCCGATCCAGTAGATCGCCGCCGGTCAACTCGCCCTTCAGGTTCACATCCGACAAAACGATATCGACACCGGGCACGCGACCTTGCGCCATTGCGGTTTCGAGCAAAGCAACAGCGTCCTCGACACTGGTGACATGCAGCACGGTCAAACCGTATTTTTCGAGCATGCGTCGGGTCGCCAAAGCCACGACGCGGCTGTCTTCGACGTACAACACGTCGCCGCTGGCTGCAGATTGCGGGCAGATATAGCCGCGAATGAAGTCCGACAACGCATTGAACCCGAGCGACTTGTCGAAATAATCGGTCACATGCTCGGAGAATTCGCGGTTGGCCAGTCGCTCGTTGACATCACCGGATACGATCACGATCGGGATATAGGCTTGCGGCGCGTGTTCACGCACGTGCCGCGCCAGTTCCATGCCGTCCATGTCCGGCAGTCGCAACGCTGTGGTCACCAGATCCACGACGCCGGATTCGAGCTGTTCGCGCGCTTGCGCACCGGTCTCGCAGGAAAGGATGGTCACGTTCGGCAGATCGGCCTTGAGCAACTGCTCGATCAGCCGGCGCACCACCTTGGATCCATCCACCACCATGACGCGCGGCGTCTCGCTGGTGATATGGCGTGTCAGCACAACTTCCATCAACACTCCTTCGTGCAGCTTATTGCGGTTGGCCATGGGCAATATGACGAGAGGCGGCAACCCCCGCACCAAGCCAGCCAAGCAACGTGCTGGCTGCCAACACCATTAGCATGCCAGCGAACGACAACCCATGCACGCCAAAGCGATGATCGTAGCTTGCAGCCAGTTCCGCCAGTGGTCCAGCCAGGCCCCATTCGACCATGCCGATCAAGAGCAAACTGAGCAGGCCGGCAAGCGCGCCGTACCACAATCCCGTGTACAAAAACGGACGCCGCACGAAACCATCGCTGGCGCCAAGCAGTTGCATCACCGCGATCTCCTCGCTGCGGCCTTGAATGTCCAGACGCACCGTGTTGCCCACGATCAGCAACGCCGCCAGTGCCAGCAGCACGGCCAGCACGGCCGCACCGCGACGAGCCACGCCCAGAATTGCATTGAGGCGTTCGCGCCAGCGCGCATCGTACTGCACCAGGTCCACCCGTGCGTTGCTGCGCAACTCACCGATCAGCGCTGGCGTGCCGCTGTGATCGTTCTCCGATTTGCGCAAATCCACAATCAACACCGCTGGCAACGGATTGTCGTGCAACACTTGCAATGCATCGGCAAAGCCCGAGCGTCGACGGAATTCTTCCAGGCCCTGCTCGGGCGTTTTCAGCGTCACTCCAGCGACATCACCGCGCTCGCGCAAGGTCTTTGCCAGGTCCTGCGCTGCGCCCGCATCGACATCGGGTTTGAGGAACACGCTGATCGCACGCGCCGTGCCGACGCTACCGCTCAAGTTGCCTGCGTTGCTCAATAGCAACCCGAACAGCAACGGCAACGTCAGCGCCACGCTCAGCACCGCCAACGTGAATGCCGTTGCACCCGGTCGCCGCGCCAATCGTGAAAAGCTCGTCGTGAGTCCGTACGCATGCTGCGCACGCCATGCACGAAAGCCGGGGCGCGATGCCCGAGGCACGACGGCGGCGCGCAAGGGTGCGTCGGCTTTCATCCGATTTTGCTGCTTGCGCCGATTCATCGCTCAAGCACCGCCTGCGGCCTGAAATCATCGATCAGCGCTCCATGATCGAGCACAAGGACACGCTTGTTCATGCGTTTGATCAGAGCCAGATCATGGCTGGCGATCAGAACCGTCGTGCCAACCTGCTGGAATTGCGCGAACAAGCTCATGATTTCTTCCGACAACTGCGGGTCGAGGTTGCCGGTAGGTTCGTCAGCAATCAGCAGCGGCGGCTTGCCCACAATTGCGCGCGCGATACCTACACGCTGCTGTTCGCCGGTCGACAGGGTTTCCGGCAACGCCTGTTCGCGCGCAAGTAGGCCGACTTTGTCCAGCGCTGCGCGCACGCGTTTGCCGATTTCCTCGCGCGGCGTTCCGGCGATCACCAGTGGTAGACCGACATTGTCAAACACGCTGCGATCCATCAACAGGCGATGGTTCTGAAACACCATGCCGATGCCGCGCCGCACCTGGGCGATCCCGCGGCGACGCACGGCATTGAGGTTTCGTTCGTTGACGAGCACCTGGCCGCGGGTTGGCCTCTCGAGCAGAGCGATGAGTTTCAACAAGGTGCTCTTGCCCGCGCCGGAATGCCCGGTGACGAATGCCATCTCGCCCGCACCCAACTCGAAATTCAATTCGCGCAACGCCTCATGCCCGGCGGGATAGCGTTTGCTGACGTGTTCAAAGCGGATCATTGGACAGCTGGGATTGGGGATTGGGGATTGGGGATTCGTAAAATCAAGAGCCCGTTATTCCGTGGCCACGAAGCGGAACCCGGAATCCTGTTCCGGGTTCCGCAATGCGTGCGGCCCCGGAATGACGAATTATTGATTTTCACGTCTCACGTCTCACTGCTTCCCTGCTTTACTTCACCATCTGGTTCATGTCGAAAATCGGCAACAGGATCGCGAGCACGATGAACAACACCATCGCGCCGACCAGCAAAATTACCAGCGGCCCAAGGATAGTAGTAAGCGCAGTCATCCAGCGATCCAGTTCGCGTTGCTGGTGACTGGCGGCTTCGTCGAGCATGTGTTCGAGTTGTCCGGCACGTTCGCCGCTGGCGATCAGGCGCAACGCCACCGCCGGGAAATAGCCGCTATCGCCCAGTGCACGTGAAAAACTGCCGCCTTCGCGCACTTTCAGTGCCGCATGTTTGACCGCTGCGCGCATCGGCAGATTCGGCATCACCTGTGCGCCGATTTGCAGCGCATCGAGCAACGGCACGGCACTGGCGGTGAGCAGTGCAAGCGTGCGCGTACAACGCGCCGTGTTGGCGGCGCGAACCAATCCGCCGACAAACGGCAAACGCAGCACGAATCGATGCCACGCAAAACGAATGCGTTGGGTACGCAGCGCCAGCTTGCCGCCGACCGCCGCGAACGCCAACAACACCAACAACAACCAACCCCAGGCTTTGACGAAGCTGCTCAAGCCGAGCAAGGCTCGCGTCGCCCATGGCAGCGCCTGGTGCATTTGCGTGAATACACCCACGATTTGCGGCACAACATAAACCAGCAAGCCACTCACAACCGCAACCGCAACCAGGCTAAGCAGGATCGGGTAAGCCAACGCTGCCCACACTTTTTGGTTCAGCGCATCGCGTGCTTCACTGTAATCGGCCAGGCGTGCGAGCACCTGATCCAATCGCCCGGATTGTTCGCCTGCCGCAATCGATGCACGATAAATTTCCGGAAAGCTTTCGGGATGATCGGCCAGACTCGCGGCCAGGCTCGATCCTTCCATGACGCGCGATCGCAACGACACGACCAGCGCGCGCGTGCGCTGCTCCTCGTCCTGCTCCGCCAGTGCTGCGAGGGCCTCATCGACCGGCAAACCTGCGCGCAGCAAAGTCGCCAGCTGGCGCGTGAGCAATGCCAGTTGCGCACCGCTCAATCCACGCCGGAAAAAACCACCACGTTGTTGTGCCTGGGTGACCGGCGTGACTTCGAGTGGATTCAATCCACGTTCGCGCAGCACCCCGCGCACGGCACGCGCGGTGTCGCCCTGCAACACCCCGCGCTGGGTCTTGCCGCCGCTATCGAGTGCCTGGTAGGCATACGCGGGCATGACGCAATCAGTCGGCTTTCGCTAACGCGCTGTGGCGAATGCCGTAAGCAAAATACACCAACAGCCCGAGAGCCATCCAGATCACGAAACGCCAGATCGTGACCATCGGCAAGCCGCCAAGCAACTGGAAATGGCCATCGGAGAACCACGGCCAACCGATGATCAGGAACAGCGAAAACATCACGCCCAACGGTGCGATCAGCCACAGCATCGGCGTGCGAAAGCTGCGTTGCAGGTTCGGTTTGCGCACGCGCAGGATCAACACGGCCAGACAGATCACGATGAATGCACTCAAGGTGCCGATGTTGACCAGTTCGGCCACCTCGCCGATCGGCAGGAATCCGGCGACGATCGCGGTAAACACGCCGAGAATGAGCGTCGGGCGAGCTGGGGTGCCATATTTCGGATGCACGTGTGCAAACCAGCGTGGCAACAATCCATCGCGAGACAGCGCAAACCAGATGCGCGCCGCGCCGAGCATGAACGCGAACATCACACTGGTGAGGCCGGCAATTGCGGCAATATTGATGATGCCGCGTACCCAGTGCAAATCCAGCGCCTTGAATGCCGCGTCGACCGGCGCATCGCCGGCTAGTTGCGCATACGGCACCATGCCGGTCAGCACCATTGACACCAGCAGATACAAGGTCATTGACACCGCCAGCGACAGCAACACCGCACGCGGCAAATCGCGCTGCGGATGCTTGGCTTCTTCCGCCGCCGTGGTCAGCGTGTCGTAACCGAACACCGCAAAGAACACGATGCTCGAAGCTGCCAGCACGCCACTCCAACCGAAGTGCGATGCACCATCAGCGCCGACAACGGCCGCAGGAATGAACGGATGCCAGTTGGCCGGGTTGACATAGAACGCGCCGACCACGATCACCAGGATCACGCCGATCACCTTGATCGCCACGATCACGGTGTTGGCACGCGCACCCCACTCCGTCTTGACCGTAAGCATCCACGCGATCAGCAGGGAAATGGTCGCGGCAATGACATTGAACACCTTGCCGCTGTGTGGGTGCGCCGGATCCCAAGCGCCCTGCAACCAGATCGGCAAATGCACGCCGAGCAGTTGCGCCAGGAGCGCCTGCACATAGCCCGACCAGCCGATCGCCACCACCGCGACAATCAACGCATACTCAAGCAGCAAATCCCAGCCGATCACCCAGGCCAGTAACTCGCCGAGCACCGCATAACCGTAGGTGTAGGCGCTGCCGGTCACCGGAATCATCCCCGAGAATTCCGCGTACGCCATTGCCGCGCAGGCACTGCCGATGCCGGCGACGATGAAACTCAATACCACTGCTGGTCCCGCATTCGCCGCCGCTTGCTGCCCGGCGAGCACGAAGATACCCACGCCGATGATCGCGCCGACGCCGATCGCCGTGAGCTGCCAGATGCCCAGCACGCGACGAAAATCGCCGCGCGTGCCTGCTTCAGCCTGCAACGCTTCGACGGATTTATGCCGCGTGATTTTTGCGATAAAGCTCATGCGTTCTCCCCGGTAAATGTGATTATTCCTCGCGCGTCACGCGCAGCACTTCTTCAGCCGAAGTGATTCCGGCAATACATTTGTCCCAGCCATCGGCGAGGATGCTGGGTGTGCGCGTGCGGGCACGGTGCTCGAGTTCGATTTCGGCGGCGTTGGCGTGAATCAGGCGACGCAGTTCTTCGTCGACGGCAACGAATTCATAGATGCCGCTGCGCCCGCGATAGCCGGCGTGGCGCCCGGCAACCTGGGGGCTGGGTCGATACAGGTTCGCGCGCGAGTCGGCGGGTTTGCCGAACGCGGACAGTTCACGTGGCGTGGCGGCATACATTTCGCGCGTGGCCGGATCGAGCACGCGCACCAGGCGCTGGGCGAGCAGGCCGATCAGACTCGACGAAAGCAGGAACGGTTCCACACCCATGTCGCGCAGGCGCGCAATCGCGCCGACCGCCGAATTCGTGTGCAGCGTGGACAATACCAGGTGTCCAGTGAGTGACGCCTGCACCGAAATTTGCGCGGTTTCCAGGTCGCGAATTTCGCCGATCATCACTACATCCGGATCCTGGCGCAGGATCGCACGCAGTCCACGCGCGAATGTCATTTCGACCTTGGTATTGACCTGGGTCTGGCCGACGCCGTCGATGTAATACTCGATCGGGTCTTCCACGGTCATGATGTTGCGACTGGAATCGTTCAGGCGTAGCAGCGAGGCGTACAACGTGGTGGTCTTGCCCGAACCGGTTGGGCCGGTGACGAGAAAGATGCCATGTGGACGCTCGATGGTTTCTGCAAGCGTGGCCAACGTGACCGGTGCCATGCCCAGTTGCGCCAGATCAAGTTTTCCAGCCTGTTTGTCGAGCAGACGCAGCACGACGCGCTCGCCGTGCCCAGCTGGTATCGTCGATACACGTACGTCGACCGGACGTCCGGCAATCTTCAATCCGATGCGGCCGTCCTGGGGCAGACGTTTTTCTGCAATATCGAGTTTCGCCATTACCTTGATGCGCGAGACAACGGCATTGGCGATAGCTTTTTGTGGGCTGAGCACTTCACGCAGCACCCCGTCGATACGGAAGCGCACCAGCAGGCGATTCTCAAACGGCTCGATGTGAATGTCCGACGCGCCTTCCTTCACCGCTTCGGTCAGCAGCGCATTGATCAGGCGAATGATTGGTGCGTCGTCTTTGGATTCGAGCAGATCCTCGGGTTCCGGCAATTCGTCGGCAAGGGTTTTCAGATCCATGTCGTCGTCGAAATCCGCAACCATCGCACGCGCATCGTCGCCCTGTTCGTAGAGCGTGCGCAGCAGGCGTTCGTATCCAGCCGCATCAAAGCGCGTGAGTTTTAACGGTGCGCCGAGATAGCGCCGCAGCTCGGCCAGCACTTCAGGTTTGACGCCTTCGCGCCAGGCGACTTCGGCCGCATCGTCGCGCCACGCCGTGAGCGTGGCGCCGTTACGCCGGGCGAAACCGAAGCTCGGCCGTGGCGGTCGCGCCGACAATTTGGTTTGCGCCGGCGTCATCGCGCGATTCAATGCTTCTTGCCGTCGCGCGCATCCTTGGGCGCAACGTCGAGTGCAGGGCTAGCGAGGAAGTCGTGCACTTCCGGCAGCATCGGCTGCTGTCCGCGCGGCGTGATCGATTCTTGGTTCTCGCGCATCTGCAATTGTTCGGTGCGCAGGAAATTATATTTTTCCTGCGACACCGAGGCTTCGGTGGCCGCATCGCGCAAAATCTTCGGATGCAGAAATACCATCAGATTCTGCTTCAGGTGATCGTTGCTGCGGTAGCGGAACAGATTGCCGATTAGCGGAATATCACCCAGCGCCGGCACTTTCTGCACGTTGTCCTTGACGTTGTCGGATATCAAGCCGCCGAGTACCAGCAGCGAATCGTCCTTGACCATCACAGTGGTCTTCAGTTCGCGCTTGTTCGTGACCAGATCCACCGCGCCCTGTACCGGCGGCAAAAGATTGGAGACTTCCTGATGGATATCCAGGCGCACCGCATCGCCGGAATTCACGTGCGGCGTGACGGTCAAGGTCAGGCCCACATCCTTGCGCTGGATGGTCTGGAACGGATTGCCGATGCCGGTGGTGCCGCCGTTGGATCCACCGGTGTTGGTCGTGTAGGAACCGGTAACGAACGGAACTTCCTGGGGAAAGCACGTTGTTCTTGCCGTTGCTGGCCAGCGCCGAGACCAGCGCGCCGAGGCTGAGCAGCTTGGTGCCGTTGATCGAAATCGTGTCGAGGTAGCCTAGGTTGAAGCCGTTTCCGAGGGTACTGACTGGCGCGATGCCGCCACCGCTGGCGACGTTGTTCAACCCGCCCGTCGCAGTAAAAATGTTGTTGCCGGCCGACGGGCCGGTGAAATTGGTACCGCCGATGATGTGGTTGTTGCCACCCAGCGGCAACTGCCATTGCACGCCGAGTTCGTTCGCGGTTTCGTTGGAGACTTCTGCGATGACCGCCTCGATCAATACTTGCGCGCGGCGAATATCGAGTTGTCGAACCACGGAGGCGAGCGAGCGAAACACCGCTGGCGGCGCACTGATGACCAGCGCGTTGTCGCCTTCATGCGCCTGGATCGTGGCGGTGGATGCACCGCTCCCCGCGCTGACTGCCGCGCCCGCCGCGGCCTTGCCTGGCTGCACGTCACCGGTCAGCGTTGCAGCCACGCCTTGCAGGATCGGTACGAGATCCTTGGCGCTTGCGTAGTTGAGATAGATCACCTGCGTATCGCCGCCGCCGCCGACCGGCGTATCGAGGTGTGCGATCAACGCGCGCATGCGCAAGCGCCCGCTTTTGCCGCCGGAAAGCAGAATCGAGTTGGTGCGCTCGTCGGCGAACACACGTGGTTGATCGGCGTCGGCTGCGTTGTTGCCGGCAAGCTGGGTCAACGTGCGTGCGAGTTCCGAAGCGCTGGCATGTTGCAGTGGAATGACTTCGACGCCGGCGTCGGATACGGTATCGATGCGATGGATGATGCTGATCATGCGCTCGACATTGCCGGCACGATCGGAAATCACCAGGGAATTCGAAGCCGGATGCGCGATCAGTTGTGCGCCCTGCGGCATCAGCGGCCGCAGGATCGGCACCAGTTGCGTGGCCGGCACGTGTTGTACCGGAATGATCTGAGTGACCAGTTCATCGGGTTCATGGCCGTGTTTGCCGTTCAAGCCGCCGGAGCCATCCTGCTGGGCCATCGCTTCGGGCACGATCTTGACCATGCTGCCGGAGTTGATCGCTGCATAGCCGTGCACGCGCAGGACTGACAGAAAAACATCGTAGATTTCATCCGCCTTCATCGGTTTGGCCGAGATCACCGTGACCTTGCCCTGCACGTTCGGTCCAATAATGAAGTTCTTGCCGGTAATTTCGGACACCGTGGCGATCAGCGTCTGGATGTCGGCGTCTTTCAGGTTCAGCGTGTGCAGTCCGGACGAATCGACCGCAGCGGCACGCTGGACGGCTGGTGCCTGCGCTACAGCGGTGAGCGCGGCGAAAGTCAAGGCGGCAGCAAGGCAAAAACGGATCATTGTGTACTTCTCTATAGATATAGTTATGCAGTTAATGCAGGTTCAACGTCAGCGTCGCGGGTTTGCCATCGCGCATGACGGTTACCTGCAAACTGGCTGCGTCTTTCAGATTGTCCATCAATTCCTGCGGATTCGACAGACTCGACAGGGTCGTGCCATTGACGGCGGTAATCAGATCGGTCGGTTTGAGCCCGGCCTGCTGCATCAGCTCGGCAACGCGGCCGCCACCGGACAGGCGTGCACCGGCGATCTTGCCGTTCTCGAACACTGGCGCGATGTGCACCTGCCGGGCAAGTTCCGTCGGATCGATCTGCAATTGTTTTTGCGCCCGGCTCCAGTCAATCGCGCCATTCGCCATGCTCGGCGGCACGAAAGTGGGTGGGATACTGCTGGCATGCTGGCTCTGCCCGTTGGCCAGATTGCGCTGGTTGACTGCCGGCAACGGCGGCGCCGACGCGGCCGCAACCGGCAAGCGCAGCGTCTCGTCAACGCCTTCGTGATTGAGCACCACGCGATCCGGATACACCTCGACGAGCTTGACTCCGACGGTTACTTCCGCGCCGATCTTGTAGGCGTGTTCGCTACCGTGTTCGTCTTCGATCATGGCCAGACCTCGGTGCGGGTCGTCCAGCGCCCAGGTCCCACGCAGGGTAAGGCGCAACGTCGTCGTCGGCGCGTTGTGCGTCAGGCGCATCATCGCGACGTTTTGCGGATTGCCGAACAGATGCCATTTGGCCACTGACAACGCAGCCGCTGTGCTGGCAGGCGCGGGTAGCGGCGCGACATCGACCTTGCTGCCTGCGGGTGCAAGAACCAGCCAGAGCAAGCGCACCAGCAGCCACAGGCAAGCCAGTGCTGCCAGTGCGCAAACGCTTAACGCGGCGTATCGCGACAGGCGGGCTTGATCGGCACGGGTCAGCGAATTGAGCATTCAATATGACGTCGGCAATGGCGCACGCGCGAACTGTAGCAGGATTGACTATGAACGCTTGAACATGCGCCCGAGACGACGGAAAAATCCTGGTTTCTTCTGCTTGGCTGCGGGCGCCTCCGTGCCGTGCCCGGCCGATGCAGGATTTGCCGTTCGATCCATTCCGGCGCGACTGCGCTGGACGCTTTTCTGGCGCTTGGCGACCGCCATGTCGGAAGTCGCGCGAATCGGTAAGCCCTGTGTGTCGCTCGGATTCGCAGCGGCCGACTGCGCACCATCGCCACCGCGACGACGTCCCCGTCCACCACGACTTTTGCGCTTGCGCGCACCGCTGGCGGCATCCGTTTCGGCTGTGGCAACAGGCGCGGCGACAACCGCTGCGGCGGAAGCCGACGCCTGCCGCGGCGGGTGGCGCGGCGACGACTCCCGTCGCGGCGGACGCTGACTCGAACCGCTGCGCGGTGATGCCGTGCGTGGTGATCCCGTGCGTGACGATCCGCTGCGCGGGCGCGGCGGCGCGCTGACGATCACCTCGTCGTCGCTGAGCGGCGTGGTCGATTCGCGCGGTGGCGGTATTTCCAGCAGTTCCGGCGTGACGCGCTCAACTGGAATTTTCTGCTCGATATAGGCTTCAATATCCGGCAGGCCTTGCGCGTACATGTCGCAGGCGAAACTGATCGCGTCACCTTCGGCACCCAGGCGCGCGGTACGGCCAATCCGATGCACGTAATCTTCGGCATCCTGCGGCAGGTCGTAATTGAACACATGGCTGACATCGGGAATATGCAACCCGCGCGCAGCCACATCAGTGGCGATGAGGATTTCGATTTCACCACGCTGGAACCGGGCCAACAGGCTTTGGCGCTTCTTCTGCGGCACGTCGCCGGACAGCATGCCGACGCGGAAACCCTGGCGCTGCAAACGCCGCGCGACTTTTTCCGCGGCGACTTTCATGTTGACGAACACCATGCTGCGGTGCGTATCGATGCGCGACAACAGATGAATCAGCAGCGGTAGTTTTTCTTCTGTCGACGGGAAGTACACAACCTGGCGCACGCGGTCGGCGGTGATGTTTTCCGTATCGACAGTGAGCTTCTCGGCCTCGTTCATGTGTTCGTAGGCCAGCTCCAGCACGCGATGGCTGAGCGTAGCCGAGAACAGCAGGCATTGGCGGCGATCGCGTTCCGGCAGGCGTCGCAAGATGTAGCGCACGTCCTTGATGAAACCCAGATCGAACATGCGATCGGCTTCGTCGATCACCATGATTTCCACGGCGCTGAAGGCAAACACGTGTTGCTTGAAGTAATCCAGCAAGCGCCCCGGCGTGGCAATGACGATATCCACGCCATCGCGCAATTGCTGGCGCTGCTTGTCGTAGTCCACGCCGCCATAGATCAGCGCGGAAGTCAGTCCGGTGCCAGCGCACAAGCTGTGGAAATCCTTGTCGATCTGGATCGCGAGTTCGCGTGTCGGTGCAATCACCAGAGCGCGTGGATCGGCCGGGCCGCGTTCATTGAACGCCGGCCGGGTCAGCAAGCGCTGTGCGATGGTAACCAGAAACGCGGCGGTTTTACCGGTGCCGGTCTGTGCCTGGCCGGCCACGTCGCGGCCTTGCAGCGCGACCGGCAAGGCCAGCGCCTGGATCGGCGTACAACGGGTAAATCCGGCGGCATGCAGGCCGGAGAGCAGGCTCGGTTGCAGCTCAAGGCTGTCGAAGAAGATGTCGGTAAGCGGTTGTTGTGGCATTCTCGGGAAGTCGTCGATCGGCCGCGGAAGCGGCCAGGCTGAAAGCATGCGTGCCGTGCCGCGGTCTTGAATCGACGGCGTCCGGCCCAACTTGAATTGCATCGCGGCTTGGGCTCAAATGCGGTTTCGGGGACCGGAACCAGGGCCTTTTGCGTCGTACAATGGTGCGAGTGTAGCCCAAGCGCGACCCGACCGCCGCTTTTGCGGTATTCAAGCCAACAGATGGAGAACCCACGTGAGCACAGCGATTGCCCAGGTAAGCGACGACCAGTTCGAGGAACAGGTATTGAAATCCAGCGAACCTGTGCTGGTGGATTTCTGGGCGGAGTGGTGCGGCCCGTGCAAGATGATTGCGCCGATTCTTGACGAGCTGGCGCAAACCTATGCCGGCAAGCTCAAGATCGCCAAGATCAATATCGACCACAACCAGAAGACCCCACGCAATTACAGCGTGCGCGGCATCCCGACCTTGATGATTTTCAAGAATGGCAAGGTCGAAGCCACTCAGGTCGGCGCAGTCAGCAAAACTCAGTTGACGCAGTTGATCGACAAGACCATCGCATAACCTAAGTTCGGCGCCCTCTGCCGATTAGCGCAAGAAAACCCCGCAAATCCGTCGCCCGCGAAGCATGCAAAAACGCTGGACTGGCGGCGACGGGAGTGTTAGCGTAGCTGGACAAAGTGGGGCAGTCGCCCCCATGTGAATCTTTCCGCAGGCCCTGCCCGCGCAGAGCGAGTGAGAAAGCCCGGGTAGGCTTTTTCAGCATCCTGCAGATTTTCGTCTCCTAGAGTCCAAACCCTTCCGTTTCCCAACGGTACCCATGAGGTACGTCCGTGTCCGATACCGATAATAAAGATGGCGGCGAGAATCGCCCTGCCGAAACCCGTCCCGAGCCGCAACCACGCGTGCCAAAAGACGATGCACCCAAAGCCGAGCACTCCGGCAACGAAAATGCCGACAGCGGCGAATCGCCTTCCGCCAGCAACAATGCGGAAGGCGAGAACAACGGTGGCAACAATGCCGGTAACGGCGGTAGCCGCCAGAACAACAATCGCGGCCGCCGCGAGCGCGGCCAGCGCCAATCGCGCGGCCCGCGCCACCAACCGCAACAACGCGAACGCGACGAAAGTGACGAGCCCTACGAATTGCGCGAAGGTCCGAATTCCGGCGTCGTCATCGACCTGAACGAACTCAAGCGCAAACCCGCCCAGGAGCTTCTGAACCTGGCCGACAGCCTCAGCATTCAGGAAGGCGTTGCGCGCGCGCGCAAGCAGGACATCATCTTCCTGATCCTCAAAGCGCATGCGCGTCTTGGCGGCAGCATCTACGGCGAAGGCGTGCTTGAGATCCTGCAAGACGGTTTCGGCTTCCTGCGCGGTCCGGACGAATCCTATCTGGCCGGACCTGACGATATTTACGTGTCGCCCAGCCAGATTCGCCGCTTCAACCTGCGCACTGGCGACTACATCACTGGACGCGTGCGCCACCCCAAGGAAGGCGAGCGTTACTTCGCGCTGCTCAAGGTCGACAACATCAACGGCGAGCCGCCGGAAGCCTCGAAGAACAAGATTCTGTTCGAGAACCTCACCCCGCTGTTCCCGCGCAAGATGTTTCGCCTGGAACGCGGTAATGGTTCCACCGAAGACATCACCGGCCGCATCATGGATCTGATCGCGCCAGTCGGGCGCGGCCAACGCGGCATGATCGTGTCGCAGCCGAAAGCCGGCAAGACGATGATGCTGCAGAACGTCGCCCAGGCGATCGTGCACAACTATCCCGACGTGCATCTGATCATTTTGCTGATCGACGAACGCCCCGAAGAAGTCACCGAAATGCAGCGCGGTGTGCGCGCCGAAGTGATCTCGTCCACGTTCGACGAACCGGCCGTGCGTCACGTGCAGGTCGCCGAAATGGTGATCGAACGGGCCAAGCGCCTGGTCGAACACAAGAAAGATGTGGTCATCCTGCTCGA
>CAJDUT010000003.1_pt1 | contig 62413 bp, 57 predicted proteins | sample 7390981 | NCBI WGS metagenome assembly CAJDUT01 (sample SAMEA7055681, study PRJEB34461) | soil metagenome | biome: terrestrial ecosystem; feature: Peninsula; material: soil | place: Antarctica | collected 2016 | reverse complement strand
CGCGGCAAATCCGGACGCCGTGTCGCCAACGACGGCGGCGCTCGCACGATGCGCTGCATCACCGTCTCTGCAGGCGTGCCTGCGCTGAACGGCAGTTCGCCAGCGAGCATTTCAAACACAATCAGGCCGACGCTGTAAAGGTCGCTGCGCGCGTCGACGTTTTCGCCGCGTGCCTGTTCCGGCGACAGATATTCCGGCGTGCCAATTATCATTCCGGTATGGGTCATGCCGGTGGTGCCGAGACTGCGGGCCACACCAAAATCGGTAATGAAAGCGCTGTCGCTCTTGTCGATCAGGATGTTGGCTGGCTTCATATCCCGATGAACCACGCCGGACCCGTGCGCCGCGATCAGGCCATCAAGCAGATCGTGGGTAATGGCAATCGCTTCACTGGTAGGCAGTTTGGCGTTGCTGTCCAGACGCCGCTCCAGCGATTCGCCGTCGATGTAATCCATGCTGATAAACCAGCGACCGGCATCCTGCGCGATATCGTGGATACGCACGACATGCGAACTGGATACCTGACGCGCGAGCAGCAATTCCTGGCGAAAGCGTTCGAACGATTCGGGCCTGCGCGCCAATTCCGGGCGCAACAGCTTGATCGCCACGTCAACGTCGAGAGCCAGATCGTGGGCACGATAGACCATGCCCATGCCGCCGACTCCAAGCATCGATTCGATGCGAAAACGACCCGCCAGCGTGTCGCCGGGACTCAGCTCGTAGAGACCAAGTTGGCCAGTTGACGTTGCCGCAGCGTTTTCGCTTGCGGCAATTCCCATGTCGGCATTGCCTGGGTTCTGCTTCACACTATTTAAACCACCCAGAGCCATGCTCGCGGGTCACGGCAAGGCGCAGTGCGCCGCCATGGGTAGTTCCCGCAGGCTGCGCGCTGCAACGCGGCCGCGGCGCGCGAACTTGCCTCCCGAAGGGCGGAGCCGTTGAATGGATCAAATAGTGTGAAGCAGTACACTGGCATGCTGCCAAGATAGCGCGGATTCGGCACTGGCGACAGTCGCGCGCGGTAATTAAGCGCACGCTCGTACCGAGCAAGGCGGCTGAGCTCAGAACGAGCGCAATTCGTTCCAGCGCGGTGCGAGTTCGTCGATTTCGTTGGTGGCCGCCAACAGGCTATCCACCTCTCCCTGTAGCAGACTGGCAGCGAGCACGTTGGACGCGTGATTGGCGACGTTTTCGATCAATTCGAGATCCAGCTCGGTGACCGGCAGGCCGGGCATTGTGCTGTCTACGTAGATGACGCCGCTGCCGCCATCGGCAAGCTGCAAGGGAACACAAACCAACGCGCGAATTCCACCAAGACGCACGCTGGGCTGTAATCCCAACCAGGGCGAATCGTTGGTGTCGCAGCACACCACGGTTCGCGCCTTGGAAAGGGCTTGATCGACCGCGGTCGCGCTGCCGCTGAAACTGGCTTTTGAAAGATCGCCGATTTCGATTCCGCGACTGGCGCGCACCCGCAGCGGTTCTCCGACGGGCGCATAGAGTACAAAACCCCGTTCGAGCCCTGCCAGTTCAAGCACAACATCCAGCGCCTGCGGGATCAGCGAGCCAATATCGAGTTTGGGAGTGAAACGTGCCGACAGTTGCCGGGATGTCGCTCGTTTGTCGTCGTTGCGTGCCAGCGCCTTGGCGGCGTCTGCGGCATTGATCAACTCCAACCAGCAATACACGTCCCCAACCGCAAACCAGACCGACGCGGTGAAACTGGCCTTGAGGGTCAAATGGCCATCGACACGCAGCCCGTTCTTGCTACCGACATCGTGAAGTTTCCAACTTGCCGGCTCACCCGGAAGACCAACGAGCTCGGCATGCCGCCGCGAAATCGATCGGTGCTCAATGCGTAGTTCGCACTCGCTCACCCGACCGATGGTGTAGACCGTGTCGTCGTCGAGGATGCGGACCAGCGCTGCTTGATCCGGCGGGTAGGCGGTGAATCGAGCGGGCATGGGATGTCAGTTGCAAACAGTCGCGCCGTTCAACAGCGTCAAACTGAAGCGCAACGTCTGCGCCAGACTCAGCAGCTCTCCGGCGTCGTTGACCAGCGATCTATCGGCATTCCATTCGTTGGCAATGTCGCCACCTGCGTTGTTTGTAACCGACGCAATAAACAAATCCAAGTTTGAGATAGCACCGGTTACGTTCAGTACAACCAAATTCGTTGCGACGTTCGTCAACAGTGTCGTCAAGTTGGCCACCAGCGCGGGATTGCTTATGGTTGCGGCAAGCAGGCGCGTCGAGAGGTTGGTGAGCTTGATCAACGGCAACCCGAGCAACGTTTGAGTCCGGCCATCCTTGACCAGCATAAAGCGTGAAAAAGCACCGCCACGCCCGCGCGCGCGCACGCTGCCATGGATCAAATCGTCGGTGACATCGGCAAAGTCGTTACTGCCATGTGTAGCCTTGAACAAGCGATACGTACTGGTCGCGCTGCTGCATTGCAGATTCGCTGTATCGATATCGAACAGATAGGTGTTCAGAAAATCGAGATTGCCGTTGCCGGTCTGCCCGGATTCGAAGCTATTGCGAAATAGCGCCACCGTGGGTTCCACTTCCACGACAACCGGGAAATCAGGATCGATGCTTACTTGCTGCGGCAACGCCGGCGGGTTGTTCGGGTCGATCAGGGTTGCAGTCAGATTCAAACTTTCCGCAGTCAGATTGACCGCTGCGTCGAACGTAATCGTCACAGTCGCCGCGTAAGTTGGCGTACTCGAGTCCGGAAGCTCAACCAGCGCGGTGGCGACGTTGCCGTTGACGCTGACGGTTACCGTGGCATCCGCATTAACCGCGAAAAGCAGCCCGGTCAGCGCGAAGCTGGCGAGTCGCATGTTTCGCAGAATGTCGAAAACCGTTTTCATCTCTACCCCTGTGGTAGCCAAGCGTCACAATCGATGCTATACGACGATGCGCTTGGTACTGTGGAACTTACGACAATTCGTGTCGGTAACCTAGTCGAAAACCGCGAAAAACAGCCATCTGGGGGTATTTCCCCACGGCGACTGAGGGATATCCGCCTGCGCTCGGAAAACATCGGCGTGAGCACACCAAAGCAAAATGTGGGCCAACCAGCCGATAACGGTTGCGCATGTTTGTATAGCCAACGATCTTTTCAATCGCTGACGACCCGTGTCTATGCTGCCTCACAACTTTCAGACAGTCATACACAATGTCCGTACCCGCCCATTGCATGCGAATAACCAACCGGTTGCCGGAGGAAGAAGCGCAATGGCCACTGCACCCAATTGCCGGCCTGGATGAATCGGCACGGCATTGGATGTCGGGATATGCGGCCGGTCTCGCCGCGCGTGCCGAACCACGTTGAGAATTCGTGTCGGTTCAATAACGGGCAACAGGACATTTTCCACAAAGGAAACGAAGTACACGAAGGCCAGCCGTTCAATCAACTTTACTTTGTGTCCTTCGTTTCCCTTGTGGTGACAACTTCTCGGCGTATCCAAACTTGTTCGACCTGACGCTCAGCGCCTGCTCGGGACTTGATCCGGGGACGAACCGAAATAATCGACGACTGGCGTCGGCGGGAAAGGTGCCGGTCAGCGCCGCTGCCTGAAGAATTCACGCAACAACGTGGCGGCTTCCTCAGCGCACAGTCCGCTGGACACAATGACGCGGTGGTTGTGCAACGGCGAAATCAGGGTGTCGAACACGCTGCCGGCGGCACCGGTTTTCGGATCGGTCGCGGCAAACACCACGCGTGCGACTCGCGCATGCACAATGGCACCGGCGCACATGACGCACGGTTCCAGGGTCACATACAGTGTGGAATCGGGGAACCGGTAGTTGCCCACGCGTTGCCCCGCATCGCGCAGCGCGGCGATTTCCGCGTGCGCGCTTGGGTCGTGCGTGCTGATGCTGCGGTTGCAGCCTTCGCCAATGATCTGGTCGTCGCGAACCAGCACGGCGCCGACCGGGACTTCGGTATGGGTTGCCTGTGCGTGCCGCGCCAGTTCCAGTGCGCGACGCATGAACCGCTCATCGGCAGCGGCAAATTCCGCACTCACGTCTACTCCCATTCAATCGTGGCCGGCGGCTTGCCACTGATATCATAAACAACACGAGAAATACCTTTTACCTCATTGATAATTCTAAGAGATACAAGTTCGAGAAATTCATATGGCAGGCGCGCCCAGCGCGCCGTCATGAAGTCGATGGTTTCCACGGCACGCAACGCAATCACCCATTCGTAGGCGCGCGCGTCGCCGACCACGCCCACTGATTTGACCGGCAGAAACACCGCAAACGCCTGGCTCACCTGATCGTAGAGCCCGTGCTTGCGCAGCTCGCCAATAAAGATGTCGTCGGCACGTTGCAGTAACTCGACACAGTCGGGGCGGATTTCGCCGAGCATGCGTACGCCCAGGCCCGGCCCGGGGAAAGGATGCCGATACACCATGGCATGTGGCAGCCCAAGTTCAACACCGATGCGTCGCACTTCATCCTTGAACAACTCACGCAGCGGTTCGACCAGCTTGAGGTTCATGCGCTCGGGCAACCCGCCGACGTTGTGATGCGATTTGATCACATGCGCCTTGCCGGTACTCGACCCAGCCGATTCGATCACATCCGGATAGATCGTGCCTTGCGCGAGCCATTTCACGCTGCTGCCGCCGTCGCCTGCGAGCTTCGCCGATTCCTCGTCGAAAATATCGACGAACAATTTGCCGATGATCTTGCGTTTGGCCTCGGGTTCACTCACGCCCTTGAGTGCGGCGAAATAGCGATCGCTCGCATCGACGCGAATCACTCGAATGCCCATGCCGCCGTTGCTGGCTTCGGTAGCGAACATGGACATCACCTGATCGCCTTCGTTCAAGCGCAGCAAGCCGGTATCGACGAACACACAGGTCAAGCGTTCGCCGATCGCACTATGCAGCAGTGCCGCAACCACCGAGGAATCCACGCCGCCGGAAAGTCCCAGCAATACCCGATCCTCGCTAACCTGTTCGCGCACCCGTGCGATCTGGTCGTCGATGATGTTGGCGGCTGTCCACAACGTGGCGCAACCGCAAATATCCACGATGAAACGTTTCAGCAGCGCACTGCCCTGCTTCGTATGAGTGACTTCCGGATGGAATTGCACGCCATACCAACGGCGCTCGTCGTCGGCCATCGCCGCGACCGGAACACGCTCGGTTCGTGCGGTGACGACGAATCCGGGAGGCGCCACGCCAACATGATCGCCATGGCTCATCCACACATCCAGCGCCTGTGCAGGCGCGTGATCCGTCAAACCGGCAAGCAGACGATCCTGCGCGACGATTTCGACTTTCGCATGGCCAAATTCACGCGCGTCCGCACTTTCCGTAGCGCCACCTAGTTGGGCAGCCAAGGTTTGCATACCGTAGCAAATGCCAAGAACGGGAAGGCCCGCATCGAACACGACCTGCGGTGCGCGCGGTGCATTGGCAAGCGTCGTGGATTCCGGCCCGCCCGAAAGGATGATTCCCTTCGCGCCGAACTCCGCAATCTTCGCCGGGTCGTGATCCCAGGCCCAGATTTCGCAGTACACGCCGATCTCGCGAACGCGCCGCGCGATCAACTGCGTGTATTGCGCGCCGAAGTCGAGGATCAGGATTTTGTCGCGGTGAATATTGTGCATGCGGGACTCGGAACTCGGGACTCGGAACTCGGGTTCCCTGCCGCCGCTGCGGGGAAATTCAACGAATAACCATATGACCGCTTCACATGCCGCTTGGCACAGCGACCTGTACTTTTCCGCCGAATCTCAGGTCCCGAGTCCTGAGTCCTGCGGGCAATCAATCCAGGCGATAGTTCGGCGCTTCCTTGGTAATCGTCACATCGTGCACATGCGACTCGCGCACCCCCGCACCAGTGATGCGCACGAACTGGGGCTTGCTGTGCATTTCATCCATATTGGCGCATCCGACGTAGCCCATCGAGGCGCGCAACCCACCAATCAGCTGATGCACGATGTTGCGCAGCGGGCCGCGGTACGGTACCCGACCCTCGATGCCTTCGGGCACCAACTTGTCGGCATCGATTTCATCCTGGAAATAGCGATCTTTCGAACCCATCTGCATCGCGCCAAGCGAGCCCATGCCGCGATAACTTTTATAGGATCGCCCCTGATACAACTCAACTTCTCCGGGCGCTTCTTCGGTACCGGCAAACATCCCGCCGATCATTACGCAGTCGGCACCGGCTGCCAGCGCCTTGGCGATATCGCCGGAATAGCGGATGCCGCCATCAGCGATCAGGCATGCGCCACTGGCATGAATCGCCTCGGCGACCATGTTGACTGCGGAAATCTGCGGTATGCCGACGCCGGCAATCATGCGCGTGGTACATATCGAACCCGGACCCACGCCAACCTTGACCGCATCCGCGCCCGCATCGATCAGTGCTTTTGCCGCGTCGGCCGTGACGATATTCCCGCCAATGACGGACATCTGCGGATAGTTGCTTTTGACCCACCCGACCCGCTCGATTACACCGTGCGAATGACCGTGTGCCGTATCGACGACGATCACGTCGACGCCAGCCTCAACCAGTGCGGCAACCCGCGTTTCCGTATCACCACCAACACCAACCGCAGCGCCGACGCGCAAGCGCTCGTGGCTGTCCTTGGCGGAATTGGGATTGTCGCGCGCTTTCTGGATGTCCTTGACTGTGATCAGCCCGCGCAACTGGAATGCATCGTTGACGACCAGAACTTTTTCGATGCGGTACTTGTGCAGCAGTTGCAAGACCTCGTCTTCGGGCGCGCCTTCCTTCACCGTAATCAGGCGATCCTTGCGCGTCATGATATTGCGCACCGGATCATCGTGTTTCGTCTCGAAACGCAGATCGCGGCTGGTAACGATGCCGACCAGTTGTTTTCCGTCGACCACTGGAACGCCGGAGATATTCCGCGCACGCACGATGTTCATGACCTCGCGAATCGACGTATCCGGTGTCACTGTGATCGGATCGCGAATCACCCCGGCCTCGAATTTCTTTACCAGGCGCACTTCACCCGCCTGCTGTTCGACTGGCATGTTCTTGTGGATGATGCCGATGCCGCCGCACTGGGCCATGATGATGGCCAGGCGCGCTTCGGTGACAGTGTCCATTGCGGCGGACAACACCGGAATTTTCAGGCGGATATCGCGGGTCAGGCGCGTGGAAAGATCGACGTCGCGCGGTAGGACGTTCGAATAGGCGGGGACGAGCGAGACGTCGTCGAAAGTGAGCGCCTCGGTGAGAATTCGCATACCACTCCTCGGGCGGAAGTTAAGCGGGTAATTATACCGGCGCGGAGAAACTCGCGCCATGGGAAGTTGTGCGACCCCGGATTGGGCCCATTGAACAGGCAGGCATGATTGACCACGAAGGACACAAAGGACAAAAGGTAAGATCGATCGAATGTCCTTCCTTTGTGTCCTTTGTGGTGAAAACTGCTCAGACCGTGCGCGCGGAGTCGACCAGCAAAATTAGCGCAGCCTAATGGCCCGCCGCCAACAATTCCGCGGCTTCAACGGTATTCTGCATCAGCGTCGCTACGGTCATCGGACCGACGCCGCCCGGCACCGGCGTGATCCACGAGGCGCGCTCGATAGCAACGTCAAACTCCACATCGCCGGTCAGGGAACCATCACTGAGCCTATTGATGCCAACATCAATCACCACGGCACCTGGCTTGATCCACTCACCTTTCACCAGCCCCGGCTTGCCGACCGCGACGATGACGATATCGCCGAGTGCGATGGTATGCGGCATATCGTGGGAGAACTTGTGGCAGCAAATCGTGGTGCAACCGGCTAGCAACAACTCGAACGCCAGCGGCCGGCCGACGTGATTGGAAACCCCAACGACCACGGCGGTTTGGCCACGCACCGGTCGATCGGTGTTGGCTAGCAACGTCATCACGCCTTTGGAAGTACACGGTCGCAAGCCACGCTGGCGCAATGCCAGCCTGCCGATATTTTCCGGATGAAAACCATCCACATCCTTGTTCGGGTCGATGCGGTTGATCAACGCGTTGGCGTCGATATTCGCCGGTAGCGGCAATTGCACCAAAATGCCGTGGATTTGCGGGTCGGCATTGAGCTTGTCGATCAGATCAACCAACTCACCCTGGCTCGCAGTAGCTGGCAAGTCGAAATCAAACGAGCGAAAACCGACATGCTTGCAAGCGCGCCGCTTGTTGCGCACGTACACGGACGAAGCTGGATCATTGCCCACCAGCACCACGGCCAACCCCGGCGCTGCCCTGCCCTGCGCCACATCCAGCGCGACGCGTGCGCGCAAGTCATCGAGCAGCTCACCGGCGATACGCTTGCCGTCCAGAATCTTCGCAGCCATGGGATGCCATCGACGAAAAAGAGTTGCATTATGGCGGTTGCATCAGCTGCGCTCAAACTTCCAGCCGTTAGACTGTTGCGGACAAATGCCGGAGACCAACCATGACCGCCACCACCGAGATTGAGGCAGCAGCATTTCGACACCTGCTGCGCCACCTCAATTCTGAACGTACCGACGTACAGAACATCGACTTGATGATACTCGCCGGTTTCTGCCGAAATTGCCTCGCGGACTGGTACCGCGAAGCCGCCGTCGAACGTGGCATGGAAATCAGCAAGGATGAAGCCCGCGCACGCATCTACGGCGAACCGCTCGCGCAATGGAAGTCAAAGCATCAAAAGCCGGCGACACCGGAACAACTTGCCGCCTTCAATGCCGTGCAGAAATTGGCCGGAAAAACACCGTGATCGAATGCGTCATCTTCGATTGTGATGGCACCCTGGTCGACAGCGAACCGCTTGCCAACCTGGGTCTCGAAATCATGCTACGCGATTATGGCGTGCAACGAACCGCAGCATCACTCGAACGTGAGTACAAGGGTTGGAAGTTGGCGAATGTGTGTGCATCGCTTGAAGCACATCACACAATTGCACTACGTGAAACCTTCGTCCCCGAATATCGTGCCTTGCTGGCCAAGCTGTTCGACGAACGACTGGAGGCCATTCCGGGTGTCGAGCAGGCGCTTGCATCGATTGCCTTGCCAAAGTGCGTCGCATCCAGCGGGCCGCCGGAAAAGATCCGGCAAACGTTGCGGCTGACCGGGCTGGATAGATTCTTCGGCAAAAACATCTTCAGTTCGTACGTCATCGGATCGTGGAAACCCGATCCGGAGCTGTTCCTGCACGCCGCAAAAGCGATGGGCTTCGCTCCGGAATCCTGCGCCGTTGTCGAAGACAGCGAACTCGGCATTCAAGCCGCACGAAATGCCGGAATGCAAGCGTATTGGTATACCAGCGAACCGATCAAAAGCGACATGGAAGGCGTTGTGTCGTTCAACAGCATGAGCCAACTCGGTGGTCTATTGACCCAAAAAAAACGGTGATTACCGATCGAAGCAGCTTCGATGAGGGATATGGCAGGCGCGTACCCGAACGTCCGCCAAAACAGGAACCCATATCAACCACTAGAACTTCTTGTGGAAGCCGATCATGAAACCTTTCGGCAGAACTGAAAGAATGAGCGGATGATCCAATCGTTGGGCATACCAGCCGATGCCGACGCCCAACGCCGCACCGGCCAACACGTCGCTTTGCCAATGCCCATGGACCTTAACCCGCGCGACCATATCGTACGCAGGCAACAGGGCAAGCGCGTAAACAGCTGGATGATCCTGCCCGTAGGCGAATATGAACGGGGTCACCGCGCCTGTGATTTCCGCAACTTCCCCGCTTGGAAAACTCTGGTTGCCGTGTCCCGAAAAAAACTTATTGGGATCGGAGGTCGTCGACGGTCGCTCGCGTGAAAACGCGAATTTCATCACCTGTGCGCTGGCGCTCGACAACACGAGCGAATCCAGCGACCGCCAGAACGTGTCGCCAAGCTTGCTGTCGTCGCCCAACCACAGAGCCCCGCCAGCGACGGTCAGGGCGGTGCCCACGGCCAGATCTTTCTGGTAGCTACGCTTCCAGATGCCGCTGTTGTCATACGGCACAACATGATCGATGCCGAATGGGCCGCCAGCTGCACGTGCACCAGGAATCGCAGCGAACGCACCAAAAATCAATATCAGGCAAAAGCGTGAATTGGACATGATGTCTCTCCTTGATATGGAACGACGGCTCAAACTATTGCTTTCCAGATACCATGAGATCCATCCCAAGTGAAAAAGGTACGGCGATATTCAAGCGACTCGGTGTACGCAATCATCGCGCAACTTCGAAATCGCGCTACGAGGTCACTCGAACAACTTGCGGTATCGGAGCGAGAAGTGCTGAACGAGTGCTTCGCCGCGCGCGACCGCCATCTAGAGCATGCGCCCTTACCCGTCCATGCGGCAATAAGCGCATCCACCTGACCTCGCGCCGGGGCACTTTTCTTTCCAGAGCGCGCTGCTTGAAAGCTATCGGTTGCGATCATCTCCGAATCCGCAGAAACCAGAATATTGGTCCGTGCAATTGCATCTGGTTCATGGAATCCTTGTTGTCGCACAAGACCTCGCTGCAAACCACGACCCAATCGCCATCGAGTGTGTGTAGCTGAAAATCGACCTGTGCGGACAAATTTTTCCTTCCTGATTCAGCGCATATGAACCCTACGGGGTGTTGAAGTGCCCATGCCATGGCGCCTCCGAGTGTCAATGGAGGGATCGGCTTTTGAAGGCGGCCATAAAAGCCAAACTGGCCATCATCTGAGTCAACACGGCATGTTGTTACAACAGAACATTCGCCAGGCAAAAAAAGTGTTCTCGCGGGCAAAACTGCGTGGAATTTCTGCCCTGGCCTAGACCTTGTGCCTTAGCAATTGCACGCCAAGCAGCAAGTTCCAGGCAATTTGGCAAACGAGTACTACCAGAAACTCGTGTCCATGAAGGTTGAATAGGCCGGATAGCAGCACAATCGACGGCAGCAAGCCAAGCAACAAGCCGACGACCGCGAGCCAGCTGTTACCAGCGCCGTCTTTGCGCCAGAGGGCGACGCACCAGCAACCGATGCCTGTGGACATTGCCAGCGCACCGAAAGTTGAAAGGCTTTGCGAAGCGAATGAACACAACCGCAGTAAAGCGCGAAATGGTTCCAAATCGCGCGCACTGTCTTCGAGGTACCGCTCGGCGACAGCGGTAAGCACAAAGCTATCGGTCAACGCAGCCGCAAACATGGCGCAGATTCCAATCGCGTACGCGATAGTCGCCAAACGCACCAGACGTTTTTGAAGTCCAAGCCAATAGCTGAATTCGACATAGGCGAACAACAACAAACCCATCAACGTCATCAAGCTACCGTGCACGAAGCGATCAACCCAGGCTTGATCGGCGAGTTCCCGAACGATGCCTGCCAGATCCGACGCGGTCGCATTCGGGTGATTCGCCAACAACAGCAATATCAGCAGCGACGCACTGAGCATTGCGATGCCGGCAATTCGATCACCAGGAAATCGTTGGGCATCCATCAACAACGTGCGACTTGATTGCATTGAGATCACCCGGCTGGTTTGCAGGCAACAATAACAAACCGGATGAAATATTTGCCGGGCATTGCGTGCATGGAGCCCGGTACAAGACACTTTTGCGAAATTGTCCGGAACCTCCATGTTGGAGAATGGATACTCTATGGCAATGAACCTTCCATCAACTGACAAACATGATCGCCGCATCGAGCGAACGAAACACGCATTGCTCGATGCATTCCTGCACTTGTTTTTCGAGAGTGGTTACGAGGCGATGACAGTCTCCGATATCGCTACACGCGCTGGAGTCGGCCGCTCAACGTTCTACGAGCATTACAAATGCAAAGAGGCACTACTTGCGGAGAGTTTTCAGCGTCCGCTCGGTATGGTTGCTTCGGTAGTTGATGCAGTTACAAGTCGTGATGCTGAAAGTTTGCGCTTCCAGCTGGAGCACTTCTGGCAGAACCGCGGCAAGTCCCGCCTGTTGCAGGCGACTAAGGCCCGGCGCGCAATGGCGCGCATTCTTGCAGCCATGATTCATGAGCGACTGATTGCGCGTGACAGGACAAGCGGCGCGCGCACGAACAAATTTGGCGCCAGCCTGACTGCAGTCGCGATCGCTGAATTCCTGCTCGGAACGATTACCGCCTGGTTGGGCGGAGACGTAATTTGCGATGCCCCCACATTCGCGGAAAATTTGCGGGACTTGACCCAACGAATGATCGCTACGGACGCAACTGCGGGCTACTGCCCTGAACAAATCCGCGCAATGTCCTCGTAGCCAGAAAATTCAGCCTGCACGCCACAGCCAGGACAGGCCGGATCTCGCGGCAGGCGCAGTTCGCGGAAGCACGCGGCCAGCGCATCGAAACACAACAGACGCCCAACCAGTGGTTCGCCGATGCCGATTGCAAGTTTCAGGGCTTCGCTGGCCTGTAGCAATCCGATGATTCCCGGGAGCACGCCGAGTACGCCGGCTTCGGCGCAATTGGGCGCGTCTTTCGCATCCGGCGGTTCCGGAAACAGGCAGCGGTAACAGGGCGAATCCTCGCGGCGCGCGTCAAATACACTGACCTGGCCGGTGAAGCGATGTACCGCGCCGTAAACCAGCGGAATGCGCAATCGCCGACATGCGGCATCGAGCAGATAGCGTGTGGGGAAATTGTCGCTGCCGTCGATGACCACATCGTGATCGCGGATCAAGGCTTCAACGTTGGCCGCACGCAAGCGTGTGTTATGGGTGTCGATGCGCACGCGAGGATTGAGTCCGGCCAAGGTCATCTGAGCCGATTGCGTCTTGGCCATGCCGATGCGGGCGTCCGCATGCAATACCTGGCGCTGCAAATTGGATTTCTCCACTTTGTCGTCGTCGATCAGGGTTAGCGTACCGACACCTGCGGCGACCAGATAGAGTGCGGCAGGTGCGCCAAGCCCCCCGGCACCAATCATGGCGATGCGCGTCTGGCCAAGCTTGATCTGGCCGGCAGCGCCGACTTCCGGCAACAGCAGGTGACGCGAGTAGCGTTCCGCGGCATCGGCGTCGAAAACATCGTATCGGACCGGCAGGTTTTCGGACTGCCAGCGTACGAATCCACCTTGCACGGAGGCGGCATTCTTGTAACCGAGCGAATGTAGCGTCTGCACCGCAACCAGCGAACGCCTGCCGCTAGCGCAGATCGCAAGAATCGACAAATCCGGCTGCGGAGCCAAAGCGACAATGCCTTGCTCGATCGACGCAAGTGCCAGCCCGATTGCGCCTTCGGGCGTTCCACCCGCGCGTTCGTTGTCTTCGCGCACATCGAGCAGCAAAGCACCTTTGCGCTGACGACGCATGGCCTCGTCCGGCGCAATTTGTTCGATGTGCGCGACGCGATCTGGTTCGGTTTGTTCGTGCGTGACAGGCATGTAGCGATTATACCCGCGCTACCGTGGCCAACCGGGTAATGGCAAGGCATCGACAACAGCGTTGACGGCGAAATCATGAACAGCTTCCGGCAATACGATTAGCGCGTCGGCTTGCGCCAGACCACTGAGCATGGCCGAACCCTGGCGATCCGACGGCGTGGCACGAAGCACGCCCAAGTCATCGCAATCCAGGCTTCCGCGCTGGAATTCCGTGCGCGAATGCTGTTTGTGGATTGCGCGCGTCAGACGCGCACGTAATGGGGCACCACCGCCAATCGCACATGACATTGTCTCAATCGCGGGTTTGACCATGGCCAGGAAGGTGGCAAACCCGGATACGGGATTGCCGGGCAACGCGAAAACCAGCGCCTGCCCAATGCGGCCAAATAATAGCGGCATACCGGGTTTGATCCGCACTTTCCAGAAATACACTTCACCGATCTCCGCCAACAACTGCGGCATGAAATCCGCTTCGCCCACGGATACGCCACCACTGGTCACAACGATATCTGCATCGGCGCTTGCGCGAAGCAAGGCATCGCGGAGCAAAACCGGATCGTCGCGCAGGCGTTGGTGGCAAACCAGTCGCACTCCATGCTGCTCAAGCAAGCCGCCGAGACTGTAGCGATTGCTGTCGTAAATCTGCCCCGGACCAAGTACCTGTCCAAATTCGGTCAACTCGTCGCCGGTTGTGATCAATACGGCGCGGGGTTTCGCCACGACCGAAACCGTACCCAGGCCGAATGCCGCTAGCACTGCGATTTGTGCAGGAACCAGTCGTGTGCCGCGTTTTAGAGCCAGATCTTCGGCACGAAAGTCCTCATCGGCTGCACGCACATTTGCGCCGGCAGCCGTGCCGACATCGATGTGAATCAGAAGGCCCTGTGTGCGCGTGTTTTCCTTCATCACAACCGTGTCGGCACCCGGCGGCATCGACGCGCCCGTGGTGATTCGCACGCATTCATCCACCCCAACGGTAATCGATTGATTGCTTCCAGCGAGCACTTCGCCACAAAGACGGAAAGCTTTGGTTCCGGAACACGGCAAATCGTTCGCGCGCACGGCAAAGCCGTCCATCGCAGAATTGCGGTAACCGGGAACGTCGCGTGGCGCATGTACGTCGCCGGCAAGGACGCGCCCTAGTGCCCCATCCAGTTCGACTTCTTCGACGGCCAGAGAATGCGCTTTCGCAATTTCCACAATGCGCGATCGGGCAGCATTCAGACTCAGCCCGACGGGATATGGCGCGTTTTCATTCGTCATGGTTGCGTTCCCAAAGGCGAAATTCCGCTTGCGTATTGAGATTATGGAACGCGCCAGCAAGGTCGGAGAAATCGATGTTGACCGCGCCCAGTTTGTCCTGCCACTGCCAAACCCCGCTATCGAGGTCGCGTTCTACCGTAGCCGCGATGACATCGTCGCAGCGATACAACGCAAACAGCGGCTGACGACCACGGCCATCGTGTGCCACAGCGGCGCGCGCGTCGGCAGCAAGCAAGCGGCGCGCTAAATCGACCGGTGGTTGTGGGCAATCGACCGGCACGGTCAGCAGCCATGGTGTCGAACACGTTTGCAACGCCTTGGCGATTCCGGCGAGCGGCCCACGAAAGCCGGGCGCCGCGTCGGCAATCACGGGGGCGAATTGCGCGTACTCGTTGGCATTGCGGTTGGCACAAATAACGCTGGTTTCAACTTGTTGGCGCAATGCTGCAATCACATGCGCGATCAACGGCCGGCCGGCCAGATGCAGCAGTCCCTTGTCGCGACCACCAACGCGACGTCCCTCCCCGCCTGCCAGGATCACTGCGGTTACCCTATTGCGATCGAACGGCATCGCGATGGCTTTTAGCGCGCCTTGACGTTGCGCATCAGGCGTTTGCGCTTCTTGACCTGGCGATCGGTCAACACATTCTTGCGCCCGGCAAACGGGTTTTCACTTTCGCGAAACTCGATACGTACCGGTGTACCTTCCAGTTTGTAGCGCTTGCGGAAGAAGTTTTCGAGGTAGCGTCGATAACTGTCGGCGATATGCTTGGTACGGCTGCCGTGGATGATGATGGTCGGCGGGTTGCTGCCACCGGGATGGGCGAAGCGCAACTTTGGCGCATGCCCGCGTACCAGCGGTGGCTGGTGCGCGGTATAAGCCTGCTCCACTGCACGGGTCAGTTCGGAAGTGGTGAATTGGCGCGTAGCCGATGCATGGGCCCGATTGATGGCACGCATCAGTTCGGCAATACCAGAGCCATGCAACGCAGACATCGTCACGGATTTTGCGAACGCAACGAAATCCAGTTTGCGGTCGAGGGATTTCGTGCACTGTTCGCGATCGTAGCTACTCAGTCCGTCCCACTTGTTCGCTGCCAGCACCAGGGCACGGCCTTCATCGAGAACATAGCCGATCAGCGTCGCGTCCTGTTCAGAAACGCCTTCATTCGCATCCAGCATCACCACGACCACGTGCGCTGCGGCGATGGATTGTAGCGTCTTGATGACGCTGAACTTCTCGACGGCTTCCTCGACGCGTGCGCGGCGCCGGACGCCGGCGGTATCGATCAGGGTGTAGCGCTTGCCGTCGCGTTCGAGCACGACGCGAATCGAGTCGCGCGTGGTTCCCGCAACGTCTGAAACGACGACGCGGTCTTCGCCCAGCAGGCGATTGACCAGAGTGGATTTGCCGACATTCGGACGACCAATGATCGCCACACGAATGCCGTCGTTGGCGCTATCGGCCTCCAACGCGTCGGCATCAACCGCAGGCAGACCTTCGAGTATTACCTCGATCAGCGTGCCGACTCCGCGCCCGTGCGCGCTCGCCAGTGGCAGCGAATCGGCAAGCCCCAGGGTAGCGAATTCGGCGAGCGCAGCCGATTCGTCCAGACCATCGACTTTGTTGACTGCCAGCAGCATGCGTTTGCCGGTTCGACGCAACGCAGACAGCACGTCGCGATCGTGCGGCAACACGCCAGCACGCGCGTCGACCACAAATACGACGGTATCGGCTTCGCCGATGGCAGCTTGCGCCTGTTTGGTTATCAAAGCACCGATGCCATCGCGATCTTGGGTCAAGCCACCGGTGTCGACAACGACGAACTCACGCTGTCCTTCTGGTCGGCAGATTCCGTAATGACGATCACGTGTAAGCCCGGGCTGATCGGCGACCAGCGCATCGCGGGTGCGCGTGAGTACATTGAACAATGTGGATTTGCCCACATTCGGTCGGCCGACCAAAGCAACGACGGGAAGCATGCTCAAAACCTCATAATTGCCGCATCCAGCTACGCGCAGCCGTTACCGCGCGAAACAACGCGACCTTTCCGGCAACCCGTTACTTGATGCGCCAGGCCCCAATCTCACCGTCGACATCCTCGATGTAAACGGTGTCGCCAACGACAATCGGCGCAGAACGAATAGCGTGCTTGGACAAGCGCGCGCGCGCAGCGAATTTGCCGTCGCTGGCTGCGAGCCAATGCACATAGCCGTCCAGATCGCCGACGACGACATAATCGCCAATCGCAGCAGTCTCGCTGAGCCAGCGATACTTGAGTCCGGCTTGCTTCCAATCCGAAGCCCCAGTGCGCAAGTCAAGCGCCCATACTTCGGAATCCGCGTCGGCCACGAATACATGGGTTGCTGAAATCGAAGCCCCGGTGTAACTGGACAACTTGTGCGTCCACAACGGGCGCCCGGTCTGCGCGATCAGCGCAGCAACCAAGCCACGATATCCCGACGCATAGACAATCCCATCGGCGACCACGACATTGCCGTCGACATCCTGCAAGCGTTCGATCTCGGTACGCCCTTCGCCTGGCGACAGGGTTTGTTCCCAAATCGTTTTGCCATCGTTCAAACGCAACGCCACGATTTTGCCATCATCCTCTCCGGCGTACACAACACCGTCGGCAATCTGCGGCGCGGCATTGCCGCGCAAACTCAGGATCGGCACGCTGGAACGGTCATAGATCCAACGTCGCGAACCGTCGGATGCGTTCAGTCCGTAAACGCGCCCATCATTGCTGCGGACAACGACTACGCCGTCGGCAATCGCAGGTGGCGCGATCACTTCCGATGAAACTTGTGCGTGCCAGCGCTCGGCACCGGTGCCGGCGTCGAACGCCTGCACGACTCCTTCCATGGAACCCACGACGAGCAAATCACCCGCCACCGCAGGACCGCCACTCCAGCGCAGGGAATTATGTCCGCGATGCCAGATGAAGCCATGGCGTGATCCCACGCGTTTGCTCCAGATCGTATGGCCGTCGCCGCCATCGAGCGACGCTACCGTTCCGTCCACGCCGGACGCATACAACTTGCCATCCGCATAGAACGGGGCCAGTAGCGCACCGCTGGTGTCGGCACCCTTGCCGACGCGCTGGCTCCACAATTTCTGCGGCGTGAGCGTCGGCGCAAAATCGGTCAGCGCAGTCGGAGGTTGGATATTCTCTTTCTTGGTATCGTTGAATATATTCTTGATCGTCGTGCAGCCGCTAACACCAGCGACTACGAGCAGTACGGTCAGACCACGCTTGAGCAGGTCGCGCGCCAAAAGATCGTGCCTCATGAGCCTTTCTTCTCCTGTCCGGCAAGATCGTTGAGCTTCATCTCGAGAAAGGTACTTGCCGCGGAATTGGCCTGGTTTGCATCGAGTTCGGCGATTGCCTTGGCATACGCCTCATGCGCCTCGGCTTTGCGCCCGAGCGCAGCAAGCGCATCGCCACGTACTTCAGCGCGCATCGCCACATAACCTTTCGGCGGCAATGTGTCGAGCAGGGTCAATGCGGCCTGTGGCTTGTTTTGCGCAATTTCCGACCGCGCCAGGTACAGCCCGCTGATCGTTTTCAACCCTTCGATTCCGGCACTTTCATAGGCCGTTTTCAAAGCCGCCTGCGCGTCGGTATGGTCACCGCGTTGCGCGTTGTGTGCGGCCAGACGCAACGCAGACAAGGTCGAATACGGCGTATTTCCATAGTCGCCCTGAAGCTTGGCCGCTATTTTCTTGGCACCATCGACATCGTTCTTGTCCAGGTCAGCCTGGAATACCTGGAACTGCGTGGCCGCGTCCAAAAGATGCGAAGCCTGATGCTTGCGCCATTGTTGCCAGCCAAATATCAGTAGCAGCCCGAGGCCAATTCCCACCAGGATGGACAACACGTTTTCACGCAGCCATTTCTGCACCAGTTCGCTTTGTTCACGATCATCCAATACATCAAAAGCCATTGCTCAGCACTCGCAGGGTTCAGTAATCGGGATTGATGATCCCCAGCCGGAAGCCGGCGTGGGGCCGCGTCGCTCAGGACGCGGGTTGCGTAGGGTAGCAGGAACGCGGCCGATTCCTGTAAAGAAGGCGTTCAGCCGCCGCTTGGGGAAGCCGTCCAGCCACCATCTGCCAATTTGAAGCGGGCGACATTGCCGCGCAAGTACGGAGCCAGATCGCGAGGCTTGCCGTCGACGCGAATGCTCGCGCCCGCTGCATTGCCGAGCAGCACGCTAAGCGATTGTTTACTGTGGTAATCGCGCGCGGTGCCTGCGGGTAGCAAAGCGTATTCGAGCTGCTTTCCGGCACCATCCACAACTTCTACCCAACTCGGTTCGACCAAGTGCAAGTGCAAACTGTGGGATCCGTCGTCTGGCCCCGTAGCCGCAGGCACGTTAACCGGTGCCGGTGCCGCAACAACCGGTTCCGCAGCTGGGGCACTGAAGGTTGCCATCGACGCCATTACCGCGGGCAGATTGGAATTGTCCGGAATAACTTTCGAATCCACTGCCGCGGCGACCCCTTCCGGGATTGTTACCGCGTGGGTGGCGATATCGCTTTGCGTGTTGGCAACCTGCGCGCCGAATACCGGTGCATCCAATGGCGCGATGCGGGCAACCCTCCCCTCAAATCCGACATGCATCGCGAGTAGCACGGCCGGCACGATAATGACGCCGGTCAATATCAAGTACAGCGCCGAACCCGAATATCGGTCGAAAAGATAGCGCGGGCGCGAAACCATTCCAGACGTCATCAACGGCGGTAATTCGTCTTGTTGGTCGAGCACGCTGTCTGCCAGTGTTTGTGGCAGATCAAGCAGGTGCAGGTATTTGGCAAGATAACCGCGCAGGAATATGCCGTGCCCGATTCGGTCAAAACGCTCGCCTTCCAGCGCCTCGATAACCGTGTGCGGCAATTTCAGCCGGTGCGCGACATCTTCCACAGACAAACCATGTGCCGTTCGGGCCTGGCGCAATCGCAACCCGACGGTGCTGGATCCTTCAGGAATTTGGTTCGATTCGAGACGGGGCGTGACAACGGCGTAGGCTTCAACGGCATCGGCTTCAACGGCGTCGTTCTCAACCGGTTCTATTGCATCGATATTGTTCGGATTGATATTCATTGGAATTGGCTGTACGGCATCAAAAAGTGACAATTGGACTAACGTTGCGGCATCATTTTCGGCCGCATTCGCACTGTCGTCCGTGACGGTACCTTGCCCGCGATTCATGTGCATATCCGTGCGCGTGGTCTCACTGCGACACCGGGGCGACTGTGTCGAGCGAGTGGGTTTGGGTGGAATCCGGGAAATCCTTGCGCAGGCGCTGCGCATAGTCGTGCGCCGTATCGACGTGACCGAGCTTGACCTCGATATTGCGCGCCAGCAACAAAGCGGCCGGATCGGGTTTGCCTTGCGATTCAAAGCGCTGGATGAACGCGCGCGCATGGAAAAAATCGTTCTTCAGGTACAACACCTTGGCCATGTAGAACAGCGCGGCGCCGTTTTTCGGATTAGCTTGAAGGGCATTACGGAAATCGCGCTCAGCTTCGTCGTAGTTGGAACTGTTGGCGTGATCGACGAGACAGGTACCCGCATTGGTCAGCAGTACGTCGGGCGTCTTGTAGAACGGATCGCGCATGGCCGCAGAGAAATACTTTTGCGCCTCGGTGAATTTGCCTTCCGCGCAAAGGAAAACGCCATAGTTATTGTTGGCATCTCCTGATTTTGGCGCAAGCTCTGCCGCGCGTGCGTAGTGCTGCTCGGCCGCCTTGAGATTGCCGATCCTCTCATAAAGCACAGCGATAACAGTGTGCGCATCAACGAGTTTGTCGTCGTATTGCAATGCTTTGTTCAGGTTATCGAGGGCAATCTCAAGTTTGCCCTCCTGCATGTAGCGTTGCCCGAGTTCCATGCGCACGCGTGCGGCTTCGACGCGCTTGTCGCTGGAACTGTCGCCGCTCAAGTGCGCGCCTCCCGTGGACACGCAGGCCCCCAACATCGCGCAAAGCGCGGCGGCAAGACAAGTCTGTATCGCTTCACGCCGCATGTTTGGCTCCCGCTTCTAGACGACGTTGGAAATCGGCCTGACGCCGCGTGCGATCCACAACCTGGCCTTTCAGTTGGCCGCATGCCGCGTCGATATCGTCGCCGCGCGTGCGCCGCACCATGGTCAACACCCCGGCATCCAGCAAAATCGTCTGGAAGTCGCGGATGCTGGATTCTTCCGAGCGTTCGTATTGCGTCCCGGTAAAAGTGTTGAACGGAATCAGATTGACCTTGCTCGGCAACTTGCGCATCAGCTTGATCAATTGACGTGCGTGTTCGGGCCGGTCGTTGATGTCTTTCAACATGGTGTACTCGAACGTAATCGTCGTACGCGCGCGACGTGCCGCATAGCGGGCACAAGCGTCGAGCAACTCGGCGATCGGGTACTTCTTGTTGAGCGGTACCAGCTGCGTGCGCAATTCGTCGTTGGGCGCGTGCAAGGAAACGGCGAGGGATACATCGGCAACTTCGCCGAGACGATCAATCATCGGCACCAAACCTGCGGTCGATAGTGTCACCCGCTTGTTGGCCAGACCGAAGCCCAGGTCGTCGCGCATAACATTCATCGCGCGCACCACGTTGTCGAAATTCAGCAGCGGCTCGCCCATGCCCATCATCACGACGTTGGTCAGCTTGCGCTGGCGGTGGGGGACGTTGCCCAGGTGTTTGGCCGCGACAAATACCTGGCCGATGATTTCAGCGGCCGAAAGATTGCGATTGAAGCCTTGAGTGCCCGTCGAACAAAACGTGCAGTTGAGCCCGCAACCGATTTGCGACGATACGCACAGCGTGCCACGCGTGGACTCGGGGATGAACACGGTTTCGATGGCGCTGCCGCCATTGAGTCCCAGCAACCACTTATGCGTGGCATCGGCGGCCTGTTTTTCAAACACGATCTGCGGAGGCACGATCACCGCAGCCGCTTCGAGCTTGGCCCGAAGCGACTTGCCCACATCCGTCATGGTCGCAAAATCCGTCGCATGATGGTGATAAATCCATTTCATCACCTGCTCGGCGCGGTAAGGCTTTTCACCGAGCCCTTCAAACAGATCGCGCAATCCCTGACGATCGTAATCGAGCAGATTTACTCTGGATGCATCGACTTTCGCGGTAGCCTTCCCGCCGCTGTCGCTGGTCGTTGCAACAGCAGACGCTTGCGCAGCCTGCGCCGCAACTGCTTCAGGCGATGCGCGTGACTGCTCGGCGGGATTATCGATCGTTTGCATGGCGTTGGTTCAGCGAGCGCTGATTTCCGTACCTGCGAAAAAGTACGCAATTTCCACTTGTGCAGTTTCCGGGGCATCGGAGCCGTGCACGGCGTTGGCGTCGATCGATTGCGCGAAGTCCGCCCGTATCGTGCCGGCCGCAGCCTTTGAAGGATCAGTCGCGCCCATCAAGTCTCGATTCTTTCCGATCGCGCCGTCGCCTTCCAAAGCCTGGATCATGACAGGGCCGGAAATCATGAACTCGACCAGCGGTTTGAAAAACGGACGTTCGCGATGCACGGCATAAAAGCCTTCGGCTTCGGCACGCGAGAGCTGTTTCATTTTTGCCGCGATAATCTTGAGTCCGGCTTTTTCGAAACGCGAATAGATTTCGCCGATGACATCCTTGCCAACTGCATCGGGTTTGATAATTGAAAGGGTGCGCTCCAGCGCCATGTGTTGCATCTCCGCAAATGAAACCTAAAAAAAACTCCGGGGAATAACTCCTCGGGACAAGAAGTGAATCTTATCACCAAATGCGCGGTATTCCGAGAGCTTAGCGCACACATCGACAAGTATTTCTACAATGTGATGCGTGCTGTTGGGATCTACTTTGGGTACGCTTGCTCAAACAAGTCTGTAGTGGCACTCGTGGAGCGTCGTCAGGTTTTGCAACATTGACCGACTTCCTGCGCCAGCCTATGATTCAAACGGTTGTTTCAGCCGTGAACGTGTGGCCCGATTCGACACCCTTTCGAAGGACTCCAGTTTGAACAACCCCCACTTTTCCACCAAGCAGCGAATCCTCGATTCGGCCGAGTCGCTGTTCGCAAAACATGGCTTTGCCGGCGCTTCGTTGCGCCAGGTCACGTCGGCAGCAAGCGTTAACCTGGCTGCCGTCAATTACCATTTTGGCTCGAAGGAAAATCTCATCAACGAGGTCTTCCGGCGGCGTCTGGATACGCTGAACGCGCAACGCCTCAAAGCCCTGACTGCCGCGCTCGCCGATGCCAGTCACAGCCTTGAGGACCTGCTCGCTGCATTTATCCGGCCGGCGTTGGCCCTTTCGGTCGATCAGCCCGGCGGCGGTACCGGTTTCGTGCGCGTACTGGCTCGGGCGTACGCCGAGCACAACGAACAATTGCGCAAATTCCTGCATGACAATTACAGCCCAGCGCTCAAGCAATTTGCCGTAGCCTTTGGCAAACGCCTGCCCCATCTGGACAAACAGGAACTGTATTGGCGACTGGATATCATCAGCGGTGCCCTCACGTATGCCATGGCGGATTTCGGCATGATCAAGCGCCGTGGCGGTATCAGCGAGCAACAGCACCGCGATCAGGCTGCGGAGCATTTAATTGCGTTCACGGCGGCCGGGCTGAGAGCAACGGTCTGAAGCGCATGTCAGCCTGACGTTTTTTAAACCTCAACCTTTAGTTCCAAACCCAAGTATTCGCTATCTGCTGCCCACCCATACTTCTATATCGGAGCCCCAACGACATGTCATCACCCAATCTTCGAATCCGCAAGGCCGCAGTCCTTGGCGCGGGCGTCATGGGCGCTCAAATCGCCGCGCATCTGGTAAATGCCGGTGTCGAAACGATCTTGTTCGACCTGGCTGCCAAAGATGGCGACCCTAATGGCATTGTCCTCAAGGCCATTGCCAACTTGAAAAAACTGTCGCCCGCTCCACTGGCGCTCGCATCGCGCGCTGACAACATCGTTCCCGCCAATTATGACCAACACCTGGAGTGGCTGACCGGTTGCGACCTGATCGTCGAAGCGATCGCGGAGCGACTGGACTGGAAACGCGACCTTTACGCCAAGATCGCCCCTTTCGTGGGGCCGAATGCTGTTCTAGCAAGCAACACATCTGGGTTGAGCATCAATAGCTTGGCGGATGTTCTTGATGTAAATCTTCACCATCGATTCTGCGGCGTGCATTTCTTTAATCCGCCGAGATATATGCATCTGGTTGAACTGATTCCCTGTGCGAAGACCGATGCCGCCGTCCTCGATGGACTGGAGGCATTTCTCACCACGACGCTAGGTAAAGGAGTAATTCGTGCTAAGGACACCCCGAACTTCATCGGCAACCGCATCGGCGTGTTCTCGATGTTGGCCACGATGTATCACACTAAACAATACAAATTGAGTTTCGATGTCGTCGACGCATTGACCGGCCCGGCTATCGGGCATCCGAAAAGTGCCACCTACCGAACTGCCGATGTCGTGGGCCTGGATACCATGGGCCACGTCATCAAAACGATGCGCGATACCCTGGCCGGCGATCCGTGGCATGAACATTTCAATGCACCACCCGTGCTGCAGGCGCTGATCGAAAAGGGCGCCCTCGGGCAGAAGTCCGGCGCGGGATTTTTCCGCAAGGTCGGACGCGACATTCTGGTCCTTGATCCCGCCAAGGCCGATTACGTGCCGATGACAGGAAAAGTCGATGACGAAGTCGCCAACATCCTGAAAATCAAATCGCCCAGCGAAAAATTCGCGGCGCTGCGTAATTGCAACCACCCGCAAGCGCAGTTCCTGTGGGCGATCCATCGCGACCTGTTCCACTACGCTGCCTATTTCCTCGGGGACATTGCAGCCAGCGCGCGCGACATCGATTTCGCGATGCGCTGGGGTTACGGCTGGAAGCTCGGGCCTTTCGAGACGTGGCAAGCCGCCGGCTGGGCCAACGTCGCAAAATGGATTCACGACGACAATGTCGACGGCAAGACCATGAGCAACGCCGCGTTGCCGGCTTGGGCAAGCGATCCAAAGCGCCAGGGCGTGCATACCGCCATGGGCTCGTATTCGGCCAGCAAGAATGATTATCTGCCGGCGTCGACCGCGCCCGTGTACAAACGCCAGCTATTTCCCGAGCAGGTGCTTGGCGCTACGGTGGACAAAGGCAAGACGCTGTTCGAGAGCGATGACGTGCGTCTGTGGAATCTTGGTGGCGATGACATCGCCATCCTTTCGTTCAAGACCAAGATGCACACGGTCAATGCAGGGGTGCTGGATGGTGTTCATCGCGCAATCGACGAAGCGGAGCGCAACTTCAAGGCGCTGGTCATCTGGCAGGACAGCGAGCCATTCAGCGCTGGCGCCAATCTGAGCGAGGTCGTCGATACCATTCAATCAGGAAAAGTTGCGGAATTTGAAGACTTTATCGCTCGATTCCAGCAGACCAGCATGCGCATCAAGCATTCACTGGTGCCGGTGATCGCTGCGGTTCGCGGCATGGCCTTCGGCGGCGGCTGCGAATTCCAGATGCATTCAGCACGCACAGTCGCGGCACTTGAAAGCTACATTGGCCTGGTCGAAGCCGGCGTTGGTTTGCTTCCGGCCGGTGGCGGGCTCAAGGAAATCGCGATCCGCGCTGCCGACAACGCGGTTGGCGACGACGTGTTCACGTCACTCAAGGGTTATTTCGAGACGGTGGCAATGGCCAAGGTTTCAGCCAGTGCGCTGGATGCCAAGCAACTCGGCTTGCTGCGGCCCAGCGACGTGGTCGTATTCCACGCCGACGAGTTGTTGTACGTGGCCAAAGCGCAGGCGCATGCGTTGGCCGAGTCCGGATATCGCCCACCACTTCCCGCACGACAGGTCCCGGTCGCTGGCGATGTCGCCACGGCGACATTCAAAGCCAGTCTGGTGAATATGCGCGAAGGTGGTTTCATCTCGCCCCACGACATGGAAATCGCCACACGCATCGCTGACACGCTGTGCGGCGGCCAGATCGAACGCGGTTCCAGCGTAGACGAACAATGGTTACTCGATCTGGAGCGCAAGCATTTCGTTGAATTGGCACAAATGCCCAAGACGCAGGAGCGTATTGCACATACGTTGAAGACGGGGAAGCCGTTGCGCAATTGACCCTGCGAGGGCTGAGGGCCCGGGGTGGGGACTAAACAGCCCCAAGCCTCTTGCTCTTGCAGCCTTCAGCCATTCGCTCTCAGCCCTATTCCAAGGAACGCATCATGACTCGCCAAATTCAGGACGCCTACATCGTCTCCGCCATCCGCACTCCCGTGGGCAAGGCCCCGCGCGGCGTGTTCCGCCACACCCGCCCAGACGACATGCTTGCTTTCGCAATTGATGCGGTGCTGGCAAAGTTTCCACAAGTGGACAAGTCGCGCATCACCGACGCCATCATCGGCTGCGCCATGCCCGAGGCCGAGCAAGGCATGAACATCGCGCGCATTGGCGTGCTGCTCGCCGGTTTGCCGGAAAGCGTACCGGCCGTAACCGTGAATCGTTTCTGCTCATCCGGCTTGCAAGCCGTGGCGATGGCAGCCGACCGCATTCGTCTGGGCGAAGCGGACCTGATGATCGGCGGCGGTACCGAAAGCATGAGCATGGTGCCGATGATGGGCTACCACCCAGTTTTCAACCCGCGCATCTTCACCAACGAGCACATCGGCATTGCCTACGGCATGGGCATCACCGCTGAAAAAGTTGCCGAACAATGGAAGGTCACGCGCGAACAGCAAGATGCGTTCGCGGTTTCCAGCCACGCCAAGGCTCTGGCGGGTATCGCCAGCGGCGAATTCGCTGACGAGATCGCCCCATATACATTGGATGATCGCTATCCGGATTTGGGTGACCGCGACATCGTAGGCGATACGCGCACGATCAAGAACGACGAAGGCCCGCGTCCAGGCACCACAGCCGAAGTGCTGGCAAAATTGCGTCCGGTATTTCGTGCCGGCGGCAGCGTCACTGCTGGCAACTCGTCGCAAATGTCCGATGGCGCCGGTGCCGTGCTGCTCGCCAGCGAGCGCGCGATCAAGGAATACGATTTGAAACCACTGGCGCGCTTCGTCGGCTTCGCCGTCGCCGGGGTACCACCTGAAATCATGGGTATTGGTCCCAAGGCGGCCATTCCGAAAGCCTGCGAATTGACCGGCATCAGGCAGGACGACCTGGACTGGATCGAACTCAACGAAGCGTTCGCCGCCCAAGCCCTGGCCGTGATCAAGGATCTGGGATTGAATCCGGAAAAGATCAATCCGCTGGGTGGAGCCATCGCCCTGGGTCACCCGCTCGGTGCCACCGGTGCGGTGCGTATTGCCACCCTGCTCCACGGCCTGCGCCGACGCAAACAGAAGTACGGGATGGTGACCATGTGCATCGGCACCGGAATGGGCGCAGCGGGAATTTTCGAATCGCTCTGACCGGGTGGTAGTTTTCAGCCCCTGACCTTCGACACTGTAAACCGGTGTCGAAATTGCCCTACTCTCAGGAGTCTGGACGGCGAATTTTGCTGGCCTCTCGTTTTATCCGTTTACTCAGAAGCCCGTCACGGGCTCGCATTCCTTGAGGTATTTCATGTCCAAGCAGTTGCTCAAACCCCTCGTATTCGGTATCAGCCTGGCGCTGACTCTCAGCGCGTGTGGCAAGCATGAATCCAGTGTCGCCACGGCCCCGGCCGCCGCACCGGCTACGCCTGTCGCCGTCAAGGCCCCGGCCCCAACGCCACCGACCATCCCCGGCACCGGCACCTTCACTGCAGCCGATCTTGGCGCCGCAGCCGAGGTTTGCACCGACCTCGGTGAATTCGTCAATGCCAAGTGGAACAAAGCCAATCCGATTCCTGCCGATGAAACGCGCTGGGGCTCGTTCAGCGTCTTGCACGAGGAAAGTCTCAAGCATCAGCGCGAACTGGTCGACAACGCCAACAAGGATGCCGATGGCGCGAAGCCCGGCTCAATCGAGCAGCAAATCGGTTGGTTGTACCGCTCCAGCATGGACATGGCGACGCGCAACAAACTCGGATTCGATCCGATCAAGCCCGATTTGGCCGCTATCGATGCGCTCAAGTCCAACAAGGATCTGCCGGCATGGCTGAACCAATCGTTCGCCAAAGGCGATGGCGCAGTATTCAGATTCGGTTCGAGCCCTGATTACAAGGACGCGAAATTTCAGATCGGCTACGCCTCCCAGTCCGGCCTTGGCTTGCCCACGCCAGCCTATTACACCGATGCCAAGGACAAGCAAACCCGCGAAGACTACGTCAAGTTCATGGCCAAAATGTTCGAGCTGACCGGAACGCCAGCCAAGCAGGCAGCCCATGATGCCGACTTGGCCATGAAGCTTGAAACGGAGTTGGCAAAACATTCCATTCCGCGCGTGGAAATGCGCAAGCCGGAAAATCAGTATCACTTCGTGTCCGTGGCTGCCGGCGACAAAGTCACACCGCACTTCAACTGGGATGCGTTTTTCAAGTCACAGGCAGTAACCATCGACAAGGGCTTTTCTTTGTCGCAACCCAAGTTCTTTGCCGAGTTCGATCACCTGCTGGCAACCGCGCCGCTGGATGAATGGAAGGCGTATCTGAAATTCCACACCATCTCGTCGGCAGCCAACGCGTTGTCGGATGGTTTCGTCGACGCCCATTTCGAATTTTACGGGAAAGCCCTGCGCGGCCAGCCTGAACAAAAGGAGCAATGGAAGCGCTCGCTCGGTGCGGTCAACGGTGCAATGGGTCAGGCGCTCGGCCAATTGTATGTAGCCAAGTATTTCCCGCCCGAAGCCAAGGCGCGTGCCGAAACGCTCGTTAAGAACGTTCGTGATGCGCTCAAGACCCGCATTGAGAATCTGGACTGGATGAGCCCGGAAACCAAGAAAAAAGCGCTCGAGAAATGGTCGCTGTTCCTGCCCAAGATCGGCTATCCGGACAAATGGCGCGATTGGGAAGGCTTGAAGATCACGCCGGACAACTACTACGCCAACATGGAATCTGCGTCGAAATTCAACTACGACTACGACATTGCCAAAATCGGCAAGCCAACGGATCGTCAGGATTGGCATATGACACCGCAAACGGTCAATGCCTATTACAGCCCTAGCGAAAACACCATCAACTTCCCGGCCGCCATCCTGCAGCCGCCATTCTTCTATGCCGATGGCGATGACGCCATCAACTACGGCGGTATTGGTGCCGTGATCGGTCACGAATCCAGTCATGGCTTCGACGACCAGGGTAGCCAATTCGATGGCAACGGCAACTTGGAAAATTGGTGGACGGCCGAAGACAAGAAGAAGTTCGAGGCACGTACCGATCGCCTGGTCAAGCAATTCGACGGCTACGCACCGCTCGCCGACCATCCGGACCTGCACGTCAATGGCAAACTCACGCTCGGCGAAAACATCGCCGACCTGGGTGGCATCAACATCGCTTACGACGCGTTGCAAACGGCGATGAAGAACAACCCCAAGGAAGCCAGCGAGAAAATCGACGGCTACACCGAAGACCAGCGTTTCTTCCTGAGCTGGGCACGCGTTTGGCGTGGCTCGACGCGCGAAAAACAACAAATGGTGTTGTTGAACTCCGACCCGCATTCACCGGCACAATTCCGCGCGATGGGTGCACCATCAAACATGCCGGAATTTGCCAGCGCGTTCAGCTGCAAGCAAGGCGACCCGATGGTTCGCAGCGGCGATGAGCAAGTGAAAATCTGGTAATAGCACGACCGACAACCGCGCATGGCTGCGAGGCTGTGCGCGGTTTTTTTATGGGATGAGCATAGCTCGTTCGATTGGTGCTTCGCCATCACGCGTAGAGCGCACGCTACAAACTAGTGGCGTAACAGAGGAAGCGGTAGATAGCTGGCACCGGGATGTTGGTGGCTGGTGTCGATCTGGAGCGAGGCCAATAGCCGAAGCTATTGGCCAACTGAAGATCAAGCCAGCCGACGACAGACCAAGCGAGGTGCCGTCGATTCCTCTGTTACAGGCCACTAGCGCGGTCGGTGTGTCGGCCATCGTGCGCGAAATGCACGCTACATTTTCAGATCATGCGTGGCAACCTGCCGCGCAGACTGTCGGCATCATGCGAACGCGTTTCTGCAATCAGGTCGCGTGCGGCATCGACTTGCCCCCACACATTCCACAGCAGCACGCCGCGAACCCGACCGCCATCCAGGTAATAAACCACGCCTTCGCGATACGGCCGCTTCCATTCTTCAACGATATCCAGATTGTCATCGAGCAGGCCAACCGCTTCGTAGCCCAGGTCAAAAAGATCCGAATAGAAAAACGGCAGTGTCACGTAGGCATCGCCTGCACCGGTCATGGCGCGACCGGCGTGATGGCCCATGCTGATCGCAGCGTTTTCGTGCTCTACGCGCATGCGGCGACCCATTGCCGCATTGGGGAAATTGGCGACGTCGCCGGCGGCCCAGATGTCAGCATCGCTACTGCGCAATTGCTCGTCCACGACAATTCCGTTATCGACTTTCAGGCCTGACGCTTCGGCCAGAGCAACGTTTGGTGTTACACCCAGCCCCGCGACTACGGCGCCTGCAGTCAGTGTCGTACCGTCCGACAAGGCCAGTTCGACGTTGGCTGTGTTGCATTTTCCGTCGACTACGCTCACACCAGTACGCAGTTCAACTCCGTGCTCGCGAAAATACGCATTGAGGAATCCGGCCAATGCTGGCGGATATCGTCCGGATCCGATGGCTTCGCCAGGAAATAGCATCGTCACCGTGCACCCCACGCTTGCCAACGACGCGGCGAGTTCGGTGCCAATAAATCCGCCGCCGACGACAGCGATTTGCGCCTTGGCGACGGTATATCGACGCAGCTTCAGGTAATCATCCAGGGTACGAAAATTGATGACGCGATCGCCTGCAAATGACAAGCGATGAGGCGTCGCGCCGGTCGCCAGCAGAAGTCGACGATAACGGTAAGTGTCGCCTTGCGTGTCGCGCAACATATGCGCTGCGCGATCGAGCAAATCGACGCGCCGGCCCAGATGCAACGTGGCGCCGCTCTTTGCCGTATCCAGATACACCGATTCGACCGGCTTGTTGCCCTTCCACAAGGCCTTGCTCAACGGCGGGCGTTCATAGGGCGCGTGCGTCTCGTCGCCGACGATGCCGATTCGCGCATCGGGAGCGTTTTCGCGAATGGCTTTTGCTGCGGCGTCGGCGGTCATGCCGCCGCCAAGAATCAGATAATCGTAGGCGTGTTGCATGCTTGTGCTCCTTCTGTTGCGTCGCTACCTGTCAAATCCATCGATGAATATTCGATCGATCGGCGGAACTTCAAAGACGCCAATATCCGTGGCGGTCCCGATTAGACGCGGGTAGTGGTTGCCACGTTGATCGTTGACGAGATCACGCGGCGGCATTGTCGGGCCTGCATTGAACGCGCATGAACTTTCAATCAGTGCCAAGGTTTGCGCTGCGCCGCCATACTCGGCCAAGGAACCGAGTTGCGAATCGCAGGATTTGGAATTTACCGGGATACTGATATTGCTACCGTGCGCCCCAATCAGGTCGTAACCGCCACCAAGAGCCAAACCGCTGGTTCCCGCATCAACATCATTACCCGGATTGTTGCCGAACATCAACGTCGAATTGGCAGTCGAATACGCCTTGACGAGCAGTCCGTCGCCGGCATTTCCAGATTGCGTAGTATTGCCGGAAATCGTACAAAAGTTGAGCGTTGCCATATCCGTGTAAATGCCGCCGCCGCGCTGCGCGTAATTACCTTGCACGGTCGAATTGGTCAGTTCGGTGTTGGCAGTGTCGGCGAAAGTTCCGCCGCCTTGTCCATGTGTTGCGGTATTTCCGTTGATGGTGGAGCCGTCGATCGACAGCGTGGTGCAACTGCTCATGATGCCGCCACCGTTGCCTGTACCGGCCGTGTTTCGACTGATCGTCGAATCCGTAATCGTGATTGCGCCCGTACTGTAGACACCACCACCGGCCCCTGAGGCGGCATTGCCACTGATCGTGGAATTGCTCAGGTGTACTGGATTGTGCCCGCTGACTTTCAGTGCCCCGCCGTTTCCGGCACTGGCGCCGCCGTTTTGCAACTTCATCCCGATCAACGTCAGATTCGAACTGGTCTTAATCAGGCGAAAAACCGGGGCCGATGAGCTGCGTTGAATCGTTGCCAAGGGCTTGCCGTTCGCATCCACGTCGCCAATCAACGTGAGCGGCTGGACGGAAGCATGGCGATCGCAGTGTCGCCCGTGGTTGATCCGCCTGCAGGCTGATCCGAAAATGTAAAGACAAAGCTCTTCAGCACAATCGTGTCGCCGCCCAGCCCAATGTTTCCCGTTGGGTTGCAACCCGTGCCTGAAACCAGACTTCCTTGGTTGATAGTATTGACCGCATCGAGCAACGGACAGTTGCCCAAGCCGTCGGTCAGGTTGCTGGTATTGACGGCGAATATTGCGGCCGATGCACTGACAGAAAAGCACAGAGCGATTGCCGCAACCAATGGAAGTGGCTTGCACTCGCGGCTCGAGTTTGTGCCATTGCGCGTGGCACCCAAACGATCGCTTATTTTAGCGCGTCCTTGCATGAAGATCGTATTGGCGATCCATGTCATACCACCGTCAAGGTTACATCGACATTGCCACGTGTCGCATTGGAATACGGGCACACGACATGCGCTTTTTCGACCAGCACTTGTGCCGCAGCACGATCCATTCCGGGCAGCGAGATTTTCAATTCGACCTGGATACCGAAACCGTTCGGAATCGGACCAATGCCGACCAGGCCAGTGATTGAGGCATCGGGCGCAACGGTGATGTTTTCCTTGCCGGCGACGAGCCTGATCGCACCGAGGAAGCAGGCCGAGTACCCGCAGGCGAACAATTGTTCCGGATTGGTACCCTCACCCGTTCCGCCCATTTCCGTCGGCGGCGCAAGTTTGACATCGACTTTGTTGTCGGACGTCACGGCGCGCCCGTTGCGCCCGCCGGTGGCGGTGGCCATTGCGGTATAGACGACTTTTTCAAGTTTCATGGCAGACTCCGTTACGCTGGAAACTGAAGATTATGCGCGTGTTGTACACAAACTTCAGCCCGCCGCGACAGCTGCAATCAGAAGTTCGATGACCTCCGTTTCCAGGGTTGAAGCAAAAAGCCCGACCAACACGCAACACCCCGAAGCGGCTTGAAAGACATCGCTGTTACGTTGTGCGCTTCATGACGATCGTGATTCAAGCAATGCTTTTCCCAAAGCAGCTTGGCGCGCCACCACACAATGACTGCTCGTGACAAACCGGCGACGCTGTCATGCCAGCCTACGCGCAAATTGGAATCGCCGTCGCAAGATACGGCACCAACGTTCCGCGTGAATGTCCCTGTTCGGCCAGATATTCCAGCCAGCGATTCAGGAAGCTGGCCATGCGCATGCGTTCCTGGAAAACGGTCCGCGCCGGCGCGAACGGGCCGAGTTGACGCCACAGGCGCTTGCCAGGATCGCAATGCGTCACTTCGGCCACATGCGCGTCTTTGTACATGCGCAACCACGCCGATGGCGCCGGGCCGCCGGTTGCATGGTCGGACATGCAATAGGTCAGATGCAGTTCCAAGGTGTAACGATGGCGTTCGACCACATCCATGCGTACATCGAGGTTGTCGTCGATGCTGGACAAATAACTGCCGCAGTCCAGCTCGGCCGGTGCAAACAGTCGCGCCAGACGATGATAATTTTCCGCATACAAGCCCATCAGGTACGCAAAGCGCCCGGGCAGTAGTTTTTGGCGTTGTTCGAGTACGGCAGACATGCACCGATCATAGCATCGGTTTGCGGCGCAACCAGTCTGTGCGCCGCTCCCATTGGGCGCTACAATCAGCGTCTTGCCCTCGCTGCGCCAGCACCTCGTGTGGATGCACAGCAGGCGTTATCCCGCAGCAAAATCTTGCGCTTGCACCGCGATGGCACTCATTGGCGATGGATTTGCTCGCCTGCTCGACCGGAATTGGATCGCGGTAGCGCACGCACGGTGCCCGGTTGCGACGATCCATGCGAACCTCCACGGTCATACGATCTGCCGCCGCGCCAATTGCCATGGTCACGATAACCCTGGCGTCCGTCGTAGCCGTGCCATGATCCGTGGTGCCCGCGATAATAATTGCCGCCGTAATAGTAGTTGCCATAAAAACCGAAACCCAGCCACGGACTGGCGTAACTTCCGTAATGCGAATAGCCCGGCGCATACCCGTCGCCATAGTAGCCATACGAGTACGCTCCGCCGTCCGAATAAATGGCGCTACCATCATCGTAGACGACACTTGGCCGTTGGTAATAATCTGGGCCGTAGACGCATCCGCTCAAGGCAAGGAAAACGCCAACCATCGCGCACACGCTGATGATGCGATTCATGATGGTCCTCCAATGGTGACTGATGCGTTCAGCATAGCTCCACGTGCTTGAATCGCGGCTGAGCGATCATTTGCGCATGCGCGGGATCGCAAGCGCGAATCGCGCACGAACCCGATCAAGCCTGGCGCGATCACTGTGCGGAATTGGACAATCCGTCAAGGAACATGTCGATGGCCGGTGGATAAAGCACGATGGTGAGGAGAATGCCGTAAGCCGCACCCCACAAATGCGCACTGTGGTTGATGTTGCCCGTACCCTGGCGCTCCATGTAGAACGTGTAGACCACATACAGAATCGCGTAAAGAATTGCCGGCATCGGCACGACGAAGACCAGAATTTTCGCCCACGGGTGCAACAGGATAAACGCGAATAGCACTGCCGAAACGGCGCCCGACGCACCAAGACTGCGATAGCGGGAATTGTTCTGGTTACGCAAGTAAGTCGGCAGGATCGACACGATAAGACCCCCGACGTAGAACAACGCAAACCCGATTGGCCCGAGCAACGCGTTGTACACCGGTTCCATGGCACGACCGAAAAAAAACAGCGTGAGCATGTTGAACAGCAAGTGCTGCACATCGGCGTGGATGATGCCGTAGCTCACCAACCGGTAATATTCTTTCTGCCGGCTGACCGCCGGTGGCCACAAGATCAACTTGTCGATCAGTTGGGCACTACTGAATCCGGAATATGAAACGATCGCGGTAATCGCGATGATGATCAGGGTAATCGTCACGAAATCCTCGTAGCCAAAGCGTCGCGAGCCGAATCTTTACTATACAGCCCTTGTCGCATCGGCCATGAATAGCCCTGATGACCCAATTGTTGCTGAAGGCAATGACCGGGTCGCCCGATCAACCACTGGATGGTTCGTCGGCAGGCACCATCGGACGCGATCGGTGAGACCTGAAGGCTCGACCGTCCAGCAGCCTGCACCCGAAAACGCTCACCGCCAGCGGATAACCTATGAGCATTGGCAACGTGACCAACATCTGGAAAACTGATGTCTGCGGAGCGAACGCAACGCCATGAATCGCCAGAGTCACCACGCAAGCCGCGACCTGGACCAGCAGCCCACGCAACATCAGGTTCCAGCCGCCGACTATCACCTTGTCGCTTGCCAGCATCACCGTCAGCAACGCACTTGGCAGCAGGTTGAACTGCATCAACGCGACCGCAGCACCGCCCAACACCGAATCGATCAGCAGGCAACGAATTTCTACCAGGCCCTGATCGCGACTGCGCATCACCCATGTCTTGGCCAACCATGGCCAGCCCAGGCTGGCAGCGACGAACACCACGCAAGCTCCGATGCACGCATCCTTGGTCAGCAAAACTGACGTGACGCAAATACAAGCAAGCCCGGTGCGAACAAGCCTCAACCGCAGGCAAAGTTGCACCCGCCCAAGCGCAATAGAGTCCTGGACGGAACGAGCCTGATCTGGAAATGGCAGAAACATGACAGTTGAATTTGGGCGATCGCGTTCGTTGGGAGTAGTGACCTGAAAGGCAAAGCAATTCGGATGCCAGCACGTCATTTGGCCAAATCCTTCAATTCCCCTGCCGAAAGCCCCTTTACTGCACGGGCGCAACCGTGAAATGCTGCGCACCCTTCCCTGATTAGAGACGCACATGATCGGATACGTCACTCTTGGCACCACGAACCTGCCCCGCGCCGTCGCTTTTTACGATGATTTGCTCGGAATCCTTGGCGCCAAACGCGGTATGCAATCGGATCGTTACGTCATTTGGTCGATTGCGCCGGATAAACCCGGCTTGGGGGTGATTGTGCCCTTCAACGGCAGCCCGGCTTCGGTGGGCAATGGCACCATGGTGGCATTGGCTGCCAGCAGTCGCGACCAAGTGGATGCAATCCACCGCAAGGCCCTTGAACTCGGCGGTAGCGACGAAGGCGCTCCGGGTTTGCGTGGAGAGACATTTTATACAGGCTATTTCCGCGACCTCGATGGCAACAAGGTCAGCGCATTCCTTGCGGGCTGATCCCCGTTGCAAAGCGTTGACATGAACCCCACCAACAATCCGCAAGCCCAGCAAATGGGCGACGAATCCATGGCGAGAACGCTCGCGTTTCAGGCGCAAGCGATCTGGCCGCAGGAGTTGGCACTGTTCGCCCGTTACGGCTTGTCCGGCGCCCTGCGCATTCTCGATCTGGGCTGCGGCACCGGCGAAATCACGCGACGATTGGCCTCGCGTTTCCCGCAGGCGAAACTTGTCGGCGTAGACATCCTCGATGGCAACCTTCGGATTGCACGCGACCAAAGTGCGGAATTTGGCGAACGCATTCGCTACGAAGTTGGCGATGCGTTCGAGCTGACCCTTCCCGATGCACATTTCGATCTGGTCGTGTGTCGGCATATGTCCCAAGCCGTGCCCAATTTCCCGCTCGTGCTCGACGAAATCGGGCGCGTGCTGAAACCCGGTGGCTGGCTGCATCTGCTTTCCGAGGATTACGCCATGTTGCGCATGCCGCGTGGCTCCCGCGATCCGGATCGGTTCTGGATCGACCATGCCCTGCCCTTTCTTGAAAGCATCGGCTGCGACGGGCGCATCGGCCGGCATACGCCCCCGCTGCTGGAGCAGCGCGGATACAACGATATTGCCGCGGACTATGTCATCGTCGATACGCTGCGCGTGCCGCGGGAAATCTTCGCAGGAATACTCGAAGCCTGGCGTGATGGTTACGTTGAACCACTTGCACAAGCCAGCGGACGCCAGCCAGCCGATGTTCGTGCCGACTTCGATGCAATGATCGAAGATATCCGCACGCCACCCAATTACGCCGTGTGGCACGTCCCGATCATTTCGGCGCGGCGCGGTTGAGCTAGCCGCGGGAATAGTCACTGCACCGGTTGATCGTGGCAGCCTACGCGCGCAAAGTGCACGAAACGCTAACAACCGGAACTGACATGGCCATGCAAGCTGATACGCGCAATCTCGCCTTGTTCTGCGATTTTGAAAACGTGGCGCTCGGCGTGCGCGAAGCGAAATATGCGCAGTTCGATATCAACATCGTTCTCGAACGCCTGCTGCTCAAGGGCAGCATTGTGGTGAAGAAAGCGTATTGCGACTGGGAACGCTACAAGGAATTCCGTCCGGCCATGCATTATGCGTCGTTCGAGCTGATTGAAGTGCCGCACGTGAGCCAATCCGGCAAGAATTCCGCCGACATCCGCTTGGTCGTGGATGCCCTGGACCTGTGCTACACCAAGTCGCATGTGGATACGTTCGTGATCCTCAGCGGTGATTCGGACTTTTCGCCCTTGGTCAGCAAGCTGCGCGAAAACAACAAGACCGTGATTGGCGTTGGCGTGAAAAATTCCACGTCGGAGCTGCTGATTGCCAATTGTGACGAGTTCATTTACTACGACGACTTGGTACGCACACGCAAGCCAAAACAGGCGCCAAAGAAGAAAGTGGAATCGAAGGGTGGTAAATCTCCAGCTGGCGCACCCGACAACGCCAGCAAGGAACTTCAGGCGTTCGACCTGCTTCTGGAAACCATCGAGGCCCTGGTCGACGAACGTGGCGAAGGCGAAAAAGTTTGGGGCTCGATGGTCAAGCAGGCGCTCAAACGTCGCAAGCCGGGTTTCAGCGAGAGTTTCTATGGTTTCAAATCGTTCAATGCCTTGCTTGAACAGGCTAGATCCAAGGGTCTGCTCGAACTGGATCGCGACGAAAAATCCGGTGGCTATCTAATCAAGACGACACCGGAAAAATAAGCGGGCGCCAGTCAGGCATCTGCCTCTGGAAAAATTGTGCGGACTGGTTTACAACACATCTGCGGCCATACAATCCGCAAACCCATCTCAACCAGGAGATCATCATGAGCAAAGGTATGGATTCAAAGAAATCCGAAAAGAAGAAACCGAGCAAGACGCTCAAGGAAAAGCGCACCGCAAAGCAGGACAAGAAGAAGACCAAGTAAGGCCACGGCGCGACCGTTTCGGCAGCGGTCGCGCCAGCCGGGTACGCGCATATTTGGATACTCGCAATCACAGCCGGACTGAGGCGCTTTCCAAAGTTGGTCAGCACAATTGGCTGATTCCTGCGATCATGGCGCATGAACGTCTTCTCATCGTTGCCGCTGTCCCCTGCCCTGATGCACGCTGTCGATGCGTTGGGGTACACCGAAATGACACCGGTCCAGGTGCAGGGCCTGCCACATCTGCTGGCCGGTCGCGATGTCATCGTGCAAGCGCCCACAGGTAGCGGCAAAACGGTAGCCTTTGGACTGTGCCTGTTGCAGCGTCTTGATCCCACTCTGCTGCGCGCACAAGCGCTGGTGCTTTGCCCGACGCGCGAACTCGCCGATCAGGTAGCCAAGGCGATTCGACGTTTGGCCACTGGCATTCCCAACATCAAGGTACTGACCTTGACTGGCGGCGTGGCGATAGGTCCGCAACTGGCCTCATTGCGCAAGGACCCGCATATTGTCGTCGGCACGCCGGGACGCATACAGGAATTATTGCGCAAGCACGTGCTGACCCTGGCGAAGCTGCGCACGCTGGTGCTCGACGAAGCCGATCGCATGCTCGACATGGGCTTCGAGGAAGCGATTCGCGAAATCGTCGGCGCGACGCCGCCGTCCCGGCAAAGCCTGCTGTTTTCGGCGACCTACCCGGAAGCCATCCGCGACATCGGCCGCAGCATGCTGCGCGACCCGTCCGAGATCACGGTTGCCGATGAAGTCATGCAGCCCGCTATTGAAGAATCCTTCATCGAGGTCGACAGCGTCGCGGCCAAACCTGGGGTACTGGCGGCACTGTTGATCGAACATCGTCCTGAATCCAGCGTCGTGTTTTGCAATACCCGCCGCGATACGCAAACCGTGATCGAGGCGCTGGCTGAATTCGGCATCGCCGCGGCGGCACTGCATGGCGACATCGATCAACGCGACCGCGATGAGGTACTGGTGCAATTCGCCAATCGAAGTTGCCGTGTTCTGGTGGCCAGCGATGTTGCCGCGCGCGGGTTGGACATCGACGATCTGGCCGCTGTGATCAATTACGAGTTGCCACCAGACCCAGATATCTACCTGCATCGCATCGGCCGCACCGGGCGTGCCGGACGCAGCGGGTTGGCGTTGAGCCTGTGCGCACCACGGGAAATGCCGCGTGCGCTCAGTCTCGAAAAAATCCAGGGCAACAAACTGCGATGGATCAAGATCGCTCCAATCGGAAAGCCAACTCCCGACGCATTGCAGCCTGCGATGACGACCTTGCGCATTGATGCAGGTCGCAGCGACAAGCTGCGGCCCGGCGATATCGTGGGTGCATTGACGGGCGACGTGGGCCTGCCCGCAGACGCGGTCGGCAAGATCGACGTGTTTGCGACCCGTGCGTACGTTGCAGTGCGCCGTCAGCTTGCGGAAAAGGCGCTCAACGCGCTTCGATCAGGAAAGATCAAGGGTCGCAAGTTTCGGGTACAACGAATTTGAGGGTCTGGCGAATCAGTCGTTGGCTGCGACGTCTGCCGTATCGCTCGGCACGCTAGCATCGGAATCGTCGTCGCCATCACCCTGTTTCTTCGAGCGTTTTTTCGCCAGCTTTTCCTCTTTCTGCTTTTTCTTGGCAATGTCGCGCTGGCGTTTCTCGTACTGATAGTTCGGTTTTGGCATGCTTGTCGCCTTTATGTAAAGCACAAGTGTGCACGCAATCGCCGCGGATGTGTAGTGCGCGCAGCAACAGCTTGCTCAGTGCGCTGAAGCGATCTCGCTAATTCGGCAATGCCGCGTTGTGATAGACCTCCTGCACATCATCGAGGTCTTCCAGCCAGTTCAGCAAATCCTTCAACGTGTCGGCGGTATCACCGCTCACCGCAACCCGGTTGTCAGGCCGCATCACCACTGCGGCATGCTCGGCCTGCATGCCTGCCGTATCGAGCGCGGCTTTTACCGCTTCAAATTTCTCCCCCGCACACAGCACCGTAATTTGCCCGCCATCGTTGCGCACGTCGTCGGCGCCGGCTTCCAGCGCCACATCAAGAATTTTCTCTTCAACGGCGGCGTCCACGCCAGCAAACACCAACTCACCGGTTCGCGCGAACTGGAACGCCACCGATCCGTTGGTACCGAGGTTTCCGCCGTGCTTGGACAAGGCATGCCGAACGTCGGCCACGGTGCGCTGCACGTTGTCGGTCATCGCATCAATGATGATTGCCACGCCCGAAGGCCCGTAGCCTTCGTAACGCAATTCCTGCATGTTGTCCGCGCCATCGGCACCGGAACCGCGATTGACCGCGCGCTCGATGGTGTCCTTGGTCATATTCGCCGACAATGCCTTGGCGATGCCCATGCGCAGGCGCGCATTGGTCGCCGGGTCGCTGCCACCGCGCGCAGCAATGGTGATCTCGCGGATCAGCTTGGTGAAAATCTTGCCGCGCCGCGAGTCTTCCGCGTTCTTGCGACCTTCGATACTCGGGCCTCTGCCCATAAACTGCCTGCCGTGCTGTTGTGGAATGGGGTCGTGAAGGCATCAAGCAACTTGACGCAACGGCGCATTATCCGACGGAAGCTGGTGCCTCCGCCAGCATTGCGACACCCGCTCACTTCGGCTTGTTCATCAATGCTTTGAGATTGGCGAATGGGTTATTGGTTGCATCGGTCGGTTCGGCCGCGCCCGAATCGATGCTGCCGGCAGCATGATCAATGTAACGCGAATGCTCGTTGTCATGGCAATACACGCACAACAATTCCCAGTTGCTGCCATCCATCGGATTGAAATCGTGATCGTGGTTGCGGTGGTGCACGGTCAATTCCTGCACATTCACCCGGCTGAACTCACGCGCGCAACGTCCACACACCCACGGATACATTTTCAGGGCGCGTTCGCGGTAGCCGAGCTCGCGTTGGGCCGCATCGCGGCGTGCTAGCGCGACTACACGATCAAGGCGGGCATTATCCATTGGGCGCTTCTGGTTCGACATCGCTGCTGCTCTCCAAGACACAGGCTAGCAATATTAATCAAATTTCCCAGTCCGGCGCAGGTATCGCCTTGTGCGCATCTTCGAGCGCGTGCGACCAGTGTTCGCGGATCTGCCGAAAGTATTCGTCGTACTCTTCAATACGCCGTACTACCGCACCGTCAAATCGATCGAGGCGATGGACCAGAAGATCCAGCGGCATTCCCACGCTCAAGTTTGAACGCAAGGTGGAGTCCATGGAAATCAACGCAAGCTTGACGCCGTCAGTCAGCGACGTGTCGCTACAGACGGAACGATCCAGTATCGGCTTGCCGTATTTGTGCTCGCCAATCTGCAGGAATGGGGTATCTCGCGTAGCCTCGACGAAATTTCCCGCCGCATAGATCTGGAACAAGCGTTGCGTTCGCCCGGCGACCTGCCCGCCGAGCAGGATCGACACGTCGAACGTCACATTCTGTTCGCTCATCGCCTTGGCGTACTTGCGATAGACCCAGTTCACCGCTTCGCCAACCAAAGACGCAGCGGCGAACATACCGGCCACCGTGTAGATGGTGCGCAATTGTCCGGATTCCGGATCGGGCAATCCATCCTCGATCAGATTCATCACCGCTTGGGTGATGGCGAGATTACCCGATGTCATCGCCGCGATTTCGCGCTCGCCGGGCGTATTGAACACGTGCAGCTTGGCAAACGTGGAAATGTTGTCCACGCCGCCGTTGGTACGGGTATCGGCAAGCATGACCAAACCTCGGTCGAGAAGAAGACCTACGCAATACGTCACGGTTGTTGCTCCGGTGGATGCCAGCGAAGGCTGGCTATTGTTGGCCGTGCTTGCGCACGATTTGTACGCTCACTTCCAGGGTTTCTTCAACCCCGCCCTGGTGCACGCCGCGGATCGGCGCCGCGTCATGATAGTCGCGACCGCAGGCAAGACGCACGTAGTGTTCGTCAGGACAGATGCGATTGGCCGCATCGAAGCCCACCCAGCCAATATCCGGGACATGAATTTCCGCCCAGGCGTGACTTGCAGCATCGCCGCCATCGACGCCGGCGCACAGGTAACCGCTGACGTAACGCGCCGGATACTCCAATGCGCGCGCCGCGGCGATAAGCACATGCGCATGGTCCTGGCACACACCGGCCCCATTCGCGAGTGCCTGGCTTGCTGTGGTCTGCGCATCGGTCTGGCCGGGCACGTAATCCAGGCGATCGCGTACCAGGTTGCACAAGCCATGCAACCGCGCAATATCGCCATCGGCTTGCGGCGTGCTGATAGCCAAGTCGTGAATGGAAGCCCCGATTTTGGTCAGCGGTGTGGCATACAAAAAGTATTCCGGCGGCAACGGTTCGTTGCCAGCATCGAGGACGCCCTGCGTATCCCGGGTTTCAACTTCGCCGCGTACGTCGATGCGAATGCCGGTAACCGGGCCATCCGCCGTGTGCGTTGCGACCCGATTGCCGAAACCGTCGCTGTTTGATGAAGACAGCCGGCGACCTTCGACATCGACTTGCCATGAGGCGACTCTCTGTGAGGTACACGCCGTGGGCCACAAACGCACGGCCTGGGTCACGCGCAATGCGGGCTCGGCATAGCGATATTGCGTCGTATGCCGAATCGACAGGAGCATCAGAACAAGTGTCCGAGTGCGATTTCAGTGCCGAGTTCTTCGCAACGCAACACGAACGCAGTCAAATATTCGTGCAACCCAACTTGCAAGACCTTGTCGATACGGCCGAAGCGCAATTCGGCATATTGCGAATGCGCCAGGCGCTTGGCTTCTGCGCTGCGTTGTGGGTCCTGATCAGCGATGGCGTCGAGATTCGCCACGATCTGATCGAAACAGAACACCAGGGAACGCGGAAATTCCTGACGCAGCAGCAGCAACTCGGCCACTTGAGCGGGTTCCACGCGACCTTTGAATAGAACACGGTAGGCGCGCCGCGCCCCAACAACTCGCAAGATCGCAAGCCACTGGTAATAATCGACCAAACCGCCGACATCCTGCACGCTCGGCAGGCGTACGTGGTACTTCACATCGAGCAATCGCGCAGTATTGTCGGCGCGTTCGAGAAATTGACCTATGCGGGTAAAGTGAAAACCATCGCGGCGCAGCATCGTGCTCGCATAAGTACCATGCACCTGACTGGTGCGCGACTTCACCCAATCGAGAAATTCGGCCAGCCGATCCTCATTCATCTTTGCCGGATCGAAATCGCGCAATTCCATCCAGCTGGTGTTTACCGCGTCCCACATATCGCTGGTCAAGGCGGTGCGCACCGTGCGCGCATTGCGCCGCGCCGTCTCGATGCAATTGACGATCGACGACGGATTGTCACGATCGAAGGCCAGCCAGGCGACCACGCTTGCCGCATCGGCCTGCGCGTGCTTGTCGGCGAAATCCTCTTCACAACCAGCCGCCACGATCGCCGATTCCCACTCACTGACGCGATCGGCATCGACGCGCACCGCACTCATGTGCCCAGCAACCTGAAGCAACCGCGCCAGGTAATCGGCACGTTCCACGTAACGGGCCAGCCAGAACAGACTTTCTGCAGTGCGCGCAAGCATCAGCTTTCCAGAATCCAAGTGTCTTTGGTGCCACCACCCTGCGACGAGTTGACCACCAACGAACCTTCGCGCAATGCAACCCGAGTCAAGCCACCTGGAACGATCTTGATTTCCTCACCGCTGAGTACGAACGGGCGCAAATCGACATGACGTGGCGCGATGCCCGCATCGACGAACGTCGGAACCGTCGACAGCGCCAGCGTCGGTTGCGCAACGTAGTCGTGCGGATTTGCCTTGAGCTTTTCGGTAAACGTTTCGATTTCCGCACGCGAGGCATGTGGTCCGACCAGCATGCCGTAGCCACCGGAACCATGCACGGCCTTGACCACGAGTTCACTGATATGTTCCAGCGTGTATGCCAATTCATCGGGCTTGCTGCAATCGTGCGTCGGCACATTTTGCAGAAGCGGCTCTTCGCCCAGATAAAATCGGATCATGGTCGGTACATGGATATATACCGCCTTGTCGTCGGCGATCCCGGCACCGATTGCATTGGCCAGATTCACGTTTCCAGCACGGCAGGCAAATGTCAGACCCGACACCCCCAACGTGGATTCCGGGCGAAACACCAGTGGATCCAGATAATCGTCGTCGAGGCGGCGATAGATCACGTCCACGCGCTCCAGTCCGCTCGTGGTGCGCATATAGCACACGTCGTTCTTGACCAGCAGATCCGCACCTTCGACAAGGTCGATACCCATCTCATCGGCGAGAAACGCGTGCTCGTAGTACGCGCTGTTGTGAATGCCCGGCGTCAACAACGCAACGGTTGGATCTCCCGTGCAATTGACCGGCGCCACGGAGCGCAGCGTTTCGAGCAGATCGTCGGCATAGTGTGCGACCGGTGCCACGCCGGCGCGACGGAACAGATCCGGAAACAGGCGCATCATCACTTCGCGATTCTCGACCATGTACGAAACGCCCGAGGGCGTGCGGCAATTGTCTTCGAGTACGTAGTATTCGTCTGGCCCCGTGCGCACCATGTCGATTCCGGCGATGTGCGTGTAGACGCGATGCGGCAAATCAAGCCCCGCCATCTCCGGACGAAACTGAGGATTGTTCAAAATGAGACGCTCGGGGATCTTGCCGGCGCGCAAGATTTCGCGATCATGATAGACGTCGTGAATGAAAGCGTTGAGCGCACGCACGCGCTGTTCGAGCCCGCGCCGCAGTCGCTTCCATTCGGCTTGTGCCATCACGCGCGGAATCAAATCGAACGGAATCAGCCGCTCGGGATCGCCGCCTTCGGTATAAACCGCGAAGGTAATGCCAATGCGCCGAAACAAGACTTCGGCTTCACGGCGTTTGAGAGCAAGCTGCTCGGGCGGCAATGCCTTCAACCAGGCATCAATCAGCGAATAGGGCGGGCGAATTTCATCGGGCCAACCCATTTCATCGAAGCACGGTGTTGCTGCTGCCGTCATCTATCCTCTTCCCCGAAACGTGGCTACAGTTTGACACGAATGGTGTAAAAAGGATGTACATGCCAGATTGCACGCCATTTTTGAAAATGGATTTGTATACGCCGATGATGAAGACGCCGCCAACGAAAATTTTCGTGACATGCAACGACCTGGATGCGACTGTCGCAATGTACACGCAACAATTCGGCATGCGCATGGACATGATCATGCCGGCGGATGCGCCGCGTATCGCCGTCGTGTCAGATCTCGGTGTCAGCGTGCGAATTGAGACTCGCGAGAACGCAGACAATGCCCACGAGTCGGCAGTACCGGCGCACGCAACGAACCAACTCTTGATCACCTGCGCTGGCGACGAGGATGCGTGGATACCAGGCCGCGCCGGTATGCAATATCGCGACCTGATTCCCGGGCGGCTCGGCGGCCGGTTTATCGCCTCTCATATCCGCATTCCGAGGGGCGGTCCGGTACCCGACTACGTGCATTACCACAATGTCGCCTTCCAGGCGATCTATTGTCGCCGCGGCTGGGTGCGCGTGGTGTACGAGGATCAGGGGCCACCATTTGTCATGCATGCCGGCGATTGCGTTCTGCAGCCGCCGAAGATTCGGCATCGCGTGCTCGATTCGTCATCGGGCCTTGAAGTCATCGAGATCGGTGGCCCGGCCGAACACGAAACGTGGCGTGAGCACGCCTTCGATTTACCCACGCCAATATTGCAACCCGCGCGGGATTTTAGCGGGCAACATTTCGTTCATCACGACGCCTCGATTGCGAAGTGGCAAATACTTGCGAACAGCGACTTCGAGTATCGCGATACGGGAATTGCCAAGTCGACCAACGGGGTCGGCAGCTTGCGCGTATTGCGCACGACCACCTCGCACGGCACCGGCGAAGCGCGAACGCCAACGCAAATCCACAACGGCAATCTGCTGTTTTTTTATGTACTCGAAGGTCGGATGCGGTTACACAGCGAACAGCTTGGCGCACATACGCTGGGCGTCGACGATGCCTGCGCAATACCCACAGGTGTCGATTACCGAATCTCTGCAAACACGCCGTGCGAAGTGTTGGAAGTGGCGCTACCCGCGCGCTGAATCAAAACACCGACAATCCCGTGATCGCGGTAAAGCGATCCAGCGCCGCGCCGCCGGCCAGAGAGTTGCCTTTTTCGTCCAGCCCAGGCGACCACACCGCCATGGCCAGGACGTTCGGCACGACCGCGACGATCCCGCCACCCACGCCGCTCTTGGCCGGCAGGCCGACACGAAATGCAAAATCGCCTGCTGCGTCGTAGGTGCCGCAAGTCAGCATCACCGCGTTGATGCGTTTGGCGCGCTCCGCGCTGATGACCTCTTTGCCGCTGCGCTGGCAACGCCCGCCGTTGGCCAGATACAGAAAACTGCGCGCCAGGTCCATGCAGGTCATGCTCAGCGCGCACTGGTGAAAATAGAAATCCAGCACGGCATCGACCGGGTTGTGGATATTGCCGAAGCTGCGGATGAAATTGACCAGCGCGACGTTGCGAAAACCGGTGTCACGCTCCGAACGCGCCACTTCCGGGTCCATGTCGATTGCGGCGTTGTCGGCGCGCTCGCGCACGAACGCGAGCAGGCGTTCACGCGCATCGCCGCCGCCGGAAAGGATCACGTCGGCCACGACATGCGCGCCGGCATTGATCAGCGGATTGCGTGGAATACCGCGTTCGCGTTCGAGCTGCACCAGCGAATTGAACGCGCTGCCGGACGGTTCGCGCCCTACCCGTTGCCATAGGTCCGTGCCCTCCGCCTCCAACGCCAGCGTCAGCGTGAAAACTTTCGAGATGCTCTGAATCGAGAATGCCTCATCGGCCGCACCCACACGGAACTCACGTCCATCCAGCGTCGCTACGGCCATGCCGAAGCGGTCCGCCGGAACCTGCGCCAGGCGTGGAATGTAGTCGGCAACGCGACCTTGTCCGATCAGCGGATGCACCTCGGCCGCGATTCGTTCCAGCACTGCGCCGAAATCAATTTCGGATATCAGGTCTGTTTCGCCATGGCGAATATTCATCGGCTGGTGTTCACTGTTGGCCGGATTGCGGCGGATGCGTTCATTCAGGCAAGCATACCCGCTGCTTTGGCATAATGCCGCTCAAAATGGCCCGAACGGAACTATGAAGAAAGTACGTTGGCGATGGTTCGCACTTCTGGGCGCCTCTTTACCGCTCATTGCGTCAGCATCGTCAACCGCCGAAACCCGTCCGATCGACCTGTTCGAGATCGGCGCACCATCGTTCACCAACTTTTCCGTACGCGACGGCGTGCCGGATTCCGTTACAGTTAGCATACAAACCGATCGCGACGGTTTCGTCTGGCTGGGTTCGCCACACGGACTTGCGCGCTACGACGGCCAGCGCTGGCAGCCATTGGACGATCCAGCGCTGCAGTTTTACATCGACAACCTGTTTCTGGATCACACCGGCACGCTCTGGGCCAGTTCCCGGGAACATGGACTCGGGCATTACGACGGTAGCCACTGGCATTTTGACGGCCGCGCCAATGGTCTTGCGTCCGATCGGGTTCGACGTGTCACGGAGACGACCGATTCGCACGGCCGCTTCCAGTTGTGGGCTTTGACCTGGGACTCCGGTTTGTTCGCCTTGAGTAATGGCCGCTGGATAGCCGACCCCGGAAACTCCCAACTGCCGCCAGGGGCATTGCTGTCGCTCGCCATGACGCAGACGCTCGGTGGTCACGAACGGCTATGGGTGGGCACCGGAAATCAAGGCCTGTGGTTTCGCGAATCCGGCCGCTGGCAGCAATTCCGTCGCGCGGGCTTCGATCCGAGCCAGATCGAGAGTCTGTTCGCAACGCACAATGGCGGACACGACGAGTTGTGGATTTCGGCTTTCGGCTCCGGGCTGTGGCGACTCGACGACGACGGCCTGCATTCGTGGACCAAGCAGTCAGGCTCGCTGCCGACCGACGAACTCTACGACCTGGTCCAGACGACGTTGCCGAATGGCGACCATGCGATCTGGGTGGCATCGCGATCCGGACTGGTGCGCATCTACCACGATCGCGCTCGCGTATTCGACCGTCGCCATGGCCTGCCCTCGAATGCGATACGCGGGCTGAGCGCATGGCGCAGCCCGAGCGGTGCGGAAGTCGTATGGTTGGCTACCGAATCCGGCGTTGCGCGGATGATTGTCGGTGCCAATCAATGGAAGACCGCATCGTTGCTGGGTGCGGGCTCAATCGGCGTCTTCGGCTTGTTGATCGATGCCGATGGCAACGGCGGCGAGCGCCTGTGGGTCGCTTCTACCGCGGACGGCCTGGGACTTTACGAAGACGGCAAATGGCGCGACTTCACCCAGGCCGACGGTTCGTTGCCGGATACCGACGTACGCATGATCAAGTACGCGAACGACAGCGATGGCAATCCCGGGTTGTGGGTCGGTGAGCGCTCCGGTTATCTGCTGCGCGTGCGCGACGGGCCACACTTCGAGAACGTCCCAACGCCGTGGGTGCACGATGCCGGTCAAGCGGTTATGGATATGCTCAGCCGAAAAATCGACGGGCAAACCGAGCAATGGTTCGCTACGCGCGACACGGGTATTTATCGATTGCGCGGGAAGGTCTGGACTGCGTTCCGGCCATCCGGGATCGAAGGACAATGGTCCATCACCAAATTGGCCGAACAAGTCGACAGTCACGGCCGCTCATGGTTGTGGGCGACCAGCAATCAGGGCCTGGTCCGATTCGACGGCGAACACTGGACGTTGCTCGGCGAACAGGCCGGATTGCCTGGCGTCAATCTGCTCGGCCTTAGCCTGCTACTGGATACGCACAAGCAGCCAATCCTGTGGATCGGCAGTGCCCACTACGGCATCATCCGCATGGACATCAGCGATCCGATGCATGCGCGCGTATTGCCTGCCGACCTGCCGCCACCGCCGGACCCGACGGCCTATGGTGCCTTGCGCGATTCCAAGGGACGCGTGTACATCTGCACCAACAGCGGGGTGCAACTGCTCGTCCCGCGCGCTGGGGGATACAGCTCGCGCGTATTTACCCGGCGTGACGGCATGGTTCACGACGAATGCAACACGAACGCGCAGTTCATCGACGCCCATGATCGCTTCTGGACCGGGACGCTCGGTGGTTTGACGGTCTACGATCCGACCCGCGAGATCAGCGATCACCACGCCAAACCGCTGATGCTCATGTCCATCGCGATCGACGGCAAGCCAGTCAACAAAAAATCCGTACGCGTCCCAGCCGGCCAACACGACCTGCGCGTGGACTACGCGCTGCTGTCGTGGCAGAACGAAAATGAATCCCGCTTCCGCAGCCAACTGATTGGTTACGAACCTGCACCGGGCGATTGGAGCGCGCAAAGTTATCGTGATTTCAGCGCCTTGCCTGCCGGCTCGTACACGCTGCGGATCGAGGCACGCGACTACGCCAGCAATGTCAGCACGCCGTTGGAAGTTCCCATCGTCATCGTGCCGCATTGGTGGCAACAAATCTGGGCGTTGGTACTTTTCTTCGGTGCTGCGTTATTGCTTGGGTTTGGCCTGGTGCAATGGCGAATCCGCACCCTCAATTTGCAACGCCGGCGCCTCGAAGTGGAAGTTGCGGAACGCACAGCAGATTTGCGCGACGCGAATGCGCGTCTGGTTGACCTGTCCTACCGCGATGCGTTGACCGGCCTTGCCAACCGGCGCAGCTTGTCCGAAGCATTGGAGCCCGATGCCATCGCTGCCGCCAACAGCGCACTGCCGACCGCGCTGATATTCATCGACGTGGATCATTTCAAGCAATACAACGATCGTTTCGGGCACCCTGCGGGCGACGAAGCGCTGCGCGTTGTAGCGGACACGTTGCGCGAGCAAGCGCCACCCAACGCATTGGTAGCGCGCTATGGCGGTGAAGAGTTTGCTTGCCTGCTGGTGGATACCGACATCACGCACGCACGCGCCTTGGCCGAATGCATTCGCACCGCCATGCAGCAGGCAATTGTGCGCGTGCCCGGAAGCGAGCAAACCAATTGCGTAACCATCAGTGCGGGCGTCGCCAGCAGCGTGTTGCGCACGGCCGGTGACGCACACCTACTGATGCACGACGCCGATACGGCCTTGTATGAGGCGAAAAACGATGGACGAAATTGCGTGCGAGGTTGAGCGGGTTGAGGGCCTACTCGATAAAAGTCGCGATCGTATCCAGTGGCAGGCGCTGAATATCCGGTACGCGACAATCGGCCGCCGCGTGACCGACGACGAGCAATAAAAACGCCATTTCGTTGCGCGGGCGTTGCATCAACGGGTTCAGAAAGCCCATCGGACTGGGCGTATGCGTGAGCGTCGCCAGGCCGGCATGATGCAACGCCGCGATCAACAAACCGGTCGCTATGCCGACCGACTCATGCGGGTAGTAACGCTTGCGCTTGGTGCCGTCGGCATCCACGCCGGTACGCTCGTAAAACACACCGATCAGCCAGGGCGCGATATCGAGAAACGGCTTTTTCTCGTCGGTGCCGAGCACGGCCAGCGCCTGCAGCCATTCCGGCGTCGCGCGGTGCGTGTAGAACTCGCGCTCCTCGGCTTCGGCCGCTTCGCGAATCGTGTGTTTCAACTGCGCATTGGCAACGGCGACGAATCTCCAAGGCTGCTGATTCGCCCCACTTGGCGCGCTGCCGGCCGCGCGCAAACAATGCTCGATGATCGCGCGCGGTACCGGCGTCGGCGCAAATTCGCGCACGCTGCGCCGGACGGCCATGCGCTGGGCGAACGCTTGCGCGCGACGCAAACCCTCCTCATCGCTGAGCGACTCGCCCGAAGCATGGGATTTGAAGCGGTTTGTCTGCATGCTCAGGATCGTCAGAGGCCTCGACCATGGGCGATAGCATGGCATTGCGACACGTATTTCACCGCAGTTGACTGTCTTTGCTGCCGCGACGGTTGAACCCCGCGATACCGCCCTGGTCGCGATCGAAGTCATTTTGACAGGCAACACACATGCGCACGCCGGGCACGGCCTTGCGTCGCGCCGCGGGAATCACCTCGCCGCATTCCTCGCAGTGCGACAGACCAGGACCGCGGCGCAACTTGCCGCGCGCGCGCTTGACCGCATCGTTCACCGTCGCATCGATCTGATCCTGCACGGCACCATCGCCGGCCCAACCGGTCGCCATGGAATACTCCCGTTACGTGGCTATTGGAAAATGCGCTTCGATTCGCTGCGTTTCAAGTCCTGAGCATTCGGATCATGGCAACGCTGGAATTTCCAGGCTTCGATCGGGATCCCCGGCAGCGCTGGTACGCAGATTCGGCGGAATGTGTCCGACATCACCAACCGAGATGACCGTTAAGCTGCCATTGGCATTGACGCGAATCCTCGTGATGCTGGCGTTGCCGACAGATATTTGCAGCCATGCCTTGGTGTCCACATCCAGCGCTCGCGTGACCAGATAACGGGTCACGTTGCCGTGGCAAACCATCAAATCCGTTTCCTCATGCCCGCGCGCCGGCACGAAGTATTTAGCAAAAACCCGATCAAGCTGCACCGTGCATGCGGCAAGGTCGCGCGGCTTCTCGCGTGCCATGATATTGGCGCGACGCGTTGGTGGCGTGCACTCGGCAAGATCGTTCACTACTTCGAAGTGACGCCCCGGAAAACTCTTCGAGATTACCGCTGCGGTATCGCGCGCGCGTTGAATCGGACTGACGTACATCGCATCGAATCGCGTCGGCAGTCCGGCTAGCCGTGCCGCAACCAGATGCGCTTGCGCGACCCCGATGGGCGAAAGATGCGGACCCAGCTGTTTATCTGCGGCAGGATCGTCAACGTAATTCCCATGCCGCACCAGAATGATGGTGCGCGCCGCCGGCGCCTGCACTTCTGCACCTATCGCAGATGTCGCCAGCAATATGCAGGCAATGCAGAGTATAGATTTGCGCATCGTGTTCTCCAATGTTCGGTGGAACCATTTGATTTCATTGCGCGGCGCCTATGCCTCATTGGACAGCGTCGCATTAGCGATTTTTCCGGCGCTCTCCAGCAATTCGGATTGGGCGCGTGAACGTTGCAATCGCGTTGACATACCTAGCATCGTATCGCGCGCCAGAAAGTTGCCACAACTCGTCGCTACCCCGCCCCATTTTCGGCCCTCGCCCTGCGGTCTTTGGCGTTTTACTGTATTCAAGCCAACGTTGCGGGATGAAAACAAAACCACAGCGCTGACCCAGGCCCCGGGCGGCGCACGCATGCCGCCCGCGTGGAACGGAAGGGAAACAAACGAGGGGCAGCAATCATGACCAACTATTCGGAGTCGCTGAAAAGAACAATGCCGCGCGTGCTTAACCGCAAGGTGCTGGCTTTGGCAATCATCCTGGTGTGCGGATACGAGGTGTACCAGCACCCACCGATCGAAACCATCGGGCGCCAGCAGGTCGGCCTGCGCCTGAATCGCGTGACCGGGTCGGTCACCGCAATGGGCGAAGGCATCTGCCTGATGATTCCCGGCGTTCATTCGCTGCGTTTGTTCCCGTTGCAGGACAAGGTTTACAGGCCCGAGCGCAGCACCAAGGCCAATGGGCCGGCGCCGTTCCAATCGTCCGAAGGGCTGTCGATCGGTGTCGAACTGGCAATCCGCTACGCCATGGACCCGGCAAAACTGCCACAGGTCGCGAAACTGTTGCCGACCGACATCGATCACGATCTGGTCGAGCCGCTGGTGCAAGGTGTGATTTACAAAGTGTTCACCCGCTACAGCGTGCGTGAAATCTTTTCGACCAAGCGCCAACAAATCCAGGAGGTGATCGAGAACGAACTCAAACCGATGCTGGCTGCCGATGGCATCACCCTGCGCAACGTTATGATGGGCAATGTGGACCTGCCGCCGGAATATCGCGAAGGCATGAACAAGGTGCTTGCGACCGAACTGCAAACCGAACAAATGCAATACACGCTGCAGCTCAAGGAAAAACAGGTCACAGAAGCCGAACTGCAGGCCAAGGCCGACAAGGCACGCCGCGACACGGAAGCCGAGGCGGCAGCCGACGAACAGATCATCGCTGCCAAGGGCCAGGAAGAAGCAATGAAGCATGTGCTGCCGTTCAAGCGCAAGCAGATCGAACAACGCAAACTTGAAGCCGATGCGGAAAGCGCCTCACGCATCCAGGTCGCCAAAGGCAATGCCGAGGCGCGGCGCATCGAAGCTTCCGGCGAAGCGGATTCGCGCCGCAAGCTGGCCGACGCCGAGGCGTATCGCCTGGAACAGGTTGGCAAGGCCAACAGCGAACAGATGGCGCGCGATGGAGATCTCATCAGCAAGCACCCGTTGCTGATTCAGAAGACGCTGGCCGACAAATTGTCCGACAAGATTTCCGTGATCATTGCGCCACCGCCGACCGATGGCGGATTCATCGGGCAGACCCTGCTGGGTAGCACACAACACCCGGCCGCTTCGGCCGACACATCCAACGCAGGTGCGCCATGAAAACTGTTGCCTTGATGCTGCTCGTCGTCGGATTGAGCCTGACTCACGCGTCACGCGCGGCAGAGACATCCCTGGCGATCGTCGCGCAAGATGGCGTCACGCTGCTTGCACAAGCGCGTACTTCGGCGCCGCGCCATGCGATCCTCTGGCAGGGCGAAAGCCTCGAGGTGCGTGGCCAGGTGCTCGACTATCTGCAGGTCTACGACCACCGCATCGAGCGCGCCGGTTTTGTGCGCGCCTCGCAGGTGCGCATCGTCTCCCTCAAGCCAGACGCTGCCCCCGACCTGCTCGCCGTGGTGCGCTTCCTGCGCGATCTGCCGGGCTCCGAATCGCTGGGCATTGCCTACACCGCGGCCTACTTGCGCGCGGCACCAACCACCGCGATCGGACCCGAACCCTTTGCCGCGCTGGGGACCATGGCGCAACGCCTGGCCGAGCGTGCCTCGGCGAATACACGCAAGTCCAGCGAGGAACGCTTTTCAGGTCAGCTCGAAGTTGCCGCCGAATACGGCGTTACGATCAAGAGTATCGATCGCGATGGCAAGATGCGCCTGTGCTACGACGGCGACGCATTCCGTCGCGTGATGGCTCTGAACGCCCGTGACCTGGACAAGGCGCATGCCGCGTTGGCATTGACGGAATCCGAATGCGTCGATCCGAAGCAGACGCCAATCGAGCGTGCTGCATACGACACATGGCGAGCCGACCTCATCGCCCGCGTGGCGATCGGCAATTTGCCCACGTACATGCAAAATCGCCTGCACATGCGCGCCGCATCCGTGTGGTCGGCCATCGTGTTCGAACAAAGCCGGCGCAACGAACCGACCCATCGTGCCGCGCAACGCGCCATCGCTGAATTGACGGCCGTCAACGCGCACGAACTCGGCGATGAAGATCGTGCCACGTACAATAATGCGGCCATCCGCGTGGGCGCTTCGCGCTGGGCAGCAGAACCACCGAAGCCTGAGAGCAAAGGCCTGCGCATCGTCACCCGTCCTGGGCAGCCCGGCGAAACCTGCATCACGCTGCTCGATGGCAAACACGACGAGAAATCACCACTGGCACGACGCTGCACTTACGCCACAGTTTGGGCCAACTCCGCGCGCATCAATGCGCACAGCACCGCACTGGCACTGGCTGTGCAGCCAATGTCGAGTTGGCGCGAACTATGGCTGTTCCGCAAAAACGGCAGCCAGTGGACGATCGATGTAGTGCCACCGGCGTACGACGATCCACAACTGGGTTACATCGAATTCGCAGGCTGGGTACCGGGCGACAAGAAAATGCTGGCCGCGCGCGAAACCCGCGTCGATGGACGCTTCATCCGACGCTTCGAAATTCTGGACATGCGCTCGCTTGCCGCACTCAAGCACGCAGATCAACCTTCGTCGCTCAGTGGGTTCTATCGTTGGCAGGATCCGACGTGGAAAAGCCAGACGGTGAGTTTGCGGGAATAGCCATCGCCAATCCGTTGCCATTGAATCAATTGGACACATGGATCATTTGTTGAATCGGCACGAATTATCGACCCGTTTCCGTTCGTCCACGGATCAAGTCCGGGGCAGGCTCGGAGTGTAGTGCCGACGGCACGAAGTCGAAGCGAGTGCTTCGACTTCGCTAAGCGTAGCCTGTCCTGAGCCTGTTGACGGGCTATGCACGAACGGTAATTCGTTAATGGCGGCCGGTTCCATAATCAAAGCGTTTGCAGGCTAAAATTGACGCTTTCATAGAGTAGGGCGCGCAAACTTGGTCGCAGTCGCATCTGTCCACCCCGCGCCATTCGGCACCGGCCGCGCAACCCTCGCCAGCGCCCTGCGCGATGCGGTTGTGACGATGCTGGCCGCGATGGGCGCGTTGTTATGCACCTTCACCATCGCGAAAGGGCCAGGGCCTGCGGTGCTGGCGGTCGTGCTCAGCTTGTCGCTGGCGCGAAGCCAACTTGATTGCGACTGGCGGCACCGCATCGAGGCGGGCATCGTTCTTCCGTTTGTCGGACTAGCGGCCATCGCCGTGGGCACACTACTGCAGCATCTTCCATGGCTCGGTGCCGGCGTGTTTGTTGTCGGGATGTTCTTGTCAATCTGGCTGCGCCGCTTCGGGCCCGACGCGCAACGTGCAGGGTCGCTCATCGCACTGCCCTTCGTAGCGTTGCTGGTCACGCCACCGATCCGGCTTGCACCCGGCAGCTCGATCCCTGCGCTTTTGCTTCCGATTATCATTGCGTTGCTTGCTTTGATGTGGGTCGGTGTACTGCATGCGCTGGCGCAGCGCATCGGTTTCTTGCCGGAACCCGCAACCGCGCATGCAACACCCACGACGCTACAGCAGACCCGCGAAAGTACCTTGCGACCCGTCGCCAGCACCCGTATGGCCATCCAGATGGCCGTTGCGCTTGCCGTATCCTTCGTCGTTGGCTACGTTCTTTTTGCAAACCGCTGGGCATGGATCGTATTGACCGCGTTCATCGTCATCAGTGGTAACCGCGGCCGCCTGGACGTCGCATACAAGAGTGCGTTGCGTATTGGTGGAGCGGCGGCCGGAACAATCCTGGCACTGTCGATCAGCGTTCACGTCGGCGAGCATGGCATGGCTATGGCGGCGCTGATTCTCGCGGCAATCTTCATGGGCGTATGGCTGCGCCCACTGAATTACATATGGTGGGCGCTGTTCGTGACGGTCGCATTGGCACTGTTGCAGGGCTTCGGCGATGCACCGACTTCACAAATCCTGATGCTGCGTCTGGAAGAAATCGTCATCGGCGCGGCCATCAGTGTCGCCAGCGCCTGGTTCGTATTTCCAGTGCGCTCCACCGACGTGTTGCGGCGGCGCATGGCCGATGCATTGGCGGCGTTCGCTGTCGCCGTTGATCCCGCGACCGAGCAATCGACGCCATCGAATTTTTGTTCAGCGATTGCCGGCGTTGATCAACTCGCACCAGCATTCCGCGCACGCCGCCGTGTTGCGCGATTCTTGCACCGGCGTCGCAGCACCCAGCCTGCCGACTGGATCGACGCGCTCGTTCAAATGCGATTCAATGCGCTGAACTTGATCGAAAGCGGCGTACGGCCTGCCGAAGTGCGTCGTGCCATTGGCGCCGCGCGCAAATGTTTGCGCGAACCGACCGCGTTGCTGCAGGCGTTGCAGGCGTTGCGGATAACGTTGGACCGCGCGCTTGCCGATTCGACCAAGGCATTGAAATCAGAACCTGAGAATCCACGAACCACGATTCGCGCCGTGGATTGAGCGAAGTGAAAGTCAAGTTTTGGCGATGGACAGGTGTGTCGTCTGCGTTGAATTGGCTTGCAACGTACGCAACGCGCGGCAATGGCGTCAACCGGGATTCTCGGGGCCGGCCCAATCCTGCGGCCGCAGCGGCGGCATGCCATGCGCGTGACGCGCCCGGTCGCATTGCGGACTAGGTGCGCCTTGCTCCCAGGCGGGCACGAGTTCGCGACATACCGAAGGGCGCTGCGCGTAGATCGAACACGATGCATCGACGGCCACCTCGCCTTGCAAAGCAACGCAGCGCGGACCGGGACGATCGGTGCCGCGCATGGCCACGCGATGGGCATCGAGCTTGGCGGTCAATGTTTCCGGCACCACGCCACCCAGGAAGGTGGCTGATTCGGACCAATGAAAAGCTACGCGGAAGTAGGCGCAACAGGCGCCACAGCGCAGGCACGGGTGATTCATGTTGGTGTCTTGAACGCACCCACGGCGCGCAGCGGCGCGGATTCTACACCGCTTCGGTACAAGTTGTTCAGAGTACGTGTTGAAACGTGGCAAAAGCGTACAAAGCGAGCCGATGTCGCTCCGTTTTCACCAGCCAGCGTGTAAAGTACCCATCTTCAATCATGGAGTCTTCCGCATGAAACATCTTGCAAAAATCGCCGCGATCACCGCCGTCTGTATCGCCGGGTTTTCGACATCAGCCAGCGCGGAATTGAAAGTCGGCGCGCACGCACCCGATTTCACCCTGCCCGCCTACCTCGCCGGCAAGCCGTTCACGTTCGATCTGGCCAGCGCCTTGAAGAAGGGCCCGGTCGTGGTCTACTTTTTCCCGGCAGCCCACACGCCCGGCTGCAACGTCGAAGCGCATCTGTTCTCCGAGGCCATTGACAAGTTCAAGGCGGAAAATGCCACCGTGATCGGCGTCACCGCGGGCAACATCGATCAACTGGCCGACTTCTCGAAAGAAACCGAGCATTGCGGCGGCAAGTTTCCGGTCGCAGCCGACGATGGTGCGAAAGTTGCCAAGCAATACGACGCAACGATGACGCTCAAGCCCGGTTGGTCCAGCCGCACTTCGTACGTCATCGCGCCATCCGGGTCCATTGCGTTTGCATACTCGTCGATGAGCCCGAAAAAGCACGTGCAGGAAATGCTCGATGCAGTGAAAGCACTGAAGAAATAGTTGCTCGGTCAGAAAGCCGCGCGCAGGGTAAGCCAATCGTCGCAATCCTTGGACGTTCGAGTACTTGCGAGCGTTTCGAAATTGGGTTCGTTGTTCGGGTGGGTCTGCGGGTGTATACAGCGCAGGCCGCGCCCGACCGGGTGCGGTATCACCCCACTGGATCGCCACCCATGAATTCCAATCGCGTCACACCTGTCGCTGCACTGTTGGCGAGCCTGTTATTGCCGGTTGTTGCCTGCGCCGCCTCACCAACGTCGCAAGCTGCTGCACATGCAAAGTTTTACCCGTCGACCGATCCGGCGTTGAAGTCGATGCCGTTCTCTGAAGCAGTGCGTGCCGGTGATCTGTTGATCGTATCGGGTGAGATCGGCGCACTACCCGGCAAGATGACGTTGGCACCCGGTGGCATCACGGGGGAATCGCGGCAGACGATTGAAAATGTACGTGGAATATTGCAGCGCCACGGTGCCAGCTTGGCCGACGTGGTCCAGTGCACAGTATTCCTCGCCGACATGAAAGACTGGCCGGCCTTTAACACCGTCTACCGGGATTACTTCAAGGCACCATTTCCTGCACGCAGCGCTACGGGTTCGACAGGCCTGGCGCTTGGCGCACGGGTCGAGCTGCAATGCACGGCCTACGTACCAGTGACCGCAAACGGACATGGCAATCAATGAATTGGCTGCACCGAGCCCGGTCAGGTCAAACTCGATCGTCGTTTCGCAGACTGAATCTTTGCAGCCACATAACATTTGATGTCGGCACGACTTACTGCCGTTGTGGGATGCAGAGTCAGCAAGACGTTAACTTTGCTTCCCCGTCGACGCCGAACAAGCTGCCCCGGCTTCCATCAAATATGGGGCTGATGGGCGCGCTCTTTGCCCTCCCGATCAAGATCAAGAGCATCCCCCTTCCGCCTTCGGCCCCTTCCCCCGCTTGCGGGGGATGGGAAATAGAGATGCACCCCCGCTTGTGGGGGAAGGGAAATAGAAATGCACCCCCGCTTGCGAGGGAAGGGAAATAGAAATGCACCCCGCTTGCGGGGGAAGGGAAATAGAAATGCCCCTCGCTCGCGGGAGGATAGGAAACCCTCCCTATGGCTTCCACTCCGGCACGCGTCCCGGCGTCCATGGCGCCCCGGCCGCTTCGGCGGCAGACTCGACTTTAGCCAGATCCACGAGGATCAGCGTGCGCAACCGCGCAAGCACAGGGCCGAACTCGGCTGCTGCGATTTCGTAGTTCTTGCGGTGTGTTTGTGTTGAACCTTCGGTTGTATACCACGAGCCGTAAACGATCTGATTGATACGATCCACAATCGACGGCGGCGTTGGTTCGTTGCGACGCGCGATGGTCGAATCACCGCTCAGCGCGACTTCGATATCTTTCAGGCGCAACTCGATCGAGCGCAGATTTTCGCGTAACGCAGGATCTGCTCGTGGCGTATCGGTCAAGGCTTTCTTCAGGAAATCGATGCGCGTTTGTGCTTCCGCCGCTGCCCGCACGGCACCCAGCGCGGCACGCTGCAAACTCCCGGTCTGCTTTTCAAATGCGACCAGTTTGACTCGATCCCCAGGTGGCAAGCTTTCGCCGCCAAGCGGCACCGCCAAAAAGCTCTGCGCTTCGCCCATGGGCACGAGTTTGCCATCAATGCTCTCGGCCAGCGCCACCTTGTAGGTGCCTGGTGCCACCAGCGGCCCGACTGGTTCGGGGTCCCACGGAGCGCGTTCCACCTTTTTCAACGACGTTGGCTCGGCCGGCGGATAGCGCAAGTCCCAAGTGGCGCGCTGGATGCCGGCCTTGGGGGCGCCATCAATTCGACGCACGACGTTACCCGCTTCGTCGCTCACGGTGAGCACAACGGCCGGTGCTTCGGCGCGATCCTCGTTGCGCAATTCGGACCATGACGGATAGGTCGCATCGCCATCCTTCTTCTCGAGTTTCTTTTCCGCATCCCGACGCTGTTCGGTTGGCGACTTCAACTCTTGCTTAAGGTAGTACGTGAATACCGCACCCGACGGTGGATTAGGCGCGGTAAAGAATTGATCGCCGTTGAAGCCCTTGCCTTCGCCGCCGAACGGCGAGCTCAGCGTGAACGTGTGCGCCGTCTTTACGGCAAACAGCTCGGCTTTTTTCGACAGTAATTGATCATTGACGTGCCGCAATGGCGTGTAGTCGTCGAGTACGTAGAAACCTCGACCAAAACTCGCAGCCACGAGATCGTTTTCGCGCTGCTGGATGGCAAGATCGCGAATGGCAATCGTCGGAAGCCCAGCCTTGAGCTGCACCCATCGCTTGCCTGCATCCGGGCTGAAAAACAGGCCGAACTCGGTACCGACGAACAACAGATTGGCATCGCCGGGATCTTCGGCGATTACGAACGTCGAGCCGCGCTGCGGCAGATCGCTGGCAATCGACGTCCAGGACTTTCCGAGATCGGTGCTGCGTAACACGTACGGTTTGAAATCGCCGCGCTTGTGGTTGTCGAACGTCGCGTAGAGTGTATTTGCATTGTGCGAGGAGAACACGACACGCGAAACGTAGGTCGTGTCCGGCACGCCGGAGAACCGCTCGATCTTGTTCCAGCTACCGCCGCCGTCATTGGAAATCCGGATCAAGCCGTCGTCCGTGCCGATTGCGAGCAAGCCTTCCTTGGTCGGGCTTTCCGCCAGCGTGACGATGCTGCCGTAGAATGAAGTCGATGCGTTCTTGCCGATTGCGTCCACACTCCAGACACGGCCCATGATCTTGAGTTTGTTGCGGTCGATCTGGCGGGTGAGGTCGGGGCTGACTGGCGTCCACGAATCGCCGCGGTCGTCGCTGCGAAATATGCGCTGGGCAGCGAAATACAGGCGCTTGTGATCGTGCGGACTGACGATCACCGGCGAATTCCAGTTCCAGCGCAACGCCGGTTCATCCGCGCCCGGCTGCGGCTGAATATCGGTGCCGACACCGGTCTTGCGGTCAAATCTTGCGAGCACGCCGAACTGCGATTCGGCGTAGACGATGTTCGGATCGGTGGGATCGACCACGCTGTGAAAGCCGTCGCCTTCCTGGGTGATGAACCAATCCGAATTGACGATGCCGTTCTTGCTGCGCGTTTGCGACGGACCGCCGACGGAATTGTTGTCCTGGGTGCCGCCGTAAATGTTGTAGAACGGCAGCGCATTGTCGACGGCGACATTGTAGAACTGCGACAATGGGAGGTTCTGACTCCAGATCCAGGTCGCGCCACGATCGAAGCTCTGGTACAGGCCACCGTCGCAGCCGGCGAGCAGATGTTTGTTGTTCGCCGGGTCGATCCACAGCACATGATTGTCGACGTGCTTATGCTTCTCGTCGACGCGATGGAAGCTCTTGCCACCGTCTTCGCTGACGTGCATGAAAGTGTCCATGGAATACACGCGGTCCAGGTCCTTTGGATCGGCAAAAAGCTCCATGTAGTATTGGCTGGTCGATGGCTGATAGTCGCCGCGCTTTTCCCAGTTCTCGCCGGAATCGGTGGATCGGTAGAAGCCGCCTTTCTTGTCTTGCGCATCCAGCACGGCGTAAACCGTATCCGGATCGACCGGCGAGATCGCCAGGCCGATGCGACCCATGTCGGTTTTCGGCAAACCATTGGTAATCTTGCGCCATGTCTTGCCGCCGTCGGTCGACTTGCGCAATCCGGTTTCGGGACCTCCGGCAATCACGCCCCACACGTGACGACGACGCTGGTAGGTCGAGGCGAACATGACATCAGGATTGCGTGGATCGAGCAGCACTTCGGTCACGCCGGTATTCTGCGAGGTCTCGAATGCCTTGTTCCAGGTCTTGCCGCCGTCGCGCGTGACGAACAATCCGCGGTCTCCACCGGCCGACCACAACGGTCCTTGCGCGGCAACCCAGACCACGTTCGAATCGCGCGGATCGACCGCGATCATCGAAACGTGTTCGGAGTGCTTCAGCCCCATGTTGGTCCACGTCGTGCCACCATCGATCGACTTGTACACGCCGTCGCCATAGGACACGCTGCGTTGCGAGTTGTTCTCGCCCGTGCCCACCCAAACCACCAACGGATTGTTCGGATCGATCGTCACGCAACCGATCGAATACGAACCCTCATGATCAAATACCGGATTCCAACTCGCGCCGGCATTGACGGTTTTCCAGAGTCCGCCGGAAGCCACAGCGATATACCACGTGGCCTTGTCGCGAGGGTTCACCGCCAGATCAGAAATGCGCCCGGAAATCATCGCCGGACCGATACTGCGCATTTTCAGGCCCGCAAACGTCGCTGATTGCATCGGTCCGGTATCGGCCTTCTTCGCCGGTTGATCGGCAGATTCCTTTGCCGGCTTCGAAGCTGCGCAAAGAGGCTGAGCGCCGACGACCACCAGGACAACCGCAGATGCAATCAATACGAACCCATTACGCAAAAACATGGACGACACGACATTTCCCCTCGATTTTCTGTCAGTGACTTATATTACTTCAACCGGCTGGCTTACGAACCGGGTGCTCGCTTGGCTTGGCGCGACGATACCTGAAGGTGCCAGTACACGAAGTCGCAGGATCGTGTGTTTTCGCGATCATTCGGCGTCTGTGCTCGGTCCTTGT
>CAJDUT010000004.1_pt1 | contig 93614 bp, 74 predicted proteins | sample 7390981 | NCBI WGS metagenome assembly CAJDUT01 (sample SAMEA7055681, study PRJEB34461) | soil metagenome | biome: terrestrial ecosystem; feature: Peninsula; material: soil | place: Antarctica | collected 2016 | reverse complement strand
TTAACGCGCCGCGCGCGGCGCTGGATTATCGCGGCGACACATGACGGTCGCGTTGGACGAATTGTTAGGCCGCTGACCGGAAACGATCAATTGCCGCTTTTGCCGCATCGCGTACAGCAAGCCAGCGAGGGTCTTGCTGCCAATTTGGTGGATCTTGAATGAGGTAATCTACATGTTGATCAAAGATCTGATGGAACTCGGCCAGCACGGCCAGCTCTTGATCTGAAAAGCACTCGCGCCATTCCCGTTGGCCTCGGTCCCATGTGTCCTGGGGATAACCTTTGGGGCAGACTACCTCCGCTGGGAAGTAGAGATCATCGAACCAACCGCAGATTAGCTCATCGGGTCCGAATGTTTCGTCGAGCTCCGAAAGAGCGATTAATTGCTCTTGGATTGAGGTGTGGTAGTGAAGCTCTGCCATAGGGGCCTAACGCTAAGTAGACCCCAAAAATGGGGCGTTGGGAGGCATCATCCGGCGTGATGTAGCTTGCGTCAAGCTGTTTTCCTACACGTATTCAAGCACTTTGCTACTGCGTTGCGCGCTCATCAGCGGCAAAATCCGTTGCAAATACCCGGTGACGAGGGCGTAATGAATTACGAGCGCAAAAATGAGGGTGTAACGACACTCGGCCGAACCGTAGCAGAGCCGCGGCTTATGGACGAAGTTCGCCGCAAGTTGCGCTACAAACACTACAGTTTGCGTACAGAACAGGCGTATACGGGGTGGGTTCGCCGCTTCATCGTAGCTAGCGGTAAGCGCCATCCTCGAGGGTTGGGTGGTGCTGAGGTAGAGGCATTTCTTTCGCGTCTCGCTACGCACGGCAATGTCGCAGCAGGTACACAGAATCAGGCTTTGGCGGCGCTGTTGTTCTTGTATCGCGAAGTTCTGGGTGTCGATCTGCCATGGATGGATCAGGTGGTTCGCGCCAAGCGGACGCGACGAGTACCAACGGTGTTGTCTCAAGACGAAGTGCGACGTCTGTTGGCGACAATGCAGGGTCGGCCATGGTTGATCGCCAGTCTGCTTTACGGCAGCGGTATGCGCATCATGGAATGCTTGCGCTTGCGCGTGAAAGATGTTGATTGCGAACGCAACGAGATAACCGTGCGCGATGGCAAGGGCGGCAAGGATCGCCATACCATGCTGCCTCGGTCGTTGATCGAGCCACTCAAGCGAGAGGTCGAGCGCACGCGGATTCTGCACGATGGCGATCTTGCTGCCGGATTCGGTGCGGTTTGGTTGCCGCACGCGCTGGCGCGCAAATATCCGCGCGCAGCGCGCGATTTTGGCTGGCAATACGTGTTTCCGGCCGAGCGGCGTTCAATTGATCCGCGCTCCGGTGCGCACCGACGCCACCACGTTGACGATGCCGTGTTGTCGCGTGCATTGAAATCGGCGCGGAAATGTGCGGGAATCGTCAAGCCGCTTTCGGCGCACACGCTGCGTCACAGTTTCGCTACGCATTTGATCGAAACGGGTTCTGACATACGCACGGTGCAGGAACTGCTAGGGCACAAGGATGTGGCAACCACGCAAATTTATACGCATGTGCTCAATCGTGGTGGCCACGGGGCGATTAGTCCGCTGGACCGGATGTGAGGTTGTGCCTGAGTGATTGGCTTGCGAGGTTTTGGGCGTGCAGATTGGAATCGCTGGGTTGCTTCGCGCTATCAGGGTTGTCTGAGTTTTTGAATGGCAGATCAAGAGCGCCCCCTTCCGCCTTCGGCACCTTCCCCCGCTTTGCGGAGGAAGGGAGAAAAGATGATCCCTGCATTTCAAGGGGAAGGGAGAAAAGATGATCCCTGCATTTCGGGGGAAAAGGGAAGAAAGATGATCCCCGCATTTCGGGGGGAAGGGAAGAAAGATGATTCCCGCATTTCGGGGAAAGGAGAAAAAGATGATCCGCGCGTTGCGGGGTGCAGGGAAGAAAAAGGCGATCGCCGTTTTTCCGCTGAAGTGAAGAAAAGGGAAATTCCTGCTTTGCGGGATCAGCTCGGCGGTCGCTGCGCGGTATTGGGCCAGAACAAACCCAGAGCCTGACCGATGGCGAATACCCACGGAGTGACGCCGATCCACAGGCCGACGTTGCCTGAGCGCGTGATGACAATCAGCAGCCCGATCAGCAAAATCGATACCACGACGGCAATGATGCCGCCGACAAGGCTTCGTAGCACCAGGTTGCCTTGCGGTTTGGTACCGTTCGGGGCATGCCGGGCTTGTTCCATGACCAGGCTCACAAGCAGCATTGCCGCAGCGGGGCCGAAGCAGAAAAGCATGATGAATGGATTTAGGGACATGCAATAAGTTTACAGTCGAATGGACGAAAAAGCGGTACCTTGGCAATCACCCTTCGCTTCGTGCTTGCTGCACTAGGCTCATAGCGAACGTTTGTTCGGCGGTGAATGGCTTCAGCTTAGTCGCGGCGAATGGTTATTGAGCGGTGAATCGCGTCAGCATAATCCCAGCGAACGAATAGGGGCAGTGAATCACCTCAGCCTAATCGTGGCCGGCAAGTGTGCGCAGTAATTGTTGTGCAGTGCCAAGACGTTCGGCAGCTCCAGGCAATTCGAGTTTGATCTTGAGTTTGTCCTGGCCATCGAGTGCGTAGGTTTTTGGCTGGGTCTGGATCAGCTTGATGACATTCATCGGATCGATATTTGGCTGCGCCTTGAACAGCACGCGGCCACCGCGTTCGCCGAGTTCGAGTTTGCGCATGCCCAGTGCCGTGGCGCCAAGCTTGATGCCCGCTACGGCAAACAGGTTCTTGACCGGATCGGGCAGCAGGCCGAAGCGATCGATCATCTCGACCTGCAGTTCGCGTAGTGCACCGGCATCGCGTGCGCTGGCGATGCGTTTGTACAAGGTCAGGCGCGTGTGCACGTCGGGCAGGTAGTCGTCGGGAATGAGCGCCGGCAGGTGCAACTCAACTTCGGCGTCGTGTGCATTGACCAAGTCGAAATCCGGGATCTTGCCGGATTTGAGCGCGCTTACTGCGCGTTCGAGCAAATCGTTGTACAGCGAAAATCCGATTTGCTGGATCTGGCCGCTTTGCTCGTCGCCGAGCAGTTCGCCGGCCCCGCGGATTTCCAGATCGTGGGTAGCCAGGGTGAAGCCGGCGCCCAATTCTTCCATGGATGCAATTGCTTCGAGGCGCTTTTCGGCGTCGGCGCTGAGCACGCGTCGATCCGGGATGATGAGGTACGCATAGGCACGATGGTGTGAGCGCCCGACGCGCCCACGCAGTTGATGCAATTGCGCCAGACCGAAGCGGTCGGCGCGATTGATCACGATAGTGTTTGCGCTGGGCACATCGATACCGGATTCAATGATCGTCGTGCACACCAGCACATTGAAACGCTGGCGGTAGAAATCGAGCATGACCTGTTCAAGTTCGCGTTCGGGCATCTGTCCGTGGGCCACGCGCAGGCGTGCATCGGGAATCAGCTCGCCGAGTTCGCGCGCGACCTTTTCGATGGACTCGACTTCGTTGTGCAGAAAGTAGACTTGTCCGCCGCGTGCCAACTCGCGCTGGAATGCTTCACGCAAGGTTGCCGAATCGTACGGCGTGATGAAGGTCTTGACCGCAAGGCGATGCTCGGGAGGTGTTGCGATGATCGACAGATCGCGCAGACCCGACATCGCCATGTTCAACGTGCGCGGGATCGGCGTGGCGGTAAGCGTGAGCAGATCGACTTCGGCACGTAGCTTCTTGAGCTGTTCCTTTTGACGCACACCGAAACGTTGTTCCTCGTCGACGATAGCAAGGCCAAGTTGTTTGAACTTCACATCAGCTTGCAGCAGGCGATGGGTGCCAATCATTACGTCGATTTGTCCGTCGCGCAGCCTTTCCAGCGCGGCTTCGTTTTCCTTTTTTGACTTGAAGCGCGAGATGACCTCGACGCGTACTGGCCAGTCGGCAAATCGATCGCGGAAATTTGTGTAGTGCTGCTGGGCAAGCAGGGTAGTGGGGACTAGCACTGCTACTTGTTTGCCTGCAATGGCGGCAACAAATGCGGCACGCAAGGCGACCTCGGTCTTGCCGAAGCCGACATCGCCACAGACGACGCGATCCATGGCTTTGCCTGCGGCCAGATCGGCAATGACGGATTCGATGGCCTGCAACTGATCGGGTGTTTCCTCGAACGGAAACGTGGCTGCAAACTGATCGTACAGTGCACGATCATATTCGAACGCATGGCCATGCCGCGCTTCACGCTGCGCATACAACGCCAGCAACTCGGCCGCCACATCACGCACTTTTTGCGCGGCTTTGCGCTTGGCGCGTTCCCAGGAATCGCCGCCCAATGAATGCAGTGGCGCAAGTTCTGGTGCAGCACCGGAATAGCGCGAGACCAGATGCAACTGCGCGACGGGCACATAGAGCTTGTCGCCCTTGGTGTATTCGATCGCGAGAAATTCACCGCCCTCGCCGATATCGAGTTTCACCAGGCCCTGATAGCGGCCCACGCCGTGGTCGGCATGCACGATAGGTGCGCCAATGGCCAATTCAGACAGATCACGCAGTACCGCTTCTGGATCGCGCACGGCAGCTTTGCGACGGCGCGTTTGCTGCGCGCGTTCGCCGAGTAGTTGGCGTTCGGTGAGTACGGTGAATGCGGGGTTAGTGAGGGCGAAGCCGTCGTCGAATTGGGCAACGGTGATAAAGAATTTGGCTTCCTCTGCCTCGCGTGGACTCGAGGCAGAGGGCTTCAAGCATGCTCCCTCTCCCCTAACGGATTCATCGTTGGGGGAGAGGGCTGGGGTGAGGGGGAGGCGTTCGGTATTTGCCGAAGGCTGAAATAGATCGTCGCTCTGCCCCCTCACCCAACTATCTCTCCCGAGCGAGCTCACGGGAGAGGGCTTGAAGCTGATGAATTCTTGCCACGAGGCTACCTGTTGCGGCCGAAGATCGGCGCCCGCCAATTGCTCAATCAACGCCTCGCGTCGTCCTGCAGAATCGGTAGCGATCAGTACACGACCCGGATACGCGTGTAGAAAGCGTTTCAGTTCTTCCGCGGGCGCTTCGCCGCGATGGTTGATCGGCAACGACGGCGCAGGCTGCGTGCCCAGATCGACGCTGTGTTCATTCGTGCCTTTTGCGACGATCTCCACGCGCAAGCGTTGATTGAAATTTTCGCGCAGGCGGTCGGGTGGCAGGTAGAGTTCCTGCACCGGCAGGATCGGGCGTTCGATGTCGTGCGCACGCGAGTCATACCGGGTTTGTGCCTGTTGCCAGAATGCGTCGGCCGCTTGCGGTGCGTGCTCGCCGAGCACGAACAACGCGCGTTCGTCGAGGTAGTCAAACAGGGTTTCGGTGTGTTCAAAGAACAGCGGCAAGTAATACTCAATGCCGGCTGGAGCGACACCAAGTTTGAGATCCTGGTACAGCGGGCAGTGTCGCGGGTCGATCGGGAAGCGTTCGCGCAGGATGGCGCGAAATGATTTCACGGAATCATCGGTCAGCGGGAATTCGCGTGCCGGTAACAGGTTGACGCTATCGACCTTGTGCAGTGAACGCTGTGTTTCGGGGTCGAAACTGCGAATCGAATCGATCTCGCGATCAAACAATTCGATGCGATAGGGTTCCACGCTGCCCATGGGAAACACATCGAGCAGCGCGCCGCGCACGGCAAAGTCGCCTGGCTCGGTAACTTGTGGCACGGCGCGATAGCCGAAGTTCTGCAAACGCAGTTGTTCGGAATGCAGGTCGAGCAATTGCTTGCGTTGCAGGATCAGACTCGATCCGCCAATGAAGCTGCGCGGCGCCAGGCGCTGCATCAGGGTTGCGATTGGAACCACCAGCACGCCACTCGAAACACTGGGCAAGCGATACAACGTGGCAATGCGTTGCGAGACGATCCGCGGGTGCGGAGGAAACAAGTCGTAGGGCAGGGTTTCCCAATCGGGGAAATGCAGGACGTCGAGGTCATGACCAGCAAATATGCGCAAATCCGATTCGAGTTGGTGCGCGTTTTGGGTATCGCGCGCGACGGCTACGACGATCCCATCGCGCGCGCGCGCGGCATCGGCGATTGCCAGTGCCAGCGCGCTGCCGTGTGGCGTTTGCCAGTAGCGGCGTTGTTTCGGATCGCGCGGCAGTGGTGGATGCAGGAGAGGCTTAACGCTCATCGTGGTAAATATATTCACAGAAGCAGCGCCGGAGTGCTCGTCGCAGCCGGCGCGGGTGCGCAGTGTACCGCGTGTCATGCAAACAGCGCTGCGCATGACTTTCGGCCTACCCGACTTTCACCATCCATTACCTCTGCCGGTCGCCGCGGTACCGGTGAATTCGGCGATAATGTGCGGCTGGCAAATTTTGGTCGCCCTTGCAGGAATCCCATGGCTGCTTCGCTACGCATACCGTTTTGTTGCCTATTGGCAATTGCGCTGGCCACGGCCGTACTTTCGGCATGCTCAAGCAAACCCGCGCCGCAGATGAATGCATCTGTACCTGTCGACGTCATCAAAGTTGAAAAAACGTCATTGCCTGAAGTTGAGGCTGCGGTCGGCAGCGTTGAGGCGATCAACAGCGTAGCGGTGAAATCGTTGGTGGACGGCCAATTGATGCAAAGCGATGTCACCGACGGGCAGCGCGTAACCAAAGGCCAGTTGCTGTTCAAGATCGATCCGCGTCCCGCGCAAGCCGATCTTGCGCAAACACGAGCGGCATTGGCGCGGGATATTTCTGCGCGCGATCTTGCCGCAGCGCAGGTCAAGCGTTACGAGCCAGTTGCGAAAAAGGGCTTCATCTCGGCAGATCAGATGCAGCAATACCTTGCTGCGCTGGAAGCTGCTGCCGCCAGCGTGAAGGTGGACCAGGCCAATGTCGATGCGTCACGGCTCAAATTAGCCTATACCGAAATCGATGCGCCAATTTCCGGCCTGGCCGGGCGCATTCTGGTGCAACCGGGCAACCTGGTGAAGGCCAACGACACTCAGGCGTTGCTGACGATCAATCAGATCGCGCCGATCTATGTGAACTTCGCTGTACCGGGACGGGAAGTCGATCGCGTGCGGGCGGCGCAATCCGGCAACGCGCTTGGAGTAATCGTCTATGGCGACGGGATCAACGGGAAAATAAGTGGAAATTTGGCTTTTGTGGACAATGCGATCGATCCAGCGACCAATACGGTCAAATTACGCGCGATCTTCGCCAACGACGACAAGCGGTTATGGCCGGGGCAGTTCGTCAATGTCGATTTGACTCTGGGACATGATGTTGACGCGCTGGTGATTCCGGATGCCGCGGTCAAGGACGGACCAAAAGGCAGCTACGTGTTCGTGGTCAAACCTGACGGAACGGCAGAGCAGCGCGATGTCGCGGTCGCACGCAGTCTCAATGGTAAATCGATGATTTCTGCAGGCCTTCACGATGGCGAAACCGTGGTCATTGACGGACAATCGCGTCTGACCGAAGGCGCGCGAGTACACATCGCTCCAGCAGCAGCGACCCACTGAGTCGGGCGCATGAGCATTTCCGCGCGATTTGTCCAGCGACCGATCATGACGACGTTGGTCATGGTTGGCATTCTTGTGTTCGGCATCGCCGCCTATCGATTGCTGCCGGTATCGGATTTGCCGAACGTGGATTTTCCCACGATCCAGGTGACGGCCAGCTTGCCCGGCGCATCGCCGGAGACCATGGCTGCGGCAGTCGCGACCCCGCTGGAAAAGCAGTTCTCGTCGATCCCGGCACTGGATTCGATGACATCCGACAGTGGCCTGGGCCAGACCCAAATCACGCTGCAGTTCGCACTTGACCGGAATATTGACGCGGCCGCGCTCGATGTGCAGTCCGCGATTTCCCTCGCATCAAAGCAATTGCCGCCGACGATGACCACGCCGCCATCGTTTCGCAAGGTCAATCCCGCGGATGCGCCGATTTTCTATGTTGGCATGACGTCGACCACATTGCCGTTGTCGAAAGTCGACGAATATGCGGAATCGCTGTTGGCTCAGCGCCTGTCCATGGTAAATGGCGTGGCCCTGGTCAACGTATATGGCTCGGCGAAATACGCGGTACGCATCGATCTTGATCCCGGTGCCATGGCCAGCCGTGGCATTGGCATCGATCAAGTCGAGAAAGCCGTCGCCAGCGGGAATGTCAATTTGCCGACCGGAACATTGTACGGCAGCAAGCGCACCTACAACGTGATGGTAGATGGTCAGTTCCAGGCCGCTAAACCGTTCGCCAATCTGATCGTGAGTTATCAAAACGGCGCGCCGGTTCGCCTGAGCGATATCGGACATGTCTATGACGGTGTGCAAAACGACAAGCATCTGGCCTGGTTCAACGGCCAGCGCAGCGTGTTGCTGGCGGTGCAGAAGCAACCGGGTGTGAACACCATCGATGTGGTCAAGCGCATCCGCAAGGTGCTGCCGGGGTTTGAAAAGCAATTGCCTGCCGGCGCCACGCTGAAGGTGTTTTATGACCGCACCCAAAGCATTCGCGAGTCGGTCAACGAGGTCCAGTTCAGTCTGTTCCTGGCACTGATACTGGTCGTGATGGTCATCTTCATTTTCCTGCGCAATCTCTCGGCCACGATCATTCCGTCACTGGCTTTGCCGATGTCGATCATTGGCACGTTCGCGATCATGTACCCATTCGGTTACAGCCTGGACAATTTGTCACTGATGGCGCTGACGTTGTGCGTGGGCTTCGTTGTCGACGATGCCATCGTCATGCTGGAGAACATTTCACGTCATCTGGAGATGGGAAAGTCGCCCATGCAGGCGACCCTGGATGGCGCGCGCGAGATCGGTTTCACGATCGTGTCGATGACCTTGTCGCTGGCCGCGGTATTCATCCCGGTGCTGTTCATGGGCGGCATCATCGGGCGCCTCTTGCATGAGTTCGCGGTGACGATCGTCAGTGCCGTGCTCGTGTCCGGATTCGTTTCGCTGACGTTGACGCCGATGCTGTGCAGCCGCATGTTGAAATCGCATCGCGGCGAAAAGCATGGGCGCATGTACCGCGCTTTTGAACGCGGATTCGATGGGATGCAGAATTTCTACCGACGCACCCTGCGTGCAGGCCTGGAACATCAGCGTCTGGTGATGCTCGGTTTCTGCTTGATCCTGATCGCGACGGTTGCCCTGTTCATCGTCATTCCAAAGGGTTTTCTGCCCAGCGACGATAGCGGGCAATTGTTCGTATTCACCGAAGCCGCCCAGGATATCGGTTTCGACGCGATGGCGAACAAGCACAGCGAGATTGCGAAGCTGATCAAGGCCGATCCAAACGTCGCCGGTGTGCTCGCCTTCATCGGCGTTTCCGGCAGCAGCGGTACGTTGAACCTTGGGCGCATGATCGTGACGCTGAAACCGCGCAGCCAACGTCTTTCCGCCCAGGAAGTGATCCAGGAACTGCGTCCGAAGCTGCAGGGTATTCCGGGGTTCAAAGTGTATTTGCAAAACATTCCTGGCATCAGCATTGGCGGACACCTGACCAAGACGCAGTACCAATATACCTTGCAGGACATCGACACCAAGCAGCTGTTCGCCTTCGTGCCGAAGCTTGTGGATGCGATCGCCGCATTGCCGGGACTACAGGATGTCACCAGTGATCTGCAAATCGCCACGCCACAGGTCGACGTCAAGATCGATCGCGATGCCGCCGCCGCAACGGGTGTGACCGCCGAGCAAATCGAGAGTGCGTTGTACACCGCGTTCGGTCCGCAGCAGGTTTCGACAATTTATACATCGATCGATCAGTACTGGGTGTTGATGCAGGTCGATCCGAAACGGCAGGACGATCCGTCCGTGCTCAGCCAGTTGTATATCCACGGCGGCAATGGAAATCTGGTGCCCTTGTCTGCTGTCGCACATTTCAGCAAATCCGTCGGCCCTGCAACGATCAGTCATCTTGGTCAGGTTCCTGCCGCAACCATTTCCTTTAATCTGGCGCCAGGCGTTTCGTTGAGCCAGGCTGTCGATCGTATCGAGGCGGCGGTGGCGAAAATGCACGTTCCGGACTCGATCACCAGCGAGTTCCAGGGTACAGCGCAAGCGTTTCAATCCTCGATATCCGGAATGGGAATGTTGCTATTGGTCGCCGTGTTCGTGATCTATCTGGTTCTGGGTATCCTCTACGAAAGTTTCATTCATCCGCTGACCATCCTTTCCGGACTGCCGACTGCCGCATTCGGCGCGCTGCTCACACTGATGATTTTCCACATCGATCTGGATCTGTATTCGGCCGTCGGACTGATCATGCTGATCGGCATCGTCAAGAAGAACGCGATCATGATGATCGACTTCGCGATCGAAGCGCAGCGTGGGGGAAAGACTGCACGTGAGGCTATCTTCGAGGCCAGCATGGTGCGTTTTCGCCCGATCATGATGACCAGTTTCGCGGCGTTGATGGGTACGTTACCCATTGCGTTGGGGATTGGTGCCGGCGCGGAGTCACGACGCCCGCTGGGCGTGACGGTCGTAGGTGGCCTGATTACCTCACAGATTCTGACGCTTTACCTGACCCCGGTGATCTATCTGTACTTCGATCGCCTCCAGGAATGGACGCGGCATCGCGGGGCCACAAAGGCTCAGCCTGCGTTGAGTTGATGCGGAGTCTGCGAAATCGGGTCGGATGCGACTGGCGCGGCGCAAAGCGTACGCGATTTGCGCATCGCAAGGTAGAATGTCCGCACCGTGAATGTCGATGAGCTCAATGCGTTGTGTGAATCCTGGCCCGGCGTGCGCAGCCGCATCAAGGGCGAGGATGAACTGGAGTTTTCCGTCAAGGGCAAACTCTTCGCGGTGCTTTGCCTGCGCGGTCAGGATCGCGACCGCTTGTCGTTCAAAGTCGATCCCGCCCACTTTGTCGAAATGAGCGAGCGCACAGGTATGGTGCCGGCGCATTACTCGGCGCGTGCATTCTGGGTAACCATGGTGGAGCCGGAATATTTCGAGGGCGAGAACGTGTGCGCCTGGATTCGCCGATCCTACGAACTGGTTTGCAGCGGTTTGGGCAAGAAGCAGCAAGATTCACTCGGTGATGCGAAAGCGGGCCGGATCGATCCCTCCAAAACAGAATGACATGTCGAGCAAACCCGATTCGCTGAAGACGATACTTTTTGCGCTGGGTGCTAACTTTGCGATCTTTGTCGCCAAGCTTGGCGGCGCGCTGATGACCGGTTCCGGTTCGCTGATGGCCGAGGCCGTACATTCGCTCGCCGACTGCGCGAATCAGGGCTTGTTGCTGGTTGGCATGCGTCAGTCGCGACGCGCGCCGTCGCCGGATCATCCGTTGGGTTACGGATTGGTCGTGTACTTCTGGTCGTTCCTCGTGGCCCTTTTGCTGTTCAGCGTGGGCGGGGCGTTTTCGATCTACGAGGGCATCCACAAGCTCAATTCGCCCGAGCCGTTGCGCTGGCCATGGTTGGCGATCGGCGTGCTGGTTTTCAGCATCGTTGCCGAATCGGTTTCGATGTGGGGCTGCATGCGCGAAGTGAACAAGGCGCGTGGGAGCAAGAATTTGTGGCGCTGGTTCCGCGAAAGTCGGCAAAGCGAATTGATCGTGGTGTTTGGCGAGGATCTCGCGGCTTTGTTGGGATTGGCGTTCGCGCTGATCGCCATACTTGCAACCTGGATCAGCGGCAATCCGATTTATGATGCCTGCGGTTCGATTGCCATTGGTGTACTGCTTTGCGTGATCGCCGTATTTGTCGCGCGTGAAGTCGCTTCGTTGCTGATCGGGCAAAGTGCCGAACCACGCTTGCACGCAGCCATCAAGGAATTCGTCACAGCCCGCGAAGAAGTCGAATGCGTGTTCAATCTGATTACCTTGCAGCTTGGCCCGGACGTCATGGTGGCAGTAAAGGCAAAGATGCATGGCCCGTTGTCCGGTGATGAATTGATCGATGCTATTAATCGAGTGGAAGCGGCGATGAAATTGCAGTTTTCGGATATCCGCTGGTCGTTCTTCGAACCCGATGTTGCCAATTGATCGACCCACAAGCATTTCGTGGTCGTCATGTTTGGAGTGGCTTGGCTGAATTCTTGCCGAGCTGGAATTCTTGTTCGTATACCTTGAGGTCTTTATTCCATGGATCCCAAACTGCTTACTCCGGTTTTGCTGACGGCCTTCATCGCGTGGGCAATGTATCGTCGCGTGCGCCGCAATATCGGACGGCAGCCGGTCACCCCGAAGCGCATGTGGTTTCGTATCGGGATATTCAGCGTGATCGGTGTCATGGTTCTCGCCGCGTCAATGCGCAACGCACAACTAGCCGAAGCGATGGTTGCGGGCATTGCCGCGGGTGTTTTGCTGGCTTGGTTTGGTTTGCGCCACACCAAGTTCGAGGTTACCCCACAGGGTAGTTTCTACACGCCACACACCTACATTGGACTGTTCGTTTCCGCGTTGTTGCTGGGACGTATCGCCTACCGATTTCTGCTGGTCTACCCGGCGATGCATGCGGCGACACAGGCAAGTGCGAATCCATTCGCAGCCTATCAAAAAAGCCCGTTGACCCTGGCGATCTTTGGAATACTGGTCGGCTATTACATTGCCTACTATGCGGGTGTGCTTGGCAAGAGTCGTGCGCTCAGCGCCACGTCCACGCTGGACGCGAAATGATTTCGTCTGCGAATCCGGATCAGTTACGCGCGGCGCGAATCAGCTTTTCGTAAGCCAATCGATACGCTCCTGGCTGAAGCGGCCCTGGCTCAGATAGCGCCGCAATACCGGCAATAGCTCGGCCAATTGGCGTTCAAATTTCCACGGCGGATTGACGATGATCATGCCGCAGCCATTCAGGCGCAGTGTTGAGTTATCCGGGTGCAGCAGCAATTCGACACAAAGGACGTTCGGAATCTTCTCGCGCGCGAACCATCGCTGTAGCGCCATGGTCGGCTCGCGTAGCTTGATCGGATACCAGATTGCGTAGATCCCCGTTGGCCAGCGCGCATACGCGGTGGCTATCGCAGATTCGACAATGCGAAATTCTTCGCCCTGTGCTTCGTAGGGTGGATCGATCAGCACCAGACCGCGGCGCTCCTTGGGCGGAAGCAACGCGCCGAGCGCTGCGTAGCCGTCGCGTTCATGCACGCCGATGCGCGCATCGCTGGCGCATAGCAGCTTCAATTTTTCCGCTTCCGAGTGTTGCACTTCGCACAGCACCGCACGGTCGTCATCGCGCATCAGTGAGCTGGCGATCAACGGTGAGCCGGGATAAACAGCCAGTTCGCTGCCGTTGCTTTCCGCATTCAGCGCTCGGACCAGATTAAGGTAGATGTGTGCCGACGCAGGTAACGCGGTAGCACCCAGCAGTCGCGCCACGCCGTCTTCGTATTCACGCGATTTGCGTGCCGCCTCGCTGCGCAAGTCGTAGCGACCGGAACCGGCATGTGTGTCGAAATAGCAGAATGCCGTCTGCTTGGCTTTCAGCGCTTCGATCAGCCCGACCAGAATCGTGTGTTTGAACACATCGGCAAAATTGCCGGCGTGAAACGCATGACGGTAATTCATGGCGGTCTTCCTTGTGCGTTCTTTGCAACACGCGTGGCGTTCAGTTTAGCAGGGCCATGAATGTTTGCTGTTGGCGAGGGCAGCAGAAGGCTACCCGCTCTTCATAGGCTGGGCTGTCAAGCCCTGCAACCGTCCATGCCAACACTGGGCATCGCAATACTCAGCCCAGTTTGTAGGATGGGTATCGCTGCGCTCCACCCATTCTACTTTCGGAGGTTGCCCGCTCGACGTCGTCGAGTGGAAGCTCTGCTCTTTAAGAAGTGACTTGCTCAGAGCAGGTGAGTGAAAGCTTCGCGATTCAAAAAGTTCGGACCTACGCAGCAAAGTAAAAGATCTGCTTTCTTGAGGCGCCAGACCCTCAGCCGTTGCCAAACGGCTTGCGCAATCGCGACAGAATTGCTCCCCGGCCGGAATCGCGAGGGACAGCGTCGATAACGGTGTTGGATTCCATTTCCATATAGCCGATCGCATGGTAGGCATTGGCAAAATCGATAACGTCCGGCAGCGTCGCGCCGCTTTGTTCAGCGACTTCGCTCAGGGTAGCCAGTTGTTTCATCATCACTGTTGCGATGCGAAAGTGTTTGGGAAATTCGCGCTCGATCTGTGGCCAGCGTGCGAGTTTGTATTTTGCGTTGACATCGATGCCAGGCGCCGGATGACCGTGCGATCCAAGGATGTGGCATAACCACAGCAGGCGCGCAATGGGCTGTGCTTTGCTCGCCGCTTGTGCCGCAGCAAAATCGCCGGGCATCAAGCGTTGCCAGTCTTCCGGCTTGATCTTGCGTTTGCAGTGTGCTTCCAGAGCGCGCAAGTTGCCCTCGGTATAGAACGTCTTATCCACATTGTCGATTACCAGGGTCGAAGCACCGGCAAACTGCAGGCGCACATACCCAGTCAGCGAACTGCCGCTGAGCCACTGTTCCAGCGATTGTTCACGCGGTGGTTCGGAAACGGGTAATACGGGCACGGGCGCTGGCGCGGGTTCTGGCATCGCGACCGGGGCCGCATCGCGTTTTTCCGAAACCGCCTTTTTGGCAATACTTATCGGTTGTGGTTGCGGAGTCTCATGTTCAATTTCTGCCGATTCCGCACGATCTGGCACTTGTTGTGCCGCATGTGCCAGGACTTCAGCAAGGTTTTCCATGCTGACTGGCTTGTGCAGGATCATGTCGCTGTCTTCGAACTTGGTATGCTCGGTGAGGACCGCGACGGGTTTGCCGAGGCTGTGCGCACGCAGCCAATCCATGTGCCCGTAGACAGTGTCCACATCGACAACCAGCAAATCGGTATCGTCCCCGGAGTAGAACCGCCATCCGGACGGAATGCCCAACTGGCCCTTGTTCAACAGATTTTTGAGATGCGCGGCATCGTGCTCATTGGCACCTTGCAGCGTCAGACGTCTGGCCATATCTCCCCCCGTGTCAGTCGAATCGGCAACGACCACTAACCGGTTGCAGGGATGGTTATCCAAACGCGCGGTGCGATGATGTGAATTGTCGCTGATTTTGCCCCGTGGTCAAGCGCAAACGGCGTATCTGCGGGTGCACACGGTCTGAGCGACTGTGATGCAGCGGCTACTTCCTGCGGAATACGTTGCCAAGGCGCGCGAGCAATCCCTGCGGCTCGCTTTCTGCGTGACGCGAGGTACGTGGCTCTACTTCGATCAATCCGATCGCATCATAGGCGTTAACCAGATCGAATACGTCACCCATGGGAACACCGGTAGAGTTGGCGATTTCATTGAGTTTTGCCGGTTTGGAAAGCGCGGTGGCGACGCGATGATGGCTCGGGAAGTCGTGCGTGGTTTCTGGCCAACGCTTGAGCTTGTAGCGACCACCGGGATCAAGGTGCGATGCCAGGCGCCCACCTGAATGGGTCAGCACGTCGAGCCAGACCAGCAGGCTATAGGGGCGTCCGGGTTGTTGGTCGCGAATACGTGCCAGTTCGCTGCTGGTCACTTTGCGCCATAGCGACCGTGGCAGAGTCTGCTTGCAATACGCAACCAATGCCGCCATGCCGGCGCGACTGTGGAACGTCTGCGTTTTTGGATCCAGGGTCAATTCGGGCGCGTCTGCAAGAGTGATACTCGAAGGTCCACCCAGCGCGCGTTCATTGAGGTATTCACGTAGGCTCTGCGTGTTGTTGGTCGAGGTGGATTCATCCTCCATGCTGGCACTGATATTGATGCCCTCGGACTTGTGTTTTTGCTTGCGCACCCCGTCGATCGAATCGGCGACTCGATGCTCGCTGCGTTGCGAACGCGCTGGCGTGCTCTGAATTCGTGTTTCCGGGCCGAGATCCACCTTGACTGCGAACTGCGGCTTGCGACTTTCGCTGTCCGGTTTGAACAGTTCGTCCAAGCCGGGCGCAGGATTCGCGTCGGATCGTCGCGTGCGCACCTCGGCACCTGCGCCATCCTCCAGTTCAAAGTCGGGATTGAATGTATCCGGATCGTAAAAATCCGCTTTTTGTTGCAATACGGGGGAGTTCAGTTTCGCGGCACCCGATGAGATCGCGGCCAATACCTGGATCAGATTTTCCACCTTCAAAGGCTTGGCCAGACGCAGTTCGCCGTCGCGCAGTGGCTCGTCGACGCTGAATATCGCGCAACGCCGGCCGCTGTTATAGGCCCGATTGCGCGCGAACTGGCCTTGCAACTGGGCTGGATCGACGATCACCATGTCGGCGTTTTCTTCGCTACCCCAGCGCCAGCGCTGCGCAAGCTTGTCGGTGGCCATGCGTAGCAACAGCCGCAAATGGGCCGTATCTGCTTCGTCGATGCCGATGACGGCCAGGAATTTTTCACTTGCCACAAACGGCTCCTTGATGCCGCGAACGCGACTGCTGCGGTCGCGCGGCTCGTCGAAGTATACGGAAAAACACCCGGCGCAGGTGCGCGGGTTTCGCAGCCGAACGCAATACAACCGGTGGCCGCGTGCGGATGCAAAATGGCAATATTGGCGCCGTCGCCGAGTATGGCTTGGTCATCGACTCGGGTGTTTTGGCGCAATCGCCAGGCTTGCAAATCCACTGCCAGTTGCATCGAAACAACGATCGTGGCTGAAGCGAAAAGCGTATGATCGGCGCATCGCATCATTCAGGAGATTTCAAAATGCGCATCATGACAATACTCGTGGCTGGCTTGGCCATGGCCAGCAGCTTGGCTGTTGCGCAGGAGGCGGCCAAAACCGCCCCAATGTTGCATCCCAAGGCGCCGTCAGGTGCGCACGTGTTCATCATTGCGCCGAAAGATGGTGCCATTGTGGGTGCGGATGTACACGTCAAATTCGGCGTCAAGGGCATCAAATTGGTGCCCGCCACCGATCCCGCGCCGAACACGGGGCATCACCACCTATTGATTGACGTGGCAAGCTTGCCGCCAAAGAATGCACCGATTCCGAGCGATGCGACGCACCTGCATTTCGGCAAAGCACAGACCGAAACCACGATTCACCTGAGTCCGGGCGATCACACATTGCAACTGGATTTCGGCGATTTCGCGCACATGCAGTTTGATCCGCCGATCGTGTCGAAAAAGATCACGATTCACGTCAAGTGATTTACCTGGAAGGGTATTGAAAAGTAGCCCGTAGGCGCAATACACGAATGACTCGCACGCGATGCATTCGTGCCGGTGAATGACTCGCGCAGCAACGCTCGCGTGCGTTACCTACGCGCAACCGTGGGAGAAGTTCAGAACAACCCGCTTGCGGAGCCTGAAGGTGGCAGCGTCGGTTGGTAGTGCAGACGAATTGCGTCCAACCGGAATCAATGCGAAAGGTCGATCGCGTAAACCGCGTTACCGTTGCCCAGGTCTTTTCGTGGCGTCACGTCGGTTAGCCCTGCTGCGCGCGCCAGCGACAGTTTCCCTTCCGCGGAGGTGAAAATCACCGGTCCGGCCGTTTTTACCTTGACGAAATGCCAGTTTTTGTCGTTGCCGAATCGCGCGCGCGTCAGCGTGCCGGCGTCTCCGACGTACTTGATGATGATCGAACGATTGGTATCTGGCGAGGACCAGATAATGCTGTTTCCATCAAGCCCAGGGAAGCGACCGCCACCGTTCGCGCGATAGTTGTTGGTGGCGACAACGAATTGTTCATCGGCGCGTATCGGGTTGCCCTTGTAGCGCAGGTCGACGATGCGTTGGTCGAGCGGTTTGGTAAGATCAATGGCGTAACTCAAGTCTCCCTGAAGCACATCGAAGTTGTAACTTGGGAATCGTGAGCTGATCAGTTCCTGCGGCTTGGCATCGTTGGGGTCGATTCGATTGAACCAATGCGCGGATTGTTCCAGCCACGCGCGGATGCCGGCGCCATTGGTCTTTACGGCTGCCAGCGTGTTGGCGTAAAGATAGAGATCTGCGGCGTTGCGAATCGCCAGCGGGCCGGACGGGATGTCGGTGAAATCGTTGGCTCCGCCAAAACCGGCCTTGAACGGCGACGCGCCGGAAATCACCGGAAGGTTTGCATATTGCGGCAGATTCGCGGCAATGTATTTCTGCACGTAGTCGCGTTGCGCCATGTTGACGATCTGCAAGGCGGATACATCGCCGGCGGCGGCGAAATACGTGCTCATGGCGAAATCGCTGCGACCGATCGGTGTTTTGACGTACGCAATGGTGGCTTCGTGTTCGGGCTTTACCAGCGCGGCGATTTCCAGATCGGGTGCCACGTAGGTGCCATCGGCGTTGCGAATGCTGCGGACTTGTGAGTGTGTGGCGCTGCGATCCACGTGCCAGTGACCGTCGTGCCAGGCCAAAGCCAGATCAATCACGCCAAGCGCCTTGCCGTAGAAATCGCCCATCACCGCCGGAACACCATGGACGAAACCGCGCACGTTATCGACATCGTGCATGTGGGAGTAGTGCGATTTCGAGTTGGTCGGGTCGGGGAATATCTGATGCGAATGCCCGAGCAGCATGACGTCGATGCCCGGCACTTCGGAGAGATACCAACTGGCATTTTCCATTTCCGGCGTATACGGCGACGTGTTCATGCCACCATGCACGATCGCGATGATGATATCAGCGCCGGCCTTTTGGACTTCAGGCATATATTTTTTTGCCGCTTCGACTACACCCATGACGCGGACTTTGTGCTGCAAATTGAGGCGATCCCAATCCATGATGGGTGGCGGCGTGAATCCGAGCAAGCCGATATGGATGGTGGCTTCGCGGGTTTGCCCATCCGGCGTGCGAACGCTGATGGTGCGCTTGATTACGCGCCACGGTGCATACAACGGCTTGCCGGTCTTTAGGCTGAATACGTTGGACAACACGAACGGATAGTTCGGCCCTTTGCAATGCTCGACGGGCACCCCGGTGACGTCGAACGGCGTTGCGGTGACTTGGCTCAAGAAACCCAGACCATAATTGAATTCATGGTTGCCAATCGTGCCGGCGTCGTAGCCGAGCGTATCCATGGCCTTGTAGATCGCCAATTCCTGATCGCAATGCGGCCGCGCAACCAGCGCCTGGTAGTCGGCAAGTGGCGTGCCCTGGATCGTATCGCCTGCGTCGAATAGCAGCGTGTTGTTGAATTCGCTGCGCGCGGCACGGATCAACGTCGCGGTGCGCTCAAGACCGACGCTCGGGTCGGGTGCGAGTTTGTAATAGTCGTAACTCATCACGTTCGAATGCAGGTCGGTGGTTTCCAGAACGCCGATTTGCGTGCGCGTGCCATCCGGCAGTGCGGGAGTTGCGGCATTCGGTGTAGTGGCGCATGCGGTGAGCAGCCCGGCAGCAGCGACGACGAAAGCAAGACAGCGATGGATCGAACGGATCATGAGTGGTCCCAGTCTTTAGCGAATCGCCACGATTATCGCGCATCTGATAATCTAATGGGCCGATTCCGCCAGCTTTGATCAATGACCGTCCGCACCCGTTTCGCTCCCAGCCCCACCGGATTCCTGCATATTGGTGGCGCCCGTACGGCGCTCTACTGCTGGCTGGAAGTGCGCCATCGCGGCGGTGAGTTCATCCTGCGTATCGAGGATACCGATCGCGAGCGCTCCACCGACGAAGCCGTGAAGGCCATCATCGATGGAATGAACTGGCTGGGTCTGGAACACGATGAAGGCCCGTTCTATCAAACCCTGCGCATGGAGCGCTATCGCAAGGTGGCCGACGAACTGGTGCGCGCTGGCAAAGCCTACTACGCCTACGAGAGCAAGCAGGAACTCGACACCATGCGCGCCCAGCAAATGGAGCAAGGCGTCAAACCCCGCTATGCGGGTGCGTATCGCGACAACAGCGCAGCATTGCGCGACGATCCTGATCGTGTGATCCGCTTTCGCAATCCGGCGTCTGGTTCCGTTGTGTTCAACGACAAGATCAAGGGTCGCATCGAATGGAACAACGAGGAGCTTGATGACCTGGTGATGGTTCGTTCCGACGGATTTCCAACCTATAATTTTGCCGTGGTTGTTGACGACATCGACATGCGCATCGGCGAGGTAATTCGCGGAGACGATCACGTCAACAACACGCCGCGCCAGATCAACATCTACCATGCGCTGGAAGCGTCCATCCCGGAATTCGCGCATCTGCCAATGATCCTGGGCGCTGACGGGCAGAAATTGTCGAAGCGGCACGGTGCGGTTAGCGTCATGCAGTATCGCGACGACGGCTTCCTGCCGCACGCGCTGCTCAATTACCTGGTTCGCCTGGGCTGGTCGCATGGCGATCAGGAGATCTTTTCGCGCGAGCAGATGATCGCGCTATTTGATGTTGCCGGTGTCAACAAGTCGGCCTCGCGTTTCGATCTGGAAAAGCTCAGCTGGCTCAATCAGCAGTACCTTAAAACCGACGATCCGGCAGAAATTGCGCCACAACTCGAATGGCAATTACGCCATCGCGGGTTCGATCCCAGTCAGGGGCCGGCGTGCGCGGATGTGGTGGTCGCCTTGCGCGATCGCGCGCAGACTCTGGCGGAAATGGCCGAGAAGGCAAGCATCTGGTATGGCCCGATTACGCAATGGGACGATGCCGCAGTGGCCAAGCACCTGCGCGCGCCGAAGGCCGCTGCCGCGTTGACAGCAGCGCATGAGCATCTGGCGGTCGTGCCGGAATGGAACGTCGAAAATGTGCACAAGGCCATCGAAGCTGCCGCGGCGGAAATTGGGGAGAAAATGGGCAAAGTCGCGCAACCGTTGAGGGTAGCGCTGACCGGTACGCAGGTTTCACCGTCGATCGACCAAACCGTGTTCCTGGCGGGTCGTACGCGCGCACTTGAACGTATCGAACACGCATTGACGAAGATTGAAACGTAGCCCGCATTATTCATGAACGACACGCGTTCTCGCTTGAACCTTGAACCCATGGCAATTTTTGCTCAGTTGGCTATAGCCAACGCTATGACCTGCTTCCAAAAAACCGGCGTGAATCCAAGTCTCTACGCGATCATTGCGCGCCTTCATGAATAATGCGGGCTAGAATCGCGCCGATGGCCTGCGATTTCTCCTCATTGTCGAATATTGATCCGGCCAATCCGGAACAGACCCAGGCGTTATTGCGTGAGTGCACGGCAGCATTGACCGATCCGAAACTGTGGCTGTGGACGATTGTCATCACCATCGTGTGCGCAGCGGTCGGTGCGTGGATTGGCACACGCAAGAACTCGGTCGTGCGTGATGCGATATTGGGTGCGGCCCTTGGACCGATCGGCTGGGTCATCTCGTGGTTCTTGCCGGCCGCTAAGCCCAAGCCCGTGTGTCCGGTGTGCAAACACGCCGTCGATGGCCAGGACAAACATTGCCGCCATTGCGGCATTAAACTCGCTTCTTGAATGCATCTGCGGGAAATGGCACTGACTTAAGGCCAAGCCATCAAATCTCGTCATTCCCGCGTAGGCGGGAATCCAGTGACTTCAAGGGCTCAGGGAAAGACGAAAGGCGCTGGATGACCAGCCCTCCGGCTGTTGAGAACCGCGGGAATGACGGCCTTAAGTCAGTGCCATTCGCATCTGCGGGTTGATTTTTTGGAATCCTCTGGTACGCCGGATGCGCGGCTTTTGTTTGCCGCGGATGACCCCATTGTTTCCGGTGCTATGCTGCAAACGTCACGCAAACTTCGGATATGAGCGCAAAGACTTCCCACGCCGATGTCCATCTTCACACGCACAACGCTCGCGCGTTCGTGGCCGAGGTTGCTGCGGCGTGCGACACGCGCGGTTTGCGCCTGACTGAAATCCGCAGCCAGGTGCTGGAGTTGATTGCCGATTCGCGCAAGCCGGTCAAGGCTTACGATCTATTGGACAGGTTAAAAGACGCACGCAGCAACGCGGCGCCGCCAACGGTCTACCGGGCGCTGGATTTTTTGCTGGATAACGGATTTATCCACAAACTACAGTCAATCAATGCGTACGTGAGTTGCCATCACCCGAGCGTGGTGCATCAGGTTCCGTTCCTGATTTGTGATGTCTGCGAATCGGCAACGGAAATCTGCGACGAACGCGTCGCCGATTTGCTCAACGATCAGGCCAGGGATTTGGGCTTTCGCCCTCGCGCACAGACGCTTGAAGTGCACGGCGTGTGCAAGAGCTGCGCGCTGCCAGCCAATGCCTGAACCTTGTTTGCGACAACCGGACTGACGTTTTGATCGGTCCGGCGGGTTCAGTGGCGTGCGTTTTTTGAGAATGTTGGACGGCTATTGCGCCGTCCAATCATCAGTGCGTGCTACCTGCGGTCGGTCTGTCGCCCGACGGTGAATGCGCAGCCTTGGCCGGCGTGGGCGGCGACGATGCTTCTTTGGAATAGTCGCTCACGAACCACGGTTTGCCATCCTTGTCGAGGTAGAGTTTTTGCATTTCCTCTAGATTGAACGGGCGCGATCCAATGCGGCCGAAGACAGCGATCTGGTGACCAGTTTCATCGACGGCACGGTCGCGCTCCAGCCCGCGCGACAGCGACAGGGCAGGGTGCTTGGTCGGATACCAGGCAATCAGCTCCGGTTTTGGATCAGGGCTGTAGCCGTAAAATTTCGGCTGCGATGAGGGGCTCGTCAGCTGAATCACCTTGAGTCCGTTCTTGCCATCGGCGACGTAGGCGAACAGCGACGCATTGGTTGTCGCGACGACGACATCGCGCGCATCGTTGAGCTTCCCGCCAGCATTGAACATCTGGTAGACGAAGGGATGCTCGGGTTTCGTCACATCGATTATGGCAACGCCATCTGCGCCGTCGGCGACGTAGGCGTAGGTTCGAGCGACGTGCAGCTTATGCGGATATCGCAGCGCAATGAATGCGCTCGCCACTTCCTGCGGCTGTTCCGGATGCGTCACGTCGACGACATGGAAACCGTCCTTCGCCGTGACGAACAGGTAACGGAACTGGATTTGCGCAGCGAGTGCATCAGCGATTGGAATCGTCGCCACGTAGCGCGGCGTCAGTGGCTTGTCCATGTCGATCACGACTACCCCGCGTGGCGTGGATACGTAGAACCACGTGCCGGCGATAGCAAGATGCTGGGCACCATTGAGCACGCCGTTGGCGTTCCAGGTAAGTTGGCGCTTGAGGAAATTGTTGCGCGGTTCGCGATCAGCCAGGGTGTCGATATCTGTTGCGATCAGGCCTTCCTGCGCATCCGTGATGAACGCGTATTTGTAGATCGGATGCATCGGCTGTTCGCGATTGTCCTTGCGCATCAGGTCGCCGACATTGCGTTCCGGTGCCACCGGTTGCGTGGTTGCGAGCACGACGCAGGTCGCGTCTTTGCTCGAGATATGCGTGTTTTGGCCGAGCGGTGAGAAGGGCGCGGTGATGATTTTTTCCGAGAAGCCCTTGTTGGCGACGCTGGCGATGTCGTAAACGCGCATACCATCACTGCCATTGGCAACGTACAGATACTCGCCGCGTTGTTGCACGCAGCCTGCCGTTTTTGCGGAGTGCTCGACCGCGTGCTGTAGGCGTTGGCCGCGTTGTTGGTGTTGCTTATACCAGTCCGGATAGGCGTACTTCTGCAGATAGCTGCCGATCACGGCTTGTGGCTCGTCCCATTCGGTGACCTGCACCGCGCCAATGCCGCCTTCTTCACCCAGATAGGCGTGGTAGCCGATGAAGTCGACGAATTTTGTGCCGAGCAACAGCAACTGCGCCATGATTGCATTGTTGTCGTTGGCCTTGGATAAATGGCAATCGTCGCACTGCTTGGTTTCGGTCTTGCGCTCGGTATGCGGATAGTGCGGGGAAAATGCCTGCGAGCTGTAACCAGAGGCTGAAATTGGCGGTTGCTGCACGTAGATCTTTTCGCGATTCACATTGGTCGACGAAAGAATCAATGCCGACGACGAGCGCACTGGCGCGATTTCGTTGTGCTTGATATCGCCGTGGATGCCGAGCTGAAACATCTGGTCGCGCGCGACCTGCGGATTGTAAGTGGCGAAGTTGCGGGTGAAGCCGCCTTCGTATTTGTGCCGTTCTGTTTTCCAGTTCGCCTGAATCGGCAAATGGCAACCGCCACAGCTTGTCGTCCACGAAGTATGGCAGGCGTAACAGGCCATCTTGTCGATGGGATGTGCGCGATCTTTTTCCGCGACATCCGTGCCCCACTTCTCGTTGTCCGGATCACTGGACATGGTGTGCGCACGCGTCGACTTTGCATCGTAATTGGGTGCGGCGGGATTGGACGTGTCCTTGAGCAAGGTCATGGTCCATTCCAGGCCGGGAGTCACCGCCGAACGCTGGACGAGCTTGCCGGCGACCCATTCGAAACGTTTCTTGCCGTCGGGGTTGCGGATCAGCAAGAGGTTTTTGCCATACGGACTGGCCGCGGGACCGGAGGTTTTGAGGGTGGGGTAGTTGTCGGACGTGCCGTGACAGTCGCGGCAACGAATTTCGACCGCGCCCATCACTTCAGCCTTGATATAGCCATCGCCGTGATTGTCCTGCCCATAATGGCAGTCTACACATTGCATGCCGACGTCGACGTGGATCGACTGCAGGTGCACGGCCTTTTTGAACTTGTCCGGATCGTTGTCGGACACAACATTGCGGTTCTTGTCGAGCAGGTCACCTTTGCGGTCGCGCGCGAACACGGCGCGGAAATTCCAGCCGTGGCCATGGTAATCGGCAAACTGGGTGTCTTTGAGTTGGGGATTGAGCAGCGAATCGTTCTTGACGAAGTCCAGATCGCCCCACTTGCCGCGAATGGCGGCTTCTTCGGGATTGCGGTCCATAATCTTGCGTGATTCTTCATCAGTCGGATATTTCTGCTTTTGCGGCCACATGAATGGCGCGTCGGACTCGTAGTCCCACATCGTGTAGCCGAGCATGGTGTTGATGAACATGTTCGGTTGATGCATATGGCAAATCATGCACTGGCTGGTCGGAATCTGGCGCGTGAACTCATGTTTGATCGGATGCCCGGATTCGTTGTGCGGGATGGTCGGATCGGCTTCCTGCGACATGCCCATATTGCCGTACTTCGCGTAGCCGGCCGAATGATAGGGATCGCGATCGTTGGCATAGACCACGTGGCACGATGAGCAGCCGGACGAGCGGAAATCACCGGGATTGTCGTTGGTGCCGAGCATCCATGTGAACGGGTCGTTCAAACGCGTTTTGGTAATATTGAGTATCGGGATTGCTACGCGCAATCCAGTGCCGGGGCCACGATTGGACTGGCGCAAATCCGGGCGACCGGGTTCTTCCAGTCGCTGGATCTGGCCGGTTTCGTCGGGTAGGCCGATTTCGGCGAAGGTGCTGACGATATTGCGCCCGCCGCGTTCGAATACACGGAACACGTCAGCCGGTGGCGTGATTTCCCATGCCGGCAGCGGGTAGATCTTGGGCAGGATTCCGTGCGCTTGCATGTTCTCGTCGGGTTTGAGCGGGCTTAGCGTGGCTACGCCAACGCCGTTGTCGTCGTACGCCTCACCCAGCGCGGAATGCTTGTAGGGCAGCACGCCGTTGTTGTACGCGGCCGCCCCCCAGAACATCGCTGCGTTGGCCATCAGGCTTTTCTTGTTTGCCTGGATGACCGGAAGATGGCATGCACCGCACGCCTTGTCGGCGACACGGAAATCACCGGGATTCACGAAACGCACGAATTGCTGCGATTCCTTCAACCACCATGTATAACTGCGCACTGGATTAGCGCTGGATTTCCAGTGTTCGGGGTATTTGGGCAGCACATGTGCCTGGTCCATTGCGCCTTGGTATGCGGGCGACCAATCGCGCTTGTTTTTGTGCGCGTCGGCCGAATAGGTTTCGCCGGCCGGCACATTGACGGTGGAGTTGCCACCGTGGCAATCGGTGCAGCCCAAAACGACAGCTTCCGACCGGTGCATGGTCTTGCGGTCTGAATCGGTATGGCACGAAACGCAGCCAGTGGATTTCTTGTCGGCTTCTTCCGTGGTCTGGAATGCAGGTGCCGCGGGAGTGTCGGTGTAGATCCGTTCGACAGCTTCTTCCTCGTTCGCGCTCGACAAACGCGGTGTGCTCGCGAACAGCGTGCATAGCGTTATCGTCGCCAATGCGACTACGGCGATGCGACGTCGTGTCGATGGCGACGACGATTGCGGAATATTCACGCTACGGGTCTGGTTCGCCGATTTGCGTAACTTCATGGCGCGGCCCTCAAAATGTCAGAATCACGTCCGCCAGTACTGAGTAGTACAGCGAGTGGTTGTTGCCAAATAAACTTTTGAACCCGGATCCCGGCAACAGCGCCGCGCCGGAAATTCGCACGATCACGTTCTGGGTAAAGAACGGCCGATAGATCCAGGCCACCGACGCATCAGTGCCGATATTGCGATTGATGTTCGGTTGCTGGCGCAAGGCCTCCAGAACCGCCGTGTTATCGAACCACAGTTCATTGAGGTTGCCGGATACGCGCGAGGTTGGGGTCAGGTCCAAGTCTGCGCCGATTCCGATCAGGCGCAGGCCCGGATTGTCGAAATTCGATTGACCCAGCGCATTGCTGCTGCGCAAGTCTGGCAGCATGGCATTGGCCTGGGTCAGCGCGACACCGCCACCGGCTACGAACGGTATGAACTGACTGGTCCAGTAGTTGGTATCGGCGCCGGCGAAAATCGGATTTTCCAGAATCGCATCAAAGCCCGTCGAGCGGTTGTCGAATGGGTTCTTGTCGCCGCTGGCGTATGCGGCGGACAAGCGCGCCCGAATCCAGTCAAAGTCCATTGATGCTTCAGCGGCGAGGAAACCCGCGCGAATTTCAGTAGGTTCGCGCACGAATACGCCATGCGACTGGTGCCCGATGGCGTAATACGCAGAGGTTGTGAGATTGAACCGACCAAAATGGCCATCGCCGTTGTAGCCCAAGTAGGTTACGTCGTAGTTGCGTGGCAACTGCAGGCCCAAGTCGGCGGGGCGTTCGATGAACCCATTGGAATTGAAGATATTACTGTCGGCATTGTGGTTGAAGACAATGGTTGCCTGCGAGGTGAAACCAAGTAGGGGCCAGTCCTGACGATACAGATTGGCAATGAAGATATCGTCGTGGCGCAAGCCTTTGGTGACATCGTTCAAATTCGAGTTCAGGTCCTTTTCCAGACGCCGGAAATAGGCGATGTTGTATTGCCAGCGGTTGTTATCACGATTGCCGAACAAGCGGATGCCGGGCTGGCTGTCCTGGAACAGGAATCCGCGGAAATCTGTAGAAAACGGCTGGATGCCGACGCGCAACGAATCGAAGTCGTAACGCGAGTCGAGGTTGCGAAGGTGCTTGTCGACCCACAATTCCTGCACGCCGACGAAGCCGTCGTCACGATCCGTGCCGAGCCTCGGATCGATCTGTAGGAAACGCGCCTCATCGGTATTGACGCGGTTGTAGTTGAAGGCAAGCGTGGCCTTGTATTCGATATCGGGTGGTTTGAAGGTCGTATCGCCTTCGTAATAGTCGGCGCTGGCGATGAGGTTTTGCTTGAAGATCAGTTGATTGACGTGTCCGAAAACGTCCAATTCACCAGGTCGTCCGGTACCCTGTATACCCACGGGTGTGGGTATGCTGCGTGGTTCAATAATGGTTTCGGAGATTCCGGTCAGGACCAGGAAGTGATCCTTGCCGTCGATCGGCTTGTCGCCCTTGAGAATGTTCTGGTTGTATGGGTCGTACCACGGAAACTTGAAGCCAAGCGTTTCCATGATGCGCCAGCGGTCGGGCACTGGAATGAAGGCGCCGGCTTGATCAACCGGTGCCGGTTCCACGCCATCGGGATTGACAATACTGATCTGCGGCAGCGGCTCGAACGGGTGGCCAGGGCGGCGGCGGGGAATTTCGGATTTGTGCGGGTCGTAGGTAGGCGCAGGCAGAATGCCGAGCAGCTCCAGGACATGCGGAGTGACATTGGCAGTCTGCTGTGCATGTACTGCGGGCGCCACGCTAAGCATGGCCAAAGCTGCTGAGGCGATGCAAGCGGGAAGAGTGAGGTAGCGCAAGGTCGGTCGCATTTTACTTGCCCTCGCAAACGTTGTCGTCTTTGCTGTCCAGGAACGGTGCTTGCGGACACTCGACGTAGCGCAAATGCGCGCCCTGCGGCGCGAGATTGTCCGCGCGCATGGCCGGCGGCGCATTACCGATCGCGCCGCCCAATTCCACGCCGGCGTTGTGCACGCCCAGAAAACTGACCATGTCGTCCTGATCCACGCCATCGCCGGATACGCCAACACCGCCAACCAGTGTGTTGCCGCGATAGATCGGGACGCTGCCGGGGAAAACCTGGATGCCGTTGCCCAGGCGCAGGCTGTTGTTGCACAGGGTAGGCGCAGGAACAGGATCAAGCGGCGCACCATTCAAATTGACGGTGAGCCCGGCAGCCTGCAAGTACGCAACGAGATTGAAGGCCACGGCGTTGTACACCAGATCCAGTTGCAGTCCGTCCTGAAATGGACTCCACTGCGCGAAGGGATAGCTGAAAGGACCATTCGGATTGCCGTCGACGCCATCCGGATAAAACGGTCGCGCCATATTTCCGCCTGCGCGATCGGTAAATGCCACTGCACCATCGCCCAGTGCCGTCGGCAAGCCGAGAAAATTGCGTACGCGCGTGACATAGTCGCCGATGTTGCTCTGTCCGACGATCGTGAGATTGACTTGCGTGCCGACAATTGCGTCTGCGAAGTAGTTGACCGGTGCCAGCGATTGCAGCTCACCGGCCGCGTACGCGCCGGAGTTGAACGATGCCGTACGCGCTTTCTGCAACGACACGTCGGTTCCGAAAATCGGCGCATCCCGGGTGCGCGCGACTGCCAGTGGCATGCCGTTCGTATCGACCACCGATACGGAAACGCGGGCCTGGCTGCCGAGAGGATTGCGAATCTGCGCGCGGGCGCGATTGGCGACCGTCAATGCCTGCTGAACGATGGTGCGTACTTCTTTGGCGGTCAGTGCGTTGTCGCCATCGGTTCCTGCGATCGGCGGAAAACGGTTGTGGCCGTGTCCGTCGGTGAGCACGAAAGCGTCCAGGCCGGGATAGTCGGTGCTGTCGGGCTCGATGCCCGACGCCGGTTGGCCAAAAGCAGTGCCTGCGAGAATGACAGGATCGGCGTAAAACGGCACCTTGATCAATTGGCCATTGGCCAGCGACGAATACGGTGGCGCACTGGCAGGCGAGCTGGCCAAGTCGGAATATTCTACGTCGCTGTAGCGGAATACAAGACCGACGACGGTGATCCTGTCGCCGCGGCGATCGGTCGGTGCACCGAACCCATAGGTGCCTGCCAGCGCAATCATCTCGTCGACATCGCGGTCGCGGTCGCGAACATTCAGGTCCAGCCCGTAAACGCCATCAGCGGCAACGCCTACGCCGCCGACTGGCGTGCCGTTTTTATACAATGGGAAGCCGCCTGGATCGGCTGAAAGCCCCAAGGGCGAATTGTGCGGACCCGCGCCGGTGCCTCCCGTATTGACGGCAAAGTGCGTGTTCAGGTCCGAACACGGCAATTGTGAGAATTGCACGCCAAACAAGGGGCCACCGGGCGTGCCAAGACTGCCCGGATTGAAATGCTCCTGCACGATCTGACTGGCGGTGCGTGTGGTGAAGGCGTTGCCTTCCGAAGACAGGTACGCTCCGCTGATCGCCTTGGCGATCGCAGCCAGTTCGCTCGGCACTTTCAGCCCTTCGAGCCCTCCGACGACGCCACGATTCGACGTTATCGTCGTTGTGGGGGGCGCACCATTCATCTTGTAAACCGCGAGCACATTGCCGACGCGATCGACCACAGAGATGAGGGCTGGCTTGCCTTGGGCTTGCGCTTCATTGGCCGCCTGGGCGATGACCTTGCTTACATCGTCCTGGGTAAGGAACGAATTGGCATTGGCGCACGAGCCGGTGCAACCGGAATCCGGCGTGGATTGCGGCGGCGGTGGCGACGTGCCATCGGGACTACCTGAATTGCTACCGCCACCGCATCCTGCAAAGGCCAGTGCTGCAACCAACGCCAGTGTGCGGAAATGTACTTTCGCCATCGCATCTTCTCCCCAAGTGCGCTGCTTTGGTCCAGGTCGAAGTCCCGGACATCCCTGCGCCGACATCATAGCGCAGGGCGACCCTCATAATGTACCCATCTTCAATGTCGGCGATTGATGATAGGCATGACAGGCAATACACGTGGTTGCCACCTTGTCGTGAGCCTTGGCTCCTGCATGGCAGGCGCGACAATTGGCAATACCCGGAATCAGCACGTCACTGGACTTTTCAGATTTGCGTGCAGCGTGGCAATCCTCGCATTTGACCGTGGTGTGCTTGGCATGCGTAAACTTCGCGTCTGCATACCACACGCCGGAAACGCGCACCGGCGCGATTTGCCATGTGTCATCTGGGCCTTTGGGCGGCGTGACTTTATGGCAGGTTGAACAGGCCTTGCCGGTAAACAGGCTTTCGGTCACGTTGCGCGTTTGCTCGCGAGCCCACGCCAGCGCTTCTTGCTGTTGTTGCTGCGACAGCGGCGGCGAGCCCGGACGACGGCGTTCCTGCACGATGGCTGGCGATTTTGCGTCTTTATAGCCGCCTTCCAGCGCAACCTTGGCGTAGTATTCGTTGAGCGTATAGATGACTTCGCTCACTTTTCCGTGCGGTACCTCGCGCGTGGGCGCGAGGGGATCGAAGCCGAGTTTGTGGCAATCGTGGCACATCGTCGCGAACGCCACCGGACGCATGTTGGCGCCACCAGCATCGGGCTTGTGACAACTCTTGCAATCCAGCACGCGATGGCCGTCAGGCGTGTTCAGTCCGTCGGCTTTGAGATGTTTGAGGTGGTTGAATTTAAGGCCTGAATTTTCCTTCAGGTCGCTGGTCCATGTCACCCGATGCGGAGAGAAGCGGTTGTCGGCGTCCCAGTCGGGCAATTCGACCTTGAATTCAGGATGCGCGGTACCGAAATCGCGGACATCGGCAAACGTACTGGCGCCTTTGGTGCGTGATTTCAAATCCACATGACAATTCGAACAAAGCGATTGATCGGTGCGGATCAATCCGTTCGCCCCCTGGTGATCCTGATGACAGGATCGGCATTGCGCATTGCCCAACTGTGGAAGATTGAATTTGGCTGGGTCCGCGTGCGCCGCCGTATCGACGTGGCAGCTCAGACACGCACTGTCGCGCACGGTAAGGAACGCGTGCTGATGGCACTTCGTGCAGTTGGCTCCAAAATAACGGTGAGGTGCAGCCAGCGGCCCTGGATTCCAGCTCTGCGTACTGGGTAGCGGGCTGCGCGCGAGAAACGCCCCAACCTTGGGTACGAAGTGCCCGACCATGGGTAATACCAGGCCGAAAATCAGGACAGCGAAAAACAGAATATAAGCCGGACGACGCTTGCTCAGGCCAGTCTGGCCAAGGCGGGTAGGTTTCGCACGCTTGTCCTTTTCTGCCTGCTGCTCGCGTTTGTCGAGGGTACTGACCTCGACCGCACCTTCATAGTCCTGCGGAGGTTGCAGCAACGCCAGACGCGTATCGCCGACTTCAACCACCGCGCCGGGACCTGCAGTGGTGGCATAAGTGATGTCGCCGTTGACACGAATACCCGCGAGAATCAGCGACTCAATTTTGTATTGACCATCGGACAACAACGTGATGCGCGCATGATTGAGTGCCGCGCGCATGTCCGGCAGGAAGATTGCCTGATCTGCAGCACGACCGATGGTCAGCACGTCGCCGTAGTGGACGTCCTCCTCATAACTGACGGAGCCCTTGCCTTTCTTGAGTACTCGCCGAATTAGCCAACGCATCGCGAGTCCTCGCATTGTTGGTTTTTGTTTGTGGCCCCGCTTTTTGATAGAACAGAGCTTCCACTCGACTGCGTCGAGCGGGTAACTTTCTCTTGAATGGACAAGAGAAAGTCACCAAAGAGAATCCACACCCGGCGCCACGCCTCGCGCGCTGCGCGCGCGAGGCCCCCTGCGCTTAAGGGGGGGGCAAGATCAAGAGACAATTCAACAGCAATGCCCCTGTCTTTTTGCTTTATTCGGGCGTCCGGACAGGCCAGAACATTCAAGTTACGAAAACCCAGTCCATGGATGGACGGATACGTGGAAAACCGGCGCCGTCGCGGTGCCGAGAAGCACAGGGGATTTTGATTCGCAGGAGGCGAATCAAAACACCGCGCTCGGTGCCTAGCCTTCAGCCTACTTTTGGGCGATGCCAAAAGCAGGGTGCTCACCGCAGGTGAGTGAAAACACTTTCTTCGAAACCGAAACGTAGAACTGGATTCGCGCCTGCGCAGGAATGACGAGCGGGTAGGTTGGGGTGAGCGCATGCGAACCCCAACACTGGCGTGCGTGGATGCGAAGCTCGTTGGGGTTCGTTCCTCACCCCAACCTACTCGGGCCGGATTCGAAGAAACGAAATGGTGAGCAGTCTGTGTCATATCGTCATCACCAATAAAAAAACGATGAAACGATATGTCCGATCAAAGCCGCAAGCAGCGCGAATGAGAGCGGAACGTGAATGTACAGCCAGATTTCCATCATGGCCTGGAATTGCATGTCGCGGGCGACCTTGGTGGCGAGGCCTTTCTTGCGCGAGATCAGGTCGATCAGCTTGCGCATCGCCTCGCCCTGTTTGTCGGTGGCGCGACCGGCAAGGAAATCCACCATGGCGAACATGGTGGGCATTTCGGTAGTTTTCGTTTCCGTGCGGTTTTCACGATCGGCGATCGCCTTGTGCAGGGAACTCAGGGCCAGGTCCGAACCGTCGCGTGCGCGCAACTGGGTCCATACGCCGCCGCCAAGTTTGGTGTTCTCGATCGAGCGCAACACCACGGCGTGGATTTTTGGGTCTACGCCGTCGGCTAGCGACAGGGCGTTCTGATCGATCTCGACGATTTCATCGAGCATGGCGTCGCGCGTCGCACTTTCGCGGTTGCGCGTCATCAGGTTCGGGTAGCGCAGGTACACGAAGACGCCGAAGAAGCCGGAGAAGATGACGATCAGCATCAATACAAACGCAAAAGTGTGCAGGTTCCAGCCGAACTGGAAGCCTGAATGCAGGAGCACGATGAGGATCAGGGCCGTGCCCAGATAGATATGCGCAGACAACCAGCCGCGCAAGGTGCCGATATTGTGCATATAGCTGCGCTTGCGGATGCCAAAAAACATCAACCACACGATCAGCAGCGCACCGATCGTGCCGAGCGTATAACCGAGCCAGGTTCCACCGTTTTGCGGCCCGCCCGGGTCGTACATCAGATATGCAATCAACGACGCACCGCTCAACGCGATGGCAGCCCACAGGTAACGCGACTTTGCGTAGGTCAGGATGGAATCATGCATAGGGGCCGTTACCGCCTGGATTGCGCGTACGCGGGGAATTCTTCCGGCGAAATGCGAATTGCCGCGCCGGTTGGGCACGACCGCACGCAGGCTGGGCCACCGGCGATGGATTTGCACATGTCGCACTTGACCGCTTTCTTTGTTGCGGGGTCATGGTGCTCGTTCGGATCGTGCGGTGCTTCACCGGGTCCGGTTCCAAGGCCTAACAACAGCCACTGCAGCAAACCGGGCTTCTTCGGTGATTTGTAGGCCATGTGGATGACGCCGTACGGGCAGTTGCGCTCGCAGTTCCCACAGCCGATGCAATTGTCGGCGATGAAAACTTCGCCGTTGGGGGCGCGGTGGATCGCATCAGGGGGGCAATCCTTCATGCAATGTGGATGTTCGCAATGGCGGCACGAGGTGGGCACGTGCACGTTGGCAAAGGTCGGGCCGGCCTCGCGATTCAGGCGTGAGCTGCCACCGTGGGTTTCGGCGCAGGCTTTTTCGCAGTTGTCGCAGCGCACGCATAGCGATTCGTCGATGAGCAGGATATCCGTGGCTTCGCCGGCACCCTGGGCGAGCAGGAAAGAAATGATGTCGCCGCCGCCCGGCATCGCCTGCATTGCCAGATTCGCTGCGGCGCGTTGCCGATATTCGGATTGCAGGCGCAGGCGCAGCACGGGAATCTTGTTGACCAGCTTCTTGAATGCGTCACCATCCAGGCGCACGGTTTCGGTGGCGATTGCCGCGCGTGCCGTGGCTGATCGTCGCGACTCGCCCATCAGTGCCATTTCGCCGACGTAATTGCCGGCAGCGACATAACTGAGCACGACGTCCTTGCCGCCGATGTTGCGCGAAATCGTCAGGGATCCCACTCGCACCAAATGCAGGCAATCGCCAACTTCACCTTCGCTGAATAGAACGTCGCCAGCCTTGAAGCGTTCCAGCGTGGATGCGGAAACCACTTCGGACAATTGCTCAGCGGATGCTTCAGGCGCGAATCTTGACTGGATCGCGCGCAGGATGAACACCTCGTCGATTTCACGCTTGACGGCCTCGACCGAGCTGATCAGCTTGTTCATCGAGCGTCGCGGCGTTTCGATCAGTACGCAGTTCGGGCCGGCCAGGATGGTCGCGGAACGACGACGCCCAGAAATCAGGCTCATCTCGCCAAAAAATTCGCCACGCTTGAGACTGATGCGCTGATTGGTTTCCTCGTTGACGATGACTTGTACTTCGCCTTCGACAATGGAAAAAAACGTATTGGTGTAATCGTTGCGCGCAAAGATCGTCTCGCCTGGCTGCGGCACGCGGATGTCGGAATCGAGCATGAACTCGCGCAATTGCAGTGGCGTGATGTGGGCGAGCAGGCGCACGTTCTTCTGCACCCGCGTGAGCGCTTCCTCGACGCTGCGAAACCCCGGCATTGGCGCAAATTTCGCCTTGAGCAGCGGCTCGTCGGCCGGCTCGACCTTTTCGCCGAGGATGTATTCGACGACTTCATAGCCTTGGTTCATCGCCTGCTTGATAAGCGGATAGCCACCAAGCGCGCCGACGATGTACAGGCCCTTCACATTGGATTCGTATTGCGAACTTATCGCCGGGACCGAAGCCGGATCCTTGTTCGGAAATACCACGCCGCAGCCTTCGACGAATCCGCGCGGCGCCGTGGCGCCAAGTCGTGCGATGATGCGATCCAGCAGTATCTGCGCCTTGCCGTTGGCAGTGTTGAGGATCAACCGGCCAGGTTTGCGCCCCACGCTGAGCGCATCAACGCGCTCGGGCGCCGAGTCGTAGTAGCACTCGATGGTGCCATCCTCGATGGCCTTGAGGATCGCCTGTTCGTTGCCTTTCTTGGCTCGCGCGAATTCGTCTTTGCGATTGACAATGATGACGTTGTTCTGCTTGGCCAGTGCAACCGCGTTCTCGATGGCGGCATCGCCGGCGCCGATCACGGCGATGGTCTCGCCTTCGTATTCAGCCGGATCGTCAAGTTGATATTGCACGAACGGCAAATCTTCGCCAGGCGCGCCAAGTTTGCGAATATTGCCCTGTAGGCCGATGCCCATTACCACGAAATCCGCGGTGACGTTTTTGCCGTTCTTGCAGGTCAGGGCGAAGCCGTTGCCTGACTTTTCGATCGCCTTGACTTCGTGCTTGTAGGCGACGTTGACTTTGAGCTGCTTGGTCGATTCGTCCCAGCCATCGAGAATCGTCTCGCGCAATCCCGCCTTGAAGGGGACTGGCGCGCGCAATGGCAGTATTCCGGGCTCGTCCATGACGAACTTGCCCTTTTGATACATGTAGATCGTATTGGACAAATGATCTTCGGCTTCGAGCAATATGTGCGAAACGCCACGCTCGGCAGCGCGGGCCGCAGCCGACAATCCGCCAGGGCCGGAACCAACAATCGCAATTTTGAAATGCTCGGACATTCGTTTGCCCCTCCCGATAGCGATCATACCGAAGTCGTGGGCTTCATGTACAAATGCGTTTGCGAAACGCGTGCTCGTTCCAACGATGACCAGCCAAAGTCGATCGAGGAGATGCACGCAAATTCTTCCACACACCGCGATCTGCGATGATGGGCGTGAGCCGCGGAGTCAGCGATGAGTGAACGTCTTGCCGATGTCGATCAGTGCGTCGAGCGCATCCTTGCGCACGCCAAAGGGTCGCTGCGACTTGCCACGCCCTTGGGTTTGGGCAAGCCCAATGTGTTGTTGAATGCGATCTATCGCCGCGCCGAACGCGACGCTACGCTGCAACTGGATATCTACACGGCCCTTTCGCTGGCGCGACCGCGCGCGAAAAGCGAGTTGGAGCGAAGGTTTCTTGCGCCGTTTCTCGTCCGGCACTTCGGCGAGAATTATCCAGATCTCGCCTGGATCGCAGCCCAGCATGCCGCAGCACTTCCACAAAACATCCACATCCGCGAGTTCTATTTGCAGTCCGGGGCAATGTTGAACGTCGCCCAGGCGCAGCACGACTATACCAGTCAGAACTATACGCACGTCGCACGCGACCTGGCCGGCGTGGGCATCAACGTCATCGTGCAACTCATTGCGCAAAAGCAGGTGGGCGATGGCATGCGCTACAGCCTGGCTTGCAATCCCGATGTCTCGCTGGATCTGCTTGACCGCATCAAGGCCGCTGGCAAGGCAAGGCCCCTGGTGATTGGCGTGATTCACTCGGACCTTCCTTTCGTGGGCAACGAAGACGAAGTCCGTGCGGACCTGTTTGACATCCTCTTGCACGATCCGCAAGGCGATCAAGCCTTGTTCGCGCTGCCGCGTCCATCGGTCGACCTCGCTGAATACGCGCTGGGCCTGAATGCGAGCACGCTGGTGCGTGACGGTGGCACGTTGCAGATCGGCATCGGTGCATTGTCGGACGCATTGGTGTACGCATTGCGATTGCGGCATCAGCAAAACGACGAATATCGGCATGCGCTGGCTTGCGTGAATGCAGGCCCCCGGCAATTGCCGGATCGAATCGAGGATCAGGCGCCATTCAAACAAGGTTTGTATGGAGCCAGTGAAATGGTCATGGATGGCTTCATGCATCTGGCCCAAGCCGGCATTCTCAAACGCCGGGTATTCGATGACATCGGGTTGGAAGGCGCATTGGCTGACGGCGTCATCGGGCCGGTGTTGGGCAGCGACTCGGCGGATCGATTATTCGATTGTGGCGCGCTGCCGCCCTTGGTTGGCGAGCCTGAACTCGCGCGCCTGATGCGCTTTGGCTTGTTGCCAAAAAATTCGAGGGTGCACCAAGACGTAGTGTCCACACCGGATGGCACCGAGCTACCCGTAAGACTGGACCTTGCAGCGTCGCGGGCGGTTTGGAATCGGGCACTCGCCGGACGCGAATTGCGCGATGGACGCTATCTGCGCGGTGCGTTCTACCTTGGCTCGAAGGATTTCTACGCCTGGCTGCGCGGCCTCGATGGGGATGCGTTTGATGGTTTATCGATGACACGCGTATCGGATATCAATCAATTGTATGGCGGTCGGGAAGCACTGGACTCGCTGCAACGCCGGGATGCGCGATTTTTCAATACCTGCATGATGGCAACCGCGCTTGGCGGTGCGGTGTCCGATACGCTCGATACCGGCCAGGTAGTGAGCGGCGTGGGCGGTCAGTACAACTTCGTGGCCATGGCGCATGCGCTGAATGACGGGCGTTCGATCCTGATGCTGCGCAGCTGGCGCAATCATCGCAACGCGCCGCAGTCCAACATCTTGTGGAATTATGGAGAACTGACGATTCCGCGCCATCTACGTGACATTTTCGTGACCGAATACGGCATCGCCGATCTGCGCGGGAAGTCTGACGAGGAATGTATCATCGCAATGCTTGCGATCAGCGACTCACGTTTCCAGTTCGCGCTCGCTGCGAAAGCCAAGGCCAATGGCAAATTGCGACAGGGATTTGTCATACCGGATAAATGGCGGGGAAATACGCCGGAACGCTTGGCAGATGCTTTCAAACCCCTACGCGCATCCGATCTGTTTCCCGATTTTCCATTCGGTTGCGATTTCAACGAGGAAGAGCAACTTCTGCTGCCAGCACTGACCCGGCTGCAACGCGCGTCGTCGGACAAGCTCAGGCTGGCCGGCTTCTTGCTTTCGAGCTTGTGGAACGGAGCACCTGCTGGCGAATTGACGCCTTTGTTGCGTCGCATGGGTCTGGATCGACCGCGTGGTTTGCGCGAACGCCTCTGGCGCCGCCTGCTGGTACAAGCGCTGCGCAGGGGCTGAAATCGGTCGGGCAGGTTGTTGGCAGGGAGTATACTTGGCTGCGCCATAGTCAGGGGACAGGCAGTGAGTGGGTTGTTTCAACGGCTGGTAGACAATTTGCCCGAGCGTTACGCGCCGACCAAGACGTCGTTTGCGTGCGATGGCAAGTCGCTGCGCAATTGGTTGACGCAACTGCCATTGGCCAATCCCGGCGCAACCGCGCGGCTATTGATCGGCGCGTTGCGCGAAATGAATCAATTGCGCGTGGATCCACAACAACGCCTCGATGCATTGGAACTGTTGCGCGGGCCGATCGATCAGATTGTGGCTACCTTGAGCCGCCAGGTGTTGGGCGATCGTTTCCCGTTACCCGCGCAAAAACTCAAGCTTGGGCAACTGGCGCAGGATTTCGAACACGAAATGGCGCTGGGCTATCGCAGCGTCATTTGCGACTTGTGTGGTCCGGCAGGGGCGGTGCCGTTCCTTCGCGGCAAGGCTGCTGGCTTGGCGTTGACCCGTGCCATCCAACATTACGGGGCTTGCCTGTATCAAGTGTATTTGCGTTATCACGCACCGCCGCCGGGCATCTGGCAGAGTCTTCACGACCTGTTTCGTTTTGCTGTCGCGGTGCAACTCGATGACAAGGCGGCTGCGGATCCCTTGCGAGTCAATGTGCCACTGAGCGCACGCCTGGCCTATATCCATGCGTTGCTGCTTGCGCTGAGCAATCCTTACCGGTTTACGCAAAAGGAAAATGGCGACATTCACCTGCTGACCCGTATCTGGGCCAGTCATTGCGACGTGCGCGAAGGGCGGGCCCCGATCGGGGCGATCGCGATCCGCACCGACAGCGATCGCAGCCTCGGGTATTTGCCCGAAGAACGCGAGGCCCCCAGCGAAGGCTTGCTGGCGCTGGAAATCAGCGGCCTGGTGCGCCAGCTCGAAGGACAATTGGCGATGCTGCCAGCTGGCATGGACAGCATCCAGTTCCGCCCGCCTGGCGGTGGTGAAATCAACACTCGCGTGGAACTCATCCGCCAGTTGATGGGCACATGGGACAGCAGCAGTGAACGCAATCAGGCTCGTCTGGCCGCCGGGCACATGCTCGACAGCGTTATCGGACTGCATGATTTGCATTACGTGCTTGCTGGAAACGTGGGCTTCGAGGCATACCTGCGCAAAACACGCGGTCTGGCGATCAGTTTGCACGAAGGCGACCAGGTGGCGTCCTGGGCGAGCGCGGCGGGCGAGGCGACAGTGCAGATCAAACGTCTGCCTGCCAAGGTGCTTGATCAAAGCCTTGGTGGTTATCGCGTGCTGTGGGAACACATCGAGGGGGTGCGCGTTCGCGTCGGAGAGTTGGTGGGCCTGGCGCCTCCGGCCGACGAGGACGAGCCGCAAGACTGGATGGTAGGGTGCATTCGCTGGCTGCGAATCGATCCGGGTGGTTCGATGGACGCGGGAATTGAACTGCTGGCGCGGCGTACCGTGCCGGTCGCGGTGCGCAGCATCGACAACCAAGGCGTGCCCCGCACGGTGATGCGTGGCGTTTCACTCGATGCGCTGGATCAAGCCGATTCAACCCGGTCTGCAATCATGGTTCCCCAGACGTTCGACATGGCGACCCGCGAAATCGAGCTGACGCGACCCGGTGATCCATTCGCGTGGCCAAGCGAACCGCACGTCGATACCTTGTGCGTCGTGGATGCACGCGAGAATGGTGGCGGCTACCTGCGGCTGGTGGTCGACATTGCGACCAACCAACACGACAATGGCGATGCGGATATACCGGCAGCCGCCAATGACGATCCCAATGTGAACGGTCCAACCGTGCCGGGTTCAGATCGGCCCGTGAACGATGCCGTTTCGAGGTAAATAATGAAATCAGCGAGTCCTGTGGCGTCGCCCCTGCCGCGACGCCTGAGTGTTGGCGTGCGCATCGGCAACGTGCTGATTGGCGCCGGAGCACCTGTGGTCGTGCAGTCGATGACCAACACCGACACGGCCGATGTGGCCGGAACTGCCCGACAGGTTGCCGAATTGGCGCGTGTCGGTTCCGAATTGGTGCGCGTGACCGTCGACACGCCGGCAGCCGCCGCTGCAGTACCGCATATTCGCGAACGGTTGGACATGATGGGCGTGGACGTGCCCTTGATCGGCGACTTCCACTACAACGGCCATCGCCTGCTCGAAGCCGAGCCCGCCTGCGCCAGTGCCTTGGCCAAATATCGGATCAATCCCGGCAATGTCGGCTTCGGCAGGAAAAAAGACACGCAGTTTTCCGCGATCATCGATATCGCCCTGAAAAACGCCAAACCGGTGCGTATTGGGGCCAACTGGGGCTCGCTGGATCAATCCCTGATGACGGTGCTGATGGACGAGAACCACGCCCGAGCTGAACCCTGGGATGCCGGTCACGTCGCACGCGAAGCCTTGATTCGCTCTGCCCTGGATGCGGCGGCGCGCGCGGAAGAATTAGGATTAAATCGTGATCGTATCTTGTTGTCTTGCAAGGTTTCTGGAGTACAGGAACTGATTGCCGTCTATCGTGATCTGGGTGCGCGTTGCGACTACGCATTGCACTTGGGCCTGACCGAAGCGGGCATGGGCAGCAAGGGTATCGTCGCCTCAACAGCAGCGCTCGCCGTATTGCTGCAGGAAGGCATTGGCGACACGATCCGCATCTCGCTCACGCCTGAGCCGAACGAATCGCGCACGCATGAAGTCATCGTGGCCCAGGAGTTGTTGCAGACCATGGGCCTGCGCGCATTCACGCCGCTGGTCACTGCTTGCCCCGGTTGCGGGCGCACCACCAGCACGCTATTTCAGGAATTGGCCAAGACGGTGCAGGATCATGTGCGCGCCAAGATGCCGGAATGGCGAATCAAATATGATGGCGTGGAAAACCTTACTCTTGCCGTGATGGGTTGCATCGTCAACGGTCCCGGCGAATCCAAGCACGCCGATATTGGCATCTCGCTGCCCGGCACGGGTGAATCGCCGGTCGCCCCGGTATTCGTCGATGGGGTCAAGCACGCAACGTTGCGCGGCGAGAATATCGCCGCCGAATTCGTCGAACTGATCGAGCAATACGTGCAGCGCAGCTACTCCGCCAGGCACGACGCTTGAGTTTGCTGTGATGACAACTACTCCGGATTTCATCGTGGCCATTCCCGCGCGGTTTGCGTCGACGCGACTGCCCGGCAAGCCGCTTGCACTAATCAATGGCGAACCGATGGTGGCGCATGTCGCGCACCGCGCGCTCGCCGCTGGCGCACGCGAAGTTGTCGTCGCAACCGATGATGACCGCATTGTGCAGGCGTTGCGCAATTTGCCTGTGCTTGCTGTCCTGACGCGCAGCGATCACGCCAGCGGCAGCGATCGGCTGGCCGAATGCGCCGAGCAATTGGGCTGGGCCGACGACGCCATCATCGTCAATCTGCAAGGTGACGAGCCGCAGGCCCCAGCCAGTGGCATTCGCGCCGTAGCCGCAACACTGGCGCAAAGCGATGCACCGATGGCAACGTTGGCGACACCGATTTCAGGTGTTGAGGAATTGCTCAGTCCACATTGCGTCAAAGTGGTCGTTGGCAGCAATGGCAACGCGCTGTACTTCAGCCGTGCGCCGTTGCCGTGGCCGCGCGATGCATTCGCAAAATCGTGCGAAGCCTTACCCGATGACGTGCCGTTTCTGCGTCATATCGGCATCTACGCCTATCGTGCCGCATTCCTGCGCCGCTTCGCGCGACTCGCACCGACACCGCTTGAACGTGCTGAATCATTGGAGCAATTGCGCGCGCTGGAGCATGGTTTCACGATTGCCGTCCGACTGACACCAGAACCGTTTCCCGCCGGAATCGATACGGCAGAGGATCTGCAACGGGTTGCTCTTGAGCTTTCCGAGCAATGACGATGAAACGTATATTGTTTGTCTGCCTCGGCAATATCTGTCGCTCGCCGCTGGTCGAAGCGGTGGCGCGCGCGGAGTTCCTGCGCGCCGGGGTCGATGCCAAATTCGCCTCTGCGGGTACTGGCGACTATCACATCGGTCATGCGGCCGATCCGCGCACAATTGCCAGCGCGGCTGCGCATGGCTATGACGTTTCAGCGCATCGCGCACGACAGTTGACAGGCGCGGACTTTGAGACTTACGACGCCGTTCTGGCGATGGATCAAGCCAATTTGCGCAACATCAAGGGCGTGTGTCCAACCCAATTCGTATCGCGCGTTGGACTGTTTCTGCCGTACGCCGGCATCGCTGCGCCTGCTGAAGTTCCCGACCCGTATTTCGGTGGCAGCGATGGCTTCGAGCGCGTAATCGAGCTCGCACGCAGCGGCGTGCGGGGATTGATTGCACGCTGCGCGAATGACGCATAATCTGTGCGCATGTTGAAGGATGCCTTAGTTTGATGAACGCCAGAATCGCCGCGCCGGAATTGCCCGAATTGGAATGGGTCAACACCGATGACCCGCCCGCGCTTGAACAATTGCGCGGACGTGTGACGCTGCTCTATTTCTGGACGTTCGACTGCGTGAATTGCATCAACGCGCTGCCGGACGTGCGTTATCTGGAAAACAAATATCACGACGGCCTGAGCGTAATCGGCGTGCACACGCCGAAATATGCCGCGCAACGATCGGTCGCAAGCGTGCTCAAGGCAGTGAATCGCAATCACGTCCGCTACGCGGTCGCCAATGATCCGGGTTTTACGCTGTGGCAAGCGTATGGGGTGCAATCCTGGCCCACACTCGCGGTCATTGATGCGCAAGGTCAGCTGGCAGCGCTGTTGCCGGGCGAAGGGCGACGCCAGGAAGCCGACACTCTGATTGCGCATTTGCTCGACGAAGCCGCGGCAAGTGATCTGCGCGTGTATGAATCCGGCGTCAGCGTCGCGCGGCACGAAGCACGCACGCCGCTGAGTTTTCCTGGAAAACTGTTGGTCACCGATTCTGCCTTGTGGATCGCCGACAGCGGACACAACCGTATTCTTGAATGCGACCACGAAGGCCGCATCCTGCGCCAGATCGGTTCGGGCAATCCGGGCTATTGGGATGGTCGCGGTGCCGATGGGGTTCGACTGCTCAATGCCGAAGTCGAAACGCTGGTTGGAACCGGCGAGTTGGGGCGCGACATCCCGCACGATTACAGCCAGCCGACGAAGGTCGCGATGTCCGCGCCGATGGACGTGGCGGCGATCGGGGATTACCTGTATATCGCCGTTAGTGGACAAAACCAGATCTGGCAGCTCGATCTGAATGCAAACCAGTTGAGCGTACTCGCCGGCAATGGCCAACTCGCGCTGACCGATGGCGAGGGCATGTTGGCGGGTTTTGCCCAGCCCGGCAGCCTGAGTGTGATCGGCCAGCAACTGGCGATTGCCGATACCGCATCGTCGTCGATACGCTTGCTGCGCCTGCTCGACAAACGTGTCACCACGTTGATCGGTGCCGGCCTGTACGATTTTGGCGATGTCAACGGCAAGCGCGATGTCGCGCGCCTGCAGCATCCAATGGCGGTCGCTGCCGATCCGCGCGGTTTGATCTTCGTGGCCGACACGTACAACGGCAAGATCAAGGCATTGAACATGCGCAGCGGCGAAGTGCGTACCCTCAACATGCCGTACCGCTTCGAAGAACCGTCGGGGTTATCGCTCGCGGCTGGCGCACTCTGGATTGCCAATACCAACGCCCACGAAATCGTGCGGGTAGACCTGAGCTCTGGCAAGATGAAACGCTTGAGCATTGGCGAATAGGCGTAGCGTCTCCATGCCGGATGAAAATCCGCCACCCGCAAGCTCTGACGTTACCGACCATAAGCCGGCTGCGTTTGACGGCAAGCAATTCGTACGCACGCTGACCACATCGCCCGGCGTATATCGAATGCTCAACGCTGCCGGTGAGGTGCTGTACGTCGGCAAGGCCGGCAGTCTGAAGAAGCGCGTCGGCAGCTATTTCCTGAAACCGGCAATGCAGCCGCGCATTGCGGCGATGGTCGCGCAGATCGCGCATATCGAAACCACGCTTACGCGTACCGAAGCCGAAGCCTTGTTGCTCGAGGCGCAACTGATCAAGTCTCTCAAGCCGCGCTACAACATCCTGCTGCGCGACGACAAGAGCTACCCCTATATTTTCATTTCAGCCAGTGAAACATCGGCTGACGCCAACCAAACTGCTGGCGACCCGTCGAAAGAAAGTGGCCGCACGAAACTAGCCGCAAAGCCGAAGTTTGATCCGGCCCAATTCCCGCGCATGGCATTTCATCGTGGGGCAAAACACGCACGCGGCGAATACTTCGGGCCTTACCCTAGCGCATATGCTGTGCGTAAAAGCCTGGATTTGATGCAAAAACTCTTTCGCATCCGCCAGTGCGACGATAATTTTTTCCGTAACCGTTCGCGTCCCTGCCTGCAATACCAGATCGGGCGCTGCAGTGCGCCGTGTGTTGGTTTCATCAGTGCGCAGGACTACGCACAAAGCGTGCGCCACGCGAAGATGTTCCTGAGCGGGCGCAGCAATGCGATCCTCGATGAGCTTGCTGCCTCGATGGAAAGCGCCAGCGCCGCACTGGATTTCGAAAAAGCCGCGCGTCTGCGCGACCAGATTGCCACGCTCAAGGGCCTACAGGCGCAAAACCACGTGCAGGGTGCCAGCGCCGACCTGGATGCGCTGGCTTGCCATATAGATGGTGGCCTGGCGTGCGTGGCGGTGCTGTATTTTCGCGACGGCGTGAGCCTGGGGTCACGTGATTTCTTTCCGCGGCTGCCCGGTGAAGCCACGCCTGGTGCGGTGCTGGCATCGTTTATCGCCCAGTACTATTTGGACAAACCCGTTCCGCGCGAATTGCTGGTCAACGAAGTACCCGACGACGTGGCAACGCTGGGTGAAATGCTCGCCGCGCATGCAGGTCACGCCGTCGACATCAAATCGCACGTACGCGCCGATCGTGCACACTTCGTGGATCTGGCACGCAAGAACGCGCAAGCGGCGCTGGCCGCGCGCCTGGCCAGTAATCAGACCACCCACGAGCGCTTTGAATCGTTGCGCCAGCTGCTCGAACTCGACGAAGCACCGCGTCGACTGGAATGCTTCGACATCAGCCACACGATGGGCGAGTTGACGGTCGCCGCGTGCGTGGTGTTCGGTCCTGAAGGTCCGGAGAAATCGCTGTATCGACGCTTCAACATCGCCGGGATTGTGCCTGGCGACGACTACGCGGCAATGCACCAGGCGCTGGAACGACGTTACCGCCGCGTGCAGGCGGGCGAGGGCACGCTGCCGGATGTCCTGCTGATCGATGGCGGCAAAGGCCAGGTTGCCCAGGCGCTGGATGTGCTGGCCGATCTCGGCGTCGCCGGCGTGTTGGTCGTTGGCGTGGCCAAAGGCCCATCGCGTCGTGCCGGACATGAATCGCTGATTCGCGGCGACAACGGCAAAATTCTGTGGCCCGGTCCAGAATCGGCCGCGCTGCATTTGATTCAGAGCGTGCGCGATGAGGCACATCGCTTCGCGATTACCGGTCATCGGCAGCGCCGTGAGAAAGCACGTGAGCGCAGTCGACTCGAAGAAATCGGCGGTGTCGGCGCGCGTCGACGCACGGCTTTGCTCAAGCATTTCGGCGGCATGGTCGGTGTCGCAGCTGCCGGCACCGAGGAACTGGCACAGGTCAAAGGCATCAGCCGGGAATTGGCCGAAAAGATTTACGCGGCGTTTCATGGCTGATGTCGAACGTGTCACACTGCACAATCTTCGCCTGATCGCTGTCGCATGCGTTTGACCATTCCAACCATGCTCACCTTGTTCCGCATCGCGCTATTGCCGGTGATGGTGATCGTGTTCTATGCGCCGTTTCGCGGTGCCAATGTTGCCGCGGCCATGGTATTTCTCGCCGCGGCACTGACCGATTGGCTCGATGGCTACATCGCTCGGCGCTACGATATGGGTTCGCCTTTCGGCGCGTTCCTGGACCCGGTCGCGGACAAATTGATGGTCGCGGTCACCTTGTTCCTCATCGTGCAGGAGAATCCCACGCCGCTGATGGCGATCGTCAGTGCGATTATTGTTGGTCGCGAGATCACCATTTCCGCATTGCGCGAATGGATGGCGGAACTGGGCGAACGCACGCGCGTCAAGGTTGCCATGCTCGGAAAGGTCAAGACCGTCATGCAAATCGTCGCCATTGAGGTGCTGCTATACCAGCACGATTTGGCTGGCTTGCGTCTGTTTCACGTTGGAGAAGTGGTGTTGTTAATTGCGGCGGTCCTCACGATTTGGTCCGGCTTCGAGTATCTGCGTGCGGCGTGGCCCGCCATGCGTTCCAATGGCTGACGATACGGAATAGGTTGACAATATTTGCGCAATTCGTATGATGGCCGGCCTCGCGCGGGAATAGCTCAGTTGGTAGAGCACGACCTTGCCAAGGTCGGGGTCGCGAGTTCGAGTCTCGTTTCCCGCTCCATGGTTTTTGCGTTCCTCCATGAACGCTAAGAACAGAGTGGCCTTCCGGGCCGCATTGTTCAGCAAGAGCACGAAACCTCGGGCAACCCGGGGTTTTGTTTTTTAGGCGTTGCACCGCTAAGCTTGACGCGGTTTTACTTCGGATGGCCAGGTGGCAGAGTGGTCATGTAGCGGCCTGCAAAGCCGCGTACGCCGGTTCGATTCCGACCCTGGCCTCCATCCGAAGTTTGTTCTCCTGCGCAACACACTCTTTGATACTCTAGCGCTCGTGCATGAGCACAGGATCAAGCAGCGGCCTTGCGGGGCCGCACTTTCGCAAAGACATGCCCGGGTGGCGAAATCGGTAGACGCAAGGGACTTAAAATCCCTCGGCCTTACGGCTATGCCGGTTCGAGTCCGGCCCCGGGCACCAGAACCCAGCTAAGACGACTTTCACATTTTCATGTTCACAGCGTCGGCGAGTCGTCGTGCAGCATGGCGTGGCGTACGATCTTGATCGGGGCGAAGCCTTGCTGGATAAAGGTGTTGTGAAATTGCATGAGGTTGAAGTTTTTTCCTTCCCGCGCCTCGAGGTCGGCGCGCAGTTTGAGAATTTCGAGTTTGCCCAGCGTGTAATACAGATAAGTGGGGTCAGACGTGCCGCGTTTGGTTTCGACTTGGCCGACGGCGCGCGACTGGAATCCTTCCTTGACGAAGAAATCGATGGCCTGATCCATGCTCATCTGGCCTGTGTGCATCTTGATGCCGACGACGAAGCGGGCATTGCGTAGCAGCGCATCCTGTAGCTGTCCCAGGCGCAGCAACTTCTGCTGGCGCACATCGTGCGGGAACAGGAATTCCCCCAATCCTTCGTCGAGCATCATTTGTTCACAGTAATGCGCCCAGCCTTCGACGTTGGTGTTGGCGCCAAGTAGTTTGCGCACGCGATCGTGGATGTCGTGCATCCACAGAAACTGCACATAATGGCCCGGATACGCTTCGTGGGTGGCAATGCTGGTGATAACGGGATAGCTGAACTGCGCCATGAATTCATCGGTGCGCGTCTTGCTCCATGCTGGATCGGGCAGGGTGACGTTGAAGTAGGCTTCCTTGGCTAAGGTTTCATACGGTCCGGGGGTGTCCATGGACGCGAACGTGATTGCGCGCATGAACGGTGGGGTTTCCTCGAGTATCGGTCGCACCGTCGAGGGGATCGTGATGATGTGTTTTTCGTTGATGAACTTGATCAATCCGCTGAAAGTGTCGCGAAACGTATCCAGCAGTTTCGCGGGCGCCGGGTGATCGGCGGCCAATTCGGCCAGAACCTGCCGGGTGGTTTTCTCCGGGTCGATTTGCTTGGCGATGCGTGCAAAGTCCGCCTGATTCTGGCGCATGTTCACCATGTCCATTGCAATCAGGCGGTCCAGCGGCAAATCCACCATTTCGTCGTATTTCAATTTCTTTCGGTAGGTTTCAACGCCCAGGCGGAAGTCGCCTTTGGATTGGGCGAGCAAGGTGTTCTTCATCCACGTTTGATAGCCGCCCAACGCCTTGATGACGGCAGCGTTGGATTCGGTGAACTGTTTCTTGAGTGATACATCGGTGACGGTGGCAAAGGCGTCGGGCACGTCTTTACTGAAGAAGTCGATCAATCCGGGCAATTGTTCCAGCGCGATTTCGGTATAGACGTGAGGCGGCCGTTTCAAATTTGCGCGTGCCGCTTGGAGTACCGCGGGCATCAGCCTTTCGCGTGCGATCAGGAAGCGCAGCCGATCCGGTAAAGGAGCGTATTTACGCTCCATGATCGTGAATGCGCTGTTGGTGATTCCGCTGGAATAGGTGTCCGGGTTCTTCTCCCACGGTCGAATGGTTTGCAACGTCAGCAAGGTACTGTGGATGTAATTGAGCACGAGTTGGCGATCGCCGCGCGTGGTCTCGTCCAGTTTGGCGGCATCAACGGCGCCCACGTGAGTGTCCCATTGCTTCAGCGCTGCAATCTGCCGGTCGATCGCGGCGCGGCTATAGTCTTCGAGTTGGTCGTCGTAACTGTGCAGGCCAGTCGACGTGGCAATGGTTGGATTGGTTGGGAAATAGTATTGGTCAAAGAATTTGTCGGCCAGTTTCTGGAAGGCGGCGTCTGCCGTGGTCGTAGCCGCACCTGTATCGGTTGGTGTGGAACTGGCAGCCCATCCCGCCGCGCAGGTTGCGGCAAACAGCAGCAATCCGGCGACGACTGCATGTGTAACACGGGTATGGTTCGGCAGCATCGATTTCTCCAAGGCGAATGCAACGCGTAATAGCATGGCGGGCCGGCGGAGTATAGTAAAAATCAAGCAACCGCTACGGTTGGTCGTTTCAGCCTGCCTGTAGCGGCGGCGGCAAGTGCGGTCGTGCTAAAATCGACCCTTGTTTGGCCATCCAATTGCGAGGCGCAATGCAGATCACGACGAAATTGCCAAAGGTCGGCACCACGATTTTCAGCGTGATGTCGCAGTTGGCAGCGCAGCACAAGGCGATCAACCTCGGCCAGGGGTTTCCCGACTTCGACGGCCCACAGTCGCTGCGCGACGCCCTCACGCAGGCGATGAATTCGGGAAAAAATCAGTATGCACCGATGACCGGAGTGCCAGCCTTGCGCGAGCAGATCGCGCGCAAGACCGAATCGTTGTACGGGCACAAGGTCAGCGCCGACAACGAAATCACCGTAACCAGTGGTGCGACCGAAGCGATCTTTGCCGCGATTGCGGCGGTCGTGCACGCCGGCGAAGAAGTTATCGTGCTGGATCCCTGCTACGACTGCTACGAGCCGGCCATCGAACTGGCAGGTGCGCGCGCGGTGCATATTCCTTTGACATTGCCGCATTTCAGCGTGGACTGGCAGCGCGTCAAGGACGCGGTCAATGCCCGCACGCGCATGATCATGATCAATTCGCCGCACAATCCTTCCGCTGCGGTACTCGAACGTTCGGATCTGGATGCGCTGGCTGAGATTGTGCGCGGCACTGATATTTTTGTGCTATCCGACGAAGTGTATGAGCATATTATTTTCGATGGGCAGGAGCACCAAAGCGTGTTGCGCCATTCGGAACTGGCGGCGCGCAGTTTCGTTATTAGCTCGTTCGGCAAGACCTATCACTGCACCGGCTGGAAAGTTGGCTATTGCATCGCGCCGCAACAACTCAGCGCGGAGTTTCGCAAGGTTCATCAGTATTTGACGTTCTGCACGTTCAGTCCGGCTCAGTGGGCATTCGCCAATGAGCTGGAACACAATCCGCAGCATTATCTGGATTTGCCGGCGTTCTACCAGGCCAAGCGCGACTTCCTGCGCGACTTGCTCGCGCCGTCGGAATTCCGCTTGCTGGCGGTAAAGGGTTCGTACTTTCAACTGGTGGATTATTCGGCGATCAGCCGTAACGACGACCTGACGTTTTGCGAATGGCTGGCGCGCGAAGCCGGCGTGGCAGCCATTCCGGTCTCGGCATTCTACGAAACGCCTCCGGATGCGCGCCTGATCCGGTTGTGTTTCGCCAAGAGCGAGGAAACCCTCGCGGCAGCAGCGCAGCGGCTATGCAAACTCTGAAAGTCGGCTTGGCGCAAGGCGCGACGCGCTGGCACGACCCTGCCGGCAATCGTGATTATTACGGCAAGTTGATCGACTCGCTGCGTGGTTGCGACTTGGTTGTCTTGCCGGAAACCTTCACCAGCGGATTCTCCAACGAGGCAATCCACAACGCCGAGACCATGCACGGGCCGACCCTGGAATGGTTGCGTGCGCAGGCCGCGAGCATGGACGCGGCAATGACTGGAAGCGTGCAACTGCGTACCGCTGAGGGACACGTATTCAACCGGCTGCTGTTTGTCACTCCGGACGGCAACGTGCGCCATTACGACAAGCGGCATCTTTTCCGTTACGCCGGCGAACACGAACGTTATGCCGCGGGCGGCGAACGCGTCGTGGTGCTGTGGCGTGGCTGGCGCATATGCCCACTGGTTTGCTACGACTTGCGCTTTCCGGTGTATTCGCGCAACCGCCATCGCGGCGGCCATATGGAATACGATTTATTGCTGTACGTTGCCAATTGGCCCGCTGCGCGCGAATACGCCTGGCGCACGTTGCTGCGCGCACGCGCAATCGAAAACTTGAGCTACTGCGTAGGGCTCAATCGCGTCGGTGTCGACGGCAAGGGGTTATCGTATTCGGGCGACAGCGTGGTTCTCGACTTTCTCGGTCGGCCATTGGCGGAATTGGGTGCACAGGAACAAACCATCAGCGTGTCGCTGGATGCCGACGCGCTGGCCGCGCATCGGGAGCATTTTCCGGCGTGGATGGATGCGGACGATTTCAGACTGTCCCCGACGGTTTGAATTGTCGTTTTCTAGGCTGCGTCAACGTACTGTGGCGCGCGTTTTTGGCGACGTTTGCCGACCTTGATCGAGCGCAATTCGTGCAGGATTACGTAGCGTTTCGCGGCGCGAAGACTGGCGCGGCTGGTCAATACCGCCCCGGTGTACGGACACATGACTTCGTAGCGAACATTGGCGACCAATCCGACATCGTCGTATTCGTCAATGCGCTCGATGCTATGGCCAAGAATCGTATTTTGGCGGGTTCGGATGCTGCGCATAGCCTTTCTCCATGAATGAACCGCAGCCAAGGATACGCATCAAGAAATGTCGTGACGGTTAATCAAGTGTTGCCGGTGGGTTAATAGCGAACCTATTTTTTCGCGCGTGAGCTTCTGACGAACTCCGCGATCGCTTGCGGCTTGAAAATCGGCAGTGAACAGCGATTTTGTGTACACACGAATGCGGCCGCGCGTTTTGGCGATGGGTAGTTCACGTCCGGGTTCGACAACGGGCCTTGCGCCTTGTCCCACCATTCGATGCGTTTGTACCATTGTGGCAAATGCTGCAACGTGGCGAATAGCAGCAACGCTGCCGGATCGCCCTTGGCCCCGATCACGGTAAGGTGCAGCGGATCGCTGTGCAATTCATCGTCGGCCAGAAGAATGCCTGGATCAGTGATCTCGCTCAGGGCGATGGATGGCGAAGCCAGCCAACGCATCGCCGATTCGCTGCTAGCGCGCTGCGTGGCCTTGCCGGTGTAGTGGGCAAGCAGGTTGGTGAAACGCGCTACCGAAATGTTTTCCTCAATGCGTGGGACGGCATCGATCGGGCCGCGTGATTTCGCGCCAACGTAGCCACCTTGCTTGCGGGCAAAATTTGCCTCGATGAAATCGGCCGCTGCACTGGCGCGAGTCAGCCATTCAGGTTGCGCGGTCACGCGATACAGCGCGAGGAACCCACGTCCCATCGCCAGCGTATCGCCCAGATACGGCCCGGCCACATCGTTTTCGTCATGGCGAAAGCCGCCGTCGCGCAGCGCGCGGTGCGCAATGATCCATACCGCTGCTTGCTTGGCCTCAGTCAGCGCATGGTCGTCGCCGTGCAGTTCCGCCCAGGTTGCCAGCGCCTCGATAATCTGTCCGTTTTGCAGCGAATAGATGTGCTTGTCGACGCGCGGGATGCCCAATGCGCGGCGTTGGGCGTCAGCCAGCGCGAAGTAGGCGCTCGCATGTTGGCCGGGCCTCAAATCCGCGTCCTGGCTGGTGTAGAACGTACCTTCAGCACTTCGCAAAAATGTATCCAGGTAATGCTGAATTTGATGCACCGCATGCGCGTCGGAATCACGACCGAACGCGGCGTATGCCAATGCATAACTACGCAGATACTGCGCCTGTACCGTCGCCAGTTTTTCGTAATGCGGATGTTTCCAGTCACCGTAAGTCGAGTACTGGTCCACGCCGCCCCAGACCGGGTCGATCAGTGCCTGCGCAGCGTCGAGCGTCTTGCGCGCCATGGCGGCTGCATTCTGGTCGCCATCGAGGGCCTGATTGATGGCGTATTCGACGCTGTCGCGATCGAGATATTTCTGCGCGATGTCCAAGCCACCGAGCTTGGCGTCGTAGGTGCCGTGGTAGCGTTTGATCAGTTCCGTGCGAGTGGCTGCATCCAGCGCGCTCGGGCGCGTGTCGGTGGCGCTCGTATCCACTTTTGCAACGGTTTCCGGTGATGGATCAGCGACAATGACCTTGAGCAACTTCAAGAATGGCTGTGGCTCGATAAATCCTTGGCGTTTGACAATTTCGCTGCCGTCCGCGGCGAACACCACGGTCGCCGGCCAGCCGTAGTCCCGGTAGCGATCAGCCAAATCGGGGCGCGAGTCCTGGTCGACGCGCAAGGCAACGTAGTGCTTCGCGATTTCGGCGCGAACGGCGGGATTGGCATAGGTTTTCTCGTCCATGACGTGACACCAGTGGCACCAGATGGCCTCCAGATCCAGCAGTACGAAACGGTGTTGGGCACGGGCCTGGGCGAAAGCGTCGCTTTCAGAATGCAGCCAATGGATTGATGCAGGGCCTGTGGGATTGCCGCCCGCAGTCGGCGCGGCTACCGTTGGCCGCACGGAAAACACCAGCAGTAGCGTACCGAGCCAGGCCAAAAATGAAAAAATTCGGATATTCATGGCATGTTTTCGGATCAAATGGCGTATCTGGATGAGCCAGCTTACGTTTCTTGCGTGATGCCGACGTGTAAGGATTAAGCGGAAATTTTCATTTCGTCGTCACTGGCAACCTCGCATCGTGGCAAGTATGCTCCGCGTTGGGGTAGAGCTGATTTTTAATTATCGGGAGTGGACATGAAAAAGTTGAGCTTGGGTTTGGCTTTAGTTGTTTTGGGGGCTGCGACGGGGGCTGCGTTCGCGCGCGGCGGTGATCGCCCGGTTGTCGCAGTAGCGGAATTCACCAACCAGACGGCCGCCGGTTGGTGGAGTGGTGGTGTGGGCTGGGAGTTATCCGGGATGCTGTCCAACGAGTTGTCATCGAGTGGTGACTTCAAGGTTGTGGAGCGCAACAAGATTCAGAACGTTCTCGAGGAGCAGAACCTGACTGCATCGGGTCGCGTGCGCTCAGGAACTGGTCCGCGCATCGGTAAACTAACCGGAGCTCAATACCTCATCACTGGAACCGTAACGTCATATCAGGAAAATACCGCAAGCACCGGCGGTGGCCTGAGCTTCCGTGGGATTTCCCTCGGCGGTAAGCAAAGCGAGGCATATCTGGGCATCGATTTGCGCGTCATCAACCTCGAGACTGGCGACGTAGATTTTTCCCGCACCGTAGAAGGACGCAGCAAGGGCGGAGGCGTGTCGGTAGGCTTGTATCGCGGTGGCTTCGGCGGCAATCTCGCGCACGAGGAAAAAACCCCGGCCGGCAAGGCGATCCGCGGTGCCTTGGTCGAGGCGACTGACTATCTGGACTGCGTGATGATCAAGCGCGACGGCTGCATCGATGAATTCCGCCGCAAGGAACAGCATCGCCGCGACGGTGATCGCAAGGCACTGGATCTGGATTGAAGTTCGTCGACTCTGCCACGGTGCACTACCGTGGCAGAGCGGTTTGGTGATGGTGCCTAACGACGCAGGTGCCGATATAGGAATTTTTCAGGCAAGTTTCAGCGCGGCTTGCGCGGTTTGTGGTCGCGGCGCTTGTTCTTGTCCGGTGTCAGTCGATTGCCGATATCGTCGCGTGGCAGCGGTTTGTCCGGCGACAACGGCGAGGAAACGATGACGCCGGCCTTACGCCCGCGAGCGCGACCGCCGGGAAATTGCGAATTCGAATTGCGTTCCTCGTAAGAGCCGGTGACAGGCGGGCGCCAACCGGTGCTTGCTCCGCCCGGACGAGGCGGTTTGCGACCACGTCCCGGGGGACGCCTTCCTGGTGCTCCCGTGGTATCGGCGGCGGCAACGCCGCCCCTCCAGGGTTGGGTTTGCGGCTGGTAAATGCCGACCTGAGGCTGCCCTGATGCTTTCGAACGCGGGCCGCCGCGCGTATTGCGTTGTCCGCGCCCGCCCGGGCTGCTGGGGCCGTTGCCACTACGGACCGGTTTCTTGTTGCCACGTTTGCGCTTGTCGCCGGGGCGGCTGAACGGCTTGTCTTCGCGGATGCGATCAAACGCACGAATCTCACGCGCCTCGTCGTTGAAGGCACCGGTCCAGGCTTGCTGCGTGCGCGGTGCCGGGCGAAATTCGTTCGCCGACGATTTGGCGGCACGACGTTGGCCGATAACCGGTTGCAGGGTCAGGGTCGGCGCGGGATCGGTGGCTCCGACGAGATCGCGCAAGGCTTTGATCAGTTGCGGTTCCAGCGTTTGGCTTTGACCGCGCAGCAACCCACGCGGCAATTCGATGTTGCCGTAGCGGATGCGCTTGAGCCGGCTGACCATTAAACCCTGGGATTCCCACATGCGCCGCACTTCCCGATTGCGACCTTCGCGGATCACCACCCGGAACCAGGAATGGCTGTCACCACGGCTGATGATGGCCAGTTCTTCGAATTTTGCCGGGCCGTCTTCCAGATCGACCCCGCTGCTGAGCTTTGCCAGAGTTTCATCGGCGACTTCGCCATGAACGCGGCAGATATATTCGCGCTCGACTTCCGCACTCGGGTGCATGAGTCGATGGGCGAGGGCGCCGTCAGTCGTCAGCAACAGCATTCCCGTGGTGTTGATGTCCAGGCGCCCGACTGCGATCCAGCGTGCGCCCTTGAGTTGGGGCAACTGCTCGAACACAGTGGGACGGCCCTCAGGGTCATCGCGGGTGGTGACAACGCCTTCGGGTTTGTTGAACACGAGTACCTGCGCATGTTCGGCGCTGTCGTTGATGGCGACAAAAAGTTTGTTGTCGATCTCGACGCGATCACCGGCATGCACGCTGGAGCCCAATTCGGCAACGTTGCCGTTGACCTTGACCTCGCCTGCATCGATACGTTGTTCCAGCACCCGGCGAGAACCCAACCCGGCGTTGGCGAGCACCTTGTGCAGGCGCTCCTGAATGGTTGCTGCTTCGCCTTGCGAGCGTTTCAGCGTAAGTAGAGTGCGCGTTGGCGCGGTCATGTGGTGTGCTCCGGTTTGGCATCGACAAGCGATGTGTCGGTGGTTTCCGGCTCGCCATCGGCGGCAGGCCGAATGGGAGATGGAATGTCGGTTTCGATGATTTCATCGTCAGGCGAAGCTTCACCCACGTGCGTGCCATCGGGCTCATCGATGGCTTCGCCGGCGGCGACTGGACCCAAGGTAAGCTGCGGGTCGAAATCTTCAATTTCGCGAATTTCGGCCAGCGGCGGCAATTCATCAAGAGACTTCAGGTTGAAGTAATCCAGAAAAATCTTGCTGGTGCCAAACAGCGCTGGTTTGCCTGGTACGTCGCGATAACCCACCACGCGCACCCATTCGCGTTCTTCCAGGGTGCGAATGATATTCGTCGATACGGCCACGCCACGGATCTGTTCGATTTCACCGCGCGTGATTGGTTGGCGATAGGCAATCAGGGCGAGCGTTTCAAGCAGGGCGCGCGAATATTTCGTCTGGCGCTCGGTCCACAAGCGTGCGACCCAGGCGTTCACGTCGGCACGCACCTGATAGCGGAATCCGGAGGCAACCTCGGTCAATTCCACGCCGCGCTCGGCGCAGTCTTCGCGCAGTTCTTCCAATGCACGCGCCATATCTTGATGGCTGGGCATTTCATGTTCGCCAAACAAGGCGCTCAGCTGTGCCAGGGACAACGGCTGCGCGGCTGCCAGGAGGGCGGCCTCAATGATTCGTTTGAGTTGTGCGGCTTCAATCATTTGCGGTTGGGTCATGTGTTGGTTCTATAAATACAAATACGGCAAGTTCTGGTTTGGTCATCAAGCCGATGACGAATGCATCGATATGGCCAAGCCGCGCTGCGTTTCGATGCGAACGAGAAAATACTTGTCAAAACTTCGGTGCGTCCTTAAAAATGTTGCAATCAGGCGCCCGTGGCGAGTGACTTCAGGTAGATCGGTCCGAGCGGTTCGGCTTGCATGATCTCGATCAGTAGTTCTTTGGCCAGTTCGAGCATTGCCAGAAACGTGACGACAATGCCGGGCCTGCCTTCTTCGACAACGAACAGGCTCTCGAATGGTCGAAACTCGCCATCGCCGAGTGCCTTGAGCACATCGCCCATGCGGCTGCGCACCGACAGGGTTTCGCGCTGAATCGCGTGATGGCCGGTCAATTCGGCACGCGTGATAACGTCCTTCAGTGCGAGCAAAAGTTCACGCAATTCGACCGGTGGTGGCAAGCGGATGACGTTCTTGTCGGCCACGAACGCACTAACCGTTGAAAAATCGCGATCCATGCGTGGCATCGCTTCAATGTCTTCAGCAGCTTGCTTGAAGCGCTCGTATTCTTGCAAACGCCGCACCAGTTCGGCGCGTGGATCGTCTTCTGTGCCTTCAATCTGGGGCGGGCGCGGCAGCAACAACCGCGATTTTATCTCCGCCAGAATGGCCGCCATCACAAGGTATTCAGCCGCCAGTTCCAGGCGCACGTCGTGCATCAACTCGATGTAATCAATGTATTGCCGCGTGATCTCGGCGATCGGGATATCGAGAATATCCAGGTTCTGCCGGCGGATCAGGTAAAGCAGCAGGTCCAGCGGTCCTTCGAAGGCTTCAAGGATGACTTCAAGCGCGTCCGGAGGGATATAAAGGTCTTGCGGCATTTGCAGCATCGGCTGTCCGCGCACCAGCGCGAGCGGCATTTCCTGCTGCTGCGGCACCGGCGTAAAAATACCTGCGGGCTCGACAGCTGCGAGATTTTCAGGAGCCTGTGTGGTCATGCCAGCGGGTTGTTCATGCGCTTGTGCGGCGTCGGCCGCATGGATTAGCTGAAAGCATTTTGGAAAAACTTTGGTACCGACTCAGCGGTTGGGATGCCGACGGCAGGTCGGCAGCTTTTGGCGATTCCCCCAGGGATCGCCTGCGTTTTTCGAAACGATTAGCCCGAAGTATTGCAGAGCAATCGATTTCAAACCGTGCAATGAGCAGCGGTAATCAACCTATCCGGCACAGTTCGCCCGAACCCGGAATCATCAACTTACTACAATCGACACATTGCCCCAGAAGCGTGATTACAGCCACCGAATCGGGGCGGCCCTTGCACCAGAAATCCCTGGAAACCTGTACGACCTGCCTGCGTGCCGACCTGATCGGGCGTTGGGAGCGCTAAGAGTAAAGTCGGACTGCGTGGGCTGGCCGTGCGTCGCGCCGGGGCTTGCCGGTTCGCTGGGTTGATCCACGCCTTTGTGCAAGCGTAAGGGCAAAACCCGTGCAAGTCCAGTGATCATTGGATTGGCGTGGCAGTGCGGCAACGCATGACGCTATGCTTGAATATTGGCCTTCCACCCCCTATTGACCAAGGTGTGGACGATTGTTAGCGTCATGGCACACTTGGACATGGTCGAGTCGATGGCATCAGTTTTCGATAGCAAGCTCGATGCGCGTGCGCGCCAATTATTGCGCACGCTCATCGCGCAATATATTGCCGACGGTCACCCTGTTGGTTCGCGCACCCTCGCGAAGAACTCGGGGCTGGATCTGAGCCCGGCCAGCATTCGCAATATCATGTCCGATCTGGAAGACCTCGGTTTGCTCGCCGCGCCGCATACGTCGGCAGGACGTATCCCGACAGCGCAGGGGTATCGCGTGTTTGTGGATAGCCTGCTCGAGCTCAAGCCGCTGGACGCACCGCAGATCGAGCAATTGCGCTGCGAATTACCCGCGCAGGGGCCGACCCAGGATCTGCTCAGTGGGGTCTCGTCGTTGTTGTCGGAAGTCACACGCTTCGTTGGGATCGTCACCGTGCCGACGCGCGAGGAATTCCCGTTTCGGCATATTGATTTTGTGGCACTTGAAGGCAACCGTGTGTTGGTGATTCTGGTCTTTTCCGACAACGAAGTGCAGAACCGGGTGGTCAATACCCAGCGTGCTTATTCGCCGGGTGAACTGGAACAAATAGCGAATTTCCTCAACGAAAACTATGCCGGATTGCGCATGGTCGAAATCCGCCATCGCCTGCTGCGTGAAATGAAGGAAACCAGCCATCGCCTGCATCAATTGATGGTCGCGGCAGCCGACGTGACCCAGCAGGCATTTCCTGAACAAACACGACAGGACATGTTGGTGGCCGGTCAGATCAACCTGATGGGCTCGCAAGGCCTGGCCGACATGGACCGGCTACGTGACTTGTTCGAAGCATTCCAGCGCAAGCGCGATCTATTGCTGTTGCTGGAAAGCTGTGCCAAGGCAGAAGGTGTGCGCCTGTTCATCGGTGAAGAATCCGGGTTTACTGCGCTGGATGGTTGCAGCCTGATCACCGCACCCTACGGCGTCGAAGGGCGTGTTCTTGGCGTACTTGGCGTGATCGGGCCCACACGCATGGCGTATCAACGCGTCATTCCCGTGGTCCAGGCCACGGCACAGATTCTCACCGGTGCCTTGAATCGCGCGCAGCAGGCCATATAAGCAAACCGCGGTTGTGCGGCACGTGGCGAGCGAGTATCCGGTCGATGGGTGTTGAAATCCGCGACTCGCAGTGCATCACTACACTCACCATTTTTTCGAAATTGAGAATTCTGGCTATGCAAAACACCGATCCGACCAAGCCCGATCCAAGCAGGCAGGGTGCCGACATGGACGCACGCGCCCAAGACGACGATATGCAAGCTGACGCCGATCAATTTACCGACAAGCTGGCCGAGTACGAGAACAAAATCGGTGAAATGCGCGAGGTCTTGCTGCGCGAACGCGCCGAAATCGAAAATCAGCGCAAGCGCCTGCAGCGCGATCTGGAACAGGCGCGCCGCTACGCGAATGAACGCCTGCTCGGCGATTTGCTGCCGGTTTTCGACGGCCTCGAACGCGGGCTGGCCGTGGAAAACACGGACGTCGGCGCGCTGCGCGAAGGCATGGACTTGACCCTGAAGGCATTGTTGAAAGTCGCGGAAAACAACGGGCTCAAGCAAGTCGATCCGCTGGGCGAGGCCTTCGATCCCGAGCGCCACCAGGCCATGAGCCTGGTCGATGCGCCAAATGCCAAGCCGAACAGCGTGGTCGCGGTGATGCAGAAGGGCTATGTGCTCAACGAACGTTTGCTGCGCCCGGCACTGGTTGCCGTGGCCAAGGCTCCTGGCGCTTGAATTGACTCGCGCCGCCCCCAAATTTCAGGCCATACGCGACTTGGTGTCGCATTACATTTTCGGAGATTGAACACATGGGCAAGATCATCGGTATCGACTTGGGCACCACCAATTCCTGCGTCGCAATCATGGAAGGCGGCACTGCGCGTGTCATCGAAAATTCGGAAGGTGATCGCACCACGCCGTCTGTCGTTGCATTCAAGGACAACGAAGTTCTGGTTGGCGCAAGCGCCAAGCGTCAGGCAGTGACCAACCCGAAGAATACGTTCTATGCAGTGAAGCGCCTGATCGGGCGCAAATTCACCGATGCCGAAGTGCAGAAGGATATCGGTCTTGTGCCGTACAAGATTATGGCGCATGACAACGGCGACGCCTGGCTGGAAACGGCTGACGGCAAGAAATTGTCGTCGCAGGAAATCTCGGCCAAGATTTTGATGAAGATGAAAAAGACCGCCGAGGACTACCTGGGCGAAGCCGTCACCGAGGCTGTAATCACGGTGCCAGCGTACTTCAACGATTCGCAGCGCCAGGCGACCAAGGATGCCGGCCGCATCGCGGGTCTTGAGGTCAAGCGCATCATCAACGAACCGACCGCGGCAGCGCTCGCCTACGGCATCGACAAGAAGGGCGGCGACCGCAAGATCGTGGTTTACGACCTGGGCGGTGGCACGTTCGACGTGTCGATCATCGAGATCGCCGAGGTTGATGGCGAGAAGCAGTTCGAGGTGCTGGCCACGAACGGCGATACGTTCCTGGGTGGCGAGGATTTCGACAAGCGCCTGATCGATTATCTGGTCGAGGAATTCAAGAAAGATACCGGTGTCGATCTGAAAAACGATTCGCTCGCGTTGCAGCGACTGAAGGATGGTGCCGAACGCGCCAAGATCGAGTTGTCCACTGCGCACCAGACTGAAGTCAATCTGCCGTACATCACGGCCGATTCCTCCGGTCCGAAGCACATGAACATCAAGCTGACCCGGGCCAAGCTCGAAGCGTTGGTCGAGGATTTGATCAAGGCGACGATTGTTCCTTGCCGTACGGCACTCAACGATGCCGGCCTGAAGATTGCCGATATCAACGAAGTGATCCTGGTCGGCGGACAGACGCGCATGCCCAAGGTGCAGGATGCGGTCAAGGAATTTTTCGGCAAGGAACCACGCAAGGACGTCAACCCGGACGAAGCCGTGGCCGTGGGTGCCGCGATCCAGGGCGGCGTGCTTGGCGGCGACGTCAAGGACGTGCTGTTGCTCGACGTCACCCCACTGTCGCTGGGTATCGAAACGATGGGCGGCGTGTTCACCAAGCTGATCGAAAAAAACACGACCATTCCGACCAAGAACACGCAGGTTTTTTCCACAGCCGAAGACAATCAGAACGCGGTCACTGTGCATGTGTTGCAGGGCGAACGCGAGCGCGCAAGTGCGAACAAATCGCTGGCCAAGTTCGACCTGGCTGGTATTGATTCCGCTCCGCGCGGCATGCCGCAGGTCGAGGTCACGTTCGACATCGACGCCAACGGTATCCTGCACGTATCGGCCAAGGACAAGAAAACCGGCAAGGAACAGCGCATCGAGATCAAGGCCGGTTCGGGCCTCAACGAGGAAGAAATCCAGCGCATGGTGCGCGACGCCGAAGCCAACAAGGAAGACGACAAGAAATTCCATGAACTGGTTGGTGTACGCAACAAGGCCGATCAACTCGTGCACGCCACGCGTGCGGCGATCAAGGAACACGGTGGCAAGGTACCGGATCAGATCGGTGCGATTGAGTCGGCGCTGTCGGATCTTGAACACGCAATGAAGGGCGAAGACAAAGCCGCGATCGAATCGAAAACGGCAGCGTTGGAGCAGGCCTCGCAGGCGCTGGGTGCGGCCGCGGCTGCCGCAAGCGGCGCTGGCGCGGAAAGTGCGCAGGCCGCAGGCTCCGGGGGCGCGCCGAAGGACGATGTCGTCGATGCCGAGTTCACTGAGGTCAAGGAAGACGGCAAGAAATAAGGCCACGCGTTACGGTTACTTTCAGTATCGGACAAAGCCGGCCACGCACAGGTCGGCTTTGTCTTTTGCATGACGAGAGATTCTGGGATGGGCAAGGGGAGAGTCGAGGCCTTCACCGATGGCGTGATCGCGATCATCATCACGATCATGGTGTTGGAACTGAAGGTACCGCACGAGCCAACCATGGTCGCGGTGTTATCGCAGTGGCCGGTTCTGCTCAGCTATATCTTGAGCTTCGTCTATGTTGGTATTTACTGGAACAACCACCATCACGTGCTGCATGTGGTCAAACGTGTTGATGGACGCGTGCTTTGGGCAAATCTGCATTTGTTGTTCTGGTTGTCGTTGTTTCCCTTCGTCACCAGTTGGATGAGCGAAGAACATTTTGCCGCCGTACCGGTGGCGCTCTACGGCGCAATACTGTTGATGGCGGCGTTGGCATGGCCGCTGATGATCAAAGCCCTGATCGCCGTCAATGGCAAGGATTCGCTGCTGGCCGAAGCGATTGGCAGCGACGTGAAGGGAAAACTGTCGATCGTGGCCTACGCGCTGGCGATCGGCATTGCATTCGTGGTGCCGTGGCTGTCGTGCGTGTTGTACGCAGCGGTAGCGATTCTGTGGTTTGTTCCGGATCGACGTATTGAGAGTCGAGTGATTTCCAAATGAGCAAACGTTGTTATTACGAAGTTCTTGGCGTTGAACGCAGTGTCAATGACGGCGAACTGAAAAAATCGTTTCGCCGTCTGGCGATGAAATGGCATCCGGACCGTTGCCCGGACGATCCCCAAGCGATGGAAAAATTCAAGGAAGCCAAGGAAGCTTACGAAGTCTTGAGCGATCCACAAAAGCGCGCGATGTACGACCAGCACGGACATGCGGCATTCGAACAGGGCACGGGTGGAGGCGGCGCCGGCTTCGGCAATGTCGGCGATATTTTCGGTGACATCTTCTCGGACATCTTCGGCATGGGTGCTGGCCGCGGCCGTGCTCGAGGCGGCGCGGACCTGCGCTACATGCTCGAGCTTGATCTGGAAGATGCAGTTTTTGGAGTTGATAAACAGATCGAAATTCCAACCCTTGTCTCGTGCGATGGTTGTGAAGGGTCCGGTTCCGCAGACGGTACTACGACGACGTGTTCCACCTGTCGCGGCCAGGGCCGGGTGCGCATGCAGAACGGCATATTTTCAATCCAGCAGGCCTGTCCACATTGCGGCGGTGCCGGCAGGGTCATTGCCAAACCGTGCACGCAGTGTCGCGGCGAGGGCCGTGTAAATCGCGACAAGACACTGTCGGTGAAGGTTCCCGCCGGTGTCGATAGTGGCGACCGCATTCGTCTCACGGGTGAAGGCCAGGCCGGTCCAGCGGGTTCGGCTCCAGGCGATCTATACGTCGAAGTACATGTGCGCGAACATCCGATTTTCCAGCGCGATCACGACGATTTGCACTGCGAAGTGCCGATCCGCTTTTCCCATGCCGCACTCGGTGCGGAAATGAAAGTTCCCACACTCGGTGGTGATGCCGAAATCCGCATTCCCGCGGAGACTCAGACCGGCAAGGCGTTCACGCTGCGCGGCAAAGGTGTGCGCAACGTGCGCAGCGGCCGCGTCGGCGACCTGATTTGCCATGTGATCGTCGAGACGCCGGTGAAACTCGACAAACACCAACGCGAACTGCTGCAACAACTCGAAGACAGCTTCGGCGAAGACGCACGTGCGCATACGCCGCGCGCCAGTTCCTGGCTGGATGGCGTCAAGCAGTTCTGGGAGCGGGTGACGTCGTAGTGGGCACCAATCGTGCGCGCAGCGCACGCTACTTTCCCGTAGGGTGCGCTGCGCGCACGATCTAGCTCTCTGCTAGGATTCGGCCATGGATAATCCCGTCAACATTGTCGTGCATGGTTCGGCTGGTCGCATGGGGCAGGCGGTGATTCGTCGCGTGCTCGAATCCGACAAGGCGCGCATCGCGTGCGCGCTGGTGAGGCCTGGCTCCGGACTCGCAGATGAGCCGCTGGATCGCGTCTTCGGTGCGTTGCCGCGCAATGTGGATTTTTCCACATCCCTCGATCCGGATGTGCCTTGCGACGTACTGGTCGATTTCAGTGGCCCGGTAGCATTTGATGGTGCCCTGGCGATGGCGCTGGAGCGGCGTGCGGCGTTCGTCAGTGGTTCTACCGGAGTGCGCGCGGAACAACGCGCGGCTATGCAGCAGGCCGCGCGCACGATTCCGATTCTCTGGGCGGCGAATTTCAGCCTCGGCGTTGCCATGTTGCAGCGCTGCGTACGCCGAGTCGCCGAGGCATTCCCGGATTGGGATTGCGAGATCATTGAAATGCATCATTCGCGCAAGCGCGACGCGCCATCCGGCACGGCGTTGGCGCTTGGCGAGACGGTTGCTGAAGGCCGCAAGCAGTCGCTCTCGGAACAAGCCGTCTATGCGCGGCATGGGCAACCCGGCCCACGTCGCGCCGGTGAGATCGGTTTCGCCGCGCTGCGGGGCGGCGATGTCGTCGGCGATCACACGGTGATTTTCGCAACCGGCGGCGAACGTCTGGAACTAAGTCACCGTGCCGGGGATCGAAATATCTTCGCAAACGGTGCGGTTGCCGCGGCTATCTGGCTGGCGGGTCGCAATCCAGGAATTTACACGCTGGACCAGGTTCTGGCACCCACCGAATATTCTGAACAGGATATTGAAAAACACCTTGCTGACACGATGTAGGGAAGCATCGCACGCAAATCAATCACTGGTGCAAAGCAATGACTCGCGCAGCGACGTTAGCGGGCTTTACCTAAACTCAAGCGGCTGAAGAAGTCCAGGAACGACTTTTTCATCAACCTGTCAATTCACGAGGAAAGCATCATGCAAAGCGGTAATCCGGCACTCGGCAAGAACACGTTTCTCGACGTCAGCACAGGCAGGGTTTTGTCCGGCGATGGCGTGATGACGCTCAATGGCACGGTGAACAAAACCGGTTTGCTGCTGGTTCTGGTGCTGGTTGGCGCAATGGTGAGTTGGAGCCGCTACGCCGGTCCGGCCAGCATTCCAACCTTGTATCCACTAATGATCGGTGGCGCTATCGGCGGTTTGATACTCGCATTGGTTACCGTATTCAAGAAGCAATGGGCGGGATATACGGCACCACTTTATGCCGTGGTCGAAGGGCTATTCATTGGCGCCTTGTCGGCGATTTTCGAAGCGCGCTTCCCTGGAATTGTGATGCAGGCGGTAGGGCTGACGTTTGGCACGATGGCGGCGTTGCTGGTGGCCTATCGAAGTGGTTGGATCAAGGCGACGGAAAAATTCAAACTCGGCGTGGTCGCGGCGACCGGGGGCGTGTTCCTGTTGTATATGTCCAGTTTCGTGATGGGCTTCTTTGGCCATTCGATCGGCTTCATCAACAGTTCCAGCGGTATCGGCATCGGCTTCAGCGTGCTCGTCGTCATCATTGCCGCGTTGAACCTGATTCTTGATTTCGACTTGATCGAGAGTGGCGTCAAGGCTGGCGCGCCAAAGTACATGGAGTGGTACGGTGCGTTCGCGCTGGTCGTCACGCTGGTGTGGCTGTATCTGGAACTGCTACGGCTGCTGTCGAAGTTGCAGTCGAGGAATTAGTCGATCATTCATCGGCGTTATCGCGCCGGCGTAGCGTCAATATAAGCCTGCCGATCACTTTCGCGGCAGGCTTTTTTAGTGCATAAAGCCGCCGTTTGACATCATGCCGAAGCATGCGGCAACCAGCAGCAAGGCTAACGCAATCATTGTTCCAAACGCGATGAAAATTCCTGCGGCAGTGCGAGTTTTGCCTGTGACGGCGAAGTAGATTGCGACTGCCAATAACACTGCTTCGGGCAAAAGGAAGGCGGTGCTCGTGCGCAATGTGATCATCAAAAACTGCCCGCCGACGACGATTACCCAGCCCAGGACAAAGCCCAAGACAATCGAACCTTTTCCCGGCCCAGGAATGAGAACGTCATCGGAATTCGGAGGAGAGGGCGGCGATGATCCGGGCGGAACATCTGTTGGCGGTTCCAGGCGCATTTCGTTCATGGGATTGCCTCGATGATCGAGTTGCCGCGATCCACCGCTGCGCGCAGTTCATCCAGCCGCTTAGCCATGTCGTCGCGGTAAAACAGGTTGAAGGTATCAAACGGAATGATGCGCCCGTCGGGTTGCGCGATATGCACGCAGGACTTCTTGACTGCGCGCAAATCGAATCCGTGTGCGTCGATGAACTGCATGATCAGGATGCGAAAAACGTTGCGGTAGCCAAGATCCGCAGGGGCCTGCACTTGCGGCAGGCAGCACAGTAAATCCGCCAACGAGCAAGCCTGCGAGTCGGGTGAATGATTGGTCGCGAACAATTCGAATACATGTGCGCGCAATTGTTCGTCACGCTCGACAACGATCGTGTTGCGGCCTTTTGAAACCAGGGTCTCTGGTGATACGAATCGGGTCAGCGGAACCACCTGGTCGCCCAGCTTCAACGCGTAGGCCATGGCCAGGCAATCCGGATTGCACGGCACCGGGATCAAGTCGTCGGGCTCGAACAATGGAGATTGTTCGAGTATGCGACGACGCACTTCGCTCAAGGTCAGGCGATGATGCTCATGATCGAAGCCCTCCAGGCGACCGGCTTCCTGGATCGGTTGGAACGTCACGCCGCGCACGCAGGGCTGAGTTAGTGCGAAGTCGATGATGTCGCCCAGTTCGTGGTCGTTGAGGCCCTTCTTCACCGTTACGACGAGCGTGGTGGATATATCGTGTTGATTGAGATTTTCGAGCGCGCGTAGGCGAATATCGCGAAGCTTCGCGCCGCGCAATTGCGTGTGTACTTCCTCGCGCAACGAATCGAATTGCAGGTATAGCTCAAAGCCCGGCAGATACTCTGCCAGTCGCGCGGCGAATTCCGGCTCGCGGGCGATCCGCAGGCCGTTGGTGTTGACCATCAAATGCCGAATGGGGCGTGCTTTCGCGGCGTCGAGGATGGCGAAGAAGTCCGGGTGCAAGGTAGGCTCGCCGCCGGATATCTGCACGACATCGGGTTCACCTTCATTGGCGACGATCGCGTCGAACATTCGCTCGACCGTGGCCAGATCGCGAAAACCCGGCCGATGGGGCCCACTGTTGGCGTAACAGATCGGACAACGCAGATTGCAGTGATCGGTAATTTCAACCAGCGTCAGGCAGGAATGTTGCATGTGTTCCGGACACAGCCCGCAGTCGTAAGGACAGCCCCAGCGTTGCGATGTGTTGAATCGCTGGGGAAGCTCCGGCGGCTTGATGAAGACTTCACGGCACTTGCGGTAATACGCTGCATCGTCGGCTAGCAGCACGCGCGCGCGACCGTGCTCCGGGCACCATTTCTCCAGATAGACGCGGTCGTCCTTGATCAGGATCTTGGCCTCGACACGGCGCAGGCATTGCGCACAAACCGATACTGCACTGTCGTAGAACAGGTAAGGCCTTACCTTGTTGCCCATCGCCCAGAATTCCCCAGAATCACGCTGCGCAGAATACGCGGAATATCCTTGGCGTAATAGATGAGTCCTGCAACGCATAACCATTGTAAGCCGGAGAGTCCTCCGGGATAGGCATACAACACCGGCTTGATGAATTCGACCAGGAAACGGAATGCCAGATAGCCGATCATGAACGCGCGGAAACGGTCTCCACTTGTCGTCAGTGCATCACGGCGCCAGTGGATCAACGCATATTGCGCGATCAGAAAATCGATTTCGTAAAGCTGGGTTGGATGGCGCGGAATGCCGTCGCCAAAATCCACCGCCCAAGGCAGGTTCGTTGCGGTGCCGTAAGTGTGATCGCCAAGACCGGCGAGGAAACAGCCGATGCGGCCAATGCACATGCCCACGGTCAGCGGCAGTACGAACGCGTCTCCAGTCGAATGCTTCACGCGTGCTACGCGTTTGACCAATTCAACGCCGATCAGGCCTCCCAGCAGGGCGCCGATAATGGACTTGCCTTCGAGCAGGTGTCGCCAATTCGGAAATTGCGCAAAAGCATTCAGCGGGTCATCAATCCAGTACGACAGCTTCGCGCCGATTGCTGCGCCGATAATTGCAGATGCGCCAATCCACACGACTTGATCGTTGTCCGCAAATGCGGTGGGTGCCATCCGCTTGCGCGTCCACAGGAACATGCGAAATCCAACGGCATAAGCCAGCGCTTCGAACAGTGTGTGTTGCAGGATTGGCGACATGCGCGATCGTGATCAGTCGCGGTGCGCAGCGTTGCGATCGCGCCCAGCGCCAAATTTTCGATCCAGGCTGCCAAATAACTTCTTGAATAGGCGCGACAGTTTGCCGCGCTGGGTCTTGCGCCGTTTCTCTTCCATGCTCGTGAGCCACGCAACCTGGATCACCAGGCGTTCGCCTTCGAAGGGCAGATGACCGTGGAACGAATTGTGGGCGCGTTTGAATATGACCAGATTGCCATAAAGCGGCCTGATCTCCGGCCCGATCGTTGCGTCGATATCATCGATGCGCTTGAGCAGGCGGAAACATCCCGCGCTCGTGTCCGGCCAGGTTTCGTTGAGATAGAGCAGGGCAGTAGCGATCTTGGATTTGCTGTCGGTATGAATGGTGCCATGGCGTTTGTTCAGGGCACGACACAACGTCACCAAGGTCGGGTACTGGCCAAGATTCTCTATGCCGAGCTTCGCACCGATCGCGCTGGCGACGGCCGGTTCGGTCAGGTCAGCGATCAGGTCGTTGATCGACGGGCCGCAATCGGATTCCTGCCAGGGGAAGAAGCCCGCGCCGGCGTATTTGGGGAAATCGCGTCGCAGAGCATCGCCAGCGCTGTCTGCCAGCTGATTTTGCGCGAGCAGATAGCGAAATGGCTCGCTACCAACCAGAGTATCTGGCCGATCCAGAGTAGCCGGATCGAATAGCGGGGAAGGGGCAGTTTTGGTGCTTAGGACGGACATGGCAGCGGTCGTGATTGGCGTGCGGGCATTCTAGCGCGGTGGACAGCACAGGTAGCGTGCCGGTAACATTCACACTCGCCCGTAACCTGGTTTCACGGACTGGTTTTTGCCAGCCCGCGGGTTTCGCTGCATCCGAAGGTTAGGTTCAAACTTAAGGCGAACGCATGACCACATCGGCTTTACTCGCACTCGCGGACGGAAGCGTCTTTCGCGGCATTTCCATCGGTGCGCACGGGCGTACCGTGGGCGAGGCGGTTTTCAACACGGCGATGAGCGGTTACCAGGAAATCCTCACCGATCCTTCCTACGCGCGTCAGATCGTTGCAATGACCTGCCCGCACGTTGGCAACACCGGCTGCAACGCCATTGACGAGGAATCCGATCGTGTCCATGCGGCCGGATTGATCGTGCGCGACATGCCGCGAATCGCCAGCAACTGGCGCAGCGCCGAGACGCTGGATGCGTATCTGCGTCGGCACAACATCGTCGCCATCGCGCAAATCGACACGCGCCGTTTGACCCGAATCCTGCGCGAGACCGGTTCGCAAAATGCATGCATCGTAACTGGCACAGACAGCGATCCCTTGCAGGCAACCGCTGCCGCGCGTGAGTTTGCTGGCCTCAACGGCATGGACCTGGCCAAGGTCGTCAGTACTCAAAAGACCTATCGATTCGAACAGGGCAGCTACGATCTGGACCGCGGCTACCCGCCACCTCCAAAAGCGAACTATCGTGTTGTCGCCTACGATTTCGGCTGCAAGCACAATATTTTGCGCCTGCTTGTCGATCGTGGTTGCGAAGTCATCGTTGTACCGGCGCAAACTACCGCCGAGGCAGCATTGGTGCACAAACCGGATGGAATTTTCCTGTCCAACGGACCGGGCGATCCACAGCCTTGCGATTACGCGATTGCGGCGACACGCGAGTTCCTGAAACGCCGCATCCCGCTGTTCGGAATTTGCCTTGGACATCAGTTGCTCGGTCTGGCCATCGGCGCGCAAACGATCAAGATGAAGTTTGGTCACCATGGCGCGAACCATCCAGTGATCGATCTGGCCAACGGTCGGGTGATGATTTCAAGTCAGAATCACGGCTTTGCAGTCGATGAAACTTCATTGCCCGGCAATGTCGAAGTCACTCACCGCTCGTTGTTTGATGGCTCGAATCAAGGCATCCGCCTGACTGACGCGCCAGCCTTCAGCTTTCAGGGGCATCCGGAAGCCAGCCCAGGGCCACATGACGTGGCAGGTTTGTTCGATACTTTCATCAACCTTATGCATGACGTGGAGGCAGGCAATGCCAAAGCGCACTGATCTCAAAACCATCCTCATCATTGGCGCCGGTCCGATCGTCATCGGCCAGGCATGCGAGTTCGATTATTCTGGAGCTCAAGCCTGCAAGGCACTGAAAGAAGAAGGGTTTCGGGTTGTCCTCGTCAACTCGAATCCGGCCACGATCATGACCGATCCACACATGGCCGATGCGGTTTATATCGAGCCGATCGAGCGTGGTACGGTGGAACGTATCATCGCCAAGGAACGCCCGGATGCACTGTTGCCCACCATGGGTGGGCAGACCGCGCTCAATTGCGCGCTGGATTTGGCTGACGCTGGGATTCTGGAAAAATACGGCGTTGAGCTGATCGGTGCCTCGCGCGAAGCCATCCGCATGGCCGAAGATCGCGCCTTGTTCCGCCGCGCAATGATCGAGATCGGGCTGGATTGTCCAAAAGCCGAGGTCGCCCAAACGCTGGAGCAGGCCTTGGAGATCCAGATCAAGGTGGGCTTTCCGACCGTCATCCGCCCCAGCTTCACGCTGGGAGGTAGCGGTGGTGGCATTGCCTACAATCGCGAGGAGTTCGTCGAGATCGTATCGCGCGGGCTGGAGTTGTCGCCGGTCAAGCAGGTGCTGGTCGAAGAGTCCGTGCTCGGCTGGAAAGAGTTCGAGATGGAAGTCGTGCGCGATACCGCCGACAACTGCATCATCGTGTGCTCGATCGAAAACCTCGACCCGATGGGCGTTCACACGGGCGACTCGATTACCGTCGCACCTGCCCTGACGCTGACCGACAAGGAATACCAGCGCCTGCGCGACGCCAGCATCGCGGTGTTGCGCAAGATCGGTGTCGATACTGGCGGATCGAACGTGCAGTTCGGCGTGAACAGCGAGAACGGCCGTGTCGTCGTCATCGAGATGAATCCGCGCGTGTCGCGCTCGTCGGCGCTGGCATCGAAGGCCACGGGGTTCCCGATTGCCAAGGTCGCGGCAAAACTCGCGGTTGGCTACACGCTGGATGAACTCAAGAACGAAATCACCGGCGGCAAGACGCCAGCGTCGTTCGAGCCAAGCATCGACTACGTCGTCACCAAGATTCCGCGCTTTGCGTTCGAGAAATTTCCTGCTGCCGATGCACGCCTGACTACACAGATGAAATCGGTCGGCGAGGTGATGGCGATCGGGCGCACATTCCAGGAGTCGCTACAGAAAGCGCTGCGAAGTCTGGAAACGGGCAAGGATGGTTTGAATCCGGGGCAACTGGATTTCACCAATCCAGACGACATCGCAACCTTGAAACGCGAATTGCGCGAACCACGCCCGGATCGCGTGTTTTTCGTCGCCGACGGTTTTCGTGCCGGGCTTTCGCTGGAAGAAATTTACGCCTGCACGCATATCGACCGCTGGTTCCTCGATCAGATCGCCGAATTGGTCGAGATCGAGAACGAGGTTCAGTCTGCCGGGCTCGCCGTCCTTGATGCGCAGCGCCTGTACGCGCTCAAGCGCAAAGGCTTTTCCGATGGCCGGCTGGCCAGCCTGCTCGACACCAATGAAGCGGCGATGCGCAAGCTGCGCCAAGCCTTTGGTGTGCATCCGGTCTACAAGCGCGTGGATTCGTGTGCGGCCGAATTCGCCACCACGACGGCGTATCTGTATTCGACCTACGAGGAAGAATGCGAGGCGCAGCCAACCAATCGCGACAAGATCATGGTGCTTGGCGGCGGTCCGAACCGCATCGGCCAGGGCATTGAATTCGACTACTGTTGCGTGCATGCCGCGCAGGCGCTGCGCGAAGACGGATTCGAGACCATCATGGTCAACTGTAATCCGGAAACCGTCTCCACCGATTACGACACGTCCGACCGGCTTTACTTCGAGCCGCTGACGCTCGAAGACGTGCTGGAGATCGTCGCCAAGGAAAAGCCCAAAGGCGTCATCGTGCAGTACGGGGGGCAGACGCCGCTGAAATTGGCGCGCGCGCTGGAAGCCAATGGCGTGCCGGTGATCGGAACGTCACCGGATTCGATCGATCTGGCCGAGGATCGCGAACGCTTCCAGAAGATGATCGAAAAGCTCGGCTTGCTGCAGCCGCCGAATCGGACCGCACGCAATCCCGATGAAGCGCTCGCCCTCGCGCGCGAAATTGGCTACCCGCTGGTGGTGCGTCCGAGTTACGTGCTCGGTGGTCGCGCCATGGAGGTTGTGCACAGCGATGCCGATTTGACCCGTTACATCACCGAAGCGGTGCGCGTGTCAAATGATTCGCCAGTGTTGCTGGATCGATTCCTCGACAACGCCGTCGAAGTCGATGTCGACGTGGTCGCCGATGCGCAGGGTAATGTGTTGATCGGCGGCATCATGGAGCATATCGAAGAAGCCGGTGTGCATTCCGGAGATTCGTCGTGTTCACTGCCGCCGTATTCGCTCAGTGCCTCAACCCAGGATGCATTGCGCGTACAGGTTGCACAAATGGCGCGCGAGCTGAAAGTCATCGGGCTCATGAACACGCAGTTTGCGATCCAGACCGATGAAGCCGGTGCCTCGACGATTTACATACTCGAAGTCAATCCACGCGCGTCGCGCACCGTACCCTTCGTATCCAAAGCCACGGGCGTGGCGCTGGCCAAGATCGCCGCACGCTGCATGGTCGGGCGCAGCCTGATCGAGCAGGGCAGCACGCGTGAAGTGATTCCGGCCTATTATTCGGTCAAGGAAGCGATCTTCCCATTCCTGAAATTCCAGAACGTCGACCCGATTCTCGGGCCTGAAATGCGCTCGACGGGCGAGGTGATGGGAGTAGGGCGCAGCTTCGGTGCCGCTTTCGCGCGCGCACACATGGCGGCAAATATTGATGCTCCGGGCGTGGGAAAGGTATTCTTGTCGGTGCGCGATCCAGACAAGCGACGCCTGCTGGTGGTGGCTGGAGAACTGCGCCGGCGCGGATTTTCACTGGTCGCCACTGGCGGCACCTGCGAGTTCCTGCGCAACAACGGTTTCGAGTGCGAGCGCATCAACAAAGTGCTCGAAGGCCGTCCGCATATCGTCGACCTCATCAAGAACGGTGAAATCGTGTTTATCGTCAACACCACGGAAGGCAAGCAGGCGATCGCCGATTCGTTCTCGATTCGGCGTGAGGCATTGCAGCAACGCATAACGTATTCGACTACTCTTCCTGGAGCACGCGCGCTGCTGAACTCGCTGGATCATCGCGGCGATGGGCAGGTGCACAGTTTGCAGGAATTGCACGGAGAACTACCAAAATGAATCGAGCCCCGATGACATCTCAAGGTGCCGAGCGCTTGCGCACCGAAGTCGAACGCCTGAAAAGCGTCGAGCGGCCGCGCATCATTGCTGCGATTGCCGAGGCACGCGCGCATGGCGACCTCAAGGAAAATGCCGAGTATCACGCTGCACGCGAACAGCAAAGCTTCGTCGAAGGACGCATCAAGCAGATTGAAGGCGCATTGAGCTTTGCCGATGTGATCGATATCACGCGCCTCAACCCGAATGGCAAGATCGTGTTTGGCGCCACAGTAAAACTGGTGGACGAAGACAGCGGCGACGAAGTCACCTACCAGATCGTTGGCGATCTGGAGGCCGACATCAAGCAACGATTGATCTCCATCAGTTCGCCCATTGCACGTGCACTGATCGGCAAAAGCGCAGGCGACAGTTTCGAATTCCAGGCCCCGAACGGTACGCGCAATTACGAAATCCTGTCGGTTGTCTACAAGGTTTGATGCGCATCGCAAAGCCTTGAAGCAGGCGCAACGAGATGACTGAACTGACCGTGCTGTTGCCGCCGCTGGCACGTATTGCCAGTGTGTTGGCCGTGCCCGCGCTCACCGGTTGGGTTGTCCGCGGCGACCGCCAGGCTGAGGTAAATCCCGGCCGCACCACCGCTTTGCGCGCTTGCTTCGCGTTCATTTCAGCGCAGCTTCCGTCGGCGGCATTGACGCGTAATCTGGATAGCGGCGATGCAGGCGGTGCCAATTGGCTGTATGCCGACCTCAGTCATGTTGCCGTCGATGCCGTCGCCGTGCGCCTGATGGCGTGTGCGACGCTGGACGTTAGCTCGGATGAAAACGACGAACTCGCGCGCGCATTGCGTCCGCTGTTCGGCGATGCCGGTTTTCCACTGGAAAGGTCTGCTGCGCGCTGGTATTTGCGTTGTCCTGTTGAAACGCGATTGCCAGAGTTTGATGCACCAGAAGATGTGCTAGGCGCCGATCTCATGCACCACTTGCCCACCGGCGACAACCAGCGGCAATGGCGGCATCTTCTCAACGAAGCGCAAGTCATTCTGCACAATCATCCGGTCAACGCACGCCGCCAACAGCGCGGACAAATGTCGGCAAATAGCGTCTGGTTCTGGGGCGCCGGTGTATTGCCGGATTGGGTGCGAACCCGGTTTTCCCGGGTAGCGAGCGACGATGCTACTGTTCGCGCACTGGCGAAGATGGCTGGAATTGCCTCCCAACCGCTGACCGAATTCGATCTTGCGCGTAGCCACGCCAACGCCGCTACCTTGCTGGATCTGGAATCGTATCGCGATATCGAAGCGCTCGCCAGCGACTGGCTGAACCCGCTCGATAAAGCGCTGAAGCGCCGAAAATTCTCGATCGTGCGTGTTTGTTTTGCCAGCGGCGAGCGCCTGATCATGAAGCCATGGCATCGTTGGCGATTCTGGCGTCGCACGCGTCGATGAAGCCGCAAATCCAGCGTCGATTGCTGCCGGATGTTTCAGTCCAATGGCCTGCCACGATGCATCCGGTGCTGCGCCGCGTATTTGCCGCACGTGGTATCGATGCGGCCGAACAAGTCGAGCATCGTCTCGGATCGTTGCTGCCACCGGATGCACTTGGCGGAATGCAGCACGCGTGTGAGTTGCTCGAACGTGCGATTGACCAGCAGCTGCGCATCGTTGTCGTGGGAGATTTCGATGCCGATGGCGCAACCGGCACTGCAGTCGCCGTACGTGGCCTGCGCGCACTGGGTGCACGTCATGTTGGCTACGCGGTGCCGAATCGCTTTCGCCATGGCTACGGATTGAGTCCGCCCGTCGTCGAGGAGCTACGTGCGAAATCGCCGCAGCTATTAGTCACGGTGGACAACGGCATCGCCGCGCATGCAGGTGTGGCTGCTGCGAAAGCATACGGGATGCAGGTCATCGTGACGGATCATCATTTGCCGGGGCCGACTCTGCCAGATGCGGATGCGATCGTGAACCCCAACAACAACGGGGACGGATTTCCAAGCAAGGCATTGGCTGGCGTTGGCGTCGTGTTCTACCTGCTCCTCGCGCTGCGGTCTCGTTTGCGCGAAGGCGGACAGTTTTCAGCACCTGGCACTGTCCAACCTGATTTGTCTGCATTACTCGACCTGGTTGCGCTGGGTACCGTCGCTGACCTGGTGCCGCTGGACCAGAACAATCGCACCCTGGTCGATGCCGGCTTGAAGCGAATCCGCAGCGGGCGGGTGTGCCCGGGCATTGCGGCCCTGATCACCTGTGGCAAGCGCGATCCCGCGCGACTGGTGGCCAGTGACTTGGCGTTTGCCGTGGCACCTCGTATCAATGCGGCGGGGCGCCTGGACGATATGAGTCTTGGCATCGAATGCCTGCTTACCGACGATGCATCGCGCGCACAAGAACTGGCGCAAATTCTATCGAACATGAATGCGCAGCGGCGAGATTTGCAAACTGGCATGGTCGAGCAGGCAGAAGCCGAAGTGCGTCGATGGCAGCCCCTCGGCGTGGAGAATCTTCCTTACGGTGTGGTGATGTTCAATCCGGATTGGCATCACGGCGTCGTCGGTCTGGTCGCATCGAAGCTGAAGGAAACCTTGAACCGGCCGGTGATTGCGTGTGCGCTTGCAGACACAAATGGCAATCTGGATTCCGGTCACCCAGTGGAGCACGGACTCGTAAAAGCTTCGGGGCGTTCCATCCCCGGATTTCATTTGCGCGATGCATTGGCCGACGTCGATACACGTCACCCCGGCCTGATCGTGCGCTTCGGCGGGCATGCGATGGCAGCAGGGTTGAGCCTGCATCATGCGGACATCGACCGCTTCGCTGCAGCGTTCGACAGCGTGGCTCGCGAACGCCTCTGCGCTCAATCGCTGCAATCGATCCTGTTGACTGATGGTGAACTAGAACCCACCGATTTTTCGCTGGATCTGGCGCGTCAATTGCGCGTTGCCGGTCCATGGGGCCAGGGCTTCCCGGAACCTTTATTCGATGGTGAGTTTGTTCTCGCCAGCTGGAAAGTCATGGCCGAGGTACATTTGCGCCTGTCGTTGCGTCATGCGGGCCTGGCGCAGCCGCTGGACGCGGTGATGTTCAACGCCTACGCGGGCACCCCGCCGCCGACTCGGGTGCGCATCGCGTTTCAACTCGACGTGAATACGTGGAACGACACCGATCGTCTGCAATTGCTGGTCCGCCATCTCGAATCCGCCTGATCGCCTATTCCTGATTCAACCTTTCCGGAAACATATTCTTATGCACGATTCGTCTTTGCCGCGACGCAACCTGGTCGGGCTGATCCTGCTCGCAAGCGTGCTTTTTATCGTGCACATGCTTTGCAACGTCAATTACGGGTTCCATCGAGACGAGCTACAGGTGCTTGATGATGCGCGTCATCTGGCCTGGGGCTATGTGGCGTATCCACCATTGACGCCATTTCTTGCGCGCATTGATCTCAGCCTGTTCGGCACGTCGCTGGTAGGTTTTCGGTTTTTCTCCGTGTTGCTGCAATGTCTGGCTGTGCTGCTGGCCGGCCTGATCGCGCAAGAACTAGGGGGCGGTCGCAAAACTCAACTCGTGGCGGCGCTGGCCACCGCATGCATGCCATTCTCGATGCTTGCCGGAAGCCAGTTCATGTATGTCTCGCCGGATTTCTTCTGGTGGGTGCTGCTGGCTTGGCTGGTGCTGCGCCTGATCAATAGCGGCAATGCGCGCTGGTGGCTGGCGATCGGTTGCGTGATCGGCCTGGGCATGATGACGCGTTACACCATGCTGTTTGCCGTCGCGGGGCTGGTCGCGGGCGTCGTCGCAACGCCATTGCGCAGGCAGCTATCCAGCGGTTGGCTTTGGGCAGGCGTTGCGCTATCGCTACTTATTTTTCTACCCAACATCATCTGGCAGATTCAACATGATTTCATCTATCTGGATTTCGTCAATCACATCCATGCGCGCGATATTCGCTGGGGACGCACCGACGGATTTTTCCTGAATCAACTCAAAAGCAATGCAAGCGTATTCCTGCTGCCCTTGTGGTTAACCGGGTTGGGGTTCCTGATTTTTTCCCAGCGTGCTGCGCGTTATCGCGTCCTGGCCTGGATTTATGTCGTGGCGCTGATCCTGTTCGCGCTGGCGCGTGGCCGCGCGTACTACATGGCGCCGGCTTATCCAATGCTGCTGGCCGCCGGTGCCGTGTGGGGTGAAGGTTGGCTTGCAGGACTGCGCCCTCGTGTGGCTTCTGCAATGCGTGTCGTCGCTGGAGTATTTTGTGTGCTTGCCGCAGCCAGTACGGCTGCGGTTGCATTGCCGATCGCTCCGGTGAATTCACTCGGATGGCGCATCAGCCGCAAGGCGCACGACAACTTTGCCGAGCAAATCGGTTGGCGCGAGCTGGTCGTACAAGTGTCGACTATTTATCATGCGTTACCCGCAGACGTGCGCGTGCACACGGCAATCCTCGCGAACAATTATGGTGAAGCGGGAGCCATTGACCTGTATGGCCCGGCTTTGGGTTTGCCGACGGCGATCAGTGGTGTCAATTCCTACTGGTATCGCGGCTATGGCGATACCGTGCCGCAGACGGTAATTGTGCTCGGTGACGATGCGGACGGCATGGCCAAGGCGCCGGCAACGTGCACGCCGGCGGGCAAGGTCACGAATCGCTACGGCGTGATCAACGAAGAAACCCGCGATCATCCAGAAATCTTCATTTGCCGGGACCTGCGCACGCCCTGGCCAGAGATCTGGAAGCGCACGCGAAGTTTTGGTTGAAGCATTGCGCGGATAGGCGATCTTGTCCGGGTTTTTGCTACCATGCGCCATCCTTTTTTCAAGACAACGCTTCCACCATGATCGAGACCAACCCCATTCACTTTCGCATTGCCGATCTCACCTCGCGGGTGAGCTCGCTTCGGGGGTATCTTTGACTACGATGTCAAACGTGAACGCCTCGAAGAAGTAACGCGCGAGTTGGAGAACCCCAACGTTTGGGAAAACCCGGAACGCGCCCAGCAGCTTGGCCGTGAACGCGCGCAGCTTGATAAAATAGTCAATGGCATCAGCCATTTGAACGGTGGACTGAAGAATGCAGATGAGCTTCTTGAACTGGCCGAATCCGAGCAGGACGAAGGCACGGCCCTGGCTGTTTCAAACGATCTGGACGGGCTGACACAACACGTCGAAACGCTCGAATTCCGGCGCATGTTTTCCGGCGAAATGGACGCGACCAATGCTTTCGTCGATGTGCAGGCAGGCGCCGGCGGTACTGAAGCGCAGGATTGGGCGGAAATGCTGTTGCGCATGTACCTGCGCTGGTGCGAAAACCGCGGGTGGAAAACCGAATTGCTCGAGGCGTCTGCCGGTGAAGTGGCGGGCATCAAGAGTGCCACGTTTCGCGTCGAGGGCGAATATGCCTACGGCTGGCTGAAGACCGAAATCGGCGTACACCGGCTGGTGCGCAAATCGCCGTTCGATTCGGATAATCGTCGCCACACCTCGTTTGCATCGATCTTCGTCAGCCCGGAAGTCGACGATGACATCGACATCGAGATCAATCCCGCCGATCTGCGCACCGATGTATATCGCTCGTCCGGCGCGGGTGGCCAGCACGTCAACAAGACCGAATCCGCGGTACGTATTACCCACGAACCCAGTGGTATTGTCGTGGCCTGCCAGAACGAGCGCAGTCAGCACGCGAACCGCGATCGCGCGATGAAGATGCTCAAGGCCAAGTTGTACGAGATGGAAGTCCAGAAGCGAAATGTGGAAAAAGCCGCGTTGGAAGCCGGTAAATCCGACATCGGCTGGGGCAGCCAGATTCGCAATTACGTGCTTGATCAATCGCGCATCAAGGACCTGCGCACGGGCATCGAACGCACCGATACGCAAAAGGTTCTCGATGGTGATCTGGACGAGTTCATCGAGGCCAGCCTGAAATCCGGGCTGGAAGCCGGTGCCAAACGCAGCGACGCCTGAAGCACCGAATACCCCTCCCGCGTCGATGCGGGAGAGGCAGTCAATGAAACGTAATAGCTATTTCGGTGTCGACAGGTCCGGTCGATACCGATAGATCGTTGTATCCATGTGATCGATTGAGCTTCCGAACTGCTTCATCGTTTCAGCCGCTGCGGTGTCGGAGCCCAGGGACTTGGACAAGACCTTCATCAACGAAGGTTCCGCGTCGGCCATGCCGGCATAATCTTTCGTCGGCGACACGACTTGCATCGGCTCCTTGCCGCCGATCACGTGCGATATCGAGTACGGGTAGGCCCATTTTTCGTCGACGACGGCTTTTGTTATCTTGCTGATCGCGTCCCTTCTCTCACCAGCGGTGCCCGGCTTGAGAAAATACGAAGTCACGCTGAAGAATTTGTAGTCTTTGCTGTCGATCCAGTGGCTTTGCTTGGTGTCCGTGTCTGAAAAATAGTGTTCGCTTCGAGCAACCAGCTTTCCCATCTGTTTCTCGAAGGCTTCCCCAGCGTTGCTTTTTTCTTCCCACGCTTGGTTGGCATCGAAATCTTTCCACTGATGACTTCCAGAACGGATCACGTAAAAACTCAGGTCGCTGCCAACTATCGGTTGGAAGACGGCCCACTCGAATCCTTCCGCAGCCTGCTTGCGCCATGCTGCGTGCGTCTTGATGGCTTGTTCGAAAGCCTTCTCTTCGCCGGCCTTGGGCCAGAATACCCAGGTGGTTGCGACAGTGCCGGGCGCATCCGCGGCTGCGGCCTTTTTCGCAGCGACCGCCGACATCCCTGGCAACAACATAAACAAGAGCATCAACATTCCCGCGAACGCCGTAAAACGATAGCGTGCTTTCATGGTGCGACCTCCCTCAAATGAGTCTTTCGGAACCCGACAATGACTACGTGTTCCGGTTGTTGTCGGGTAGCGGAGTATAGGCTGCTTGAATCGCGACTTGCGCATCAGAAACTTGCATAAAACTACGTTACACTGGCTGTTTGGGTTGAGCGAATTCACCGCGTCAATGCGGGCCCAAAATTTGGCCGATTTCGACTCTTTTAGCAGCGCATGGATAACTCGATAATGGCAACCTCTGCCGGTACCGGCACTTCCGAATCCCAGGCCTGCGCCCGCGGCGCAGACGATGAAAGCCGAATGGATGAGAACCGCCTCGTCGCCGAACGCCGCGCCAAATTGGCTGCGCTTCGCGATGCCGGCATTGCATTCCCCAACGATTTCCGCATCGATGCATTCGCTGGCGATTTGCAGCATGAATTCGAAGGCTGCGATGCCGCTGCCGTGGAGGCCGCCGCACGCGAAGTGAACATTGCCGGGCGCATCGTGCTCAAGCGCGGGCAGGGCAAGGTCAGTTTCGTACAGATTCAGGATATGACCGGGCGCATTCAGTTGTTCGTCCAGGCCAATGCGCTGGGCGAAACCTACAATGCATTCAAAACCTGGGATACCGGGGATATCGTCGGGGTGCAGGGTCCGCTGATGCGTACCAAGACCGGTGAGTTGTCGGTCAAGGTTCACGGTTTGCGTCTGTTGACCAAATCATTGCGTCCGCTGCCTGACAAATGGCATGGGCTGGCCGATGTTGAGCAGCGCTATCGGCAGCGTTACGTTGATTTGATCGTGACACCGGAAGCACGCCGGGTATTCGAATTGCGTTCTCGCGTTATCGGTTTCATGCGTCAATGGCTGGAAGCGGCGCCGCGCCGTTTCATGGAAGTCGAAACACCGATGATGCACCTGATACCCGGTGGTGCCACAGCGCGACCATTTGTGACCCACCACAACGCTTTGGACATCGATCTGTATCTGCGCGTGGCACCGGAGTTGTACCTTAAGCGCCTGGTCGTCGGCGGCTTCGAGCGCGTCTACGAGATCAATCGCAACTTCCGCAACGAAGGCGTCTCGACCCGTCACAATCCCGAATTCACCATGCTCGAGTTGTACCAGGCGTATGCCAGTTACACCGAAGTCATGGATCTGACCGAGGCCATGATCCGCGAAACGGCTACGGCAACGCTGGGCAAGACGGCACTAACCTGGGAAGGTCGCGATATCGACGTAGGCGTATCGTTTAGGCGTTGGGCGTTGGCCGAAGCGGTGCAACATCACAATCCGGAAATCAGCACCGATCAATTGCGTGATGTTGCCGCATTGCGTGGGCACTGCGAGCGCCTGCGCGTGCCAGTCAAACCCGATTACGGCTGGGGCAAGCTGTTACTTGAGATTTTCGAGAAAACGGTTGAACCGACGTTGATCCAGCCGACTTTCATTACCCAGTATCCGACCGAAGTTTCGCCGCTGGCGCGAGCCAACGATCACGACGCAGAGGTTACCGATCGCTTCGAGCTGTTCGTCGGCGGCAAGGAACTGGCCAATGGTTTTTCCGAGCTGAACGACCCGGAAGACCAGGCCGCGCGCTTCCGCGCCCAGGTCACGGCCAAGGATTCCGGCGACGATGAAGCGATGCACTTCGACGCCGATTACATTCGTGCGCTGGAATATGGCTTGCCACCGACCGGCGGGCTGGGTGTCGGAATTGATCGTCTGGTAATGTTGCTTGCCGATGCAGCCTCGATCCGCGATGTACTCTTGTTTCCCTACATGCGTCCAGAGGCCTGATTTTGGCCTGATAATTGCTGGGATTCGTTGTTACAGTACCTTATGAAATTTTCGTCGCAGACATCTGGCAGCAAAGGAAATATTCGGACGATGACCCGGGAAACCGAACAAGGCGGCATGCGTCATGCGCGCAAGCGGATCAATTCAGCCGTGCTGATGATCCGCGGCGGACAGTCGTGGTCCAGCGAGATTCGCGATATTTCCGCCACTGGTGTGATGGTCGTGCGCCCACAAGAATGGTATGGAAAGATCAACGACGAATACGCACTGGACATGATTATCGGCGACGACCTGAATATTCACCTCGACGCCACCGTAGCGCGCATTACGGATCATTACCTGGGCTTTGCGTACTCACGAATCCCGCCGGACAAGGAAGTTCCACTGTGGACGTTGCTCGGCGGTTACGCAGATCGCCTGGAGCCGTTTGAAGACTAGGCTGATTTAGGGATTTGGCAGTTTACGAGTGTTGATACCGAGCCTCTGCGAGCCCCCCCTTTTCTGCTGCCGCCACCTTCCGCGCAAGCGGGAAAAGGATTCAAAAATTACGGCTCTTCTTTGCTTTACCCGCGATCAAAACCCATACCTTCACGCGCAAGCAGAGCCCTTAACTATTTCCCTTCCCCCGCATCGCGTGGGAAGGTGCCGAAGGCAGATGGGGGGCTCTTGAAATCCGAACTTTAGCGAATCAGAGTCGAACGGCACTGACTTAAGGCCGTCATTCCCGCGGAGGCGGGAATGACGAAATTTGGGGGCTTGGCCTTACGTCAGTGCCATTCGAATCAGAGACCGTTTCGACTCTATGTCGCGCCGTTTCCAGCGGTCGGCTTTACCGGATCGCGCAATTCCCGCCGCAGGATCTTGCCCACGTTGCTCTTGGGCAATTCATCGCGGAATTCGATGTAACGAGGTTGCTTGTAGCCGGTGAGGTTTTCGCGGCAGTGAGCCTTGATGATCTCGGCGGTCAGGCTCGGATCTTTTCTGACCACGACTACCTTGACCACCTCGCCGGATTTCTCATCCGGCACGCCGACCGCCGCCACTTCGAGCACGCCTGGGCATTCCGACACGACATCTTCGATCTCGTTCGGGTAGACGTTGAATCCGGAAACCAGGATCATGTCTTTCTTGCGATCGACGATATAGAAGAAACCTTTTTCGTCCATGCGGGCGATGTCACCGGTATGCAGCCAACCGTCGCTGCCGAGCACTTTGGCAGTTTCATCGGGTCGCTGCCAATAGCCCTTCATCACCTGTGGGCCGCTGATACACAGTTCTCCAACTTCACCGACACCCAGGTGCTTGCCGTCATCGTCCTGAATCGACGCATCGGTGGAAGGAATCGGCAGGCCGATCGAGCCATTGTAGTTTTCCAGGTCCAACGGATTGATGCAGGCAGCTGGCGACGTTTCGGTCAGGCCATACGCTTCGAGTAGCGTCACGCCAGTCAGCTTCTTCCAACGATCGGCAACCACGCGTTGCACCGCCATGCCGCCGCCGAGTGTGAATTTGAAGGGTGAAAAATCCAGCTTGTCGAAACCGGGCGTATTCAGCAAGCCATTGAATAGCGTGTTCACTCCAGTCATCGCCGTGAAGCGTACCTTGCCCAATTCCTTGACGAAGCCGCGCATGTCACGCGGATTGGTGATCAGGTAATTGAGCCCTCCGTACTTCATGAACACCAGGCAGTTCGCGGTCAAGGCGAAGATGTGATACAGCGGAATCGCCGTGATGACGATTTCTTCGCCATCCCTGAAATTGTCGCCCAACCACGCGGAAGCCTGCTGCATGTTCGCGGCCATGTTGCGGTGGGTCAGCATTGCCCCCTTGGCAACACCGGTGGTGCCGCCGGTATATTGCAGAAACGCCAGATCCTCGGGAATTACCTCGACCTTCGGCAACCTGCTTTTCGCGCCAATAGCCAGCGCTTTGTTGAAACGTACCGATCCAGGAATCAAATACGCTGGCACTAGTTTTTTGATGCGACGGACGACAAAATTCACGAGCAGGGATTTGGCACCGCCGAGCATGTCGCCCAGGCCCGTGGTGATCACGTGCTTGCATGGCGTGTCGTGCAGAACTTCAGACAGGGTCGCCGCGAAATTGTCCAGAACGACAATCGCGCTCACGCCGGCATCGTGCAGTTGATGCCTCAACTCCCGCGGGGTGTACAACGGATTGGTATTCACCATGGTGAGCCCGGCGCGCAGTACACCGAAGATTGCAATCGGGTATTGCAGCACGTTCGGCAACATGATCGCGACGCGGTCGCCCTTGTTCAATTTCAGCTCGTTGAGCAAGTAACTCGCAAACTGGCGACTGAGCCGATCGATATCGGCATAGCTCAGCGTCTTGCCCATGTTCGTGAACGCTGGGCGATGGCGGAATCGATCACACGCAGTCTCAAGCACTTGCACGATCGAAGAAAATTCATTCAAGTCGACCTGCGCCGGCATGCCGGGTGGGTAGCTGGCCAGCCAGGGACGTTCGGCGTTGCTCATTTTATTGGTTCCCCTCGGTTCCTTGATTATGGTTCGATTTCAACACAATGGGCGAAATTTCAGCAAGCTGCATTGCGGCGCAAATATCTTTGGCGCAGCATAACTCTTTTTCAAAATCCGGCCTTATGAAAATTCGTACCGCTATTTTCCTGGGCTGTGCCCTGATTGGACTCGGTGGCTGCCATCGAACCCCCGACGAACAACGCATTCGCAACGCGATCGGCGCCATGGCGCAGGCGCTGGAACACGGTCAACCACGCGATTTCATGGCATACGTAGCCGACGATTTCACTGGTAATGACGGAAATTTCGATCGGGCCGGGGTGCACAACCTGCTGCGCGCCGAAGTCCTGCGCAACGACAAGATTAGCGTAACCCTTGGTCCGATCGACATCGAGCTGCAGGGTGATCGTGCAGCCGTCCACAACACGGCAACCTTTACTGGCGGCGCGGGCGGCTTCGTGCCCGAACGCGGCGCGGTATACACATTCACCAGCGGCTGGAAACGCGAAGGATCGAAGTGGCTTTGCTACAACGCGACTTGGCAGCAAAAGCTGTAGTGTGCGCTTCGCGCACGCTTCAGCAACCTGACCGGGATGAAAACGGACAATCGATTGGGCGACCTGTATTGAGGCAAGACAGATGAAATCTTTTAAATCCGGAATGACGTACATGTGGGCAATGGCGATGCTTGTCATCGCGATCAGCACAATCCTGGCAGGCTGTGATGGTTATGCACTCAAACAAGAACGCCGAATGAAAGATTTCGCTCCCAATCAAGGCGATTACAACGAGATTGCGCAGGCGACCTTCCACCTGTTGGATCCCGACAAGAAGATTCACCTTTGGTTGGTCACCTCGGCCATCCAGCCGGAAGCAGTATTGGCGTTGAAACGCATGGGCAACGTGGCAACCTACATCTCGCCGCCGGCTGGCGCGCACGGCACGCTGGCTGCCGGACAATTCATCGTTTCCACGTTTACCGTCGGTAACGGTGAGGCGTTGATAGAAGGGCAGTTGGGGCCAGTAACAAACGAAATCACTGCCGCCGGGTTGCCCGATTGCGGAACCATGTATTCCGCGCCGTGGTTTATTCAGGGTGGTGAGTGGCACAGTCCGTCGATCAAGATACTGACCTGTGCGGAGTCGCGCCATTGGACGCCGGTTGATCCACCCAAATCCACATCACACGATCAAAACCATTGAACCGCAGCGGTAGCATGCGCTTCGCGCACGATCCAACAGCAAAAACGGTTGGCGACGACAGCGCCAACGGCGATGACCGGGAGTTGCAACGTGGGCAGTATTTCAATCGTGCGTGGAACGCACGCTATCTGGCCACTGGTAACCCAGTGTTAAAGTGATCCATTGAATACCCGATAGAGCGAGCAATATGATGACGACATCCGCACATTTCCCAATCGGTACGCCCGGAGTTGCCTGGGGCGAGGCTGAAGTTTCCGCGTGGGTGTCGCAGCAGACGCGCAAGCGCAGCTACCAAGCAGATGTGTTGCACCCGATCGAATCGCTGCGGTCGCGCTTCGATGTCATTCAATATGGAACGCTGGACTATCCGCCCGATAAATATCCGTTGTTTGTTCTCAAGACTCTCGACTGGCATGAGGATTCGCCGTTCATGCTGGTGACGGGCGGCGTGCATGGCTACGAAACCAGCGGGGTGCACGGTGCGCTCCAGTTTGCCCAACAGCACGCATCGGACTATGCGGGTCGGGTCAATCTGCTAATCGTGCCGTGCGTCAGTCCGTGGGGCTACGAGCGAATCCACCGCTGGAATGCGTGCGCGCTGGATCCGAATCGCTCGTTCCGCGAAGGCAGTCCGGCGCAGGAATCAGCAGCGCTTATGCAGCTCATCGCGCCATTGCGCGATCGCATTGGCATGCATATCGACCTGCACGAAACCACCGACACGGACGAAACCGAATTTCGCCCGGCGCTGGCGGCGCGCGACGGCGTTACCTATGAACCTGGCGAGATTCCTGACGGTTTTTATCTCGTCGACGACAGCGTGAGCCCACAGCCCGAGTTTCAACGCGCGATCATCAAGGCCGTGGAAAAGGTTACCCACATCGCGCCGGCAGACGCCAAAGACGAAATCATCGGTTCACCGGTGGCCGCACCCGGCGTCATCAACTACGACTTCACCGGATTGGGCCTGTGCGCCGGCATCACCAACGCAAAATATAAAACCACCACCGAAGTCTATCCCGACAGTCCAAAGGCCAGCGCCGAGCAATGCAACGCCGCGCAGGTGGCAGCGGTTTGTGCGGCAATTGATTTTGCCATGGCCCAGGGCAAAAGATCGGCCGGTAAAAATTGTCCCGATTAGCGTCAAACCTCAGCAAGCGATCAGCGACGAAGCCGCGGTATCTAGTCATTCCCGCATGGTTCTAGAAAAAATCCGGCGAGTTGGCTCTTTCCCCCTGGACCGAGTGCGAAATGAAGGCACTGGATTCCCGCCTTCGCGGGAATGACGAGCTGAGGTGCGGCGTTAATCAGGATTTTCTATTTGCCTTCCCCCGCAAGCGGGGGCGCATTCCTTTTTCCCTTCCTCCGCAAGCGGGCGCGCATTTCTATTTCTCTTCCCCCGCAAGCGGGCACGCATTTCTATTTCCCTTCCCCCGCAAGCGGGGCGCACTTCTATTTCCCTTCCCCCGCAAGCGGGGCGCACTTCTATTTCCCTTCCCCCGCAAGCGGGGGAAGGTGCCGAAGGCGGATGGGGGCGATCTTGATCTTCATTGAGTACGGCAAAAACGTGTCTAGTCACGTGCCGGAGCGGTTCGTACTCGCCAGTTCACTCTCAGCGGTTGTGCGTCAGGCAACAACTTTTGCCTGAGGCCGCCCACGCAAGCGAGGAAGCAGAATCGCGAACATCCCAAGGAGCGGCAGGAACGCGCACACCTTGTAGACGAATTCGATGCCGTACAAATCGGATAGCCATCCCAGCACCGCAGCGCCGAGGCCGCCGAGTCCAAACGCCAACCCGTAGAACATCCCCGAAACGGCACCGATGCGGCGCGGCATCAAATCCTGCGCATACACAATGATGGCGGGAAACGCCGATGCCAGCACCACGCCAATGATCACGCTCAACACCGTCGTCCAGGTCAGGTCGACGTAGGGCAACATCAGCGTAAATGGCGCGACACCCAGGATCGATACCCAGATGACCAACTTGCGACCGATCGCATCGCCAATCGGACCTCCGATCAACGTGCCGCCAGCCACCGCCGCAAGGAAAATGAACAAGTGGTACTGCGCGTTGGCTACCGATACGCCGAAATGGTGGATCAGGTAGAACTCGTAGTAACTGCTGATGCTGGCCAGATAGAAATACTTCGAAAATATCAGCAGCATCAGCACCGCGACCGTCCGCCGCACCATGGCTTGCGAGAGGTTCGGCAATGCCACGGTTTTCATCTTGCGCTTTACATGATCCGACACGTGACGGCTGTACCAGCCGCCAACCTGGATCAGGATCACGATTGCCAACAACGCGGCCAGCGCAAACCAGGCCACGCTGCGCTGGCCATCCAGCAGCACGACCCACGCCGCCAGCAACGGGCCCAAAGACGAACCGACATTGCCGCCAATCTGGAACACGGATTGGGCCATGCCATAGCGACCGCCCGATGCCATGCGCGCCACACGCGAGGATTCCGGATGAAAAACGGCCGAACCGCAGCCGACCAAACCAACGGCCAGCAGCAGAATCGGAAACGTGGGCGCAACCGAAAGCAGCAAAAGTCCAGCCAACGTGAACGTCATGCCAACCGGTAATGAATACGGCATTGGATGCTTGTCGGTAACCAATCCGACCACCGGCTGGAAAATCGAGGCTGTCAGCTGGAACGAAAGCGTGATCAGGCCGACTTGCAAAAAGCTCAGGTTGAACCCGGTTTTCAGAATCGGATAGATCGCCACGATCAACGACTGCATCATGTCGTTGAGCATGTGCACAAAGCTGATCGCGCCGAGTACGCGGAATTCGGTACGCTCAGCAGGCGCCTCTTGATCTGCGGGCGTAGTCGTCAACGATTCTTCGGCACCGGTCTGCATCGTGGCTATTTGCGAAAGGGGTCAAACAACGAAGGGCCGGCACAAGTGCAACAGTACACTGGCATGCCAACCCTCTCGGATCGCCATTATACGCTTCGACCCCTTGCGGAAAATGCGCCTTGCTTGCGTTGGCAATCTGGAATACCCACACGCCGAAGCAATAGCCTGCGCATCGCGCGCGATCCGGTTTGAATCGTGCGTGGAACTTACGCTACCTGAATCGCGGTGAAGATTCGTCAGATGCCAGGCTTGTTTTCAATTCCTGTTCCCAACCGGCACGGTGAATGTAAACCCGACGGCCTCAAGCGCGTTATAGATGGGTAGTTCAATGGAAATCCGTATGCCGAAGTTACCCTTGGTTGCCCGATTCCGCGTCATCAGCGTCGTTGTCGCGCTCGCACTGGCCAGTTCCGTGCAGGCCAATCCCGCGCCCGATCGCGCAGATTTGCTCTGGCTCAACCGCATTACCTGGGGCGTGGATTCGCTGAGCGTGGCCCAGTTCGAGCAAGTAGGGCGGAAACAGTTTCTCGATAAACAACTCGCGGCCAAGGACGAAAGCCTGCCGCCGGCAATCCAGGCGCAAATTGACGCCATGCCGATATCGCGCCAGTCGATAGGGGATTCCATTGCACAAATTGCGGCCGCTCGCGACCAGAACAAGGCCGAATCTGATCCGAAACTCAAAGTCGCTGCGCGCAAGGCACTGCGCAAGCAGGGCAGAGCACTGGCAGTGCAGACCCAAGAACGCGAACTGTTGCGCGCGATCTATTCTCCGGCGCAACTGAAGGAACAGATGGTCTGGTTCTGGCTCAATCACTTCAATGTGTTCGCGCGCAAGGGCCCGGAGGCATGGCTTGATGCCGATTACGTTGAATCGGCGATTCGCCCGAACGCCTTGGGCAATTTCCGCGACCTGGTCATGGCCACGCTCACGCATCCGGCCATGCTCATTTACCTGGACAACGCACGCAACGCGGACAAGCATCACAACGAAAATTACGCGCGCGAGCTGATGGAGTTGCACACGCTCGGTGTGAACGCCGGCTACACCCAGAATGACGTGCAGGAAATGGTCCGCATCCTCACCGGCGTTGGCATCGCGCTTAAAGCAGAAAAGCCTCGCATGCGGCCAAAATGGCAGACGCTCGACATTCGGCGGGGCGGCTTCGAGTTCAATCCTGCGCGCCACGATTTTGGCGACAAGGTGCTGCTTGGCCACACCATTCATGGCAGAGGTTTTGCTGAGGTTGAACAGGCCGTGGACCTGCTCGTCGCGCAGCCTGCGTGCGCGCAATTTATCTCGCGCCAGATGGCAACCTATTTCGTTTCCGACAACCCACCGGCAGCGCTGGTCGATTCGATGGCACAAACTTTCCAGCGCACGCATGGGGACATTCGAGCGGTGCTGCGCACGCTGTTTGATTCGCCGCAATTTACCGCTTCGTTGGGAAACAAATTCGATGATCCCATGCATTATCTGATTGCTTCCGCACGCGTGGCGTGGGATGGCCGCACGATTGACGATCCACGTCGCCTCGTACTGTGGTTGCACCAACAGGGCGAAGGCGAATTCGACCATGCCACGCCGGACGGCTATCCAATCGTCTCCAGTGCGTGGAACAGTTCAGGCCAGATGAGCCAACGCTTCGAATTGGCGAAGACCATCGCTACTGGCACGCTGGCAATGTTTGACGGCGTGGCGATTCCCAAGGTGCCGGGACTTTCAGGGCCGCTGTATGAGCGCGCGATCAAACCGCGACTATCAACGACGACCCTGACAGCGCTGAAAAATGCCCAGTCGCCGTCGGAGTGGAATACCTATTTGCTGGCAGCACCGGAATCCAACTTTCGTTGAGGAAATCTTCATGCAACGCCGTCACTTTCTCGCCACGCTTGCCACACTCGCTGCCGCACCACTCATCGGCAGTGCAGGGCGGCTGTTTGCCGCTCCGGCAAATTCGCCACGGTTTTTGCTGGTCTTTTTGCGGGGCGGCTACGATTGCGCCAACTTGCTGGTGCCATACACCAGCGACTTCTATTACGAAGCACGACCAAGCATTGCAATCGCGCGGCCGGATTCGGGCAACGCGGCCGGTGCGCTACGTTTGGATGCTGACTGGGCATTGGCGCCAGCACTGCGCCAATCACTCGGGGCAATGTATGCGAACAAGCAAGTCGCGTTCGTACCGTTCGCCGGCACGCCGAATCTATCGCGTAGCCATTTCGAAACCCAGGATGACATCGAACACGGGCTACCGGAAAACGATCACGCTGACCGTTCCGGCTTTCTCGCGCGCCTGGCCGGCGTGTTAAATGGTACAGCTCCGCCAATTGCATTCACGCAATCCTTGCCGCTCAGCTTTCAGGGCGGTGGCGACGTACCCAACATCTCGATGCAAAATGTCGGCAAGCCAGCGTTCGATACGCAACAGGCTGCGATTCTTGCGAGCATGTACAAAGATACCGCCTTGCGTGATCCGGTCGCCGAGGGTCTCGCCCTGCGCCAGCAGGTTGCAGGCAAGTTCGCCGACGAAATGATGAAAGCCAATCGTGGCGCGGCCAATGCTTACGGTTTCGCGCAACAGGCGCCGCGTATCGCGCAGATGTTGCGCGACAAGTACCGGATCGGCTTCATCGATGTCGGTGGCTGGGATACGCACGTCGGCGAAGGCGGCGCGCAAGGGCAACTGGCCAACAATCTCGGAAATCTCGGCCGCGGCCTCAGCGCGCTTGCCGAAGCGATGGGCGACGATTGGAACGACACCGTTGTCACCGTGGTTTCCGAATTTGGGCGAACCTTCCGAGAGAACGGCAACAAGGGCACCGACCATGGCCACGGCAGCGTCTACTGGGTACTCGGTGGCGGCATTCATGGCGGACGAATTGCCGGCGAACAGGTGCGGGTAACCCAATCGACTCTGCTACAGAATCGCGATTTTCCCGTACTCAACGACTATCGCGGCCTACTCGGTGGTCTGTTCGCACGGCTTTGGGGATTGAACGCTTCGCAGCTTGGCCGTGTGTTTCCGCAAACAAAGCCGACTGATTTGCAGCTAGTCTGATTGCGCGCCGCACAGTCAAGGAAAGTTGAAGCGTGTGCTTCGCGCACCACTCGGCCCTGATCGCGCGTGGAACGCACGCCACCTAGTGGCCTGTCAGGTGCGTGCGGCGATGTACTGAACATCCGCAATCCAGCCTCGTTTGCGCCGTGCCATGCGAGCTTCCTCAGTTTCTTCCACAAACGTTGCTGAGGCGTGCTGCAAAAGAGCAGTCCCCACGTTTTCAAACGCGTTGACATTGACGACGGCGTAAAGCCGGCCTTCGATTCTGCTGGTGACAAGCGGCACGACGCCACATGTGCGGCAACTGTTGAACTGCGCGGTCTTCGTTTCGAACGCGTACATTGAAACCTGTGCGGGATCTCGAACTGTCACACGCAGCGAGCCCGTCGGGCACGATGTCCAGACGCCACCGTGCTTCGTGCAAAACGAGCAGGTGCAGGCCCGCGCCGGAATTGCGGAAGGTTCAGGCTCCCAATTCAACGTAAACGAGATATTCCCGCAATGGCAGCTTCCGTGGATCAGCATAGTGGGCTTCTAAAGTTCATGTCGCGGCAAAACCAGTGCTCGGCACAGCCGAAAGACCGAGTGCTAAGAAAATGACTCGCATAGCATCGTGCCTGGCCCAACGTTTGATATGAGCGGTGGCGACTACACCAAAAAGCGCGTTGAACGAGGTGCGCTCGATGGAGCGGTTTCGCGACTCAGCCACTACCCGGGAATCTCGGGCTCAACAAGGTTCGCAAGCTGCGCCAGCGATTCCTGCCAGCCGAGATAACACATCTCGATTGGGATCATTTCGGGCAGGCCCGATTGTTCGACACTGAGGTCTGTGCCGCACAAGACGGGTTTCAACGTAACCGAAACCAGAATCTCACCCGGAAGGTTCGGATCATCGAACTTGTCGGTGTACTGAATGAACTCGCCCGGGACCAGTTTCTGATACTCGCCGCCAAAGGAGTGACTTTGTCCGTTGGAAAAATTCTCGAACGACATCTTGAAGGTGCCGCCGACCCTTGCATCCATGTGCTCGACATTGCAGACGAATCCGTACGGCGGAAGCCACTTTGCCATGGCGGCGGCATTCAGGAAGGCGCGGTAAACCTTTTCCGGCTTGGCTCGCACGACACGATGCAGGCGAACGGTTCCAGTGGACATTAAAACTCCTTCGTCAGGCTGAGGGATGTGAGGCAGTGCCGCTTGTCATTATGGCTGAATTACTTCGGCAATCCAGCAGTCCTATCGGCGTGATTGTAGCGTGCGCTGCGCGCGAGATCAGTGCCGATACGTGCGTGGAACGCGCGCGACTTGGCTAACGCCAGAAATAAGCGGCGTGCCGTCCGCTTGAGCGCATGGTTAGACGACAACTCAGTTGGTTGCGCGAGCTGCGGTGATTGTAAGCGTGGAAATGCCGACTGATGACGTTGCTTTGGAGGATGGTGGCTCGAAGCGCAATGTGATAAGCGCTTGCTTGTCTTTTAGGAGCTTGAGTGACGACGTAATCACAGCCGATGACTTGAATGAACTGAGCTGCTCGCGAAAGCGCTTGGTATCTCCGGAGTCAAGGCAAGCCAAAGCCCGCCCCGCGTTGTGTGCGCCGAATTCCCACGATGAGTTTGGCAGCAAATAAATGCATAGCTTCTTGCCTGGCTCGTAGCCCGAATGCTGGCAGTCGTGAGTCATGATCGTGCCTTTTGCGTCGCCGCCCCAGCCACCGCGCAAAACGACAGAGTGACTTTCTCCTGCAATAGCCGCCGACGCGAATGCTGCAAGGTTGGCGCAGATCAGATCGTGTGGTTTTGCCAGCGCTGTTCCACTCGAAAAACTGAGCATAACGAAAAGTGAAGCATGAATATGCCGGATGACTTGCATTGTCGTCTAACGTTGGAGTTGAGCGGTGGCGTAGCCCGTCCGCCTCGAACGAGCGGTTAGGCTTCACTTGCGTGGCGCTTGCGGTCTGCGATGGCCGCACGAAGCAGAGCAGTGAGAGCCGGATGGTTGCTGGATGAAGTATCGCGGACTTTGACATGCCGCAGCTTTTTGCCGGTGCCTTCCAGAAGGCCACTTGGGTCAGGCAGCGAGGCACCATAGTAGAAGCCAAGGTTTACGTGCGAGTCTTGGACTGCAATGTAGGCGTAGTGCTCGGTCATCTTCTTGGGGCCGGTGCCGAAGCTAGCAATCTTATGCTTTGGCCACACAACCTCGACAAAACCCTTGTGCAGCGAAGTAATCTGGTTGCGTAGAGATTGGCAGACCGGTCGTAGCTGCGGTGTTGCCACGGCCAGAATGTCGTCGAATGTTCCGTGTGTCTCATTAGTAGCCATAGTGTCTGCCGTGAAGCCTAACGCCTGAATTAAGCGGCGGCGCGAAGCGACGTCCGCTTGAATGAATTGTTAGACCGATGCATCGCGAAAGGCACGCAGCACAGCAGTCATGCGCGTTTGGTAGCCCGGACCTTGCGCCTTGAACCACTCAAGGACATCTTGCTCGACACGCAGGGAAATA
>CAJDUT010000001.1_pt1 | contig 94985 bp, 76 predicted proteins | sample 7390981 | NCBI WGS metagenome assembly CAJDUT01 (sample SAMEA7055681, study PRJEB34461) | soil metagenome | biome: terrestrial ecosystem; feature: Peninsula; material: soil | place: Antarctica | collected 2016 | reverse complement strand
TGATGCGCCAGATGAAGGGCGCGATGGGCGGTAGTGGCATGCCGCCGGGCGGTTTGGCAGGACGTTGATAACGCTTTCAATTCGGTTCACGCTACGCCGATCCAGCAGTCGGGTAATTATGCAATAAGCAGTCTCCTGACCTTGTCAACCGAAGTACGTGCCACGCGTTTCCCTTAATCTTTGGGGTGAGTTCGAATTTCGGGCCAGCATCACAGATTGCAATCGATTTCAGCGTAATGTCGCGCATCGGGTTGTACGCCCGGATAGCGGCAAAGGCACGAGCCAATCGAGGGGCAAATCAATGAAGGCATTCGGCAAGGCAATTGCGCTAGCGTCTGCACTGGCGGTCACACCCGTGGTATATGCGGATGTGCACGACCATCTTTTTGCCAACAGCTTCGACGTCCCGTCGGATGCGCCTGCGGATACCAATGCCGCGGCGCGTTTCCTCACTCAGGCGACGTTCGGCCCGACAGCGTCGGATATCGCGTACCTGATGGCGGTTGGCTATGACGAGTGGATCGAAGAACAGCTGGGTAAAAAGGCCACGCTGAGCGAACCGACAGTCGAGGCTGTCGTCACCGCGCGCACGGCCGGCGCCCAAAACGTTGGCCAGACTCAGCGCCTGAACCGTTGGTTCTGGCAGGCGACGTACGCGCCGGATCAACTGCGTCAGCGCATGGCATATGCCCTGAGTCAGATCTTTGTAGTGTCGGACCAGGCGAGCACGATCAGCGGGGATGTGGTGCCGATGGCCTACTATCAGGACATGCTGGCGAGCGATGGATTTGGCATCTATCGCCACTTGCTTGGCGACGTCACCTATAACCCGACCATGGGCAAGTATCTCAACGCCTTCCGCAACGTCAAGGCAAACTGTACCGGTACGGGTGCCCCCGGCAACCCTTTAGTTTGCACGACCAGCCCGGACGAGAATTACGCACGCGAGGTCATGCAGCTGTTCTCGGTCGGCCTGATCCAGCTCGATATGCAGGGCAAAACAGTGCTCAGTGCGGGACAGCCCATTCCCACCTATGACCAGACCATCATCAGTTCCACGGCCAAGGTGTTCACCGGCTTTACCTACAGTGATGCGCCGATCGGTACTGGAGCGAATTTTACCGGCGCGAACTTCTACGCTGGTGGCGCTACCTTCGCCGCTCAATACGCTCCGATGAACTGTTGGGGTACGGAAATTTATCCCTACTCCAATGGCAACATGAAGCACGACATCACTGGTGACGATTACACGCTGGGTACGGCAAAAACCGTGCTGAGCTGGTATGTCGGCGGTCAGTACGTGACCAACACGATTGATTCAGGACAAAGCTGTTCGGTGCCGCTACCTGGTCACATGGCGGATGTCGAAGAAGAACTGGACATCATCGCTGGACATTCAAATATTGCGCCTTTCATTACGCGTCAGTTGATCCAGCGTTTCGTCACCAGCAATCCTTCGCCGGAATACATCGGTCGCGTGACCGCTGTATTCACGAGCAGTAAAGGCGATCTGGGTGATGTGCTTAAAGCGATTCTGATGGACACCGAGGCGCGCAATCCGCCCGCATTGACCGACCCGACCGGCCCAGCCTATGGCAAGTTGCGCGAACCGATCCTGCGGCTGACCGCGATGTGGCGCGCATTCAACGCCCAAGCCCAGCCCGTGGATCAATATGGCGAGATCGCAATGAATGGCGGCAGCAATTCGCTGAGCAACTATGGACAGGGCCCGTATGAATCGCCGACCGTGTTCAATTTCTACACGCCGGATTATGCGCAGCCGGGAGTTTTCGCCGACAACAATCTCGTTTCACCGGAGTTCCAGATCGTCAACGAGTCCACGATTTACAGCGTGGCGAACAGCTACTATCAGATGACCGCAGGGGCCTATGTCGGCATGGGTGGCGCGGTGCCCACCAACCGGCCGTTGATCAATCTGTCGTCGCTGACGACGAGCGGAATCACGGAAGCGCAGATTGTGGCCAAGGTCAACGCCGCGATGCTTTACGGCAGCATGTCGGCATTCATGCAGACCACGTTGACCAACATGCTTCATTATGGAATGAGCGGCGCTTCGGCGCAGGAGAAAGCCTGGTCGGCCATATACGTGACCATGATTTCACCCGAATACGCGACTCAGCGCTGAGGTATACGACCATGAGCCATACACGAAATTCCCGACGCGAATTCCTGAATAAATTGTGCTGCCTTGCCGCAAGCGGCGGGGCAGCCGCGATGATTCCGCAGCTGCGCATGATGGGAACGGCACTTGCGAGTTCGAGCACGGCAAACGCGTTAACCGGCTACAAGGCACTCGTCTGCGTTTATCTGAACGGCGGCAACGATTCCTGGAATCTGCTGGTCCCGAACGACACGACTCGCTTCAACGTCTATAGCGCCGCGCGGAGCGGCACATATAACGCCCAGAGCAACGGCGGTGGCCTGGGATTAAGCTTGCCGAGCGGATCGACGCAAATAAACGCGCAGGTGGTTACGGATCTCAACGATTTAAACTTGTCGACGCAAAAATACTTCCTGCATCCGAACCTGACGAGCGTGAACACAGCATTTCCGACAGGTACGCCATCGCTGAAGGATTTGTTCACCCAGGGCCATCTGGCGTTTGCCGTCAACGTGGGCACGCTGGTCAAGCCGATCGACATGACGGCTTACAAAGCGAATTCCCTCAATCATCCGCCGCAGTTGTTTTCGCATGCCGACCAGACAGCGCAGTGGCACCAGGCGAATACCAGCGCGAGCACTGCGACCGGTTGGGGTGGACTCGTTTCCGAGAAACTGTCCTCTGCGTACGGCGCCAATCTAACGTCGAATCCGACTTTGCCGCTGGCAATTTCCATTGCCGGTGCCAACCGCTTTGAGGTTGGCTCAAGCACGGTGCCGTATCAGATGTCCACCAACGGATTGAATGCCCTCAGTGGCGTCTGCAATCCGTCATGCACAAGCACGACGACGAGCAGTGCGCGCGATTCGGCCCTCAACGACCTGCTAGGCCAAACCTACGCCAGTGACTTCGCCGGCGAATTCAGCAAGGTATTCAATAGTGGACGCGACCTATATGGGAAGATCGGCCCGGACGTTCCGCCGCTTTCCAACAGTTATGTGCCGGGCAATACCTGGCCGACCGGCGGTCTCGCGTCTTCGCTTGCGTCGCAACTGAAGACCGTTGCCACAATGATCAACCTGTCCAAGACCAGGGGTTATGCGAGCCGGCAGATCTTCTTTGTGCAGCTAGGTGGGTTCGATATGCATTCCGGATTCCAGAATGCGGGTAATGGCCATAACGCCTTGCTTGGCCAGGTCGCGGCTGCATTGAATGCATTCTGGACGGCGATGGGCCCGACCTATGTCAATGCGCAGAACGAGGTCACTGCATTCACCGTCTCGGATTTCGCGCGCACGCTGCAGTCCAACGGCGCGGGGTCCGATCATGGCTGGGGCAGCATGCAGATGGTGCTCGGTGGTGCGGTCCATGGCGGTAAGCTCTATAGCCAGGGCGATGTCATCAGCGGCTTTCCGAATCAGGCATATGGCGCGGCGACCAATCCAAACCCGAACAGCTTCTCGCGCGGCCAGGTGATTCCCGGTCTTGGGGTCGAACAGTACGCGGCGACCTTGGCGCAGTGGTTGGGGCTGTCTGTGTCCGACTGCCTGACGATCTTCCCGAACCTGCATAATTTCTCGAACAAGAATCTCGGCTTCGTCTGAGGCGAGCATGATTGGCAATGCTGGGATCCGCGGCCAGCGCCTGCCGCGCTGGCTGGTTGTGTTGGGGGCTGTCGCGAGTGCGGTTACGGCTTCGATCGCGTCGCAGTCGATGGCTGGAACTGCTGCCGTACCCACAGGCTGCACAGACATCTCCGCTACACCACCCAGTTACAGTGGCATCCAGTTCGGTGCGGGTATCGAAGGTATATTCACGAATTTCAACGGGCTCGGCCAGGGCTGCGCAGACTGTCACACTACGGCAATGGGTACCCAGACTGCGGCCGGATTTCTCGATCTGGATCCCGCTGACGCTCCCTCGCCATATGCCAACCTGATCAACGTCCCAAGTCATGATGACCAGAGCCTGACCTACGTCGTACCGAACCATCCGGAGCGCAGCCTGCTGTTCTGGAAAGTCAATTGCACCGATCCCGGCACGGGTGGACGTATGCCGTCGAATGGCTATCCTGACGGCATGACCGTGCTCAGCCCTTATCAACCCTGACGGCATGACCGTGCTCAGCCCTTATCAACAGGCCCTGATCTGGGACTGGATTGCCGAAGGAGCGCCAGCTGGAACCACTAATGGCATTTTTCGCGGCACTTTTGATATCCGCGGGTTGTTCATCGACGGGATTTTCCAGAACGGTTTCGAGATTCCCTGATTGGCAGACGTTCTTGGCTCACGTTTGACACCAGGCAAAGGCCCGTTCGCGCCCTAACGCTATCTGGGCAACCCACCACCAAGCCTTTGTCAGGCTGTATTTTTTCCGTTTATGTCGTTACAATACGCGGCTGCCGAATTCCGCAGACTAAGTGCGGCTTCCTTATCCATTTAATTTTCCGCAATTTTCGAGTAAACAGCATGGTCAAGATTCGCCTGTCCCGTGGCGGCGCCAAGGGGCGTCCGTTCTATCACATCGTCGTTGCCGACGAGCGCAGTGCGCGCGACGGCCGCAATATCGAGCGCGTGGGTTTCTTCAATCCCATCGCGACCGGCAAGGAAGTGCGCTTGCAACTGGATACCGAGCGAGTCAAATCCTGGGTGTCGAAAGGCGCGCAATTGACCGACCGGGTACGCACCTTGCTCAAGGAAGCCGGCAAGCAAACCGCAGCGGCCTGAGCAAAGGTTTCGGAGTGGCGGCGGATCGGCGCCTGCTGGTTGGCAAGATCGTTGGTTTGCACGGCGTTGCCGGCGGCATCAAGCTGGAATCGTTCACCGAGCCGCGCATCCGTATTTTTTCCTATCGCCCGTGGTTTCTGAAGACGAACGATGGCGAAATCCAATGCGATGGCGCGAGCGGACGTGAGTTGGGCAAGGGCATGGTCGCCAAATTGCCCGCTATCGACAATCGTGATGCAGCTGCCGCGTTGATTGGCGTGTCGATCGAAGTTTGGCGCTCAGTACTACCGATGCCGATGGCTGGCGAGGTGTACTGGACTGATTTGGAGGGGCTTGCTGTCGCCACTACGCACGGCATCGAGCTGGGCAAGATCAGTCATGTGTTTTCCACCGGGGCGAACGACGTGATGGTGGTTCGCGACGAATCCCGTGAGCGCCTGATTCCGTTTGTACGACCGCAATTCGTCCAGGAAGTCGATCTGGAAGCCGGGCGCGTAACCGTCGACTGGGATCCAGAATTTTGAATTCTAAAAGTGCGGCCAAGGATGGGCGCTTTTTGACTTTAGCGAACAGGGACGAGCGCAAAAATATCGCTGTGGACATGGATGGACGCTTTTTGACTTTGGCGATCGGGGATGAGCGCAATGGCAAATACTAATGCGCATTGACGTCGTCACGCTGTTCCCTGATTTCGTGGGTACCTGCGCCGGAATCGGCGTGGTGGGCAGGGCGCAGGAACGTGGTTTGTTGCAGGTGCAGTCGTGGAATCCGCGCGACTATGCGACAGATGCGTACAGGCGGGTGGATGAACGTCCATTCGGCGGAGGCCCGGGGATGGTGATGCTGATTGATCCGCTGCGTGCCGCGCTCAATGCTGCGCGAGCGGCGAATCAACAACCGGCAAAAACGATTTATCTGAGTCCGCAGGGGATACGGCTCACGCAGGACAAGGTGGCGGAATTTGCACAGCGCGATCGGTTGATCCTGTTGTGTGGTCGCTACGAAGGTGTGGACGAACGTTTTGTGGCGCACGAGGTTGACGAGGAAATCTCGATCGGTGACTACGTGTTGTCGGGTGGTGAGTTGGCAGCTGCAGTATTGATCGATGCGATCGGCAGATTGCAGGAAGGCGCCTTGAACGATGCCGAGTCGGCCGCGCAGGATTCGTTTTCCGACGGGTTGCTGGATTGCCCGCATTTCACCCGTCCGGAGCACCATGAATTGGGTGATGTGCCAGGAGTTTTAACCTCTGGCGACCATGCTGCAATTCGGCGCTGGCGGCGCAAACAAGCGCTGGGACGGACCTGGGAAAGGCGCCCGGACCTGCTTGAGAAGTTAAAGTTGAATCGAGAAGATGAAAAATATTTACTTGAATATCAAGAAGATATAAAAAATCAGTAAATACGTCCGTAGATGCAGCCAAACATCTGCGTATAATTCCGACCCAGAGTGAAGAGTGCCATGAATCTCCTACAGCAATTCGAAGCCGAACAAGCAACCCGCTCGCTGCCCGATTTTGGGCCCGGCGACACGGTCGTGGTCAACGTCAAAGTGAAGGAAGGCAATCGCGAACGCGTGCAGGCCTATGAAGGCGTTTGCATCGCGAAAAAGAACGCCGGCCTGAATTCGGCTTTCACCGTACGCAAGATTTCGCACGGTACCGGTGTTGAGCGCGTGTTCCAGTCGCACAGCCCCGCCATCGATTCGGTTACGGTCAAGCGTCGCGGCAAAGTGCGCGGCGCGAAGTTGTATTACCTGCGCGGCCTGACCGGCAAGGCAGCACGTATTCAGGAAGACCTGAGCAAACCGATTAGCAAGAACTGATAAATGCCGCGACCGCAACGGTCGCTGGCACGTACCCTCTTGGAGCATCGAGTCGCGTCTGTGCTCCTCGTCCAAAGCGACCGCCGGCAACGGCGGTCGCTTTGTCTTTACTGGGGTTCGCATCCTTGCTCACACGATCAAGAAGCCGCCATCCATGGCCGCGAGTTGTTTGCGTTCGCATCCATGCTCACAGAATCAAGTCGCGTGCATCCTGGCCGCACTTTTTATGGGTGCGGTTCCGCCTGACGTTGCATTCGGGCCGTTCCCGGCCTCCGAGACGTGAGGAGACGCTGATTTTATTGCCGTCACTCGTATCTCCGCGGCAATGACGAAGGGATAATGCTTTTCCCGATTCCCGATTCCCAATACGGTGTCACGTCTACTTCTTGTCATTCCGGCCTAGGCGGGAATCCAGTTCTTGCTTGGCGCTGCTTGGAGCTTGAATGAAGAGCAAGAACTGGACTCCTGCTTGGCCAGCCCTACGGCTGTTGAGAGCCGCGGGGCCGACGAACGTTTTTTCTGGCTCCTGGCTCCTGGCTTCCGGGTTCCGCCTCTCGATTTCCGATTTCCAGCCCGACTCACCTTGAAATTCCGCCGTGCCGACCGCATTCGAAGGGCAGGCTTTTTCAGGACCTTCCCATGACCACCGCTACCGAAACTCACAAATTTGAAGCTGAAGTCGCCCAGGTTTTGCATCTGGTGACGCATTCGCTGTATTCGCACAAGGAAATTTTCCTGCGCGAGCTGATTTCCAACGCCGCTGATGCCTGCGACAAGCTGCGCTTCGCGGCCATCGGAAATCCGGAATTGCTCGCCGGCGACAGCGATCTGCATATCGACGTGAGCGTCGACAAGGATGCCCGCACTATCATTATCCGTGACAACGGCATCGGCATGAGCCGCGAAGAAGTCGTTGCCAATATCGGCACGATCGCGAGCTCTGGCACGCGCAAGTTTCTGGAAGCACTTTCAGCAGAACAAAAAGCCGATGCCAACCTGATCGGCCAGTTCGGCGTCGGGTTCTATTCCGCATTCGTTGTCGCCGACAAGGTAACGCTGACCACGCGTCGTGCCGGTGATGGCGCCGATAGCGGCGTACGGTGGGAATCGTCGGGCAGCGGCGAATATACGCTGGAGAACGTGGGTGACGCCCCGCGCGGCACGTCCGTCACGCTGCATTTGAAGGCGGACGAAGACGAGTTCCTGCAGGATTGGCAGTTGCGCAGCCTGATCGCGCGTTATTCGGATCACATCGGGTTCCCGATTCGCATGCACAAGCAGGGTGACGATGGGAAAACCGCTGACGAATGGGAAGCGGTCAATCAGGCATCGGCGCTTTGGACCCGTCCGAAATCCGATCTGAGCGATGAGGATTATCAGAATTTCTACAAGCATATCGCCCACGACTTCAATGATGCGCTGGCCTGGACGCACAACCGTGTCGAAGGCAATCAGAATTTCACCTCCTTGCTTTATATTCCGTCCAGATCGCCGTTCGACATGCTCATGGGTGGACGCGACGAGCGCAAGGGGCTGAAGCTCTACGTAAAGCGTGTTTTCATCATGGATGCGGCCGAACAACTGCTTCCGGCGTATCTGCGTTTCGTGCGTGGCGTGATCGATTCGGACGACCTGCCGCTTAACGTCAGTCGCGAAATCCTGCAGCAGAACCGCAACCTGGAAAAGCTGCGCGCGGCCTGTACGCGGCGTGTGCTTGACCTGCTTGATCGCATGGCCCGTGACGAACCGGAAAAATTCGCCACGTTCTGGCAGCAGTTCGGGACTACATTCAAGGAAGGCATGGCTGAGGATTTCGCCAACAAGGAGCGCATCGCCAAACTGCTGCGCTTTGCCTCGACGAAATCCGAAGGCGCTGCGCAGACTGTCTCGCTAGACGATTACATCGGGCGCATGCAAGCCGATCAGGAGTCGATTTATTACCTCACCGCTGATGGCTATGCCGCAGCCAAAGGCAGCCCGCAACTCGAAGCGCTGAAGGCGCGCGACATCGAAGTGCTGCTGATGTACGACCGCATTGACGACTGGATGGCGAGTTATCTGACCGACTACGCAGACAAGAAACTGCGCAACGTGGCAAAAGGCGATCTTGGCCTGCCCAAACGCAGCGGCGAAGATGCCGAAAAGCGCGAGCAGATCGAAATGGCTGCGGAAGGCGTGGTCAAGAAGTTGAAGGATCTGCTTGGCGAGCGCGTGCGCGACGTGCGCGTGAGCGAGCGCCTGACCGATTCGCCGTCGTGCCTCGTGTTCGACGAGAACGAAATGGGCCTGGCCATGCAGCGCATGCTCAAACAAGCCGGGCATGAAGTCCCGCCGAGCAAGCCGATCCTGGAGATCAATCCGGAACATCCGCTGCTCCATCGCCTGCAATCCGAATCCGACCAGCAACATGCTGAAGACTTGGCATTGTTGCTGCTGGATCAGGCGCAATTGCTCGAAGGTGTGGCACTGGAAGATCCGGCTGCCTACGTTCGCCGCGTCAACGCCTTGCTGGCTCCCGCAGCAAGCTGATCGCAGCGCCGGGCAGGCCTCTCGCTCTGCCCGGCGCGTTTGTTTCCTGCGCTACGCCATCCGTCTTCCTCGCCTGCGTCGAGCAGGCGTAGTCCCAAGTAATTACTTCAGGCCCAACGCTTTCGCTACCCCGGCCCCATAAGCTGGGTCGGCCTTGGCGCAGTGGCCGATGTGGCGACGCTGGATCGCCTCAGGTATGCCTTGCATTGAGCGCGCGGTATTTTCGAACAATGCTTTTTTCTGGTTCGCTTTCATCAGCCGAAACAGGTTTCCCGGCTGCGAGAAATAGTCGTCATCCTCGCGATGGTTCCAATGATCCGCAGCACCTTCGATCGTCAGCGGCGGTTCGCGAAAATCCGGCTGTTCCTGCCATTGCCCATAGCTGTTGGGCTCGTAGCCAAGTGTGCCGCCGAAGTTGCCGTCCACACGCATCTGGCCGTCGCGGTGATAGCTGTGAAATGGGCAGCGCGGCTTGTTCACCGGAATCTGGTGGTGATTTACACCCAGCCGGTAGCGTTGTGCGTCGCCATACGAAAACAGGCGCGCCTGTAGCATCTTGTCCGGTGAAAAACCGATGCCGGGCACAACCTGGGCCGGGTTGAACGCACTTTGCTCGACGTCGGCGAAGAAGTTCTCCGGATTCCGGTTCAACTCCCACACGCCGACCTCGATCAGCGGATAGTCCTTGTGCGGCCACACCTTGGTAAGGTCGAACGGGTTGTAGGCCACCTTTGATGCGTCGCTTTCCGGCATGATTTGCACGCACAATTTCCATTTCGGAAAGTCGCCGCGCTCGATCGCGTCGAACAGGTCGCGTTGGTGTGACTCGCGATCCTTGCCGACGATCGCTTCGGCTTCGGCATCGGTTAGGTTCTCGATGCCTTGCTGGCAGACGTGATGAAACTTCACCCAGAAGCGCTGGTTTTTCGCGTTGATGAAGCTGAATGTGTGTGAGCCGAATCCGTGCATGTGGCGGTAGCTGGAAGGTATGCCCCGCTCGCTCATCACGATGGTGACCTGGTGCAGCGCTTCTGGCAGCGAAGTCCAGAAATCCCAGTTATTTTGCGCGCTGCGCATATTGGTGCGCGGATCGCGTTTGACGGCGTGGTTCAAGTCTGGGAATTTGAGCGGATCGCGCAGGAAAAAAACTGGTGTGTTGTTGCCTACCAGATCCCAGTTGCCTTCTTCGGTGTAGAGCTTCAGCGCGAAGCCGCGGATGTCGCGCTCGGCATCTGCCGCGCCACGCTCGCCAGCCACGGTGGTGAAGCGTGCAAATAGATCGGTTTTCTTGCCCACCTTCGAGAACAGCTTCGCGCGTGTGTATTTCGAGATGTCGTGGGTGACGGTGAACGTGCCGAAAGCACCGGAGCCCTTGGCGTGCATGCGCCGCTCCGGAATCACTTCGCGATCGAAGTGGGCAAGCTTTTCCAGCAGCCACACATCCTGTAGCAAGGCCGGGCCGCGCGGGCCTGCGGTCATGGTGTTCTGGTTGTCCGGTACGGGTGCGCCGGCGGCGGTAGTGAGCTTGCTGTGCTTGTCTTTCATGGCGTGCTCCTGATGGGTGGTCCGGGTGCCACCTTACGTGGTTCGCTTCATTCAATGAAGTTGATTGTTTGGATTGAATCGATAGCTGCACTGTATTGGAATAGTCTTGACTAGCTGCGCTAGCGGCGATCCAGTTCAGCCTTGAGTCGATACAGGGCTTCCAGCGCTTCTTTTGGCGTCATCGTATCGGGGTCGAGCGTTTGCAGCGTATCTTCGACGGCTGATGGTTGGGCGGAAGACTCAACTCGCGTGGTGAACAGTCCGAGTTGTGGGGAATCGGCGGTGGGGTTCGTCGTAGTACCACCACCGACATGTTTGTGTTCGAGCTGACCCAGAAAGTCGCGCGCTTGCGCAATCACGGTCTTCGGCAATCCGGCCAAAGCGCCGACCTGCAAACCGAAGCTGCGATTGGCCGGACCGTCCTTGACCGCGTGCATGAAGACGAGTTGTTCGCCGTATTCGATAGCGTCCAGATGCACATTCGCAATGCCCGGATACTGCGCAGCCAAGTCCGTCAGCTCGAAGTAATGCGTCGCAAACAGGCTGAATGCACGATTGTGCGTGGCCAGATGCACCGCGCAGGCTCGGGCGAGCGATAGCCCATCGTAGGTCGAAGTGCCGCGACCGATTTCGTCCATGAGTACCAAGCTAGACGCCGTCGCATTGTGCAAAATATTCGCTGTCTCGCTCATCTCGACCATGAACGTGGATTGCCCTCGCGACAAATCGTCGCCGGCACCGATGCGGGTGAAGATGCGATCAACCGGACCGATCACGGCGCTGTCTGCGGGTACGAAACTGCCGATATGCGCGAGCAGCACGATTAGCGCAGTCTGACGCATGTAAGTCGACTTTCCGCCCATGTTCGGACCGGTGACGATTAACATGCGGCGGCTGTCGTCGAGCATTACATCGTTGGGCTCGAACGGTTCGCTGCGCACTTGTTCGACCACTGGATGACGCCCGCGCGTGATCTGGATTTCTGGCGTCGAGCTCAATTCCGGGGCTTTCCAGTTCAATACATCGGCGCGATCGGCAAGATCGGCAAGCACGTCAAGTTCAGCGATCGCCTGCGCCGCCTGCTTGAGTGGTAGCAGGCGTTCGCCAAGATAATCGAGCAGGCTCTCGTACAAGGCACGCTCGCGCATTAGCGAACGTTCGCGTGCAGACAACACTTTGTCCTCGAATACCTTGAGTTCTTCAGTGATGTAGCGCTCGGCATTCTTGGTGGTCTGGCGACGCGTGTAATGCGTCGGCGCACGTCCGGACTGACCCTTGCTGATTTCGATGTAATAGCCGTGCACGCGGTTGTAACCGACCTTCAACGTGGCGATACCGCTCGCGGCTTTCTCGCGTTCCTCGAACTGGATCAGGAATTGATCGGCATTCGTTGCCAAGGCGCGCAGTTCGTCGAGGTCCGCGTCGAAACCCTCGCGGACTGCGCCGCCGTCGCGCAGCAGCGCGGGCGGGTGATCGGGCAGGGCGCAGCGCAAATGCTCCGCAGTTTCGGCGTGTTCACCGATATGATCGAGCAAGTTGCGCAGCAATGGACTGTCGCATTCCGAGAGTGTGTGACCCAACAAAGGCGCGGCAAGCAATCCATCGCGCAAGGTCGACAAATCGCGTGGTCGCGCCGAGCGCAGCGCGACACGCGCCAGGATGCGTTCCAGATCGCCAATGTCTCGCAACACTTCACGCAAGGGCTCGAACCGGCGTTGTTCAAGCAGGCTGTCAATGGCTTGATAGCGCCCGCGCAAAACCGTCTGATCGCGCAACGGGCGATGCAACCAGCGGCGCAGGCTGCGCGCTCCCATCGGTGTAATCGTGTTGTCGAGTACGCCAAGCAGGGTGTGTTCACTGCGCCCGCCGGGGTGCGTGTCCAGCTCCAGATTCCGGCGGGTGGCTGCATCCAGCACGACTGTCTCGCTCGCCAACTCGACAGCCAGCCCGCTCAGATGCGGCAACTGCGATTTCTGCGTTTCATTAACGTAGCCAAGCAGGCATCCTGCCGCAGCGATTGCCAGCGGCATGTCCTGGCAGCCGAAACCCGACAAATCGCGCGTGCTGAAAAAACGGCACAATTCACGCTGTGCAGTTTGCGTATCGAACTGCCACGGCAAGCGTTTACGCAGACCCGGCAACTCAGCGACGAATGCTGGCCACGCGACATCTTCGCTCACCAGCGTTTCCGCCGGCGCGAGACGCGCGATTTCCGAGGCGAGGGCTTCCACGCTCGACGCTTCGCTGAGCAGGAATCGACCGCTGGCCAGGTCGATCCACGCCATTCCGAATCGTCCGGCCGATGCCTTGTCGCCGCCGGCAATCGCCAGCAGCAGGTTGTCACGCCGTTCTTCGAGCAACGCTGCGTCGGTCACTGTGCCCGGCGTAATCACACGCACGACTTTGCGTTCGACCAAACCCTTGGCCAATGCTGGATCGCCGATCTGTTCGCAAATCGCGACCGACTCGCCGAGCCGAATCAGTTTCGCCAAGTAACCTTCGACGGCATGGTAAGGCACGCCCGCCATCGGAATCGGCGCGCCGGCCGACGCGCCGCGCTGGGTCAGAGTGATATCGAGCAGTCGCGCCGCCTTGCGCGCGTCGTCATGGAACAACTCGTAAAAATCGCCCATGCGGAAAAACACCAGCGTGTCCGGGTATTCCGCCTTGGTCGACAAGTACTGGCGCATCAATGGCGTGTGTTGGGCGAGATCGGGTGTTGGCATCCGGTCTGGAGTCGATAATCAGGATGGACAGTTTAGCGCGATCACGCTGGGGTCCGAAGCGCATGTCGAAGTAGAATGTCACCAAGCGGCAGTTGATCTGCCAGTGGAGGCGTGATGGAAGCGATGCCGAATGCGGATGCGTGGGACGATGCGAGTTTGACGTTGCTGGCGGAAGACGTTTCACGGCGACTGGTTGCCAATGGCGCAACTTTGGTTACGGCCGAATCTTGCACCGGTGGCTGGATCGCAAAGATGATGACCGACATTTCCGGATCATCGTCGTGGTTCGAGTGTGGCGTCGTGGCCTATAGCTACGAAGCCAAGGAAGCGCTGCTCGGCGTGCGTCCAGAAACGCTGGAACAACAAGGCGCGGTCAGCCGTGAAACCGTGATCGAAATGGTTTCCGGCGCGCTCGCGCGCTACGGCGCGACGCTGGCCGTCGCCGTTACCGGTATCGCCGGTCCGAGCGGCGGCTTGCCCGACAAACCCGTTGGTACCGTCTGGATCGGCTGGAAACAGCGTGGTGAATACGCGCAGTCGCAGTTATTCCACTTCGACGGCGATCGCGACGCAGTTCGGCGCCAAACCGTGGCGGCAGCGCTGCGCGGCGTTCAGAAAATTCTTACAAGCTGACGCGCAATTCGACGCATGCGATCGGACAGGCGGTGTGGGATACTTGTTGCTCATTTTGCTGATCGAATTTCGTTGCAGCCGTGATGTAGAAGACTTGTTGCGGCTGCCAGTCGCAAACCTTGAGACGGATAGCGCATAACTTCCGTTCGTGCACATACTCATGAGGATTCAACAATGGACGACAACAAGCGCAAAGCGCTGACCGCGGCGTTGGGCCAGATCGAAAAGCAGTTCGGCAAGGGGACCGTGATGCGCATGGGCGATCGGCCTTCCGATGCGATTGACGCAATTCCAACCGGCTCTCTGGCGCTGGATGTCGCGCTGGGTATCGGCGGTTTGCCGCGCGGTCGCGTGGTCGAGGTCTATGGGCCGGAAGCCTCCGGTAAAACCACGCTGACGCTGCATGTCGTCGCGCAGGCGCAGAAACTGGGTGGCACCTGCGCGTTCATCGATGCGGAACATGCGCTGGACCCGACATATGCCGAAAAGCTCGGTGTGAATGTCGACGATTTGCTGGTTTCGCAGCCGGATACCGGCGAACAGGCGCTTGAAATTGCCGATATGCTGGTGCGCTCCAGCGCGGTGGATGTCGTCGTCATCGATTCGGTTGCTGCACTGACGCCGCGTGCGGAAATTGAAGGCGAAATGGGCGATCAATTGCCGGGTCTGCAGGCGCGATTGATGTCGCAGGCGTTGCGCAAACTCACCGGCAATATCAAGCGTTCCAACACCATGGTGATCTTCATCAACCAGTTGCGCATGAAAATCGGCATGATGATGCCGGGACAGAGCCCCGAGGTCACCACTGGCGGCAACGCGCTCAAGTTCTATGCCTCGGTGCGTCTGGATATCCGGCGCATTGGCGCGGTGAAGAAGGGCGAAGAAATCATTGGCAACCAGACCCGGATCAAGGTGGTCAAGAACAAGATGGCACCGCCGTTCAAGAAAATCGAGACAGAAATTCTTTACGGTGAAGGCATTTCGCGAGAAAGCGAACTGATCGAAATGGGCGCGGATAACAAGATCGTCGAGAAATCAGGCGCCTGGTACAGCTATGCTGGCGAACGCATCGGCCAGGGCAAGGACAATTCACGCCAGTACCTGAAAGATAATCCCGCCGTGGCCCAGGAGATTGAGGACAAGCTGCGCGCGGCGCTGGGCCTGAGCACAAACAAGGCGACGCCGGCGAAAGCGGCCGAGCTTGAAGAGGCGTGAGTGACAAACGGCCTTCGTGTGCGGCACCGGGACGGCGCGCCAAATTTGGCTGCGCGCGCGTGATCAACTACATACGCGCAGCGTGAAGACGGCATTGCGATCGGCTTGGCATGGCGGGCGAATCATCCGAGAAATCGAGCAAGGCGCGTGCCTACGAAAAGGCCATCGCCCTGCTTGCGCGCCGGGAACATTCGGCGCGTGAACTCAAAACAAAGCTCGCGCGACGCGGATTCGATGACGACGAAAATGCGCAGGTTCTGGAACAGCTGCAATCAAAAGATTTCCAGAATGACTCGCGTTTTGGCGAGATGTTGGTGCGCTCGCGGATCGAATCCGGTTACGGGGCGCGTTGGATCGTGGCGGAATTGCGCACGCACGGTATCAATGATGACGCGGCGAATGCGCTGATCGATGCTGCGCAACCGGATTGGCCGGAGCTGATTTGCCGCCAGTTGCAGCGCCGATTCGGTGGCAAAGCTGCGAAGGACTACGCACAGTTGCGCAAACGGGTGGCGTTCCTCTTGCGTCGCGGCTTCGATGCCTCCACAGTACAATCCATTACCCGCGCGCAGGGGATGGATGCTTCAGCCGACGAGTTGGATTGATTGCTCGGTTGTCAGTCGCCAATCTTGGCGCATCCGTCACCGCAATCAATTTTTCCGACCAATCAATGAAAACCAGCGCCGAAATCCGTCAAACCTTTCTCGACTTTTTCGAAGAAAAAGGCCATACGATCGTGCCGTCGGCACCGCTGGTGCCGGGCAACGATCCGACCTTGTTGTTCACGAATTCGGGCATGGTGCAATTCAAGAACGTATTTCTCGGCAGCGAGAAATTACCGTACGTGCGTGCGGCAGACGTACAACGCTGTCTGCGTGCCGGCGGCAAGCACAACGATCTGGATTCGGTCGGCTATACCGCGCGCCACCACACGTTTTTCGAGATGCTCGGAAACTGGTCGTTCGGCGATTACTTCAAGCGCGAGGCTATTACCTGGGCGTGGGAACTGCTGACTGAAGTGTTTGGCTTGCCGAAGGATCGCTTGCTGGTCACTGTTTATCACGACGACGACGAAGCGTACGCGTTGTGGCACAAGCAAATAGGGTTGCCGGCTGAGCGCATTGTGCGTATCGGCGACAACAAGGGTGCAGCTTACGCGAGCGACAATTTTTGGCAGATGGCCGACACCGGGCCTTGCGGACCGTGCACGGAGATTTTCTACGATCACGGTGCGCACATCCCTGGTGGTCCGCCCGGATCGCCCGATGAAGACGGCGATCGCTACATCGAAATATGGAATTTGGTGTTCATGCAGTTTGATCGTGGCAGCGACGGGGCCTTGAGTCCATTGCCGGCTCCGTGCGTCGACACCGGCATGGGACTGGAGCGACTTGCCGCAGTGCTTCAGCACGTGCATTCAAATTACGAGATCGACCTGTTCCAGCGCCTGATCAAGGTTGCCGCGAAGGTGACGCATACGCAGGATCTTGAAAACAAGTCGCTGCGCGTAATCGCCGACCATATTCGCGCGTGCAGTTTCCTGATCGTCGACGGCGTGTTGCCGTCGAACGAAGGACGCGGTTACGTGCTGCGCCGGATTATTCGTCGCGCATTACGCCATGGCTACATGCTCGACCAGCGCGAACCGTTTTTCTACAAGCTGGTCAGCACTCTCGTCGATGAGATGGGCGAGGCCTACCCGGAGCTTGCGGCAAAAAGCAGCATTGTGGAAAAAGCGCTGCAAGCCGAAGAGCAACGCTTCGGTGAGACCCTCGAACACGGGATGAAAGTTTTTGAAGACATCGCGACGCACACGCAAAAAGTCATTACCGGAGACGATGCCTTTCGCCTGTACGACACGTATGGATTCCCCGTGGACCTAACGGCCGATATTGCACGCGAACGCGGTTTGTCAGTGGATATGCCCGGTTTCGAGCAAGCCATGACGGCACAACGTGAACGAGCGCGTGCGTCGAGCCGCTTTGAAACCCGCGTATCGTTGTCTGCTGACCTGGTCCAGCGTTTGCAGCCAACCCGTTTCCTTGGCTACAGCGTACACGATGCGGATGCGCTGAACGTCGTTGGCATAGTGCGCGAAAGTGTCAGTGTGGATGTGCTCAATGACGGCGACGAGGCGATGCTGATTCTTGACGCCACTCCGTTCTACGCTGAGTCCGGCGGTCAAGTTGGTGACACCGGCGAGTTGAGCAACAACGATGGTCGCTTCACGGTGTCGGATACGATCAAGCTAGCCGGTGCGTTCCACGGCCACATCGGGCGTTGGCACGGCAAGCCGCTGCGTATCAATGCGCCCTTGAATGGGTCCATCGATACGTCACGACGTCAGGCCATCGTGCTCAACCATTCTGCGACGCATCTATTGCACGCGGCGTTGCGTTCGGTATTGGGCGATCACGTGACCCAGAAGGGATCGCTGGTTGCGCCGGATCGCCTGCGTTTCGACTTTTCCCATTTTTCGCCGGTGACGGCCGAGCAACAGCAGCGCATCGAGGACATTGTCAACGCGCAAGTACGACGCAATGTCGATGCCGAAATTCACGAGATGGCCTACAACGATGCGATTGAGTTCGGCGCAATGGCATTGTTCGGCGAGAAATACGGCGACCATGTGCGGGTGCTGAAGATGGGCAATTTCTCCACCGAATTGTGCGGCGGCACGCATGTCGCGCGAACCGGCGATATTGGCACGTTCAAGATCGTCAGCGAGGGTGGTGTTGCTGCAGGTATCCGTCGGATTGAAGCCGTAACTGGCGCCGGCGCAATCGATTTCGTCAGACAAGAGGAACAGCGCCTTGGCCAAATTGGTCAATTGCTCTCGGCCAGCGGCGGTGATGTGGTGGAAAAATTACGTCAGGTATTCGAACGGCAGAAAAAGCTCGAACGAGAACTCGATGCGCTGAAAGCCAGGGCCGCTAGCGCGGTCACAGGCGACTTGGCCGCGAGCGCTGTGGATGTGAACGGCATCAAGGTAGTCGCTGCGTGCCTGGATGGCGCCGACGCAAAAACGTTGCGCGACAGCGTCGACCGATTCAAACAGAAGCTCGGCGATTGCGTGATCCTTCTGGCCTCCGGCAGTGACGGCAAGATCGCATTGGTTGCCGGCGTCCACGGAAAGGCGCTGGGTTCCATCAAGGCTGGAGACCTCGTTGCCCACGTAGCAAAACAGATTGGCGGCAAAGGGGGCGGGCGTGCCGACATGGCGCAGGGCGGTGGTGAAGACTCTGCGCAGTTGGCGACGGCGTTGAATGCTGTACCGGACTGGGTTAAAGCACGCATGACATGACTTTTGTCAGGCGCGACTTTTCGTGCGCAGCGTAGAGTAGAGTTGTGGCACCGGGTTTGCACAGTCCGGCGCAGAGGAATAGTATTCAGCGTGCTTGACCTGTGGATGCGGGCGGGCGACAAAAATACGTCGATGACAATAAAAACAAGACGTTAGTGCCGTAGGGGGAGCCGTTGAATCAGTTGCACGATTCGCGGTCAAACGTTTCTCGATGTGTTGTTATCGCCGTTGGCGGTCGACGACCTTCGTCAGGAAACGACGACAAGCCGAAGGAGATGTAGATGTTGATTTTGACGCGTCGCGTGGGTGAAACATTGATGATCGGGGATGCGGTGAGCGTGACCGTCCTGGGCGTCAAGGGAAATCAGGTTCGCATCGGTATCAATGCTCCGAAAGACGTAGCGGTGCACCGTGAAGAGATTTATCAGCGCATCAAGCGTGAGCACGAGGCTCCGGGTGGTGATGCGCCACCAGCGACCGACTGATTTTCACGCAAGTTGAAGCCGCGGGAATGGCAGGAATCTTTGCTCCGCGACGGCTGGTCAGCCCATGTGGCTATCGTTTGCGCGAACCTAACAATGGGGCGATCAAGTGGTGTGTGCTGCCTCGTGCAGGACTCGAACAGGTAGATTGTCGGCACACCAGCAGCAGCGAAATGTGGATTCGTGCTTTACCAGCGTGGGCCGAGTCGCTATCCTTCGCGTCCCGTAGAACTACCGCTCTATGCACGCGATTGGCAGCGAGTGCGATTTTTAGGGCAGGACGTCGTCGGGAAGCAGCATTGAATCCGGAGAGATGCCCGAGCGGCTGAAGGGGCTCCCCTGCTAAGGGAGTAGAGGGTTTATAGCCTTCTCGAGGGTTCGAATCCCTCTCTCTCCGCCAGATTTCGTGCTTGACGAAATCGATGTATAACGGAATAATTCCGCTTCTTCGCGCCCGTAGCTCAGCTGGATAGAGTACCAGGCTACGAACTTGGTGGTCGGGAGTTCGAATCTCTCCGGGCGCGCCAGTTTTGCGAGGGTGCTTCGGCACCCTTTTTTTTCAAATAGGCAGTTGCGATCAGTGTCGATATGCATTGCCAGGCGCGGCAATGCAAGCGGCACCAATCTGGGTTCGTGAACAATCGGGGTATAGCTCAGCTTGGTAGAGCGCCAGCTTTGGGAGCTGGAAGTCGAGAGTTCGAATCCCTCTACCCCGACCAATGTAAAAAATGCTGCGTTTGCTGGCTTTGTCCGCGCAGAGCGGCCGAAAAATCCAGGTGGGAATTTTCGGCACTCTGTTAAACTTGAACGACGCGCCTGTAGCTCAACCGGATAGAGCATCGGCCTTCTAAGCCGGCGGTTGCAGGTTCGATTCCTGTCGGGCGCGCCAGCAACGCCAGTTGAAGATGCAGGAGAACACGTTCGAAAGTGAAAGGCTGGATCGACCGAATATCGAAAGCGAGGAGAGCCTTCCTTCTCGATCGGATTTGGCCACCGGTGTTTCGATCAATATCAATCAATGGTGGGCGTAGCTCAGCTGGTTAGAGTCCCGGATTGTGATTCCGGATGTCGTGGGTTCGAGTCCCATCGTCCACCCCAATTTGGCTATACTTTGACGCGACATGGCAGTTGTTGCGTTCCCGGTGAGACGGTACCGGGTGCGGGTGTGTCGAGGTACAGCGAAAAAACAAGTCGATTTTATGGGCCGTTAGCTCAATTGGTAGAGCAGCAGACTCTTAATCTGTTGGTTCTAGGTTCGAGTCCTAGACGGCCCACCAACTTCGCTTCTCCTGCGTGCTGTAGCGTCGCTCGCAATTCCATCACATCGGATTGCTTTGGTGATGCGCGTCGGACGCGACCCAACTACGACTCGGAAATCGATCAGAGCGAGAGTGGCGGAATTGGTAGACGCACTGGATTTAGGTTCCAGCGGGGCAACCCGTGAGAGTTCGAGTCTCTCCTTTCGCACCAGATCGTGAAAGCAGCAACATTGTGTAGAATGGCCGGCTGCGGCAATCTGCAGCAGGGTCAGGAATTCGAGGAAGAAAAGTATGCAAGTTTCGGTTGAAAACGTAGGCAAGCTCGAACGAAAACTTACCGTTCGCCTGCCAGCGGATAGCTACGAGTCCAAGGTCAAGTCACGTCTTGCCGAAGCCGGTCGCAACGTGCGACTGAAGGGTTTTCGTCCCGGCAAGGTTCCGGCAAAAGTGATCGAACAGCGTTTTGGCGCGCAGATTCGCGGAGAAACCATGTCGGAGCTGGTACGCACCAGTTTCCAGCAAGCCGTTGATGAGCAAAAGTTGCGTCCGGCCGTTACGCCGGCAATTTCGACCAGCGGCGAACCCGTCGATGGCGAAATCGAGTACACCGCAACTTTCGAAGTGCTGCCCGAAATTGGAAAAATTGATGTCGCGGCACTGGATGTCGTCAAAGCCAGCGCCGAAGTGGCGGACAAAGATGTCGATGAAATGATCGATACGCTGCGCCAGCAGCGGCGTAGCTGGACACCGGTCGAGCGCAGCGTACGTGAGGCGGACATGGTGTTGTTCGAGTTTGCTGCACAAGGCGACGGATTTGCCTATCCTGAGGACGGCCGCGAGCGCGTCGGGACGATTATCGGTTCCGCGGCAATGTCGAAGGACCTCGAAGACAAGCTCATCGGGCATGTAACCGGTGACGAATTCGATACGGACATTGGTTTCCCGGCTGATTTTCGCATTGCCGCGTTGGCCGACAAGCAGGTCAATGTCGTGTGCAAGGTCGTGCGCGTGCAGGAATCCAAGCTGCCGGAAATTGACGACGCGTTCATCGCCAGTTTCGGTATCAGTGCAGGCGGCATTGAAAAATTCCGCTCCGACGTTCGCGCCAATCTTGACCGCGAGTTGCGCGGGATGCTGGCCACGCGCCTGAAGAATGAAGTAGTGCAGAAGTTGCTGGATGCCTATTCGGATATTGAGCTGCCAAAGGGCATGATCGAATCGGAGGCTCGAGCCCTGCAACAGCAGGCGCAAATGCAGGCACAGCAACAAGGCCAGACATTTTCTGCTGATCCGGCTGAATTTCAGGACATGGCCCGTCGCCGTGTCACTGCTGGAGTGCTGATTGGGGAATTGGCACGGCAGAATGAAATCCGCCCGGATAGTCGGCGCGTCGCCGAAACGCTGGCCAGTATCGCCTCTACGTACGAAGAGCCGGCGCAGGTCGTTGAAGTTTACCAACGTGATCCCCAACTCATGGGTAGCTTGCAAAATCGGGTGATGGAAGACCAGGTGGCCGAATGGATCGCCGAACACGCCCATACCAGCGAGCAAAAGTTGAGTTTCACTGAGGCGATGCGTCCGGGTTGACCGGTACGCAGGACGGAGACCGAACCATGAATCATGAAATTCGCGGGTTGAACCTCGTGCCGATGGTGGTCGAACAGACCTCCCGTGGCGAGCGTGCATATGACATCTACTCGCGCTTGCTCAAGGAGCGCGTTGTGTTCATGGTTGGTCCCGTTGATGACTACATGGCCAATGTCATCGTGGCGCAGTTGTTGTTCCTGGAGTCGGATAATCCGGACAAGGACATCAATCTGTACATCAACAGCCCAGGCGGGTCAGTTACCGCAGGTTTGGCGATTTACGACACCATGCAGTTCATCCGTTCCGATGTCAGCACGATTTGCGTCGGCCAGGCAGCCAGCATGGGCTCGTTCCTGCTTGCCGCAGGCGCCAAGGGAAAGCGCTACGCATTGCCCAATTCCAGAGTGATGATCCACCAGCCTTCCGCCGGATTTTCCGGACAAGCTTCGGATATCGCCATTCACGCCAAGGAAATCCTCGGCGTCAAGATGCGCCTGAACGAAATGCTGGCTCAGCACACAGGCCAGTCGCTCGAGCAGATCGAGCGCGACGTGGATCGCGACCACTTCATGAGCGCTGCCGAGGCCAATGCCTACGGGCTGGTCGATGCGGTGCTTGCACAACGGCCCGGCGAGACGGTCAAGAACACCTGACTCGTCAGGCGTTTAGCCGCATTCAGAGACTGTGTTGGCGTTTGCTGCCGGATGCCAGTCGTGGTGTGGTATTCTGCGCGCCGTCACCTTTCCATATTAGTTTTCGGGGCCACGCATGACTGACGACCGGCAAAGCCGATCGGGCGACGGTAGCAAGATTCTGTACTGCTCGTTCTGTGGCAAGAGCCAGCACGAGGTGCGCAAGCTGATTGCGGGTCCGAGTGTGTACATTTGCGACGAATGCGTCGAATTGTGCAACGATATCATCCGCGAGGAGCTCGAGGAAAAGAACGCCGGTGCGCGCAATCACCTGCCCAAGCCGAAAGAGATCATGGACGTACTGGATCAGTACGTCATCGGCCAGTCCCGTGCGAAGAAAACACTCGCAGTCGCGGTCTACAACCACTACAAGCGTCTTGAAGCGCGTACGCGCCAGGATGAAGTGGAGCTGGCCAAGTCCAATATCCTGCTGATCGGACCGACTGGTTCCGGCAAGACACTGCTCGCCGAGACGCTGGCGCGACTGCTCAACGTACCGTTCACGATCGCGGACGCGACATCGCTGACCGAGGCCGGATACGTCGGTGAGGATGTCGAAAACATTATCCAGAAACTGTTGCAGAAGTGCGACTACGACGTCGAAAAAGCCCAATCCGGCATCGTCTACATCGACGAGATCGACAAGATCTCGCGCAAGAGCGAGAACCCCTCCATCACCCGCGATGTTTCCGGTGAAGGTGTGCAGCAGGCATTGCTCAAGCTGATTGAGGGTACTCTTGCCAGTGTGCCGCCGCAGGGCGGGCGCAAGCATCCGCAGCAGGAATTCCTTCAGGTCGATACGAAGAATGTCCTGTTTATTTGCGGAGGGGCTTTTTCCGGGCTTGAGAAAATCATTCAGCAACGCTCTGAGTCCACCGGAATCGGGTTCGCGGCGGAGATTCGCAGCAAGACCAAGCATGCGAACGTTGGCAAGGTCCTGGCCGATGTTGAGCCGGAGGATCTGGTGAAGTTCGGCTTGATTCCGGAGTTTGTCGGCCGTCTTCCGGTCGTCGCCACGCTTGAGGAACTCGATTCGGCTGCGTTGATCCAGATTTTGACCGAACCGAAGAATGCGATCGTCAAGCAGTTCAAGCGCATGTTCGAGCTTGAAGGCGTGGAATTGGAATTCCGCACCGAAGCATTGGCTGCCATCGCGAGCAAGGCATTGAAGCGGCGCACCGGCGCTCGCGGTTTGCGAACCATTCTCGAACAGGTATTGCTCGACACAATGTACGAACTGCCTTCGCTGGAACATGTCAGCAAGGTCGTTGTCGACGATGCCGTGATCAACGGCCAGGCCGAGCCCTATCTCATCTATCGCGGGATGCAATCGCGGGCGGCTTCCGCCGAGTAGTGCTGCGCGGGCACGACCGCTGGCTGCGTGCCGAATCGACACGCGCAGCCGGACTTGCAAACAACGTCCCTTCCAATCGCGCAATGCTGCGTTGCTTGTGTTCGCAGCCTGGCATTCAAAGCCATTTCTGTCGACCGCGATTTCTCGATGTGGCTCGCAAGTGAATGCTTGTGGCCTTGCAATTGCGCGCATCGTCCTCACTTGACGAATCAATGGCGTCGGGTCAACCTGCCGCAAGCACCTGTAAATCGAATCTCACTGGAACAATTGATGGAAAGCCCAGCCAAGACCCAATTTGAAGGTAAATCCGGCAGTGATGTGAGCCAATTACCCCTGTTGCCGTTGCGCGACGTCGTGGTCTACCCATACTTGGTGATTCCGCTGTTCGTAGGCCGCGAAAAATCGGTGCGCGCCCTGGAGCAGGCCATGGATGGCGACAAGCGCATTGTGCTCGTTGCGCAGCGCAGTCCGGATACTGACGATCCTCAGGTAGGTGATTTGTATCCGATCGGAACCGTGGCCACAGTGCTGCAACTGCTGAAATTGCCGGATGGCACGATCAAGGTATTGGTCGAGGGCAAGGCGCGCGCAGAAATCACAAACCTTTACGAGCGGGATGGTGTGCCCGGTGCTTACGTGCGCACGCTTGAATCCATGATTACGCGCGAGCCGCGTGAAATCGAGGTGATCTCGCGAACATTGGTCTCGTTGTTCGAGCAGTTCGTCAAGATCAATCGCAAGATTCCTCCGGAGTTGCTGACCACGCTTGCCGGTATCGACGACGCGGGACGGCTGGCCGATACTATCGCGGCGCATCTTTCGATTCGCCTGCAGGACAAGCAACGCGTGCTGGAAACCGCCGACGTAGCCGATCGCCTTGAATTGCTGATTGGTTCCGTCGAAGGCGAAATCGACGTCCAGCAAATCGAAAAACGTATCAAGGGTCGCGTCAAGACGCAGATGGAGCGCAGTCAGCGCGAGTACTATCTCAACGAACAAATGAAGGCGATCCAGAAGGAACTGGGCGAAAGCGAGGACGCGCCGAACGAAATCGAAGAACTGGGTCGCAAGATTGCCCAGGCGGGCATGCCAAAGCCCGTTGAGGCCAAGGCGCGCGCTGAGCTCAACAAGCTCAAGCAGATGTCGCCGATGTCGGCAGAGGCGACCGTAGTGCGCAATTACATCGACTGGTTGGCCGGTGCGCCATGGAAGAAGCGCAGCAAGGTACGGCGAAATCTGGCTGAAGCCCAAGACGTTCTCGATGCCGATCATTATGGCTTGGAAAAAGTCAAAGAGCGCATCGTCGAGTATCTTGCGGTGCAGCAGCGTGTCAAAAAGATGAAGGGGCCGATTCTTTGCCTGGTTGGGCCGCCGGGCGTAGGCAAGACTTCGCTGGGCAAATCAATCGCGCGCGCGACCAATCGGAAGTTTGTGCGCATGTCGCTGGGTGGCGTGCGCGACGAAGCCGAAATTCGTGGTCATCGGCGCACCTATATCGGTTCGATGCCAGGGCGCATTGTGCAGAACCTTTCCAAGGTCGGCACACGTAACCCATTGTTCATGCTCGACGAAATTGACAAGATGTCGATGGATTTTCGTGGTGATCCTTCCTCAGCCTTGCTCGAGGTGCTCGATCCGGAGCAGAACCACACGTTCAACGATCACTACCTTGAGGTCGATTTTGACCTGTCGGAGATCATGTTCATCGCGACCGCCAATTCGCTGAACATCCCCGCGCCGTTGCTCGATCGCATGGAAGTTATCCGCATTCCCGGGTATACCGAAGACGAGAAGATCAGCATCGCGCAACGCTATCTGATGAAAAAGCAGATAACCGCCAATGGGCTCAAACCGGGTGAACTGCAAGTTGCCGAAGGGGCAATTCGCGACATGATTCGTTACTACACGCGTGAATCCGGCGTGCGCAACCTGGAGCGCGAATTGGCGAAAATATGTCGCAAGGTGGTCAAGGAATTGACCTTGGCGGCGGATCAGCCCAAGCGCGTTGGCAAGCGTCGCGACAAGATGTCCGTGACCTCACGCAATCTGGATCAATACCTGGGGGTGCGCAAGTTCACGTTCGGTCGTGCCGAATTGCAGAACGAAGTCGGTCTGGTAACCGGGCTGGCGTGGACCCAGGTCGGTGGCGACCTGCTCAGCATCGAAGCGACCGTCGTGCCGGGCAAAGGCAAGTTGCTGCACACCGGGCAGCTGGGTGACGTGATGCAGGAATCGATTCATGCCGCCTTGAGCGTCGTGCGCGCCCGCGCCGAGCGATTCGGCATCGACCCGGATTTTCACCAGAAGCACGACATCCATATCCATGTTCCTGAAGGGGCCACGCCAAAGGATGGCCCCAGCGCTGGTATTGCGATGTGTACTGCCCTGGTGTCGGCCTTGACCAAGGTGCCGGTTCGCTCCGAAGTGGCCATGACCGGGGAAATCACGCTGCGTGGACGCGTGTTGCCGATAGGTGGCCTCAAGGAAAAACTGCTGGCGGCGCATCGAGGCGGGATTGAAACTGTCATCATTCCCGATGAAAACGAGAAGGACCTGGCGGAGATCCCGAAGAATGTCACCGGTTCGCTGAAAATCAAGCCGGTGCGCTGGATCGACGAGGTGTTGGATCTCGCGCTGGAGCGCCCGCTTGTACCATCCCTTGCAAAAGTGGAAAAAGAGGTAAAGTCTACAATTGAACAACCTGCCGACGCTGATGTCGAAGGCACTCAGCAAAGGGCGCATTGAAAATGCCGCTTGCGCTGCAACGGGATATGCAAAAATTCAACCATGATGTCAAGCAAAAAAGTCCTGGATGTCATTCGCCGAGGATTGTGTCGGAAACGCGCAAACCCGCATCAAACCTTGTGTTGCGCCAGATCAAGGCGGCTGGTATAAAGTCTGCGCCGCGATCCGGTGAGCGATGTCTATCCGGATGATCGCGGGGTAGCGAATAGGGTTTGCGGATATCAATCGTGGACGCAACCGATTCGCCCGGACAATTTTCGGTGTGTCGCTGAATTCCCTCGGGAGAAAAGAATGAACAAAGCTGAATTCGTAAGTGCAGTGTCAGAAGCTGCTGAATTGACCAAGGCCGAAGGTGGCCGTGCAGTCGAAGCAGTTATTGAAGTCGTCAAGAAAACCCTCAAGGACGGCGACACCATTTCCCTGGTCGGATTTGGTACCTTCATCGTGCGCAACCGCGCTGCGCGCACCGGTCGCAATCCCCGCACCGGTCAGCAGATCAAGATCAAAGCCTCGAAAAATCCTTCATTCAAGGCTGGCAAAGCGCTCAAGGATGCCATAAACTAACGCGCTTTCGCCCAACGGTAGGGTCTTAGTAGGGGTGCTTAGCTCAGCGGTAGAGCGTCGCCCTTACAAGGCGAGGGTCGGGGGTTCGATCCCCTCAGCACCCACCAGTACCTCAAATGCGGGTCACACCGCAGAACTTTTATCGCTTTTTGGGTGATAGGGGTTTCGGTAAAAACGCGGAGTGGTAGTTCAGCTGGTTAGAATACCGGCCTGTCACGCCGGGGGTCGCGGGTTCGAGTCCCGTCCACTCCGCCACGTTTGCCAAGGGCGCCGCAGGGCGCCCTTGTTTTTTAAACATGGTGCGTCGCAGGGCGCCCATGTTTTTAGAGCATGGTGCGTCGCAGGGCGCTCATGTTTGCAAGACATAATGTGCCGCAGGGCGCCATGTATTTCCAAGCATCGCGCCCGCAAGGTGTGGTTGTCCTTCAAATCAAGGCATGGAGCCTGCGCCTGACAATAAATGGTTGAGCAAGCAATGCATTGCTCGGTTGCTTTCAGGTTCGTCCGACACGATTCCTCGACACGATGAATCAGCCGGAATCGCAATAGGCGGCTGCGGATGCCGCGTCGACAAACAGGTCTGGTTATCGCCCATGTTGCAATTACTCCAACAGAAAATGTCCGGCCTGCTGGCCAAGATCGTGCTCGGTATCATTGTCGTGATTTTCGGCGGCTTTTTCGGTATCGAGCAATATTTCAATCCACGCAGCGAAACTTTTATCGCCAAAGTGGATGGACACCCGATTGCGCAAGATGACTTTCGCGATCGATACAACAATTTGCGCATGCAGATGCAACGCGCTTACGGAAAAGCGTTTGATCCGCAATCGTTCGACACGCCCGAGACCAAGCGCCGGGTATTGGATCAAATGATCAACGAACAGCTGATACTCTCTGCGGATGAAAAGCTCGGTGTAACGGTTCCACCTGGACAAATCCGCAGCGAGATCGAAAGTTTTCCCGTATTCCAGGTTGGTGGGAAATTCAATCTGGACCAATACCGCATGTGGCTCGATTCGCAGCGCAAGTCGCCCGCCGAGTTTGAGCAGACCGTACGCCAGAATCTCCAGACACGCCAACTGACCGATCAATTGGCGCTTGGCACCGTAGTCACCGACGCGCAGGTAAACGACTATCTACGCTTGCGTGATCAGACGCGCGACTTTCACTTCGTCAAGATTGACCGGCCAACGACGGATGCAAAAATTTCTGACGACGCTATTGCCGCCTACTACAAGGCGCACCCGCAGCAGTTCATGACACCGGAAGAAATTTCGCTGGATTATGTCGAACTCAACGAAGCCACGATGCAGGCCAAGGCCGACGTTGACGATGCAACATTGAAACAGGAATACGCCGATCAAAAATCTCATTTCGTCGCTCCGGAGCAGCGGCTCGCGTCCCACATCCTGATTTCCGTGGGCAAGAATGCGAATGCTGCCGCACAAAAAGCGGCATTGGCCAAAGCGCAATCGATCGAGAAACAACTCAAGGAAGGCAAGACTTTCGAAGCTTTGGCCAAGGCCGATTCCGACGATTTGGGCTCCAAGGCGCAAGGCGGTGATTTGGGTTGGTTGGAAAAAGGTATTACCGATCCCGCGTTCGAAAGCGCGCTATTCGGGATGAAGAAAGGCGAAATTTCCGCTCCCATCAAGTCCGAAGAGGGCTATCACATCATTGATTTGCGAGATGTGCATCCGGAAAAGGTACGCAGTTTCGATGAAGTCAAAGGCGAACTGGCCAAGAAGTATCTCGACGAAGCGCGCGATCGCAAGTACAGCGATATCTCGGGCAAGCTGACCGATGCTGTCTATCAGGATCCGACCTCGCTCGCTCCGGCAGCAAAAGATCTGGGGTTGACCGTACAAAAGACCGGCCTGTTCTCGCGCAACGGCGGTCAGGGAATAGCCTCCAACCCGGCGGTGGTCAAAGCCGCGTTTTCGAACAATGTGCTGGTCGAAGGCAATACCTCTGACCCGATCACGCTTGGGCCAAACCATATTGTCGTTATTCGCGTGGATCAGCACGACAAGTCGATGTCTGAACCATTGGACAAGGTGAGCGATGCGATCCGCAAGATTCTGGTTGAGCAACAGTCCGCCAAGCAGGCGCACGACCGTGCCGACGCCTTGTTCGCTAGGCTGAAGAAAGGCGAGTCGCTCGAAAAGATCGCCGCTGAACTCAAGCTCAAACCGAGCCAGGAAAATGGCATCGGTCGCAAAGCTGCCAACCTAGATCACACGATTGTCGAAGCCGTCTTCAAACTGGATAGGCCAAAAGATGGCAAGACGGTGGCGGGTGAAGTGGCGCTCGCCAACGACGCTTATGCATTGATCGAACTCGATGGGGTCAAGGATGCGGATCCTGCCAAGCTCGACTCGAAGTCGATCGAAGCGGCTCGCAACGAGTTGCGACAGAGTTACGGTCAGGAAGCCGTGCGCGAATTCATCGACAGCTTGCGCAAGTCGGCCAAGATCGAGATTGCCGAAGATCGATTGAAGTAGTGGATCGATCCGGCGTTTGTGACGCAGCGGGCGGCTGAATCTGCTTCAGCCGCCGCGCGTCGAATTACAACCCGGTCATTCCAAGGATGTTGTAGCCTGAATCGACGAAGGTGACTTCACCGGTGATGCCCGAAGCCAGATCCGAGCATAGAAACGCAGCCGTGTTGCCGACTTCCTCGATGCTCACGTTACGCCGCAGTGGCGCATTTTCCTCGACGTGGTCAAGCATTTTGCGGAAATCGGCGACTCCCGCAGCTGCCAGGGTTTTGATCGGTCCAGCAGAAATGGCATTAACGCGCGTGCCTTCCGGCCCGAGGTTGTAAGCCAGATAGCGCACACTTGATTCAAGGCTGGCCTTGGCCACGCCCATCACGTTGTAGTGGGCCAGCGCTCGGTCCGCACCGAGGTAGGTCAGGGTAAGGATCGCTCCACCACGGCCCTTCATCAACGGGCGCGCTGCTTTTGCCAGAGCCGACAGGCTGTAGCTGGAGATATCGTGGGCGATGGCAAAGCTCTCGCGCGTCAGGTGATCCAGATACTCGTCCTGGATCGCTTCGCGGGGCGCAAAACCGATCGAATGCACGAGAATATCCAGTCCATCCCAATGCGTGGCAAGACTCTCGAACAATTGCGCGATTTGTTCGTCGCTGGCAACATCGCAAGGCAGAACGATATTCGATCCAAACGCATTCGCCGCTTCGTCAACGCGTGGTTTGAGTTTGTCGTTGACGTAAGTGAAGGCCAATTGCGCGCCTTCGCGGTGCATCGCACTCGCGATACCCCACGCGATCGAGCGCTGACTGAGTACGCCGGTTATGAGGGCGCGTTTGCCGTGCAGAAATCCCATGGTGTCTCCTGATTACGTTTGCAGGCGCGATTCTAGCCGAGTCTGGGAAAGACCGTCAGTTCGCGTCAATCGTGCTGGCTGCGGATATCGGCGTATCGACACGGGTGGCATACAGGTGCAGTCGTCGGCCTAATTTGAGAATTGCAAATCGATCCAGCCCGTTCCAACGGCATAGATCGTCCACGCTTACGCGTGCTTGGTAGGCAATCGACGACAACGTGTCGCCACGCTGCACGACATGATTGCCGGATGAAATGGCTGCAACTTCAGCAGCAGTCTTCGTGGTCGATTGCGATTCTGTCTTTCCAGCGCCAGGCACGAGTACGCGCGTTCCGGCCTGCAATCGCGCATCGACGGCGAACAGGTTGGCCGCCGCGAGAACTTGCGGTTCTACTTCGTAGGCACTTGCAAGAAGGCTCAGCGGTTCCGGTTGGCGCAAGACGATGGCATGCCATTGCGGCCAAATCGCCCCCGGCAGCGCCGACAGGTTTGCCTGCAATGCATCCCGTTGGGCCGCAGGCAGCAAGAGTTGGAAAGGGCCGCGCGCTGGCATGCGCGCGTGCAAATAACCGGAATTCAGATATCGCAACTGATCGAGTTTCATCCCCGACAAATGTGCTGCAAGGCCCAGATCGATGGGCGTATTCATGTCGACGACATCAAGGATGTCGTCCGGGCTGGTTTCCGGCAGTTTCAACCCATACCGGAGTGGATCGGAGACGATGCATGCCAAAGCCATCAGGCGCGCAAAATGTGCATGTGTAAGGTCACTGAGGCCAAGTTGTTGGACTTGCGACGACGAAAGCTTGGCCGCGCGGCTGGAAAGGGCTTTCTTGACCCGGTTCTCGCCGGCATTGAACGCCATGTCGGCCAGGTGCCAGTCGCCAAATTCGCGGTAGTAGCGTTGCAACAGATCCAGCGCCACCGATGTGGACGCGGGAACATCGAGCCGCGCGTCGAAATCCCCACCCACGCGTAAACCGTTTTCCCTTGCCGTGTCGGGCATCAGTTGCCAGATTCCTGCCGCGCTGCCACCACTGGCAGTGGGGACGTAGTTGCTTTCGACATATGGCAGCAAAGCGAATTCCCCAGGCATTCCACGTTGCTCGATTTGATCAATTACGAGGAGCAAGAATGGCATGGCTTGAGTCAGCGAATCGCTAAAGCTGGCTGGGTTGTTTGAGTACTGATGTGCCCAAGATTCCATTGCAGGGCCATAGTCGCAATCGGCCAGTGCAAATTGCTGCCGCAAGCGTTGCCACGGCGAAACAACCGGGGCCGGCGCTGCGACAACGGTGGTTTGTAGCATTGGAGCAGTTGTGTGCGGGACAGATTCTGGCGAGGGAACTGTGTTGGGCTGCGGTCTTGGCGGATTCGTACTGCATGCTGCAAGCAGCAAGCAGCAAGTTCCAACGATGCTACAGCCGGCACCAAATACGCCCAATAGCCAATCGTTGCGCGGCGCGCGTGACCGATGCAGACCGTCGCGACGCCACTTGGCGATTCTTCGTGTAATAGTCGGATGCATATTCGGTCTAACAGTGTCAGCTGTTGGCACCTGAAGCGATATCGAGGCGGGACTATAACAGGCTTGCACAGGGCCGAAAAATCGTTGTTTGAGGCCTCGAATAGCCTGTTTTCGTTGATTCGGACGAGCTAGACATATTACGCTGGGTCCAGGCATGGCCAGGAGGGTTACGTTGCGCGTCAGTTTCGCGCACAATTCGGCTTGTCGAATCGAAAACAAAAATCCGCAGGCATGTCCGCGCAATACGAAAATTTCCATGCGAGTGCGCCGATGCGCGCGTTGTTTACGCGCGAGTTGTGCGCGCTCGCGCCGATTCTTGCTGGAACTTTCGGAAACTTCGGCTTGCTGTTAAGTGCGTATGCCGATGCGCGCAATGATTTGCCCGCGCACAAGATCGGCGCGATCACGAACCTTTGCTCGATTTGTGATGCTGGGTTGCGCGGCGACGTTCGCTGCGTGGATACGCAATTGCCATTTTCCAGCGACAGCTTCAACGTGGTCATCGCCCAACATGCGTTCGAACATAATGCGGCTCTGGACCAGAGCGTAGTCGAGCTCGCGCGCGTGCTGGCACCGGAAGGGCTGGCTTTGGTATTCGGATTCAATCCACTGGGTACGTGGCGGCCCTGGCTGGAATTACGCCGTCGGCGAGAGGGCGTGTGTTTGAGCCTGCGTTCGGCCCATGCGTGGCGGCAACTACTTTTGCGCGAACAGGTAGATACCCTGCAAGTGAGTTTTCCGGGCGTTTGGCTGCCGCGCGGCGCATCGATGAATTTGGAACGCGATCAAGCGCCTGGGGTTGGTGCGCGATTCGGTAGTAGTTGGTTGTTGCTCGCACGCAAGCGCCGCAGCACGCTTACGCCGTTGCGTTCGCGTCCGCGAAACCGCGAACTGCAGTTGCGGCCGAGTCTGGCCCCTGGCACCCAGCGAATGCGTACATGACGCCGGCACGCAGTATAGACGTCGAAGTATTTACGGATGGGGCCTGTTTGGGCAATCCCGGACCAGGCGGCTGGGCTGCACTTTTGCGCCATAAAAATTTGGAGAAGACGATTTCAGGCGGTGAGCCAAACACGACCAATAATCGAATGGAACTGATGGCTGCGATCAGCGCCTTGGAGGCATTGCGCCGTCCATATTGCGTGCGCCTGACCACGGATTCACAATATGTGAAGCAGGGTATCGAATCATGGATATCGCGTTGGCAAGCCAATGGCTGGCGTACATCCGACCGCAAGCCGGTCAAGAATCAGGACTTGTGGCAACGCCTGTCTGCTGCCGCGGCAGTTCATCAAGTCCAGTGGCATTGGACGCGAGGCCATTCCGGTCACGCAGAAAACGAAAGAGTCGATAAACTGGCGCGCGATGCGGCCATTGCGGCGACGGAGGGATGATGAGGCAAATCGTACTGGATACCGAGACCACGGGCTTGGAGGTCGCCAAGGGCCATCGCATCATCGAAATCGGATGTATCGAATTGAGCGAGCGGCGTCCGACCGGGCGTAAATTCCATCGCTACCTCAATCCGCAACGCCGGGTCGATGAGGGAGCGCTGGCTGTGCATGGCATCGACAACGACTTTCTCGCTGACAAACCGCGCTTTTCTGAAATTGTGGCCGAATTTCTCGCGTTCATCGAAGGCGCCGAGCTGATTATTCACAATGCCGCTTTCGATGTCGCGTTTCTCGACGCGGAATTGTCGCTGGCCGACGCTGCGCTCGGGCGCATTGTCGAACATGCGCAAGTTCTCGATACGTTGCTGTTGGCGCGGCAAAAATACCCCGGCCAGAAAAACAACCTGGATGCATTGTGCCGGCGCTTGAATGTCGACAATCGCCACCGCGACCTGCATGGTGCCTTGCTCGACGCGCAATTGTTGGCTGAAGTGTACTTGGGCATGACCGGAGGCCAAGGCGATCTGGGCTTGGCAACGGCCGTTGCGCCCGATACTTCAATCACGCATGGACCAGTTACTATCGATCAGCGTCCGCCGTTGCGGGTTCATCGCGCCGATCCCATGGAACTTTCCTTGCACGATCAGGGCATGCAACGCCTGGAAAAGGCGAGCAAGGGGCGTTGCCTGTGGTTGCACGCAGAGCAAACCAACCATTCCGGCGCGACTGCGGTATGATTCGACCGGGCCGATACGCTTGATTGGGGAGGATGGCGATGAAATTGTTGATTGCGCTAATGATCCTGTTTGCTTCCAACGTGAACGCAACGACGGCAGTCGAGGCGATCGCGGCACACAAGCACATGGGAGTGGCCAGTTGCAGCAATAGTGTTTGTCACGGCGCATCGCAACCATTTCGCGATTCGGATGTGATGCAGAACGAATTCTCGCTGTGGCAGCAGTTTGATCCACATGCGAAGGCGTATCAGGTGCTGGAGCAACCCAAGTCGCAAACCATCGCGCGCAAGCTCGGTATCGGTGATCCGACCAAGGCCAAGGTTTGCCTGGATTGTCATGCCGACAATGTGCCGGTTACGGATCGCGGCGAACGCTTTCAGATTTCCGACGGAGTCGGGTGCGAAGCCTGCCACGGCGGGTCCGAGCTTTGGTTGAATTCGCATGCAGACCGCAAGGTCAGCCACGCTGACAACCTTGAAAAAGGCATGTATCCGACTGCTGATCCAGTCAAGCGAGCGCGCTTGTGCCTGTCGTGCCACATGGGCGAAAAGGAACGCATGATCACGCACCGGATCATGGGCGCCGGACATCCTCGCCTGACGTTCGAACTGGATACGTTCACGTGGCTGAAACCGCATTACAAAATCGACGCGGACTGGATCAAGCGCAAGGGCAACTGGAATGGCGTGCGCGATTGGGCAGTTGGACAGGGTGTTGCCGCCGAGAATCTGCTCGGTCTGCTGATTGATCCGAATACCGGCTGGCGCGGCATTTTCCCCGAACTGGTGCTGTTCAACTGTCAGGCTTGCCACAAGCTGATGAAAGACAACAACTGGGGCCCGCGTCAAGGTACCGGTCTGGGGCCAGGCGTGGTGCGCTTGAACGATGCGAATCTGCTCGTGTTCCGGTATGCGTTGGCTCCTGTCGACAAGGCTGGTGCACAACGCGTATTTGAGCAAACTCGCGAGTTGCACCGTGCCACCACGGTTAGCCGTGAAGCGACATTCGCTGCCGCACGCAAATTGCGGGCAACGTTGGAAGAGTTGCTACCGAAGGTCGCTGCATATAATTACGATGTTTCAAGCCTGAACCCGATTCTCAGCAGCATGGTTGCTGACGGCGAGCACGGCGAGTTCCGCGATTACGCCGCTGCCGAGCAGGTATCGATGGCCTCCGAATCAGTGGTGACGGCTTTCGAGAATGATGGCAAGCTCGACAAGTCCAAGACTGCCGTTATGCGTGCCAAGCTGGACGCGCTGTTCGACGCGGTCAAGAACGAAGACAATTACTCCATGGCGCGTTTCGTCACAGCTCTCAAGAGCTTGCGTGCCGCAGCGCCGTGACTTGTTCGCCACGCAACGGATGGATCGGTTGCGTGGCGAATTCCCCAGATCCCAGCACCGGATGTGACACATTCGGCAAACTTTGTAGTGACTGATTGCGCATGACCGACAACGTTCAGGTTCCAGGTTATAAATTGATTCGACAGATCGGCGAAGGCGGCATGGCGACGGTATACCTGGCCATGCAGGAATCGCTCGATCGTGAAGTGGCCTTGAAGTTGATGTCTCCGGTTCTCGCCGCGAACGAGACGTTCTGCGAACAGTTCATGAAGGAAGGCCGGATCGCTGCGCGACTCACGCATCCGCATTTGATGACGGTGCATGATATCGGCACCGAGAATGGCGTTTATTATCTGGCCAGCGAATATTTGCCGGCGGGAACCTTGCGCGAGCGCATGGAAGGTTTGAGTACGGCCGAAATACTGGAAATTGCGCGCGATATCGCTTCAGGCCTGGCCTACGCCCACGAAAAGGGCTTCGTGCACCGCGACGTCAAACCCGGGAATATCATGTTCCGGTCCAACGGTACGGCCGTGCTGGCGGATTTTGGCATTGCCAAGGCAATGAAAAGCATTAGTGCTGCGACGATGGCTGGAAATGCGATCGGTACGCCGGATTACATGAGCCCGGAACAGGCGCAAGCAACACCTGTGGACGGTCGTTCGGATTTGTACAGCCTTGGTGCAGTGGTGTTTGAATGCCTTGCCGGGCACAAGCCATACCAGGCCAATGATGCCTATGCCGTTGCCTTGATGCATGTCACCGAGCCCGTACCAAGGCTGCCGGAGAAGCATGCGTGGTTGCAGCCATTGATCGATGGGCTGATGGCAAAGAAGCCTGACCAGAGATTTGCCAGTGGCGAAGTTTTCATCAGTGAGTGCGACAAATTGCTGCAAGCCAATCCGGAGTCGGCGGCAGCGGTACGTGAACAGCGTAGCGGGCGTCGACGCGCGGTGCGCGCATCCAAAGTCGGTGCGTCGTCGTCGACGTCGATCTCGCAGCCAGTACGAAAGGTCGATGGAACGCCAGGCATGCGCACGGCTTTGATCGGTGCCGGTGCATTGGTAGCGGTGATCGCAATTGGAGCAGGGGGCTGGTTTCTCATGCATCGGCAAGGCGCGCCGGGTCCCATCCCCACACAAGTTGACAATGTGCCACCCAATCAGTACGTGCCGCCAGCTCCGCCCATACCGGAAAACAATCCTGGGCTTGCGGCGCTAGCGAAGCTCGATGTGCCCACGCTGCTTTCGCGTGGAGATACCTATCTCGCGCACGGGTTGCAGAACTATGGTGAAAAACTTGACTTCCCCCCAGGGGATAACGCTATCGATGTGTTTCAGGAAGTCGTCCGGCGTGAACCGGGGAACGAAAAAGCAAATCAGGGTCTGGCCCAGATTTCAACCTATTATCTGAATGCGGCGCAAAGCGCATTAAAACGCGGTTTGAACACTGCGACCGATGACTTCGTGGATAAAGGCCTGCGTGCCGATCCCAAGAATGCGGAATTGCTCAAGCTCAAGGCGCAACTGGCCAAGAGCGAATAAGGCTGAGCAAGGATTCTTGCGCTCAACGATCGCGGATGAGAATCACTGTGATGTTGTCCGAACCGCCGCCGTCCAGAGCCGCCAGTATGAGGTGATCCACGCACTCCTGTGCAGATAGATCCTCACGCGACAGCACAGCGGCGATATCTGCATCGTCGACTTCTTCAGTCAAACCATCGGAGCACAACAGAATCTGCATTCCCGGTTGCAGGGTGCCGCGGACCGTATCCACGCGCAGGCTCTGCGGATCGGTGACGCCCAATGCCTGGGTGACGACATTGCGGTGGGGGTGCGTGCGCGCCTGCTCGTGGGTGATGGCGCCCTGTGCGATCAACTCTTGCACGTACGAATGATCTTGCGAAAGTTGTTTGAGTTCACCGTTCCACAAGTAGATCCGGCTGTCGCCCACCCAGCATATTTCGTAGTCGCTTCCATTCAGACGGATGGCCGCGATGGTCGTGCCCATCGGCAGGGCTTCGGCCTTCTTGCTGGAATGCTTGATGATCTCTTCGTCGGCACGTTGCACGGCCAGGGCCAATGGCGCGCCGGACCCGACTTCGCGCATCACCGTATCGCGGGCCAGTGCACTGGCGACCTCGCCATGTTCGTGGCCACCCATGCCATCGGCAACCAGCCACAAGCCAAGCTCGGCGTCGGCATAGTAGGTGTCTTCGTTGTGTTCGCGACGCAAACCAACGTGAGTGCTGTGTCCGAATTCAATCATGCGCCGGTCGCTTGTCTGCTAAGCCACTAATAATAAGTTGCATATGCACGCCCCTAGGTTGGCCACGCGATGGCTATAGCATGCCGTGCGCGTGGCAAACGATGCAAGCGGCTTTGCCGCAAATGCGGCATGCCGCTGCATGCTCAGAACTCGATTCGGATGCCGAGTGAGAAGCGGTTTTCATGCACGCCGGAGAAGCCGACCAGATGCTCCCAGGTGACGAAGGCCGAACGGCCCTTCGGGAATACCGCATTCAAACCAAGGCCGACATTGAAATAGCTCTGGTCGGGCGCTTGATCGGTAATGACGATCGGGGTTTGCGTCGGATCGGCAATGAAACGAGTCACGATGGTTTGCGGATCGTTGCGGAATTCGTGATTCCACTCCAGTGTCGCATTCGGGATCAGGACGCCCCAGTCGTAGCTTGTGGTGTAACTGACACGCCCGCCAATTACCCCCAGTTCGGAGGTGAGCGACCGCGACTCGACGGAGGTGACCAAACCTGCACCCGGTGCATTTGGGTCGCTGGCCTTTTCATTGAAGGCATCCAGGTTCAGGTGCGAGTAGACGCCACGCAGATACGGACTGATCGCCCAGGCTCCGTGGTTGAAATCCTTGCCGACGGACAACGCTACCGAAGATTGGCTGCCATCTGGCGACGCCGTGGCCGTCTGGTTGATCGAAGTTGTACCACTGCCGGACAGGTCGGAGATCTGGTACGCGATATTGCGCTTCAAGTCATAGCTCAACCAGTCGAGCACGACGGAGCCTTCGATGTAGAAGCTGTCGCCGTGATACCAGGTGAAGTAACCGTTGAGGCTGTAGCCGTTGACGTCGAGTTTGCCCAGATTCTGGTCGAGGCTCGATTGGTTCTTGTTCGCGCCCCCGGCAACGCCGGCAACGAACGTGTCGCTGAAACGGTAGTCCACGCCTGCGGTGAGCGAGGCATTGTGAAAATCGAATCCGGGCCGTGTAGCGTTGGCATCGAAACCGCCGCGGACCACCATGCCCGTCGCGAAAAAGCCCCAGCGATCAAAATCCTTCCCGACCTCATCGCTTTGCTTCGGATCATTGCGGAACATGTCGCCAAGCATGGCAAGCGGCAGGCTCTGACCGTCGTTGACCAAGGTGAGTCCTCGAACGCTGACGCCTTGAACACCTTGGCGCAGTTCACCCAGACGCGTATTCAAATTGCCGAATTGGCTACTCTGCACACCTTGCGCCATGCTTCGTTGTGGCAACACCTTGTTGTTGGTGATTTGGTCCAACGCATTCGGTACGTCTTGGGGGTCGGATCCTGAGCCGACAACGATTTCCGAGCAACGCAGCAACAGGTCTTTCTGTGCAGGCGTCAATTGGCCAGTTGGCATGCCGGCCAATGCTGGGCACGCCTTGTCAATTGCATTGGCCACACCGAGTTGGGTGGGCGAAAGATTCGGCATATTCGCGACGCCATTGCTGAAGCTGAACCTCAGCGCTGGAATATCGGGAGACGCCGACAATGCGGCCGTTACCGTGTAATCGCCTGGCAAAATCACGGTGAGCTGATTGTGCGATTGACCGTCCGCACCAGTCAGCGTATCTGTGTTCGTCAACGTGCCAGTTGAACCGGAAACACTCCATTGCACGGCGGCATTGGCAATCGGTTGACCTTGGCCATCGACCAATTTGACCACTAGTGGCTGCGACGCTTGATTGGGCGTGAGTGATTGATTGCTTCCGGACACGACCGTGAATTGGCTGCCACTCCCAGCAGTTGCACCGGCAACAGCACTGAATGTCACGCTACCGGCACCGGGAATCATGGCTTGGACGGTGTTGACTCCGGCGTTCGGACCGAGCGTGAGTGTGTTGCTCGTCTTGCCGGAAGAGTCGCTGGTGGTCGCGGCGGAAGCGAGAGTTCCCCCTCCGCTCACCACAATCCAGTTAACTGTAACGCCGGAAGCTCCCTGAACGTCAACCAGAAAGGGTTGTAACGCACTACCAGGTTTCGCCGTTTGATTGTCACCGCCAGTCTTGTTGATTGTAACGCTTCCAGCAGGCACGGCGGTGGCGCTGAAGTTTACTTTCACGTTGTCTGGCAATGTGGCTGTAACGGTATTGTTACCTGCGTTCAATCCGAGTGTCAGTGTGTTGCTGCTTTGGCCACTGGCATTGGTCATCGTAGTTACGGACGCCAACGTCCCGCCGCCGCTTACAACGGTCCAAGTTACCGGTATCTGGCTTAGGCCCTTGCCGGATGCTGCGGCTGCAACCTGTAATACGAAAGGCTGTAGTTTGCTGCCAACAATGCCCGTCTGATTGTTGCCGCTGGCTGTAGAGCCCGCCGACCCGACGGCGGTTACGTTGAAATCGACAGAACTTGATCCGGCCCTGGCTTCGATGGTTACAGGTCCTGCTGCGTCGCCATAATGGAAGCTGACCGAAGCGCGACCGTTTTCATCGGTGCTTGTGCTGGCTGCCGCTAATGTGGCTTGGCCGCTGATCACAGTCCAGTTTACGGTTTGACCGGGCGTGGAACCGGCCTGGACCACCAACGGCTGATCTGCTGCGCTGCCAACAACCCCGGATTGGCTATCGCCGGAAAATTTGACCAGCCCGCTTGCAGCCTGAGTGATTGTGAAATTGAATCCCTTGACGTTGCCGGCATCGCAAATATCACACGACACGAAGACTTTAACCGGTCCGGGAGTGCTGCCAAGGTCTATCGATACTTGCGATCGTATGCCGGCTTGCGTTGTCGCCATCGTTGCGGCCATACGATGTTGGCCCGCCTCTGGTTTGTTGGAATCCGGTTTGTCGCGCCCCAAACCGCTGTAACAGCCCGGGACGAATGCGGCTTGGGAGTATTTCCCGGTATTTGTCGCGCTAAACGTCGCTGTGCCACTTTGGACGGTCCATTCCAATGTCGGACAAGGACCTCCCGAACCAGAGCTGCCGGGCACCAGTTCAACAATGAGTGGTTGCGCCAACTTCGTATTCGGCGCGCCGCTTTGTCCGCTTCCACTGACGTATCTCATTTCCAGATTCGGCGGCGGTTTGGTCGCAGTTTCGGTAAACGTCAAAGTTTGTACCGTGTCGCAGCCATAGGTGCACGTCACCGCGACTCTCACCGTGCCAGCAGTTCCGCCCATAGCAAGCTGAATACCATCCGTGGATCCTGGAGACGTGGACACCGAACTGGAGTAACTACTTCCGTAGTTGGAACCTCCGACGTAAATTGAGGCGGAGCCGCTTACGACCTGCCATTGCAAGTTCGCATACGATGAACCGGAAAATGAAACGGTCAGTGGCGAAGGCAAGAAATTGTAATATTCGGCACTTTGCCCATTGCCCCCGGCAATCGACATGACGTTCTGCCCCTGCTGGGCGTGGGCTGGGGCACATACAGCCAACACCAATAAGGCGAGTTTGACCGTTGCGGAACAAACCCGATTCAAAATCCGTGCAATCGCCATTTCATCACCCCATTTTCAAGTTAGCGGCATATAATGAAGTATAGCGGTAATTTAAGCCGAGTCATCCACTGTTGAATCCCTTGGGGGTTGCCATGTCAAACTCGAAATCACGCCCGGCGTCACGATTGAGTCCCTGGCCGCTATTCGCGGCAATGTGCCTGATCGCAATCGGCGGCATATCCACACCGACCTTGCAAGCTACCGCAAGCGTGCAGACGCGCAACCCCGAAGATTTTCTCATTGTCGATTGCCTGTTGCCGGGCCAGGTTCGCCGGCTTGGCCGCTCGTCGAATTTCATGAGCGCGCGCCGGCCAGTGCGCACCAGCCAGGCCGATTGCGAGATTCGCGGTGGCGAATTCGTTTCCTATGATCGCGCCAATTACCAGACTGCCCTGAAGGTTTGGATGGGGCAGGCTGAATTGGGCAATGCCGACGCCCAGAACTACGTCGGCGAGATCTACCTTAAAGGGTTGGGTACGGATCCGGATTATGTGAAAGCGCGCGAATGGTTCGAAAAAGCCGCTGCACAAGGCTCCAAACGGGCACGCATCAACTTGGGTTACTTGTACGAGCAGGGTCTTGGTGTACCCAAGGACATGGGCAAGGCGTTGAATTTGTATCGTGAGGCCTCCGGTATCACCGACGACAAACTGGTGTTTGCCTCGACCGTCACTGCCGAAGTCAATGAAGCAAAAGCTGAAAGTGCAACGCTGCGTGGTCAACTGTCAACTGAGCAGGAAAAGTCCGCAGAATTGAGCAAGCAGGTTGGCAAACTACGATCGGAATTGCAGAACAAGCAGAAGAATTACCAGCAATCGCAAAGTGAATTGAATCAGGTTCGCCAAAAGCTTGACGCTGAGCAGGCAAGAGTTGGTGCCGATCGCGATCCGCGGTATGCACAGATGAAAACCGACGTACAAAAGCGAGAAGCCGCGCTGACTGATCAACAGCAGAAACTGCAGACCGAGCAACAGGCCAATGCCAAGCAATTAGCCGACGCCGAAGCGCAGATTGCCAAACTCAAAACCCGTGAGCAGGAGTTGCTGTCGCGCAAATCGTCACCAGCAAATGATCAGGATCTGGTGTCGTTGCGTATGTCCGCGGCCCAGATGGATACAGCGCTGCGCGATGGCCGCGCACGGACCAAGCAATTGCAGGGGCAATTGGTAACGAACGAACAGCAGCGCCAGGATGCGCAGGCAAAATTTGACGAAGCCCGCGTACAATTGGCTGCCGAACATGCCAAGAACGAAGATTCCAAAAAGCTGTTGAAGCTGATGGAAGCCCAGCTTTCCGAGAAACGCCAGCAACTGGCCAGCCAGCGTACGCAGATGGCAGGCCTACAGGCGCAGATCAGTAGCGACAAGGTGGGGGGCTTGCCTCCGGGCTACACGACAGCAAGCCTCAATGGCAACCTGAAACTCGAGATTTTGCAACCAGCGCTAGCCATGACGCGTGGTCTGACGAAACCCGCAGCATCGGTACCGCCTGCGGAAAAAGGCATCGACATCATCGGTCGCGTGCAGGCCCCAGCCGGCCTGACTTCGGTTAGCCTGAATGGGCAAACCGTCAGTGTCGATGCTGGTGGCCTATTCAAGACCCACGTTCTCCTTTCAGGTGCCGACACCAATGTTCATGTGACAGCCCAAGACAAGACGGGTGGCGAGGCTCTGCTCGACTTCGTTCTGGTGCCGGGCCCCGGGGGCAATGGTGCCACACGCGCAAGTTCCGGTGCACCTACGATCGATACGCTGCCGCATGGTGTTCGTTTGGGTAAATACTACGCACTGATCATCGGTAACGATAACTATGCTGCCTACCCGGAATTGAAGAGTGCGTCGGGCGACGCCACAGCGATCGCTTCAGTGTTGCAGTCGCGTTACGGCTACAAGGTGACGTCGCTGACGAACGCCAATCGTTTCGAGATTTTGTCTGCGCTTAACGACATGCGCGAACAACTCAAGAGTGAAGACAACCTATTGGTTTACTACGCTGGTCACGGCGAAGTGGATAGTTCGCAACAAGGCTATTGGCTGCCCGTCGACGCGCAGGTCAGTACGCCGAACAGCTGGATTTCCAATCGCGCCATCAGCGACATCCTGACGACTATGGAAGCCAAGCATGTGCTGGTGATCGCCGACTCGTGCTATTCCGGAACCATGACGCGTTCTTCGCTTGCGACGTTTGGCGGTGGTATGCCGGCAAGCGCCTGGGGCGATTGGGTCAAGACCATGGTCGCGGGACGCTCGCGAACGGCGCTGACTTCCGGCGGTGTGCAACCGGTCGCCGACGCGGCAACCAAGGGTGGCCATTCAGTATTCGCCGCAGCCTTGCTCAGCGTGCTCAAGGACAACAATCAGTTGTTGACGGGGCAGCATCTGTTCCGGGAAATCGCAGCGGGCATGGCTTTGCGCAGCGCCAATGCCGGACTACAACAGGCTCCGGAATATGCGCCGATCCAGTTCGCCGGGCACGAAGCGGGTGAATTTTTCCTGATGCCGGGCAATGCGCGCAGCAGCGCCGCGATGCGTATGCGCGATCGCGCAATTGCTACCGCACGTGCCGTCAACGCGCGTTATGCGTCAGGTGCGGTGGTCGGCCCGACGCACGCGCCGTAAAGTTGCGGAAATCGATGACAGCGATCCTTTGATCGCTGTCATCGACCAAATGTAGATGCGGCGTTCGTCGACACCGCTGAAAGCGCGCACCAAATCGGGAATGCCCTTGATTGACGTGTCGCGCATTTGCGCCATGGCTTGTGCGCGTTTGCCGATCGCATAGGTCACCGATGCGTTGACCAACGCTGAAGAAAATACCGCAGTCACCGGTACCACGCGACCTGCAACCAATGCGCCGGCGCGGCCCAATGTTTTCCTTACCGTGCCGCGTACGAACATGTCTCCGGCTACGCTGGCACCGATACCGAGGCGCTGGACGTTAGCGACAACCGCCACGTGCAATTTATCGGGTATGTTGAATTCATACAGCGCAAAGGTCTCCTCGACCAACTGGCGCTGGACGATGGCCAGCATGTTTGCGTCCAACAGTTCGCCGAAGACCAAACCAAGCACTCGTCCAAGTCCCGGGATCGATTCTGCCGTAGCTGTCAAGGCACCGAATGCGGCGGCGCGCACGCACTTGCCGCGTAAGATATCCAGGAATTGTGCATCGCGCGTTTTGCGTGCCGCAATCTGTTTGCTTGACGGTCGCCACTTCAATATCGATTTCAAAGGTTTCATTCACCTATCATACGGCTTGACGCGCGAGCGACGTTGCGAGGGTTTGGTACAGCCAATGAATTGCAACATCCAGCTTGCAGTCTTGACTTCGCAGCACATTAGACTTGGGGTTTGACGCACTATGACTTCGATTCATTCGCACGACAGCATTCGCGCCGTGACTTTTCACGAGGGTGAATTGCACTTGCTCGATCAGCGCGCCTTGCCGTTCGCGGAACGCCATCTTGACTGTTGCGATGCCGACCAAGTGGCCAATGCAATCCGCGACCTGGTCGTGCGGGGTGCGCCGGCCATTGGAATTGCAGCAGCGTGGGGCGTCGTGCTTGAAGCACAACGACTATTTGCCGCGGGCCAGCAAGTAACCTTGGAATCCTTGCAGCCGGTTTTCGAACGTCTCAATGCCGCGCGCCCAACGGCGGTGAATCTGGCGTGGGCGTTGGCGCGCATGCGTCATGTGCTCGCTGGCGCGCCATCCGATCCCTTGGCCGCGCTGCGCGTGGAAGCGCAAGCCATCCAGGAAGAAGATCTGGCCGCCAACCGGATAATGGGCGAGCTTGGTGCAAATTTGCTGGGTTCGGATGTCGGCGTACTCACCCATTGCAATACCGGGTCGTTGGCGACGGCTGGATTTGGTACGGCACTAGGCGTCATCCGCGCTGGTTTTGCACAAGGCAAGATCACGCGGGTTTTCGCGGGCGAAACGCGTCCCTGGTTGCAGGGTGCGCGGCTGACGATGTGGGAACTGGTTCGCGACCGGATTCCGGTGAAATTGATTGCCGATTCCGCGGCTGCGCATTTGATGAAATCAGGAGCGATCCAATGGGTCATCGTCGGTGCGGATCGTGTTGCGGCCAACGGCGACGTGGCCAACAAGATCGGTACCTACCAACTGGCGATCACGGCGCGCCACCATGGCGTGAAATTCATGGTCGTTGCTCCGGCATCGACGGTGGATATGAACATGCCGCAGGGGTCGGGCATCGACATCGAAATACGAGATCCGGATGAATTGTTTGGAATTGCGGGCCAGCGCACCGTTGTCGACGGCGCACAGGCGTGGAACCCGGTATTTGACGTGACTCCGGCACAGTTGATCAATGCGCTGGTGACGGAGCGCGGTGTTATTGAACGCCCGGATTCCGCGCGCATGCGCGCAGTATTTGGCGCCGGGTCGCCGGATTCTGCGTGAAGTCGAGCTTGCGCCAGTTGGCGATGTTCTGCGTCGGCGGCGTGATCGGTTTCATTGCTGATGCGGGCATATTGCAACTGCTCGTAATGGGGCTTGACTGGGATCGCTACAGCGGGCGCTTGATCTCATTCTTGTGCGCGGCGACGGTCACGTGGCTGTTCAACCGCCGCTACACGTTCCAGGGCCCGAGGCGTAATACATTGTTTGGCGAGTGGGCGCAGTATGTGCTGGCGATGAGTGGTGGTTTCGCCTGCAATTTTGCGGTGTATTCGACACTTGTATACTTTTTCGACATTGATCGGCAATGGTTGGTCCTGGCCGTTGCGGCTGGTTCGATAGCCGGCCTGGGGGTCAATTTTACCGCCTCGCGCTACTGGGTTTATCGCCACCATCGGCATCCAGATGGCGGGGCCGGCGAACAGCCGTGAAGACGGGCTGGGATCGTCATTGCCAACAGGGCTACAGCCCGCGCCGTTCAAGGGTTTCAGGGCACTTGTCCGGGCCTGCAATGTGGTAGAATTGGCGGCTTGAAAAACCCTTCGGCGACGCCCGTTTCAAGCGAGCGTCCGACCTCGCAACAATCCAGGAAATAAACCCAATGGCGGAGCTGGCCAAAGAAGTCATTCGCGTAAATATCGAAGACGAAATGCGGCAAAGTTACCTCGATTACGCGATGAGCGTGATCGTGGGCCGCGCGTTGCCGGATGTGCGCGACGGATTGAAACCGGTACATCGTCGCGTGCTGTTTGGCATGCACGAAGCCAATACGGTTTGGAACCGGCCTTACGTGAAATGCGCGCGTATCGTCGGCGAGGTCATGGGTAAATTTCATCCGCACGGCGACTCGTCGATTTACGATGCATTGGTGCGCATGGCGCAGAACTTTTCGCTGCGTTATCCGCTGATTGACGGGCAGGGCAACTTTGGTTCGATCGATGGCGACAATGCCGCTGCCATGCGTTACACGGAATGCCGACTCCAGCGCCTGACTTCGGATCTGCTTGCCGACATCGACAAGGATACGGTCGATTTCGTTCCCAATTACGATGAAAAGGAATCTGAACCCAGCGTCCTGCCATCGCGGTTGCCGAACTTGCTGATCAACGGTTCGGCCGGTATCGCCGTTGGCATGGCCACGAACGTGCCGCCGCACAATTTGCGCGAAGTCATCGACGCAACCCTGGCCTTGATCGACGATCCGGAAATCGGCATTGACGGATTGATGCACCACATTCCAGGTCCGGATTTTCCGACGTGGGGAATCATCAACGGCGCTGCCGGCATCCATGAGGCTTATCACACCGGCCGTGGGCGCATTCTGGTGCGTTCTCGCGCTGAAATAGAAACCGACGATCACGGTCGCGAGACGATCATCGTCACCCAATTGCCGTATCAGGTAATCAAGGCGCGCTTGATCGAAAAGATCGCCGAGTTGGTCAAGGAAAAGAAGATTGAAGGCATCTCCGAGCTGCGCGACGAATCCGACAAGGATGGCATGCGCGTGGTCATCGAAGTGCGCAAGGACACGATGGCCGATGTGCTGTTGAACAATCTGTTCCAGCAAACCCAGATGCAGGTGACGTTCGGCATTAATCTGGTCGCACTGCTCGATGGCCAGCCGCGCCTGCTCAACCTCAAGGAAATACTCGACGCCTTTGTGCGCCATCGTCGCGAAGTGGTAACACGGCGTACGATTTTCGATCTGCGCAAAGCGCGCAATCGCGCCCACATACTGGAAGGCTTGACGGTCGCGCTGGCCAGCATCGACGAGATGATAGCGCTGATCAAGTCCTCGGAAAATCCACAAGTCGCCAAACAACGCATGCTCGAACGGCGTTGGGAGCCGGGTCCAGTGCACGCATTGCTTGCCGCCGCTGGCACGGGCATTTCGCGGCCGGAAGACCTGCCGATCGATGTTGGTCTGGGTGAGGGTGGTTACCAGTTGTCAGAGGCGCAGGCCAAGGAAATCCTGGATATGCGCCTGAACCGCCTGACCGGGTTGGAACAGGAAAAGTTGAGCGACGAGTACAAGCAGTTGCTCGGCATCATCGTCGATTTGATCGCGATCCTGGAAAATCCGGACATACTGCTCGGCGTCATCCGCGAAGAGCTGACCGCGCTTCGCCAGGAGTTTGGCGACGAGCGCCGCACTGAAATCCAGCACACCCAGGAAGACCTCGATATTCTCGATCTGATCGAGCCCGAGGACGTCGTCGTTACCCTGTCGCACACCGGCTACGCCAAGCGCCAGGCGGTCAACACGTATCGCGCGCAGCGGCGTGGCGGTAAAGGTCGTTCGGCGACCAACATGAAAGAAGACGATTTCATCGAACGCTTGTGGGTGGCTAATACACACGACACCTTGCTCACGTTCACCAGCCGTGGCCGCGTGCTCTGGCTGAAAGTATACAAAATGCCGGACGCCAGCCCTGGCGCTCGTGGCAAGCCCATCGTAAACCTGTTACCTCTGGAAGCCGGCGAGCAGGTGCAGGCGATTTTGCCGGTACGCGAGTTCGCCGAAGATCGCTACGTGTTCTTTGCCACGCGCAACGGCACCGTCAAGAAGACTTCGCTCAGTGACTATTCGCGTCCGCGAACCAACGGCATTCGCGCCATTGACATCAGCGACGACGATGGCCTCGTCGACGTAGCGTTGACCGATGGCAACTGTGACATCGCCTTGTTCGCCAGCAATGGCAAGGCGGTGCGTTTCAGCGAAGACCTGGTCCGTCCGATGGGACGCACCGCGCACGGTGTGCGCGGCATTCGTCTGGCCAAAGACGCACATGTCGTTTCGATGATCGTGATCAATGGCGAAGAGGGCGGTGACATCCTCACGGCCACCGCGCGCGGTTTCGGAAAACGCACCGAACTGGCCGCATATCCGCGCAAAGGCCGCGGCACGCAGGGAGTGATCGCCATCCAATGCTCCGAACGCAACGGCGCGTTGGTCGGTGCCGTGCAACTCGACAATGCCCACGAACTGATGCTGATTTCGAATCAGGGCACGCTGGTGCGCACGCGCGCCGCAGAAATCGCCCAAGTCGGACGCAATACCCAGGGCGTGACGTTGATTCGTTTGCCGGCAGAAGAAAGCCTCGTAGGCGTGGTGCGAGTCGAAGCGCTCAACGGTGATGATGATGACGCAGAAAACGATGTTGCGCCCGGGAATGAGCGTGATGCGCCGGCTGAGCCCGACGCGTAGACGAGGTCATTTGCTGGATAGCGTGGCGATCTGCTCGAGGCGGGACTTCGCGGCCATAGCGAACGCATTTTTCACGCCGTACTTGACCAGCAGGCGCTGGTAGGCTGCGCTTGCCAGCGCTTCGCCTCGTTTGCAATCGCCGAGTTTGCACTGTGCCAGTCCCATGGCGCTTTCGACTGAAGCAATCGACTCATGGTCGGCTGGAAGTACGGCCTTGTCGATCGCCAGCGCGCTGCGCAGGATAGGCAATGCTTCGGCCGCGCGATCGGCGCCGGTCAGATAATCGCCGTATTTTTCGTATGCATACGCCTTCCAGTCGTTGTCATCTGAAAAATGTTCGGCAATATCGTAGGCTCGCTTGGCGTAGGTGAGTGCGGCAGCAATGCGATGACGCTTGTATTGGATACTGGCGAGCGTAGTCAACGTCCACACAACATCCGCGTGCCGTTCTCCCAGTGCTTCTATCTGTTGCGGCAGAATGCGATCGAGGATGCCAACTGCGTCGTCGAACTGATCATCGTTTTGCAACGCGACGGCCAGGTTTCCCGAAATCGTGGACAGCATCGGGTGACCATGCGGGAAGGCACGTTGCAAAACTACAATGGCCTGCCGACGCAACGCTATGGCTCCGCGCTTGTCGCCAAGCAGACCCCTGCTGAATCCGGAACTGTCTAGCGTGAGGGCACGTTCCAGCGACGCACTCTCAGGTAATTCGGCCAGTGCCGTCTGCAACCATGTCTGTGCTGTCTGCGCGTGACCCAGTTCGTTTTCGACGATGCCCAGCGCGAATGCGGTCGTACCTTTATGCAGTTGATCGCCTTGCGCGACGGCATCCGCACGGGCTTGCCGATACAGATCTTGCGCCTGGCGGATATTGCCCTTGTCGAAGTATACGTTTCCTAACGTGGATTCAGCGTCGATGATCGTTGCGCTGTCCCCGATGCGTCGTGCCGATTCCAGTGCTTGTGAGCCGACAACTTGCGCCGTATTCAAGTCGCCCAGGGCGCGATAGGTCTGGGCGAGGGTCAATTGCGCGCTGCTGGCCAACGTGGGATCGTCAGCCAATTCCTGATCGGCGAGGTGGCGCGCCCGATCGAGCACTTGTATCACCGTGGCCTTGCGTCCAAGTTCGGCCGGATTGGCGGCACCGAGCATATCGGTCAGGAAATGGTTGATGCGTTGCGCGCGATCGCGTTCTGCTTGCGCGATCTGCGTTTGTGCACGCGCGATATGTGCCTGCCAGAGTGCAATTGCACTACCGAGCAACAGTGCCAGCGATGCGGCCCCGGCCACGGCAACAGCAAACCGGTGTCGGCGCGCGAATCGCGCTGCGCGCTCGACCAGCACCGGCTGGCGGGCCAGCACGTCGATTCCGTCCAGCCAACGCACCAGGTCGTCGGCGAACGCGGCGCAAGAGGCATAACGGTTGCGCGCCGATTTTTCCAGCGCCTTGAGTACAATCGCATCCAGGTCGCGCACGCTGCCGCCGATGTGCCGGGAATCCAGATGCCGGCTCGGTCGCGGTGGGTCCAACTCGCAGACCACGTGCTCAATCACGCTTGCGCGGCTGTTGGCAAGTTGATAGGGGCGCTCGCCGGCCACAAGTTCGTACAGCAAGACACCCAGCGAATAGATGTCCGAACCGATGCCGACCGGATCGCCGCGCACCTGTTCAGGGCTGGCGTATTCCGGCGTCAGTGGTCCCAGCCCGGTGCGCGTTGCCGAAGGCGCGTTGTCGCCTAGAAGCTTGGCGATGCCAAAATCCAGCAATTTCGGTTCGCCGTGCGCATCGACCAACACATTGCCTGGCTTGATATCACGATGCACGATCAAATGGGCGTGCGCAGTCTGTACTGCGTCGAGAATCTTCAGGAACACCTGTACGCGGGTGCGGGTATCCAGCTTCTGGTCGTGCGCATAGGCCGTAATCGAGCGGCCTTCGACGTATTCCATCACAAGGAATGGCGCACCATTGGCGTCTACGCCGATGTCGAGCAGGTTGGCGATGTGCGCATGACTGAATGCGCCGAGAATGCGTTGTTCGATCGCAAAACGCGCGCGTAAATCGCCGGCATCGAAAAGCAGCAGCTTGATCGCGACCGGCTTGGTGTAGGCGCCATCGGCGCGCTCGGCAAGGTACACGGTGCCCATGCCGCCGCTGCCGATCGCACGAACCAGCCGGTACGCGCCGAGGCGTTCGCCGATGCGATCATCCGGCGCACCTAGCGGTTGTGAGAGGAAGTCGCCGGCGGCTGCGTCGGCGTCGAGCAATGCCTGAATTTCGCTGCGCAAAGCGGCATTGGTCGCACACTCACGCTGTAAAAACGCCGCACGTGCGTCCGCGTCGAGCTCCAGTGCCGCCTCGAACAGGCGTAGTGTGCGCTGTGGATCGGTCATTTCAGAGCGTCCGTCGGCGGCAGTTCCAGAGCGCGATACAGCCAGGCCCTCGCCGCGCGATAGTCTCGCGCCAGCGTCGCCCGCGAGATGTTCAACGCCTGCGCAATTTCGTCGAATTCGAGTCCGGCGAAGGCGCGCAATTCGATTGCTTTCGCCTTGCGTTTGTCGATTTTTTCCAGGCCATCAAGCGCCTGGTCCAGGGCGATCAAATCTACGGCATTGCGCGTATCGGGAAAGCTCACGGCAGACAGGCTGACGCGCTCGCCGCCGTCACGCTTCAACGCGCGGCGATGTCGCTCGTGATCGACCAGCACCTGGCGCATGGCACGTGCGGCGATGGCGAAAAAATGTAGTCGATCGACTGAATCGGGCGGGTTGCCTTCGGTAAGTTTGAGATACGCTTCGTGAACCAGATCGGTTGGGAGTAACGAATGACCGGCGCGCTCGTCGGCAAGTTGGTAGCGCGCAAGAGCGCGCAGGCGCGCGTACACCAGTGGCATCAGGTCGCCGGCGGCGGAACCGTCGCCATTGCGCCAGCGCTGCAGCAACTGCGTAATTGGAGCCAAATCGATTTGATCGGTCAAGCTCGCCCCCCGACACTGGCCAGATGCCGGCGTCGGGGCAATGGTACGTCTGTGGCTGTGGCCGCGTCGAGCTGGAATCATATGTGTGCCGCCGCCAATGCGATTGCTGTAACTCGCCGCATTGCCTGTCATCGGCACGGTCGCCAGCACGTGGGTTCCATCCATGCAAGTGATGAAGATCGCTTGTTTGGCAGACTGCGTCCCCGGCAGGACGCTCAAACTGGCCAAGGTGGACCCGCATGCGGCGAACGCTGAATGCGATCATTGCCGCGGTCGGTCATCAGCAGATGGATGGAAACTTTGTCGACCGCCAGGCCAACCGGCACCTGGAATTTCCCCGCAGCGCTGCCAGTGCCACCAAACTGGCTCAGGTAGTTGCCGTTTGCATCGAATACCTGAATGCGGTCATTGCCGGAATCCACGACCACGATGTTGCCGGGCCCGGATCGATCATGCTTTGCCTTCAGATTGAATGAACACGCATCTGCGTGCGCAAAGGCGAATCGCTTCCGCCGTACGAATTTCGTTGGGCGGAGGCGTGCCCGTGTCTGGCTATGCGAAAAATGGAGGCTGCAAGTCTCATTGCCGCATCAACCGATGCGACTTGAGATGCGATAGCGCGAAAAAAACGTGTAGGGTTGGGCGACAGTTGATCTGCGCGCCCAACCGATCCGGACTGAGTCAGTAAAAGTTCACATGCCAAAAGACATCGTGAAACTCTATGTTTCACGCAGGCAAGTAATCAAACGGCTGGACCATGCGAAGGCGGGTAGCTACGATCCTTTCCGTCAGGAGAACCGGTGGTAAATACGGCTCATCCCGCGTCGCATCAGCTAATCGTGGCCAACATTGCGTCGGCGGCCGAGACTTTGAACTCTCCGGGCGCTTCGACGTGTAATTGCTTGACCACGCCATCTTCGGCGTAAAGCGCGAAGCGCTTGCCGCGCATGCCAAGGCCGAATGTGGTCCCATCCATTTCCAAGCCCAGCGCTTTGGTAAACGTACCGTTGCCATCGGCGAGCATCCATAGGCCATCCGGCACGCGCTGATTTTTCGCCCATGCGTCCATGACGAACGCATCGTTCACGGCGATGCAGGCAACGTCGATACCCTTGCCATGAAACTCGGCAAATTTTTCCACGTAACCCGGCAGATGCTTGGCCGAACACGTTGGCGTAAATGCGCCAGGCACGCTGAACAGAACAACCTTCTTGCCCTTGAAAATTTCGTCCGTATTGATTGCCTGTACGCCATCCTTCAAATAATTCAGGGTGACATTCGGGATTGGGTCTCCGACCTGGATCGTCATGCGTGGCTCCTCGAAATTGTTGAAGTGGGTTTGTCGAAACAAGAATGCGACGCCTCGCATGATAAGCCCTGGACGCGGATTCCGACACCTTGAAAGTCGCGCGCGAGACCCTATCTTTGGCCCATACGGGTGATTCACATCCGGCCAACGATTCGGAGGCAACATGAGCAACGCACAGTATCAACCCTGGTTACAGGCACGGCGTTTCCAGGACGACATCAAGCAGGTGTTTGGCCGTTTTCTGAATGAAGACGACGTCGATCAATCCAACGTGGTGACCAGCCAATGGACGCCGCGCGTCGACATCAAGGAAGAAGACAAGCGCTTCGTGATACTCGCCGATATTCCCGGCGTCGAACCCAAGGACATCGAAGTAGCGATGGACAAGGGCGTTCTGACGATCAAGGGCGAGCGCAAATCCGAAAGTCAGGCGGAAAACGGTTCGCTGACACGGGTCGAGCGACTCCATGGTTTGTTCCACCGGCGTTTTGCCTTGCCGGACAGTGCCGATGCCGATGGCATCACGGCAGTGGGCAAGCATGGCGTGCTGGAAATCTCCATCCCGAAGAAGCCTGAAATCACGCCGCGGCGCATTACCGTCAATCACTGACGTTCTGATTGATTTCAACAGATTTCGTGCGGCAGCGTTGCCGCACGCTTTCGGTATCGACCCGCGGTCGGCTATGCTGGCCGCGGGTGCTTTTGCTGGAGAATGATTGCGCATGCAATTCAAGGATTACTACGACATTCTCGGGATCAAGCCCGAGTCCAATGACGCGGAAATTAAATCCGCGTATCGTAAACTTGCGCGAAAGTTTCACCCGGATGTCAGCAAGGAATCCGGTGCTGAAGAGAAATTCAAGTCCGTCAATGAAGCCTACGAAGCGCTAAAAGACCCGGGCAAACGGCGTGCCTACGATCAACTGCGCTCCAGCGGTTATCGGCCCGGCGACGATTTTCAGCCGCCGCCGCATTTCGGCGAAGGCAACGAATTTCATTCCTCGAACATGGGTGGCGAAGAGGGATTCAGCGACTTCTTCGAATCGTTGTTCGGACGTGGCGGCCCGCGTGGCGCGCGCGCTGGGCCGCGACGCGGCCGCGACGTGCAGGCGCGCGTCGACATTCCATTAGCCACCGCATTCAGCGGCGGCAGCGAACGCCTCAATCTGCGCGATGCCGGCGGCGGTGAACGAACACTCGACGTCAAGATTCCTGCGGGTATTCTGTCGGGCCAGCAGATTCGCCTGAGCGGGCAGGGTTCACCCGGCAGCGCGGGTGCACCGGCGGGCGACCTGTTGCTGGAAATCGGTGTTCGCGGTGATGCGCATTTTGAGTTGGACGGCCGTGACGTTCACGTCAATCTTCCCATCACGCCATGGGAAGCAGCCCTTGGCGCGAAAGTCACCGTACCCACGTTGGGTGGCGATGTTGAACTGAAGATTCCGGCGGGCTCCGACAGTGGCAAGCGGATGCGCCTGCGCGGTCGCGGCATGCCAGGCCCACGTCCGGGTGATCAGTTGATCACCTTGCAGATTCACGCGCCGGTGCCCAGCAATGATGCTCAGCGCAAACTCTACGAGCAAATGGCGGAAATCTTCGATTTCGATCCGCGTCGGGTGCGTGCGTAGCGCTGCCGGAATCAGGCTCCAGGAATCAGCTGCTTGATCGTCGCCGAGAGTTCGGCCTCGTCGATTGGTTTGGTCACATACGCCTTCGCTCCTTGACGCATGCCCCACACACGATCGGTTTCCTGATCTTTCGTGGTGACCAACACGATTGGAATGTGGCTGGTCTTGGCGTCCTTGGAAATCGTGCGCGTGGCCTGGAAGCCGTTGAGATTCGGCATGACCACATCCATCAGGATCAGATCGGGAACTTCGCGCTTGGCGATTTCGACACCGGCCGAACCGTCTTCCGCCGTGAGCGCTTCGTGCCCCAGCTTTTCGACGATGCGTTTCAGGCCAACCAATTGCGAAGGCGAATCGTCAACGATCAAAATACGCGCCATAGAATTCCCTTAGCCCCGTGAGGATTGTTCAAGTCGACGCTGCATTCTACGGCCCGCGGCGGCGCGCGCCAACCGATTATCGATACCAGCCAAAAGTGGCTGGAAAATATCGATAGTTTCCAGACCATTGGCGTCTTAAACTCAAGTGAAATAAAGCTCTACCCCAGTCAAATTTTAATGACTGTACGCCCAAACGAGCTGCCAGCCAGCATGCTCTCGAAAAATGTGGGCAAATCCTCCAGCCCACCTTCGCGGGTGGCGATGCGATCCAGATGCGCGGGTCTCCAGTCCGAGGCCAGATGCGCCCATACCGCATCGCGGATATCGCGCGCGGTGCCCGCCGAGGCGATGCCGAGCAGGCTTACGCCACGAATGATGAAGGGCATGACCGTGGTTTGCAGGTCGCTGGAAGCAGCAAGCCCGCAACTGGCGATATTGCCATAGGGTTTGATCACCCGGGTCAGCCCGGAAAGAATATCGCCGCCCACGCAATCAATCGCACCGGCCCAGTGGGCTTCTTCGAGCGGGCGCCGACCCCAATACAAATCTGTACGCGAAATGCACTGCTTCGCACCCAATGCGATCAGATCGTCGAAATGTTCGATCTTGCCGCTGATCGCGTGCGCTTCGTAACCGGCGCGGGTGAGAATGTCGATCGCCAGCGAACCGACCCCGCCACTGGCACCGGTGATGACGATCGGCCCCATTTCAGGTGTCTGGCCATTGCGTTGCATCTGGTACAGCGAAAGCGCTGCAGTGAAACCGGCGGTGCCGAGGATCATCGAATCGCGCAGGGTCAATCCTTCGGGCAGCGCAATTGTCCATTTCGATTGCAACCGCGCAAATTGCGCATAGCCGCCATCGCGGGTTTCCGAAAGCCCGCAACCGGTGCACAAGACCTGATCGCCTTCCTTGAATTTCGCATCCGTCGATGTGACTACATATCCTGCAACATCGATACCGCCGTTGAGCGGCGAGCTGCGCAGGATTTTCCCCTTGCCGGTGCCGGCAAGTGCGTCCTTGTAGTTGACGCTGGAGTAGGCAACCTTGATGACGATCTCGCCCGAGGAAAGATCATTCACGCGCATGTCTTCAATGCCGGCGCGATAGTTGTCGCGGTCAGTGTGGATGCGGAAGGCGCGGAAGGAATTATCTGGACCCGTCATGATGCTTTGGCCTTTTGCTTCATCAACGCAATTGTTGGCTATCCATTCCGGCCGGCAGGTTGGTGCGAGTCTGCGAACCCCAACATCAAAGTGTTCAACGCATGCCAATCGTTGGGAATCGTTGCGCTCAGCCCAACCTGCATTAGCGGAATATCAATTCGCCTTGTGTATTGCCCGTTTGTCGACGGATAGCGCGGCTTCGTGCACGGCTTCGCTCAAGGTTGGATGGGCGTGGACAATGCGGGCGAGGTCTTCTGCCGAGCCGTGGAATTCCATGGCGACGACGGCTTCGGCGATGAGTTCGGATACGACCGGTCCGACCATATGCACGCCGAGGATGCGGTCGGTTTCGGCGTGGGCGATGACTTTGACCTGGCCAGTTGCTTCGTTCATCGCCACGGCACGGCCGATGGCGGCGAACGGGAACGTGCCGGTTTTGTACGGCACGCCGTCCTTGTTCAATTCTTCTTCGGTCTTGCCGGCCCAGGCGATTTCCGGTTCGGTGTAGATGACCCAGGGAATGGTGTCGTAATTGACGTGCCCGGCCTTTCCGGCAATAAGCTCGGCGACCATGATGCCTTCTTCGGAGCCCTTGTGCGCCAGCATGGGTCCACGCACGCAGTCGCCAACGGCCCACACGCCTTCCACACCGGTCCAGCAATGTTCATCGACCTGGATGCGGCCGCGATCATCGAGTTTGACCCCGGTACCATCGGCAAGCACTCCCTTCGTGGCGGCGCGGCGACCTACGGCAACGAGCAGTTTGTCGACGACGATGGTTTGTTCGCCTTTGGCGTCGGCGTAAGTGACCTCGACGGTATTGCCCTTGATTTCGGCCTTGCTGACTTTCGCGCCCAGCTTGATATTCAGGCCTTGCTTGATGAATTCGCGTGCCGCAAGCTTGGCCACGTCGCGATCGGCCGCGCCGAGGAAATCCGGCAATGCTTCGAGAATGGTGACCTCGGCGCCGAGTCGACGCCACACGCTTCCCAGTTCCAGTCCGATCACCCCGGCGCCGATGACGCCGAGACGTTTCGGTACGGCGTCGAAATCCAGTGCGCCGGCGTTGTCGACGATCAGTTTGTTGTCGAATTTCGCGAACGGCAGTTCGATCGAAGTGGAGCCCGGAGCGAGAATTACGTTGGTTGCGCTGATCTCGGTGTTGCTGCCGTCAAGGCCCTTGATCGCCACAACACGATTCGGCTTGAGCGTGGCGAAACCCGCATACGGCGTGACCTTGTTGCCCTTGAACAGCATGGCGATGCCGCCGGTGAACTGTTTGACGATCTTGTCCTTGCGTCCAACCATCGTGTTGACGTCGATCGCCGGATTTGTAGCGCTGATGCCGTGGACTGCAAACGAATGGGTGAGGTTGTGGAACTGTTTGGACGAATCCAGCAGCGCCTTCGACGGAATGCAGCCGACGTTGAGGCAGGTGCCGCCGAGCGCCGGCTTGCCGTCCTTGCCGATGAAGTCATCAACACACGCCGTCTTCAAGCCCAGTTGCGCGGCGCGGATTGCGGCCACATAGCCGCCAGGACCGGCGCCGATGACGATGACATCGTAGGTTTGTTCGCTCATTGCTGGATTCCTTGTTGTCCCTTCTCCTTCCGGGAGAAGGTGGCGCACGGCGCCGGATGAGAATAGGGATGAGTTGGGCGATGCAACGGTGTCGAACCCGCACCCCAACCCCTCTCCCGACGGGAGAGAGGTTCAAAGATCTAAAGGCCGAGCAGCATCTTGTGCGGGTTCTCCAACTGATTCTTGATGTCGACCAGGAAAAGTACCGCGTCCTTGCCGTCGACGACGCGATGGTCGTAGCTGATGGCGATGTACATCATCGGTGCGGCGACGACCTGGCCGTTTTCGACCATGGCGCGTTCCTTGATTGTGTGCATACCCAGGATCGCGCTTTGCGGCGGGTTGACGATTGGGGTGGAGAAAAGCGACCCAAAAGTGCCGCCATTGGTAATCGTGAAGGTGCCGCCTTGCAGATCTTCGATCTTCAAGCCGCCTTCGCGTGCAGCCTTGGCGTAGTTGGCGATGGCCGTTTCGATTTCGGCGAAGTCCATGCTCTGCGCATCGCGCAGCACCGGCGTGACCAGGCCGCGGTCGGTAGACACCGCTACGGAGATATCCTGATAGCCGTGATAGATGACGTCGTTGCCGTCGACCGATGCGTTGACGACGGGGTGTCGTTTCAGTGCCTCGCAGGCGGCACGCACGAAGAAGCTCATGTAGCCGAGCTTGATGCCGTTGGCTTTCTCGAACTGTTCACCCAGTTCCTTGCGCATTGCCACGATTTTGCCGAGATTGACTTCGTTGAACGAAGTCAGCATGGCGATGGAGTTTTTCGACTGCATCAGGCGTTCGGCGATCTTCGCGCGCATGCGCGTCATCGGCACGCGTTCCTCTGGCCGCGAGCCTGGAGTAGCAGGGCCGGGCGCAGCGGGTGCAGGACTGGATGCGGTCGGCGCTTGCGTGGCGGGAGCAGGTGCTTTCGCCAGCGTTCCGCCACTGCGCATGAAGTTGACCAAGTCCTCCTTGGTCACCTGGCCACCGCGACCGGTGCCGGAGACCTGCGCCGGATTGATGCGGTTTTCGCTGGCAACGCGTTGCGCAGCGGGAGACAGGTCATTGGCTGCGGGACTCGGGACTCCGGACTCGGGACTCGGACTCGGACTTGGACTTGGACTCGGACTCGCGGCAGTCGAAACGGTCGCGGCGGCTTTCGGCGTCTCGGTTTTTGCGGGCGGCGGTCCGGATGCGGCGGGTGCTGCCCCTTCCTCGATGATTGCCAGTACTTGCTGGCTAGTCACGGTAGTACCGGTTTGCTGCTTGATTTCCTTGAGCACGCCGTCGACGGGCGATGGTACTTCAAGCACGACTTTGTCAGTTTCCAGATCGACGAGATTTTCGTCGCGCTTGACTGCATCGCCGGCTTTCTTGTGCCAACTGGCGATGGTCGCGTCCGACACGGACTCAGGCAAAACCGGGACTTTGATTTCGAGGGCCATGATGTATTCCTGATTATTGTCTTTGCTGCTTGGTGGTTATTTTCAAGAGATTGGAGATTTACCCCGAAGGACACGAAGTATAAAACTTTCGAATAAAAGCTTCGCTTTGTGTCCTTTTTGTCCTTCGTGGTGAAAAAGTTTGTCGCCCCGTCAGTCTGCAGCGTGTTCCGTATTGAACGGATTGACAAGCGCCTGTTCCACCAGCACGGCTTGTTCGACGAGATGCGTATTCAGATGTCCGGCCGCCGGCGAAGGCGAGCGCACGCGTCCAGCGTAATGCAGGCTGCGTTCGTCGTTGATGCAGGCGAGCAGATGATGCTGGATCTGGTACCAGGCGCCTTGGTTCATTGGTTCTTCCTGGCACCAAACGACTTCCTGGGCGGCCGGGTATTTCGCCAGTTCGGCACGGACATTCACGCGCGGGAACGGGTACAGCTGTTCGACACGCGCGATGGCAACATCGCTGATACCGCGTTTTGCGGCGTCTTCGATCAGGTCGTAGTAGACCTTGCCGGAGCACAGCACGACGCGACGCACTTTCTGACCTGGTTTAGCGGTCAGGTCCGGAATGACCAGATGAAATGCGCCGTTGCTCAGGTCTTCCAGGGATGAGACCGCAAGTTTGTGGCGCAGCAGTGATTTTGGCGTCAGTACGATCAGTGGTTTGCGAATATCGCGCAGCATCTGTCGACGCAACAAGTGAAACATCTGGGCGGGCGTGGTCGGCACGCACACCTGCATGTTGTGCAGCGCGCACAATTGCAGGTAGCGCTCCAATCGCGCCGAGGAGTGCTCCGGGCCCTGGCCTTCATAGCCGTGCGGCAGAAACAACGTCAATCCGCACATGCGATCCCATTTGGCTTCGCCGGCCGCGATGAACTGGTCAATCACGACTTGCGCGCCGTTGGCAAAATCGCCGAACTGGGCTTCCCAGATCATCAGCGTATTTGGATCGGCGGTGGAATAGCCGTATTCGAAAGCCATGACTGCTTCTTCGGACAGCAACGAATCGATCACCTCGACGTCGGCCTTGGCATTGACCGAGGTCAGCGGAACATAGGTCTTGCCGGTCTTCTGGTCGTGCAGTTCGGCGTGACGGTGGAAAAACGTGCCGCGGCCCGAGTCCTGGCCGACCAGGCGCATGTCGTAGCCTTGGTCGACGATCGTGGCATAAGCCAGGTTTTCGGCAAATCCCCAGTCGATTGGGTGTTCGCCGCTAGCCATTTTTTCACGATCGGCATAGATTTTCGCGACGCGCGGATGCAGTTCGAACTCGTTCGGGATGCTGAGGATGCTTGTGTTTAGCGCGGACAGTTTTTCTTTTGCAACGCCAGTTTTTATCGCTTGGTCAAGTCGGGCGCCGAGGTGCTTGGACCAGTCCACCGCAAACGCGTCCTTGAATCCGGTATCGATCTCGGCAATCGATTGGCCGGCATCGAGTTTGTCGCGATAGGCATCCACCATTGCCTGCGCACCGGCTTCGGCGAGCACGCCGGCTTCGGCCAGCCGCTGCGCATACAATGCGCGCGCAGTCGGGCGTTCGCGGATGATGTGATACATCAATGGTTGCGTCGCTGCCGGCTCGTCGGCTTCGTTATGGCCGTGGCGGCGATAGCAGACCAGGTCGATGACGACATCACGCTTGAACTGTTTGCGGAAATCGAATGCCAGGCGCGTGCAGAACACGACGGCTTCCGGATCGTCGCCGTTCACGTGCAGCACCGGCGCGTTGACCATCTTCGCGACATCGGTGCAGTAAAGCGTCGAGCGCGCATCGTGAGGATTGGAGGTGGTGAAGCCGATTTGGTTGTTGATGACGATATGAATCGAACCACCGACGCCGAAGCCACGCGCCTGCGACATGTTCAGCAATTCCATGTTCACGCCTTGCCCGGCCAGCGCAGCGTCGCCGTGGATCATGATCGGCAGCACCTGCTCGCGCATTGCATCCCGGCGCCGTGTCTGCCGCGCGCGCACCGAGCCGGCCACGACCGGATTGACGATTTCGAGATGGGATGGATTGAACGCCAGCGCCAGGTGCACGGTGTGGCCGGCGGTTTTGACGTCGGCGGAAAATCCCATGTGGTATTTCACGTCGCCGGAATGCGCCGGATCATCGGGATGATCGTACTTGCCCTCAAATTCAGCGAAGAGTTTTTGCGGTGATTTGCCCAGCGTGTTTACCAGTACGTTCAGGCGCCCGCGATGCGCCATGCCGATGACCATATCGCGCACGCCGTCTTCACCACCACGCCGTATCAGTTCGTCGAGCAACGGAATGAGGCTGTCGCCGCCTTCCAGCGAGAAGCGTTTCTGGCCGACGTATTTGGTATGCAGATAGCGCTCGATGCCTTCGGCCTGGGTCAACAGTTCAAGGGTGTGCTTGCGCTCGCCCGCACTCAGGTCGAATTTACCGCCGACGGCTTCCAGGCGCTCATGCATCCAGCGGCGCTGCTCGGCGTGGCTAATGTGCATGAACTCGGCACCAATGCTTGCAGCATAGGTCGCCTTGAGCAGGCTGATCAGGTCCTTGAGTTTCAGGTGTTGCGGACCGGACAGCGAGCCGGTAGAAAATTCCGTGTCCATGTCGGCATCGCCCAATCCATGGAATGCGAGTTCCAGGTCGGGGGCCGGCAGCTTTTGTGCCATGCCGAGCGGGTCAAGATCAGCGGCAAGATGTCCGCGGGAGCGATACGCCGTAACCAGTTTCAGCACAGCTGCTTGTTTCTGCATCTGGGCATCGCTCAGCGGCGCGGTGGCTGCCGCGTGCGCATGGCCATTGAGGCGTTGTGCACGTTCGATGCGCGCAATGGCGTCTGAATGTGGCACGTCGCCCGCCTGCGGACCCTTGAACGAGGCGAACCAGGTCTGCCATTCCGGCGACACCGCAGCGGGGTCGCGCAGCCAATTTTCGTACAGCGACTCGATGAACCCGGCGTTGGTACCGGATAGCTGGGACGTAGCTGCAAATTGCTGGAGAAGATTCACGATGGATACGCCGGATTGGAAATTAAATAACAGCAATAACGCGGCGCTGGCGAGCCGCGTTCAGGCCAAAATTCAATTATACCCGGATCGTGCTGCGCTGCGACATTATTGCAGTGATGGAGTTTGCCGCGCGGGTTCACGCGTTGCTTGCTGTTAAGCGAGGAAAGTTCTTATGCGCGCAGCATGCCTGAAGAAGTTTCCTACAGCGACAATTGTCGCAGTTCGTCGCTGGGCTCGCTGCGCTCCCAGACCTGGTCGAAATAATCGCGCAACTGCGCGTGCCTGCCCGGCGCGTAATTGACAGCTTCGCCCTCGTACCGATTGCCGAGCACACGAAAGTAATAGCCGCCCGTATCGTTGAGCAAGAACGCGGATGGATACTGCAAATCGTTGTCCTCCACCGGAGTGCGGAAGGAGAATACGCTGGTCAGGCGCTGCGCCAGCGCAATCAGGCGATGGCCATACTGGGCCGGTTTGCGTGGTTCCTGTACCACGAAGCGCACGTTGGCACCGCGATTGCGGATACCCAATTGTTTGAGTGCCTCAAGCACATCCTCGTTGTCGAGGATGTCCGGATCCAGCGCGCGGGAATAAATACACAGCTCGCGTTTTGCATCATTGATCAACCGCAGCGTTTCGGCTTGCGCCTGATCGCGCGTTTCAACCGGGCAACTGCGCACTTCGGGCCGTGGCGACGGACCGGGGCGCGTGGGCGCTGGGGCGGCAGCTATTGGCATGCGCATATGGAAGTGCAGGATCTCGCACTCGCTGAATTCGTCGCCTTCGCACACAAAGCCGAAAGCTTCGTAGAACGGCACGGCATGCGTTTGTGCATGCATCTGCACTTCCGGGTAATGCAATGCGCGCGCCTGTTCGATCAGCGTGTTGAGGATCGCCGTGCCGATGTTTTTCCCGCGCCAATCCCGGAGCACGGCCATACGCCCGATCATGCGTTGTGGTGTCAGCCTTCCAGTGCCGATCGCATTGCCCTGCGCGTCACGCGCGAGTACATGCCGTGCGGCACCATCGAATTCGTCTTCTTCGTCTTCGCGCGGAACCTGCTGCTCGTCGATGAAAACGCAGTCGCGCACGCTCCTGCATGCATCGCGGTCTTGCGGGTTATTCCAGTCGGCGATTTCGATGCTGAAGTCGGTGGGAATCATGGGTGCGGGTGGTCTTTTCGATGGAATACAGCGCAATTGTAACCAAATGCCAAAATCCTGGCTTCAATGGGAATGGGTAACTTTACGCCGACTAGCGAGCAAAAAATGGCCCGAATCGATCAACCTTGCCAACGTCGCCAGCGCCGGACCGGATCTGCACAAGCGCACCAATTCGGCACTATCGATTTCCCTGCCGGCACAAAGGGTGCGAGCAAACGCGAGTCGACAGGGAAACGCTTCTCCTGCAACGAACAGCAATGCGCCGCGCCCATGCCGAGTCCAGGCGACGCGGCTCCATGGGTTGCGCAATACGCGCGATGCCGGCAACCTGGCGGCAAGCTTCTGCGGCTCGATCGGTCGGTGGGCAGGAGCAGCGTCGAGTGCGGCTCGATAGCGTGTGATGAAACAACCGAACCATCGCGCCAATGTGGAATTATTCACATTGGCGATTGTCGGCATCGCCGCGCGCACCCGTTCAATTGCGGCCGCATCGATTTCGCCGCCAGCGCGCGCGGGCAACAAGTCCGGATCGACGTAACGTTGTTCTTCACCCATGAGATCGGCTTGCGACTCCGCGAAGTCCAGCAACAGTTCTGCTTGCGATGGCGCACGCATGCCGACCGAAAACGTCACGCACTCGCCGACGGCAACGCCGTCATGGGCGATGCCGGGCGGCAGATACAACGCATCGCCGGGTTCAAGCAGCCATTCGTGGGACGGATTGAATTCACGCAGCAATCTCAATTCCACGTCGTCGCGAATATCCTTTGGCGCGTGCGCATCAGCATTGATCTGCCAGCGCCGCGTGCCGCGCCCCTGGATCAGGAATACGTCGTATTGGTCCACATGCGCGCCGACGCCACCGCCGTCCGTGGCGTAGCTGATCATCACATCATCGACCCGCCAACTTGGCAGAAAATCAAATTCATCCAGTAGCGCGGCCACGTCCATGTCCCACTTGTCGACATCCTGGACGAGCAACGTCCAGTGCGTTTTCGGCAACTTTGCGAATTGCCTTTCCGCGAAGGGACCGGTGCGCAATGTCCACTGATCGCGCTTCGGGTCGTGCAAGACGATGCGGGCCAGCGCACCTTCCTCGCAGGCCAGGCCGGCCAGATCTTCTGGTGTGATCGCGGCCTGGATTTGCGCAAACGCTCCGCGAATCAGCAGCGGGCGTTTTTGCCAATAATCCCGCAAGAAACGCGCGGGCGGCATGCCGAGCGGACGAGTGTGCGTGGCGTGAACTTCGATTGCGGGGCTTTTGATTGGCATCTTGATTCGGCGTATCTCTTGGTATTGATGAAGCAAGCCCATTCAGAATTCGTGAGCGCCTGCAAGTAGCTGTGCATCGGCATGGGTGTTTGGGTCAGATAGTCGCTGCCAACTTTCCGGCTAGCCCGACATAAGTCGCCGGTGTGAGTGCGAGCAGTCGATTTTTTGCGTCTACGGGTAATTCGAGCGCAGCTATGAATTCGCGCAAGGTATCGCGGGTGATGCCGTGGCCGCGGGTCAATGTTTTCAACTGTTCATAAGGCTCCGGCAGCCCGTAGCGGCGCATCACCGTCTGCACGGCTTCGGCGAGCACTTCCCAGTTCGCATCGAGATCGGCGGCAAGCTTTGCCGGCTCGGCGTGGAGTTTTGCCAGGCCGCGTAGCAGCGATTCGAGCGCGACTTGAGTATGCCCAAATGCGGTGCCTAGCGCGCGCAGGACGGTCGAATCGGTCAGGTCGCGTTGCCAACGTGAGATCGGCAGTTTTTCTGAGAAGTGATTGAGCAAGGCATTGGCGAGGCCAAAGTTACCTTCGGCGTTTTCGAAATCGATGGGGTTGACCTTGTGCGGCATGGTCGATGATCCGACTTCGCCGGGTTTGAGCGCCTGACGGAAATAGCCCAGCGAAATGTAGCCCCAGAGGTCGCGGCAAAAGTCGATGAGGATGATGTTGGCGCGCCGCATGACATCGCACAGTTCGGCGATGCAGTCGTGCGGTTCGATTTGCGTGGTGTAGGCATTCCACGTCAAGCCCAATGATTCGACGAATCGTTGCGACAGTGCCAGCCAGTCGACATCCGGATAGGCAATGACATGCGCGTTGTAATTGCCTACGGCCCCGTTGATCTTGGCGCTGAGTTCAATCGCGGCAATCTGCTTGCGCTGGCGTTGCAGGCGCGCGACCACATTGGCGATTTCCTTGCCGAGCGTCGTTGGCGAGGCGGTTTGCCCGTGCGTGCGCGCCAGCATTGGTTGTGCCGCCAGTGCATGCGTCATTTGCCGCAAGGTGGCGATGGCTTTGTCCAGCATCGGCAACAGCACGTGGTCGCGCGCGTCGCGCAACATCAATGCATAGGCCAGATTGTTGATGTCTTCCGAAGTGCAGGCGAAATGGACGAATTCCTTCGCGTGTGCCAGTTCGGCATCGTCGCCGATTTTTTCCTTGATGAAATACTCGACGGCCTTGACGTCGTGATTGGTGGTTGCCTCGATGGATTTGATGCGTTGCGCGTCGTGCGATGAAAAGGTTTCTACCACCGTCTGCAGGACTTGGCGCGCCTTGTTGGAGGGAGCCTGGATTTCAGCGATGGCCGGTTCGTCCGCCAAGGTCAGCAACCAGCGTATTTCGACCATTACACGCCGTTGCATCAGGCCGGATTCACTGAAGATCGGACGCAGAGCCTCAACTTTGGCCGCATATCGGCCGTCCAGCGGAGACAACGCGGTGAGTGCGGAATGAGTCATCAGAGCGATCCGGAGAGCAAGAGGCACAATGATAACGTGCCTGTTTGGTCGTTGCGGGGTTTTAGGGCCGGCATACCAGCAGATTGGCCGCAGTTTTGCGGGCATTCGGGTGGCGGCCTCAAACAACCACTATAATCGCCGCCCCAGCCGGAATTACGGAGCAGCAATCAATGAGCAATTTCCGCATCGAGCGCGACAGCATGGGCGAACTCAAGGTGCCGTCTGATGCCTTGTACGGCGCGCAGACACAACGCGCGGTCGACAATTTTCCGATCTCGGGACTGACCATGCCGCGGCAGTTCATTCGCGCGCTTGGCCTGATCAAGTCGGCCGCAGCGCAAGCCAATGCGGATCTTGGACATCTATCCAAAAACAAGGCCAAGGCTATCCGCAGGCAGGCCGAGCGCGTGGCTGCCGGCGAGTTCGATGTGCAATTCCCGATCGATGTGTTTCAGACCGGTTCCGGCACATCATCGAACATGAATGCGAATGAAGTCATCGCGCATTTGTGCGCGGCGGCCGGTACCAAGGTGCATCCGAACGATGATGTCAACAATGGTCAATCCTCGAACGATGTGATTCCCACCGCAATTCATGTCAGCGCGACACTGGCGGTATCCGAACAGCTGCTGCCTGCGTTGACCCATTTGAAGGCGACGCTGGACAAGCGTGCACGTCAATTGAACAAGGTTGCCAAGACCGGGCGCACCCATTTGATGGATGCGATGCCGGTGACGTTCGGGCAGGAACTCGGCGGCTGGGCCGCGCAGGTTCGCAGTTGCATCGCGCGTCTGGACGATGCGCGCAAACGCATGCGCCGCTTGCCGCAGGGCGGCACGGCTGTTGGCACCGGCATCAATGCCGATGCGCGACTTGGGCAGAAAATCTGCGCAGAATTGTCGAAGATGACGCGGGTGAAATTCGAATCAGCGGACAATTTCTTCGAGGGCATGTCCTCGCAGGATGCGGCGGTGGAACTGTCCGGTCAGTTGAAGACGCTGGCGTGCGCGATGATGAAGATTGCAAACGATTTGCGCTGGATGAATTCTGGGCCGCTTGCGGGTATTGGCGAGATCGAATTGCCGGCATTGCAGCCGGGTTCGTCGATCATGCCTGGCAAGGTCAATCCGGTGATTCCCGAAGCGCTGGCCATGGTCTGCGCGCAGGTCATCGGCAACGACACCACGATCACCATCGCCGGTCAAAGCGGCAACTTCCAGCTCAATGTGATGCTGCCGGTGGTCGCGCTGAATCTGTTGCAGAGTATCGAAATCATGGCCAACGCCTCGCGTGCGCTGGCGGACAAGGCGATCGCCGGATTCACGGTGCGCCAGGACCACATCAAGCAGGCGCTAGACAAGAATCCGATTCTGGTCACCGCCTTGAATCCAGTCATTGGCTATGAAAAAGGTGCGGCGACCGCCAAGCAGGCCTATAAGCAGGGACGGCCCATCCTTGACGTGGCGCTGGAAACCACCGGTCTGTCGAAGGCTGAATTGAAGAAGTTGCTCGATCCGCTGACCTTGACGCGTGGTGGCGTCCATGGCGGCTGACCATGCCTTCGGGCACATGTGCGCCCGTACGGTAAGGGCAAAATGGGCACTTTGACGCAAGATTGAGATCGAAAGTAGGGGTGTTCGGAGATGGCAATGATTAAAAGCTTGATTCTCGTCGGTTTATTGGTTTCCGGCGCCGCTTTGGCGCAACAGGTCGATATCAGCGGCAAGGATTTCCAGTCCGGTGCCGGCGATGCGAAACTGGCGCAGATCGCTCAGCAGGCGGCGGCAGAGGGCAAGCCCGTCGTAGTGACCGCGCCGTCATATTGGCAGGCAAAGATCGAAGCGAAATTGCATGCGGGTGCAGCAAATGTACAAGTACGCCAAAACGAAGGGTTTTTCGAGAATGTGTTGGTTCGCATCGTAGACGCCAAGTCGGCACCCAAGGCCGAACCGGCCAAGGCGGATGCGACCAATGCTGAATCTGCGCGAGCCGCTGCTGTGAAGGCGGCTGCCGCCCGTGCCCAAGCGGAGCAAGAAAAAGCGGACAGGGAAGCGGCGGCCAGTGCCGAAGCGGCGCGATTGGAAGCCGCAAAAGAACAGGCGACGCGTGACGAGGCGGCAAGGGTCGCAGCTGAGAAGGCCGAGGCTACGCGTGCCGAAGCGCAACGAATTGCCGTGGCCAAGGCCGCGGCCGACAAAGTGGCAGCGGAAAAAGCCGCTGTCGAAAAAGCTGCCGCTGACAAGATTGCCGCGATCCGACAAGCAATGGAGCACAACCTCAATGAGGATCGTCCTGCGGACGGCACGCTGACTCCAACCCAGATGAAACCGAGCGATCAGCTTTTCGTCGATGGATCGGTTCGTGCAGTCGTGCGCCGCATTGGGGCGCACACGCAACTTTTTTGGCTTCAGGGCGACTTGAACCTCGATCGCATCGAGTTGCAGCCATCCGGTGAAGGTCGATACAAAGTCATTCGCCAGCTCAGCGACACGACGAACCCGGTGCTGCGCACGCGTACTGGCGGACAACTTGTTGCCACGGTCCCCACCGCCGCGTCTACAACGCGTACGTCCATGCAAAGGGCCTATGCTGAAGGCCGTGACATCACCGAGACGGTGCAACCCTCAGGCCTGCGTTCTGGAGATATCCTTTACACCGGCGATGGCGCTGCCGTCGTGGTGCGACGTGCCGGCGCAAGCCTGCTGCGCTTCTGGCTGGTCGGCGACATGGATCTCGGCCAGGTCGGTTTGATGAAACAAGAGGGCAATGCGTATCGCGTGTTGTCCGATACTGTCAAATAGTCGGTTGCTTGACTCTCTCCCCCAGGTCGACTTGGGGGAGAGGATTGAGTTTGGGACCGTAAGTAGAATGGGTGGAGCGCAGCGATACCCATCACTTGTGGAACAAAAGCAGAGCTTCCACTCGACTGCGTCGAGCGGGTAACTTTCAAGCGCAGGGCTTTCACTCGCTTTCAGCGAGCGAGTGACTTCTTCTTGAATGGCCAAGAAGAAGTAACCAAGAAGAAGGCCACCCCGGTGGGTCGGTCTCCGGGCATCCTGCCCTGCGACTTCGCGAGCGAGCTCCGGGGTTCGCTGAATGTACATCCATGTACATGCAGCGAACTGGCGCGCATGGTGCGCGCCACCCTGCGGGCTTTCCTGCGCCCACTCGCCGCCCCACAGGGGCCCCATTTAGCGGCATTCCCTGCCACAGAAGCCAAGAGCAAAAAACCGAGAGTGGATAGGGTCGAAGCGTGCTTTTGCTTCGCAGTGTTCGCACGAGCCACAGAACACGAAGTTTTCCAATGCGTAGTCTATGGATGGACGGATTAGCGGATAGCCGGCTCCGTCGCGGTGCCGAGAAGCGCAGGGAATTTTGATTCGCAGGATGCGAATCAAAACACCGCGCTCGGTGCCTAGCCTTTTGGTTACTTTTTGGGCAATGCCAAAAGTGACTCGCTCGCCGCAGGCGAGTGAAAGCCCTGCACTTGAAAGCTACCCGCTCGACGCAGTCGAGTGAAAGCTTTGCTCTTGTGCATCAAGGGAAACGGAATTCGCGCAAGCAAAAACACAAGGCCGCAAATGCGGCCTTGTGTAGGTAACGAGAGAGCAATCTGTCAGGCGTATGCTTCGGTGCGCTTGCGCCGGAACCAGATCGACGCGGCAATCATGGCGATTCCGGCGATGGCGCCAATCCACAAATCCGGAGAACTAAAAAGCGTTTTGAGGATGTCCATTGACAGGACGGACGGCAGTTGATCTACACCATCGTGATTGAAGTGGGTCAGTTCGCGGATTGTGGATCCACTTATCCAGCTTCCCGGGAAAACGCTAAACAACACACGAATCACGATGTGTTCCCAGAACCAGGTGCGCGGCAGCGACAGTTGCGACATCAGATCAATCCACCACACAACGACACCGGCGATCGCGGGAACAGCAATCGCCCACAGGAATGGTTTGGAACGCGCGTAGCTCGAACACAGCAGCAACCAGCCGATGCAGGGCAATGCCCAGATCGCATTCAATGGAATCATTGCAATCAGTTTCAGCCACAGCGTGACAAGGTGCAGCGGCGACCACAATAACGGGAACGGGTTGATGCCGTGAATCAGCGCATACAGACTTAGCAGGATGAGAAAGCCCAGGTGCAGCGCGATCATTGCAGCCACTGCGAGGACCGGTGCGATCAGTATGGCCGCAACGACCTTCGACAAAACGGTTTGTGTATCCGACAGTGGCAACGATTTCCAGAACAAAACGCTGCGATCACGGCGATCGTCATACAGTGCGCCGAGTAGATAGAAGAACACGACGAAGAACAGCACGATGCCGAGGGGGGCGCCGAGACTGAGCAGGCCGATATCGATTCCGGCGCTGACCTTTGCAGCATTGTTTTCGCCGATGTTTTGCGCAAGTTGCTGGATGTGCATATTGTTGAAGTCGAGATTGAATCGATGCGCCGTGATTTCGGCGGTGATCAGTGCCATCAACGTGAGCACGAGGAAGATCAATGCGGTGATCACCGGCGCACGCAGAAATCCACCGCGATGTTCCCAGTATTCGCGTTTGAGCAGCCATGTGAACGTGTTCATTGCTGAACTTGCGTGCGCGCTGCCGGTACTCGCGATTGTGGAGATCGAGTGGTTCGAGGGCGCGCCGCTCGGGTCGTTGCTGGAATTCGATGCGCTGCTATTCATGCGTAGGTTCCTTTCATGGTCGCGACGAACAGGTCCGCGACGCTGGGCTTGTGCAATTCGCCGAGTTCTGCCAAGCGAGTGCGATCAGCGCCATCGAACAGAAATATGGATTTGCCAAACACTTGCCGTTCGTACATGGGATTCAATGCGCGCGCGGCATCGGCCTTGTCCGGATTGACCATCACCTCGGCGAAGCGCTCGCTGACCTGATCCATGGTGGCGTCGAGCACGATGCGGCCGTCGCGGATGAACAGCAGGTCGCTGAGAATGTGTTCGACTTCTTCGATCTGGTGGGTGGTGATCAGGATCGTTTTTTGCTCGTCGAAATAATCGTTGAGCAGGCTCTGGTAGAAATCCTTGCGATACAGGATGTCCAGGCCCAACGTGGGTTCATCGAGTACAAGCAGCTTCGCGTCGATGGCCATTACCACGGCCAGATGTAACTGCGCGACCATGCCCTTGGACATTTCACGCACCCGCTGGCTCGGTTTCAGTTTTGTCCGCGCCAGAAATGCCTGGCACTTTTCACGCGAGAAGCGCGGGTGCACGCCAGCCACGAAATCCACGACTTCCGAGACGCGGATCCAGCGTGGCAATACCGCAACATCGGCGATGAAGCAGACCTGGAGCATCAACTTGTCGCGATCACGCCGTGGATCCAGGCCCAGGACGGTCAATTCTCCGTCGAACTCGGTCAGGCCGAGTATCGCCTTGAGTGCGGTGGTCTTGCCGGCGCCATTGGGTCCGACCAGGCCGACGATGCGGCCGGGTTGTATATTCAGGTCAACATGATCAAGTGCAACGGTTGTTGCATAGCGCTTGCTCAAGTCTTTTGCCTGGATTACGGCGCTCATGAGGTTTCTCCTTCGGATTTCTTCGGCGCTCGTTCAAGCAGGGTTTGCAGATTGATATTCATGCGCTTCAACCGCGCATACAACATCGGCCATTCCTCGTTCAGAAAATGCTCGCGTTCCGAATTCATCAATGCCGCGCGTGCTCCCTCAGTGACGTACATGCCCAGTCCTCGCCGTTTCTCTACAAGATTGTCGTCCACCAGTTCCTGATATGCCTTGGACACCGTGATCGGATTGAGCTGAAAATCCGCCGCAACCTGACGCACGGACGGCAGGGCATCGCCCTGCTTGAGCACGCCGTCCAGAATCATCGCCACGACGCGATCGCGTAGTTGGCGATAAATCGGGGCGTTGTCGTTCCAGCTTATGGCCATGTCTATTCCTTACTCGTCCGTGGCATAGCGGCCCGGCCGAATGAATAGTAAGGCATGTCCAAGCGCAACCGGTGCAGCGAGGGCCTGAGCGTTTCGAACAGTTTTGACTGTTCGTTGCCCACGATGCGATTCGACGAAGAAGTCATGTCGTGATCCGAACTCGTGGTATTGGTCAGTTGCTCGACGCCGGCTCGAACATGAATCGTGGGAAGCATGATGATGACTGCGTCGGCATGCTGTGTTTTGGCCGTGCTCGCGTGCGTAGTTGGTTGTGCAATCGTTTGCGCGTCGCGCTGCATCATTTCAACGGAATGCTTGTTTGCGCGTTCATGGATCATGGCCAGTGACAGGCCAATCGCCAACATGGCCATGAAGGTGGCGCGGATCAACAAAGCTTGCATGTTCATGGGTGTTCCTCTTGGTGAGCTGTCGTTCTAGTGTTGTAGCCAAGTATAACACCTAGACAAAACATGTCAATCATTGATTGATCGATTCAGAACAAGCAGAACGCCGGCGACTGGATGCCGCCGGCAAAATATGTTGAATTATTATTCAGAAACAATGCATTAAAAGATTTTTCACAGAGCCAATCAATGCAATCGCTGCGCCTGGTTTTAACCGCGCGGGCGAATCAAACCCAGGGCTTCGAGTTTCAACACGATCCGCTGCACCGCCTCATCTGGGCTGATATCGCTGGTATCGATATGCATTTCCGCGTCATCGGGAATTTCGTACGGATCGCTCACGCCGGTGAATTCCTTGAGTTTGCCGGCACGGGCCAATGCGTATAAACCCTTGCGATCGCGCGATTCGCATACGGCGATTGGCGTGGAAACATGGATTTCCACGAACAGGCCATAATGTTCGATCATCTCGCGTACGATTTTGCGCGTCTGCGCGTAGGGTGCGATCGGCGCACAAATCGCCACACCGCCATTCTTCGTGATTTCGCTGGCGACATAGCCGATGCGCTGCACGTTGAGATCGCGATGCTCCTTGGAGAAGCCCAACTCGCTGGAAAGGTTCTTGCGCACGATGTCGCCATCCAGAAGCGTAACCGGGCGCGAGCCGTGTTCTAGCAGTCGGACCAGCAGGGCGTTGGCCAAGGTCGATTTGCCCGCACCGGAAAGGCCGGTAAAGAACACGGTAAATCCCTGCTTGTAGCGCGGTGGATGGGTGCGACGCAGTTCTTCGATCACTTCCGGGTAGGTGAACCACTCGGGGATTTCGAGTCCCTCGTGCAAGCGTCGGCGCAACTCGGTGCCGGAAATATTGAGCACCGTTTCACCGGGCTGCACTTCGTCAGCCGGCATGTATTGGGCGCGTTCGGCGACGTACACCATCTCCCGGAACGGAACCATGGTGATGCCGACTTCATCCTGATGCTTGCTGACCAGTTCCTGCGCATCGTAAGGTCCGTAAAACGGCTTGCCCGATGCATCTTTGCCCGGGCCGGCATGGTCGCGGCCGACGATGAAATGGGTGCAACCGTAATTCTTGCGAATGATGGCGTGCCACAAGGCTTCGCGCGGACCGCCCATGCGCATTGCCAGCGGCAGCAGGCTCAGCGCGCTGGTCTGTTCGGGATAGTGGTTGATCAGTTTTTCGTAGCAGCGCACGCGCGTGTAGTGATCGATGTCGCCAGGTTTGGTCATGCCAACGCTGGGATGGATCAGCAAATTCGCCTCAGCGATCTTCGCGGCGCGGAAGGTTAGTTCAAGATGCGCGCGATGCATCGGATTGCGCGTCTGAAAAGCTACAATACGTTGCCAGCCGAGCTTTTCGCTTTGTTCGCGCAACTCGCGCGGGCTCAGGCGCAGGTGGCGAAAGTCGTAGTGGCGTGGTGCTTCCAGGCCGTGGATGCGGCCGCCCAGGTAGATCGGATTGGCGTTGTTGAGCAGATATTTCACACCGGCATGCAATGTATCGGTAGTGCCGAACACTTCTTGTGCTTCGGTTTCGCGATTCGGTTCCCAGTGGTCTTCGACGTCGAGCACGGCCAGGGCGACGCCTTCCGGGTCGCGCAGCGCAATCTGCTTGGCATCACCCAGCTTTTCTGCAAATTCGCGAGTCACATCCAGGGTGATCGGCATCGGCCAGAGCACGCCGTTGGCCAGATGCATGTCGCGACACACCGGGGTGTAGTCGGCGCGGGTCATGAAGCCTTCGAGCGGCGAGAACGCGCCGTTCATGAGCAGTTCCAGATCACACAATTGACGCGCGGTCAGGTCCCATGCGGGCATCTGCGCGGTTTGGCGTTTCAGGGCTACGCGATCGGCGGCAGGCACGATCTGCAAATTGACGAGACGGCCGCCATGCGGCGCGATCAGTTCGGACATCGGGGTTTCCACTGTGGATGGGAGAGCAGGATGGGGTAAAAGCAACCGCCAATTATACGGCAACCGCGGGGTCCGAGGATGCCGCGGTCATTGCCCATGGTGATATCGATAGTCATCCCGCAGGGATGCTTTCGATCTCGGCTTGCGCCTGCAACCATTGGTTTTCCAACTCTTCGAGTTGCGCCGCCAGCGTGGAGGAGGATTCCGACAATTCACGCAAACGTCCGGTTTGGCTGGCGTCGTCGTACAGCGATTGGTCCGTCAACGCCGCCTCGGCGTCGCGTTTGCGCGTGCCGAGCTTTGCCATCTCTTGCTCGACGCGGCGCAAGCGTTCGCGCAACGGGGCAAGCCGTGCGCGTTGTTCGGCGCGTTCGCGGCGCTGGTCGCGGCGTGTCGAGGTGCTGGGAGTCCGCGCCGCGGTCGTGCCCGAATCGCTGCTCGAAACCAGTCGCGCGTAATCCTCCAGATCGCCATCGTAGGGGACCACCTGGCCATTGCCTACGTGCAACAACGTATCGCAGCAGGCGCGGATCAGGGCGCGATCATGCGAAACCAGAACCACGGCGCCAGAAAAATCATTGAGCGCTTCGGTCAATGCTTCACGCATGTCCAGGTCAAGATGGTTGGTTGGTTCGTCGAGCAATAGCAGATTTGGACGCTGGAAAACGGTCAAGGCAAGGCACAGCCGGGCCTTTTCGCCGCCGGAAAATGGTGCTACTTCGGTCAATGCGCGCTCACCGGCGAAACCGAATCCGCCGAGAAAGTCGCGCGCGGCGCGTTCTCCGAGATTCGGGTCAAGACGCAGCAAGTGCGCAATGGGCGTCGCGCTGGAATCAAGTTGTTCAAGCTGGTGCTGGGCGAAGTAGCCGATAGCCAGATCACGAGCCCCGAGACGTTCGCCGGAAAAAGGTTCGATGACACCAGCGAGCAATTTCACCAGCGTGGATTTGCCGGCGCCATTGGCGCCGAGCAGCCCGATACGATCACCGGGGGTCAGATTGAACGTTACGTTGTCGAGCACATGACGTTTGCCGTAACCGGCCACGGCCTCGTCGAGCTTGAGCAGCGGCGATGGCAATGCGGCGGGTTCGCGGAAGCTGAATTGAATGTTTGACGCCGCGCGCAGCGGGGCGATTTCGACCATACGTTCAAGCGCCTTGATGCGGCTTTGGGCCTGGCGCGCCTTGGTTGCCTTGGCGCGGAAGCGGTCGACGAAGTGTTGCAGGTGCGCGCGTTCGCGTTGCTGCTTTTCGAACATCGACTGCTGCTGGATCAGGCGCTCGGCGCGCTTGCGTTCGTACCCGGTCAGGTTTCCCGAGAACAATTCAGCGCGCTGGTCGGCGATGGCAAGCACATGGGTGGCAATGGCATCGATGAATTCACGGTCGTGCGAAATCAACAGCAGCGTCCCGACATAACGCTTGAGCCACCCTTCCAGCCACAGAACCGCATCCAGATCAAGGTGATTGGTGGGCTCGTCAAGCAGCAACAGGTCCGAACGGCACATCAGTGCCTGACCCAAGTTCAGGCGCATCCGCCAGCCACCGGAAAACTCGTTGACCTTGCGGGTTTCATCGCCATGAGCAAAGCCCAGGCCGTGCAGTAATTCACCGGCTCGCGCCGGTGCCGCATAGCCATCGATCGCATACAAGCGCTCGTGCAACGCGGCCAGTGCAGCCGCGTCGTGGGCGGCTTCGGCAATTGCCAGGGCTTGTTCGATCTCGCGAAATTCGGTATCGCCGTCGAGCAGATAGTCCAAGGCCGTGGATTCCAGCGCGGGTACTTCCTGGCGAACGTAGGCGAGAATCCAGTTGCGTGGTCGCTCGAAATGCCCCGAGTCCGGAGTCAATTCACCTGCGACCAACGCGAGCAGGCTTGATTTGCCGGCACCATTGCGCCCACAAATACCCACCCGCCAGCCGGCGTGCAGGGCGGTGTCCATATGTTCAAGCAACAGTAAGGGGCCGCGCCGCAGCGCGAGATCATCAAATTTCAGCATGCGGGTATTTTAACAGGCTGGCGCACGACTAATTTCCGTTGGATCAAAATTTTCCTGAGTCCAACTGATGAAACAAAGCACGGAACCCGGCACGCCAAACGCAGTCCAACGCTCGCCCGTTTGCGTTCGGCGTGTCGGCACCGCACAATACGCGGCCGAATTGCCGGTTCCGCTGTGGAATCCGGCGATGTCGCTGCATGCCGCATGGTTGGCAACCAATTCAATATCTCAGGAGTACACATGACTCAGTTTCTGCGCAAGACCTTGACCGCAGGCGCCATTGCGGTGGCACTGGCCGCCGGTTCCGCCGGCGCAGCGGAAAATCCGCATAACGCCGCGCCTACGATGCATCCTGCGCATCCGGCAGAGGCCGCACCAAAAGTCGATCAAGCTGCGATCGACGCCAAGTTCAAAGGCAACAAGAAAGCCGAATTCAGCTACATGGTCGGTATGGACATCGGCGAGCGTTTGGGATCGATCAAGGACGAGATCGACGTCAAAATCGTCACCCAGGCATTGGAAGCAAGCATCGCTGGTGGCGCGACGAAGCTTACCAAGGACGAATCGCTGGCCGTGCGCCAGCAGTTTGTGGAGGAATTGCGCGCCAAGCAGGAGGCCAAGATGAAGGGCGAGGCTGTCAACAACCAGAAGGAAGGCGACGCGTTCCTGGCCAAGAACAAGACCAAGAAAGGCGTCAAGGTTACTGCCTCAGGTTTGCAGTACGAAGTCGTCAAGCAGGGTAATGGCGCGAAACCGGCCAAGACCGATACCGTTACGGTGGATTACACCGGAACCAAGATCGACGGCACCAAATTCGACAGCTCGATCGATCGCGGACAGCCGGCGAAATTTCCGCTGGCTAACGTGATTCCCGGCTGGACTGAAGGTTTGCAACTGATGCCGGTAGGTTCGGAATACAAGTTCTTCATTCCGGCCAAGCTGGCCTACGGTGAACGCGGCCCGGCCACGATCGGCCCGGACGCGACACTGATTTTCGACGTCAAGCTGATCAGCATCGACAAGGCAGACGCAGCGGCCAAGCCGAAAGTCGAGCCAACCAAGAAATAAGCGTCGAAATTCGATGCTCACAGGGCGCGGATTACTCCGCGCCCTTTTTTTTTGAGGCATTGCCTCACTACAATGCGCGTTCGGCGGGCCGATTTTTTGGGGCGCTCGCGCTACTGGAACAGCAATGCGGATTACCCTGTTTGGTACGGGTTACGTCGGACTGGTTACGGGAACGTGCCTGGCCGAAGTTGGTAACGACGTGATCTGCGTCGATATCGATGCCGGCAAGGTTGCCGCACTGGAAAGCGGTGACGTGCCGATCTTCGAGCCTGGCCTGGCGGAACTGGTTGCCGCCAATCGGGCGACCACGCGCTTGCGTTTCACCACGGATGCGCAGCTCGCTATCGCCCATGGCGAATTGTTGTTCATAGCTGTCGGCACGCCGCCGGACGAGGATGGCAGCGCCGACCTTTCCCACGTGCTCACGGTGGCGCGCACGATCGGCCGGCATATCGACCGCCGATGCGTGATCGTCAACAAGTCCACGGTACCTGTCGGAACCGCAGATCTCGTGCGCAAGACCATCGCTGCCGAGCTTGCAGTGCGCAAAGTCGAAATCGAGTTCGACGTTGTCTCGAATCCGGAATTTCTCAAGGAAGGCGATGCGGTGAAAGACTGCATGCGCCCGGACCGTATTGTAGTCGGCACGGACAGTGCTCATGCCATCGATGTATTGAAAGCCTTGTACGCGCCGTTCAATCGCAACCACGAGCGATTGGTACTAATGGATGTTCGCTCAGCGGAACTGACCAAGTACGCGGCGAATGCGATGCTCGCGACGAAGATCAGCTTCATGAACGAAATGGCCAATATCGCCGAGCGCGTCGGTGCCGATATTGAGCTGGTGCGGCATGGCATCGGTTCGGATCCGCGGATCGGGTATTCCTTCATCTATCCGGGCGCCGGTTATGGCGGATCGTGCTTTCCCAAAGACGTGCAAGCACTCGAGCGCATTGCGCGTGGCCATGGCTACGAGGCGCGATTGCTCGACGCGGTCGAGGCAGTCAATCGCGACCAGAAGGAAAAACTCTTTGAGTTGATGCAACGGTATTTTCCCACGGGGCTGTCGGGCAAGACCATCGCGATCTGGGGGCTTGCTTTCAAGCCCAATACCGACGATATGCGTGAAGCGCCGAGTCGGAGGCTGCTGGAACAGTTGTGGGCGGCGGGAGCAAACGTTCGCGCTTACGATCCGGAGGCGCATGACGAAGCGCGGCGCTTGTACGGCGAGCGCGTAGACCTGACGCTATGCGAGGGCGCGTACGCGGCACTCGACGGCGCCGATGCGCTCGTCATCGCCACGGAATGGAAGGTTTTCTGGAGTCCGGATTTCGCACGCATTCGCGGCGCTCTGACAACACCGGTTATTTTCGACGGGCGCAATATCTACGAGCCGGGGTCGGTCGAAGCGGCCGGCATCGCCTATTACGGCATCGGTCGCGGGCGCAGCATTCGTCAATCTGACACGCCGGCATGAGCTTCGATCTCACGTTGAGCGATGCGTGTATCGCCGTCGTCGGCATGGGCTACGTCGGGCTGCCGTTGGCGGTCGCGTTGGGCAATCATTTCCAGACCCTGGGCTACGATAAAAACGCAGCGCGGGTGGACGAATTGCAGGCCGGGCGTGATTCGACCGGCGAAGTCGATGCGCAGGAATTGGCGGCCGCAACGCGATTGAGTTTCGGCACCGATGTGGCTTCGCTGCGCGGCTGCAATGTGTTCATCGTCGCCGTGCCGACGCCTGTAACGGCGCACAAATGGCCGGATCTGTCGCCATTGATCGACGCCAGCCAAATCATCGGCAAATCGTTGCATCCTGGCGATCTGGTGATTTACGAGTCCACGGTTTATCCCGGTGCCACGGAAGAAATTTGCGTGCCTGAACTCGAACGCGCATCTGGTTTGCGTTTCAACGAGGACTTTTTCGTCGGCTACAGCCCGGAGCGCATCAATCCGGGCGACAAAACGCGACGACTGGCCGATATCATCAAGGTGACGTCCGGATCCACGCCGGCTGCGGCCGATTTCGTCGACGTCTTGTATCGGCGCATCGTTCCGGCCGGCACCCATCGCGCATCAAGCCTTCGCGTAGCCGAGGCTGCGAAGGCCATCGAGAATATCCAGCGCGACGTCAATATCGCCCTGGTCAATGAATTGGCGCTGATTTTTTCGCGCCTGGGAATTGATACCGAGGAAGTGCTCAAGGCCGCCGGGTCGAAATGGAATTTTCTGAACTTCCGCCCGGGCCTGGTTGGTGGGCATTGCATCGGCGTGGATCCGTACTATTTGATTCACAAGGCATCCGAAGCCCGGATGTATCCCGAGTTGATCAGTGCGGCGCGCCGCATCAACGAAGGCATGAGCGCGCATGTGAGTGCGCAGGTGTTGCGTCTGATGGCGCTCAAGCAGATAAATGTCGTCGGCAGCCGCGTGCTCGTGTTGGGGATTACGTTCAAGGAAGATTGCCCCGACTTGCGCAATACCCGAGTAAGTGAAATCGTCGATGAGTTGCGCGCGTGCCACGCACAGGTCGATGTGTACGACCCGAATGCGGACAAGGATGAATGCGAGCGCGAATGTGGCATCCGGCCGATCGATGACCCGGTGAAGGGAGTGTATGACGCGATTGTTCTGGCCGTCGCGCATCATCAATTCCGTGAAATGGGTGTCGCCGGCGTGCGCGCGTTGGCAAAGGGGAAATCCGTGATTTACGATGTGAAATACGTGTTGCCAGCAGACGCTGTCGATGGCCGACTTTGAGCCTGCTGCCATGAACCCGACGCTGGAAGAAAGGCTCAACGAACTGGAAGTGCGTTTCGCATTTCTCGAACATGCCATGCAATCATTGGATGCGACGGTGACAGGGCACGATCGCCTGTTGTCCGAAATGCGTGAGGCATTTGCGCGTGTGCGCGGAGAACTTTCGCAGGTCAAAGTTGCCTTGGCCCACGATGTGCGTGATGAGCCCACGCCGCCGCATTATTAGTGCGATCATCCTTGATCGCGGGAATCAAGAAGCGGCCATCCTTGGCCGCACTGTTCAAGGTAGTGCGATCATCCTTGATCGCACGGATCAAGAAGCCGCTTTCCGTGGCTACAGACTCGCCATCTGCTCTGCCTTGATTGCCCAGAACAAATGGCGGGCTTCCTTGACTGCACTTTTTTAGTAATATTGCTCCATGTCTGAATCACTACGCGATCAATTGTTGAAGAGCGGTTTGGCGTCGGCGCTGACGAAGTCTTCGCCGCCGAAGTTGCAGCCAAAACAGGCGATGCGTTCGGGCGTGCCAGCGGCACCGCGAGCACATCTGGCGAAGGCACCACCGACCAAGCAGTTACCAAAACCCAAATCCGAAGAAGTCGATCTGGCTCGCGCCTACGCCTTGCGCGCACGTGAAGAAAACAACGAGCGGCAACGCGCGCAGAAGGAAGCTGAGCACATCGCGCGCGAAAAGAAAGAGCGCAAGCTCAAGCTCACGGTATTGTTGAGCGACCAAGCACTCAATGCTGTCGACGCCGACGTGCCGCGTCATTTCCCGCACGGCAACAAGATTCGCCGGATCTATTGTACGAATGAGCAGCTGGCGAAACTCAACCTTGGCGAGTTGGCCGTAGTGCAACTGTCAGGGCGTTATCTGCTGGTGACGCAGGAGTTGGCGCTGCAGGCGCAGGCGATCCAGCCTGAAGCATTGGTGCTGCTGTGCGACCCCGATGCGCCCGCCGAGGACGACGTGCCGGTGGATTTGATTTGGTAGGCGGAGCGTGCAGCACTGCACATTCTGCTCATCACGTTGGTAGTAGCGTTCACACCACATGAATCGGGGAGAGGCTCCATGCGTGGCTTCGCTATGCTCATCGCTGCAACCGCATGTTTATCCGCAACTGCGGCAACCCTGCCCGAATTTCCACCAAATTCGGTGTGGCGTCGGGACGTCAGTAGTGTACCGTTGAACGCGAATTCAACGGCGATGCTCAACCATTTGCAGTCGCTTGGAGGGTGGGGAACCGGGGCGACACACTTGCAGATCGATTTTTCGTTTTACGTGTTGCATGCAAACAGTGGCATCGCAGCCACGCCAGTGACTCCATTGGGCGGCGTGGACAGCTACTATTATCCTGATTGTGGGGATTTCCACACCCCGCTAGTGGCGCCCAAGCCGCTGCCGATACCCTTGCCTCCTGGCGGTGGCATTGAAGGCACGGGGCCGCCATATGGTGCATCGCAGCCGAGCTATTCCTGCGACAACAACAACGAAGATTGTCACTTGCTGATTGTGCAGGGGAACACTTTGTATGAATCCGGCAATGCGAATGTTACCGGCGGTCAGGTCCAGTCGGAGTGCGCTTTGACATGGGACTTGACCAGGGTATATCCGCCTCAGGGGCGCGGGGAGCAATGCACGAGCACCGATGCGGCTGGGTTCCCGGTGGCGCCACTATTGTTCAATGCCGACGAAATTTACGCAGCTGAGCAAATACCGAATGGTGATCTTGGCCATGCGATTCGCTTTATCCTGAAAAACTCGCGCATGAAATATGCGGCGTACGTGCATCCGGCCAACCACGGAACCAAGGGTAGCGGCGAGCATGGGGCCAGTGACATGGATCCGAATGCTGTCCCGTACGGATCCAGGCTTCGACTGAAAGCGACGTTTCCGGTATCGACGTTCACCGCGGGCAATCACTCCGATGGCGGCAGCGCGGCGGATGCCGCTGCGCGAGTCTTGTTGCGGACCATGCAAAAGTACGGCATCGTACTTGCCGACGGTGGCAGTGTGCCTTTGACTGCGGAATCGGACTACTACACCACGCACAAATGGTCGGAATTCGGCATGGACCCGGACACGCAGACCGGTGCGCAACTGCTTTACGGCATGCAAGTGACGGACTTCGAGATTGTCTACACCGGCGAGCCGATCACGCTGACGTACGATTGCGACAGCAACGGCAACCATCTCACCCCGCCGGATTTCATTTTCATCGATCCGTTCGATTACTGACGGTTTGCCGTCGCGATGCCGACTCAGAAATCCATGAAGTAGCCGCCGTTCACCGGGATGTTGGCGCCGGTTATGAAGCCTGATTCTTCAGCGCATAGAAAATCGACGACGCGCGCGATTTCCGATGGTTCGCCGAGGCGGCCGACCGGGATTCCGGCGATGATCTGACTACGCACATTTTCCGGGATCGCGGCGACCATGGCGGTGCGGCAATAGCCGGGCGACACACTGTTGACGGTCACGCCCTTGCGTGCGACTTCACGCGCCAGCGCCATGCTGAATCCGTGCATACCGGCCTTGGCGGCCGAATAGTTGGTCTGGCCGAACTGACCGGTCTGGCCGTTCACCGACGAGATATTGACGATACGCCCGAAGCCACGATCGCTCATGCCTTCGACGACATTGCGGCAGGTGTTGTAAACACTACTCAAGTTGATGGTGATTACATCGGCCCACTGTTGCGGATTCATCTTGCGCAAGCTCGTGTCGCGTGTAATGCCGGCGGCATTCACCAGGATATCTACGCCACCGTGCGTAGCTTCGATCTGTTTGATAGCAGCGGCGCAAGATTCGAAATTGCCGACATCGACGGCATGAAAATGCACGCCGGGAAGGTTCGCCATTTCCAGCTTGAATTCCGCAATGCGTTCAGCGCGTGCGCTGAGATCTCCGGCGACGACGGTGTGGCCCGAACGCGCAAGATATTTACAGATTTCAGTTCCGAGACCGCCAATGCCACCGGTGACGAGCGCGACGCGCTTGGTCATATTCAACTCCGTTGCTTTTGCAATCGTCCTTGATTGCGAAGATCAGGAAGCGGACATCCTTTGCGCGCTATTTAGAGATACAGTTACGATGCCGCAATGCAGCAAACGCGCGATGGTAGGCAGAGCGAGAGGCGCTGTCAAACCCTGCTTGAAGTCAGGATTTGGAATCCTTGGGGGCTGCCCCGGTCTTGGCAGAGCTGGCAGCGGCGGTGAGGAAGCCTTCCTGTACCGATTTCCACAGATCCATGTTGCGGTCGGTCATGTCGTTGAGCATCGACCACGGAGTCTGGCCGAGGATATTGTTGAGCTGGCTGCGGAATTGACCTTGCTGGTCGAGGAAGATCTGCAAGCTCTTTTCCAGATAACTGCCCATGAATCCCTGCATCGAATCGCCGTAGAAGCGAATGATTTGCGTCAACAGCCGGGTGGTGAACATGGGCTGCCCGGTTTCTTCATGCTCGGCGATGATTTGCAGCAATACCGAGCGGGTCAGTTCGTCCCCGCTCTTGGCATCGCGCACTTCGAATTCCTCGCCGTCGACCACCAACTGGCGCACCTCTTCGAGCGTGATGTAGCTCGAAATCTCGGTGTCGTAGAGACGACGGTTCGGATACTTCTTGATGATGCGTGTTTGTGCCATGCCGCAAAGTTAGCAGATTGTGCGGCGCGGCGCACTACCAACCCATGTATTGACCACCGTTGATGGACAGATTCGCCCCGGTGATCCAGCGTGCCTCGTCGTTGACGAAAAAGGCCAGCGCGTAGGCAATTTCGTCCGGTTCGCCAAGACGACCCAGCGGAATCTGCGCCGCGATCTTGTTGCGCACTTCTTCGGGTACTGCCATGACCATTTCGGTGGCGACATAACCGGGCGAAATCGTGTTGACGGTAATGCCGAATTTGGCGTTTTCCTGAGCCAGTGAAATGGTGAAGCCATGCATGCCAGCCTTTGATGCCGCGTAATTGGCCTGGCCGTACTGGCCCTTCTGGCCATTGATCGAGCTGATCTGAACGATGCGACCCCACTTGCGCGCGCGCATGCCTTCGATCACCGGACGGGTCATGTTGAAGCAGGAATTCAGGTTGGTATTGATGACCTCCTGCCACTGGATTGCAGACATCTTGTGGAACGTCGTGTCGCGAGTAATCCCGGCATTGTTGACCAGAATGTCGATCGGGCCGAGCTGCTTTTCCACACCGTGGGCGATTTGTTCGGCCGATTCCGGAGTAGATACGTCGCCCGCAACAATAGCGACATCGATCCCTTGCGCCTTCATTTTTTCCGCCCATGCACGGCCCTTGGCCTCGTCGCGGTAATTGGTTGCAACCTTGTGGCCCAGCGAAGCCAGGCGTTTGACGATGGCTGTTCCGATGCCACCGGTGCCGCCGGTAACCAATGCGATGCGTGCTGTCATTTCCGTCTCCTTTGGCTTGAACTGTCGTGGGCCGATTGTACACAGCGGCGACCCGGTCCGTTTGCTGCACTGCGAAGCCCGGCAATGTCGAAATGCCGTACGGCGGCCAACAGCAAGTCGTCGACGCTGCGCGCAGCAGCATCTGCGTGCAAATCCAGAAATTTCAGCGCGGCTCGCAATGCGGGTGCGGGATCTGTGTGATCCACGCGCAAATCGCGATCCTGCTTTGAAAGCTTTCGCCCCGTCGCATCCACCACCAAAGGCAAATGCAGGTACGTTGGCGCCGGGTAGCCGAGCAGGCGTTGCAGGTGGATCTGGCGTGGCGTGGAATCGAGCAAATCTGCGCCGCGCACGACTTCCGTGATGCCTTGTTCGGCATCGTCAACGACTACGGCGAGCTGATAGGCATACCAGCCTTCGACGCGGCGGATGACGAAGTCGCCGACATCGCGGCGCAAATTTTGCGATTGCGGGCCGAGCAGCAAGTCGTCGAAATCGATCTGCGTGTCGGCAACGCGCAGGCGCCAGCAGGGCAGGTGAGATGTATCGGGCGGCGAAACACAGGACCTTCGATGCAGTCCGCGCTGGCTTTCGAGGTCGGCACGGCTGCACCGGCACTCAAACACAGTGCCCATTGCCTGCAGACGCTCAAATGCATCGCGATAGGCCGCTTCGCGCCGGCTTTGATACATCACCGGTTCGTCGGATTGCATGCCGAAGGCGGTCAGCGTATGCAGGATATCCGCCGCCGCGCCTGGCATTTCGCGTGGTGGATCGATGTCCTCCATGCGCACCAGCCAGACGCCGCCGCGCGCGCGCGCGCGCACCCAGGTGCCGACCGCGGCAACCAGCGATCCGAAGTGCAAAGGGCCGCTCGGCGACGGGGCGAAACGACCGCGATAGGCGAGCGTGGGTTGGTGAGAGTCGCAAGGCGAAAACATTCAAGGCTCATCTGCGCAGGCGCGAGTTGCTTCACAACGGCGGCAGCCTGGATATCGGGCGCATATTTCTGGATGGAAAGGACTGGATTCCTGCCTTCGCAGGAATGACGAACACGTTACGCTTTTACCGATTCCCGATTCCCGGCGTAACCCAATCACGCGGTCTCGAACGACATCACCTTTTCAGGTTCCTGCAGGAAGTTGCCCTGTACGAAATTCACGCCGCACGAGAACAGGATCGACATGCTTGCGGCATCTTCGACGAACTCAGCCACAGTCAGCTTGCCCGCATGGTGAGCCTGGTCGCAGAGTTCCTTGATCTTGTCCTGATTTTCCTTGTTCTTCGGTAATTCAGCCATGAAGTTGCGATCGAGCTTGAGGTAATTCGCATCTACATGTTTCAACAACTGGAATGAATTCAGGCCAGAGCCGAATTGTTCCAGCGCGAAGCCGCAATGAATCTGTTTGAGTCCGGTGACGAAGGCACGCGCAGGTTTGAGGCTGGTGACGACTTTGCTTTCGGGCATCTCGAACACCAACGCATCGCCGCGCAGGCGTGCGTTTTTTAGTTGTTGCGCAATCCACGGCAGCAGGGTCTGGTCGTCGAGCGACTGTGGTGTGAGCTTGACGAAAAACGTGGTCTTGTGACCAGCCGTTTCGCGTTCGACCAGCGCCTTGATGGCATGGGAAATGACCCATCGATCGACCGCTGGCATGAGGCCATGGTGTTCGGCGATGGGCATGAAGTAGTTCGGCGTGATGTCGCCCTTGGGACCTTGCATGCGCAACAGGATTTCGTAGAACTCGCCCTCGGCGCCGTGCAGGCTGATGATCGGTTGATAAAAAAGCACGAAGCCATTGTTGGCCAGCGCGTCTTTTACCAGGGTCAACCAGTGTCGGTTCTTTTCTTCATTGGCCTTGTCCTGTGCCGCAGGATCGAACAATACCAGGCGATTGCCGCCTTCGGTCTGGGCCGAGCGCAGGGCATTGCTCGATTGGGTCAAGACGGCCTGCGCATTGGCATTCTTTTCGCCGATCAATGATCCACCGATGCTGACGTTGGCGTTGACCGACTGCTTGCCGACTTCAAAAATCCGTTCATCGAACGACTTGCGCAGCACATCGGCCAATTGACGAACTTCGTCCGCGCTGCGTCCTTCGACCAGAACGCCGAACGTGTGTTCGCCGAAGCGTCCAGCGACATCGGTTTCCTTCAGGTGCCGGCGCATCAGGTTGGCCATGTCGCCAAGCAGCAGATCTGCGTTGCCCAGACCCACGGTATCGAGCAGTTGCTTGAAGTTGTCCGGCTCCAGCAGCAGCAGGGCCTGGTCGTTGCGGCCTTTGGCGGCTTCACCGATCACACGGTCCAGTTCGGTGAGGCAGTATTGACGGTTGAACAGATCCGTCACCAGGTCCTTGGAACGCAGCACGTCGAGTTCCTTGGCCAATTCTGCACTCATCGTCTGCTGGCGCAGGATGATTTGCTGGCAGGGTTCGCCTTCGTAGCTGGCTGCGGTGAACTCCATGATGGCGTCGAACGCCGTACCGTCGCTGCGTTGCGCTTTCAAGTTGACTTTCTGTGGCGGCTTTTCGCCTTTCGACAATTGCTTTAGCAGGGTCTTGAAGTCGTCGGCATCGTCTGGGGCGACCATGTCCAGGATCGACATTCCCTCGATGTCCTCGAATTCCTCGAAGCCGAAGATTTCCAGATACGCCTTGTTCGCGCGTACATGCATGCCTTCATGCACGTAGGCGATCGGGTCGCGTGAGGAATCCAGCAGCGCATTGCAGCGGCGTTCGGTTTCGCGCAGCGCGCTTTCCAGGCGGCGCACGCCCCGGCGCATGTTCAGGCTGTCGAATTCGCGCCGCACGATGGATTGCACATGCTCGGCGCGATGGCGCAATGCCAGTGCACGCGCGCCGGCGTTGAACGCATTGACAATCACGTCTTCGCTCACATTTCCGACCACAGCGACGATGGCGATGTCCTTGCCTCCTTTGCCAGCGGCCGTAGCGACGTCGGCAAGATTCAAGCCCTTGGCGCCGGGATTGGCGAGGATCAGATCCGGCGTCTGCGCGGCAAGGGCTTTTTCGAGTTCATCGGCATTGGCGGCGCGGGCGGGGCGCAGCGAGATACCGCCATTGCGCAACATGCTGATGATTTGCTCGGCTTCTTCGACCGAATCCTCGATCAGCAGCAATTTGATGACTTGGTCTTGTTTGCTCATTGGCAGCAATTTCGAGGGTAGGAACAGCTTTTACTTGATTCTGGCGGCTATTTCCAGCAGATGAACGGTGCCGAAAGACGAGTCAACGGCGCGTGAGTGCGATCATAAAGGAGTCTTGGCCGGCGCGCCGGGAATTTCACGCACCAGTCTGGGCACGAGAAAACCGGAGAGACGGTCGCGCAAGCCATGCATCAGATTACGTGCGCGATCATCGTCCACGGCAAAATGGGCTGCGCCAGCCACTGGATCGAGCTGATGCAGGTAGTAAGGTAATACCCCGATTGTGAACAGACGCCTTGACAGCGCGGCCAGTGCATCGACATTGTCGTTGATGGTGCGTAGCAGCACCGATTGGTTAAGCAAGGTGATGCCGTTCGCGCGCAAGCTGGCGCAACGGTCGGCGACGCTGCCATCGATCTCGTTGGCATGATTGGCGTGCAGCACCATTGCGACCGGCCAGGGCTGGTTGCGCAGCCAGGCAATGAGCGCGGCATCGACGCGTTCGGGCAGCACGATGGGTAGTCGCGTATGAATACGCAGGCGCTGCAAGTGCGGTATCGACGCGAGCGCATCGGTCAGCTCGGCAAGCTTGGGCGTGGACAGCGAAAGCGGATCGCCGCCGGAAAGAATGACTTCCTCAATTGAGGAATCCGACCGAATGTGTTCGATGGCTTCGCGCCAGTGGTTGGCTGCTGCGGTTTGTTCAGCGTAGGGAAAATGACGCCGAAAGCAGTAGCGGCAGTTCACTGCGCACGAGCCGGTGGCTATCAGCAAGGCGCGCCCGGCATATTTGTGCAATACGCCGTTGGCCGCGCGCGCGGCAAGATCGCCGACTGCGTCGTGGATGAAGCCCGGGATAACGTCCAATTCGTGCATTTGCGGCAAGACCTGCAAAAGCAGCGGATCATCAGGGACGCCGTAGCGCATGCGCGCGACAAAGCTGCGCGGTACGCGCAACGAAAAACCGGTATCTGCCGTTGGCAACAGCCTTGATGCAAGGTGGCCCAAGCCCAGCAACGACAGCAGTTCGTGCGGATCGGTCACTGCTTCGCGCCACAGCCGTTGCCATGACAGGGTGTCGCTAGTGTGCTGTTGCTGCGCGGAAAGAGGGCTTGCGGTTATCATGGGAGTTGTGATGGCCGGCGAGTCTGGCATTCGCAACCTCTTATCTTAGCCGCATTCCCCGGGCACATCCTGGGGGCGGCCCAATGCAACGGAGCATGTATGGCCGGTTATGGCATGAACGACGTCAAAAATGGCATGAAGATTATCGTGGACGCACATCCATGCACGATCATCGACACCGAATATGTAAAACCCGGCAAAGGCCAGGCTTTTACGCGGGTCAAGTACCGCAATTTGAAAACCGGTCGTGTGGTCGAACTGACGATGAAATCGACCGATTCGCTGGAAGCCGCCGACGTGCTCGATCAGGACATGGAATACCTGTACAGCGATGGAGAGTTCTGGCATTTCATGCACCAGGACACGCACGAGCAGATCGCCGCTGACAAGTCAGCGATGGTTGACGCCGCGCAATGGCTGAAGGGCAATGAGCTGTGTATCGTCACGCTTTGGAATGGCGCGCCGTTGATTGTCAGCCCGCCGAATTTCGTCGAATTGGCCATCACCGAAACCGATCCCGGCGTCAAAGGCGATACCGCGGGCACCGGCGGCAAGCCAGCTACGCTTGAAACCGGCGCCGTAGTGCGCGTCCCGCTGTTTGTCGGCAATGAAGAAATCATCAAAGTCGACACGCGCAGCGGCGCCTATGTCGGAAGGGTCAAATGACGCATCGGCCCGCGAGCGCTAGCGCGAGCGGCTTTGCGGATGCGTCTCCCCGGCAGGGTCGACGCCGCGACAGCGGCGGAGGGGGATACAGCAGTCATGGATGGCGATTTGAACGCGCGCGCGGCTTTGCCTTGGAAATGACACAAGATGAGCGCGGTCGATAGCGTTCTCGAAGCCCGCTGGGTAATTCCTATCGAGCCATCTGGCGTGGTGTTGGAGCATCACGCTGTGGCCGTGGCTGGCGATACCATTGCCGACGTACTTCCGATCGCGGCAGCGCGCGAGAAATACGCCAATGTGGATCGTGTCGATTTGTCGACACATGCGCTGATACCCGGCCTGGTCAATGCGCACACACACAACCCCATGACGCTAATGCGTGGTCTGGCTGACGATTTGCCACTGATGATCTGGTTGCAAGATCATGTCTGGCCTACCGAGGCACGCTTCATGGGTGCCGAATTTGTTCGCGACGGCATCGAACTGGCGATTGCGGAAATGTTGCGCGGCGGCACGACCTGCTGCAACGAAAGCTATTTTTTCCCCGACGTCCAGGCCGCGACCTATTTGCAGCATGGATTTCGCGCGAGCGTCGGCTTGCCCATCATCGAATTTCCAAGCCCGTGGGCAGCCAGTCCCGACGAGTATTTCGACAAGGGTCTGGCGACGTACGATGAGTTCAAAAGCGAGCAGCTGATTACGCTCACGATCGCGCCGCACGCGCCGTATACGGTGAGCGACGAGAGTTTTGGCCGCATTCGCGTGTTGTCTGACCAACTCGATATCCCAGTGCATATCCACCTGCACGAGACCGCGCAGGAAGTCGAGGATTCCAAAAAACTCCATGGTGTGCGGCCATTCGCGCGATTGCAGGGGCTGGGCCTGATGAACGATCACCTGATTGCCGTGCACATGACCCAGTTGCTCGATGCAGAAATTGCTGCGTGCGCCGCGGCCGGAGTCTGCGTGGTGCACTGCCCGGAATCCAATCTCAAGCTGGCGAGCGGTTTCTGCCCAGCGGAAAAATTGCGTCATGCCGGCGTCAGCCTGGCGATCGGTACCGACGGCTGCGCCAGCAACAACGATCTGGACATGTTTGGCGAAACGCGCTCGGCGGCATTGCTGGCGAAGGGTGTCTCCGGCGATGCCAGCGCTTTCGATGCAAGTTACGCACTGCAAGCCGCAACCCTGAACGGCGCGCGCGCGTTGGGGCTGGGCGAGCGAATTGGTTCGATCGTACCCGGCAAGCAGGCCGATTTGACGGCCGTGGACATGGATTCTCTGGAAATGCACCCTGTATACAATGTCGCATCGCAGCTTGTGTATGCCGGTAGCCGGCGTGAGGTCAGCGATGTGTGGATTGCCGGAGTGCGCAAATTGCACCACGGTGTGCTGGTCGGTATCGACGTCGATGCCTTGCGCGCAAAAACGCAGGCATGGCGCGCTCGCATCAAGGCTTGAACGAATGGCCATGGAAAACGTCCATCCTGCCGAGACCGCGAAGTTCGACAAACTTGCCGCCCGATGGTGGGACAAGAATGGCGAATCACGCGCCTTGCACGACCTGAATCCGCTGCGTTTGGATTACGTCGCGCAACGTGTGACGTTGAAGGGCGCACGCGTGCTCGATGTCGGCTGCGGCGGTGGCATTCTGAGCGAGGCGCTGGCGGCAGCCGGTGCGGACGTCGTCGCCATCGATCTTGCGCCGCGCGTGCTCGAAGTGGCACGGTTGCACCTGCTGGAATCCGGACACGACGTGGACTATCGGCAAATCAGTGTCGAGTCGTTGGCAGCAGAAATTTCTGGTACTTTCGACGCGATCACCTGCATGGAGATGCTCGAGCACGTTCCCGATCCAGGTAGCATCGTCGCGGGCTGCGCAACCCTGCTCAAACCCGGCGGGCGGTTGTTCGCTTCGACGTTGAATCGCACTCCACTGGCGTTTGGCGCAGCAATCGTCGGTGCTGAATACGCATTGAACCTGTTGCCGCGCGGCACTCACCATTACGCGCAGTTTATTCGTCCGTCGGAACTGGCGACGGCCCTGCGTGCCAGCGGACTGGATCTGGAAGACATTGCAGGGCTCGCCTACAACCCGCTGACGCGACGCGCCTGGACGGTGCAAAGTACACAAGTGAATTATCTCGTCTGCGCACGCAAGCCCGAATGATCCTGCGCGGCGACGAAATCCGGATTGTGTTGTTCGATCTCGATGGCACGCTGGTCGATTCGGCGCCGGATCTGATCGTGGCCATGCGTGCCTTACGCGCCGAACTTGGCGAGCCCGATCTGGATTTAAGCGCAGTGGGTGCCGTGGTGTCGAAAGGCGGTCGGGCGATGCTGCGCCAAGGATTCCCAGGCGCGGAAGAAGCACGCATCGAAGCGCTGTTACCGCGCTTTCTCGATCTGTATTCCACGTCGATCGCTACGCATTCGAAGTTGTTTGCGGGCATCGAAGAAGTTCTGTCCGGACTCGACGCGAAGGATCTGCCGTGGGGCATTGTGACCAACAAGCCCGGCTGGTTGGCGCGGTCGTTGGTGTCGGCGTTTGCACTCGACCGGCGTTGCGCGAGCCTGGTTGCGGGTGATTGCCTGGCGCAACGCAAGCCCGATCCGGAACCCATTCTGCACGCCTGCAAGTTGGCGCAGTGCGATGCGCGTAACTGCGTCTACGTTGGCGACGATGCACGTGACATCGAAGCCGGACAAAAGGCTCAAACCATGACGGTTGCCGCGGCGTGGGGCTATCTGGATGGCGAAGATGCGCATACCTGGGGTGCCGATCTGGTTGTGCAGTCGCCGGCGCAGCTGTTGCCCGCGCTGGGGCTTTCCTGATCTGCCCATGCCGCACGCGAATTCCGCATTCGCCAGTTTCGAGCAGAAATGGCTCGGTGAGTTTCCCGAAAACGTCATGGTCGCAGTGTTTCTTCCCGGAGCACAGCGCGCGGGTGCGAATGCGTTCGGCAGCCTGGTTCATGAACTGATGCAAACCGCGTTCTATCGCAGCGAAGCCCACATCGCCACAACCAAACTTGCGTGGTGGAGGCAGGAATTGATTGATGCGCATGCCGGTCGTCCGCGTCATCCAGTCACGACCGTGTTGTTTGCGGATGCGTGCTTACAGGCGAGTGATCCATCCTTGTGGCCCGCACTTGCAGATGCCGCGCTAGGGCAAATCGGTCGTTCCAGCGCGACCAATCTCACAGAATTGATGCAACGGTTCCAGCCTTGGCATGTCAGCGTTGCGCGCGCGGATGCAGCGGTATTTTCGATTCGACCAGAAGTTTGCGACCGAGCCGCGGCATTGTGGACAATTACACATCTGCTGCACGACCTGGCGCGAATTCCGACGCGTGCCGATGCCGGGCAACTCGAACATGTCGCATTGCCGCTGGATTTGCTGGCGCGACATGGCATTTTGCGAGCGGACTTGTTCAATCATGGATCTGCGCGCAACGCATTCGTTCGGGATTATCTCGATGGTTTGTTGGGCGAACTTGATCAGTGCCTTGATCAAGGCGTAGTACTCAGTCTGCCGCGGCGCGTGCGTACTGCACTTGACCGCGGTCTCATTCTGCGTGCGCGTTACAAAACCGATCCGCTGGCCTGGCTTGCCGCACAGAACCGCCCCGGATTTGGGCGCAGTCTATGGACCGCCTGGAACATGGCGCGACGCAGTGGAGTGGCTTGATGAATCCTTCGCGTGCCCCAAGTTATGCTGTCCGTCCGCGGCCAGTTTTGCCTGAGCCCGATGGCCACACCGGTTATCCGCGATGCGATTTTGGCTGAATGGCGCGCAATTCCTGCGCCGCAGGATACGAGGAGACTTCATGCAGCACGATGACAATAGCGCACGCTCGATGCCGGATATCGCCAACTCGGGCGCGGTGGCGGTGGCCGGAACGCTGGATTGGGTCGGCATGGACGAGATCGATGTTCCGGTCCGGTTGCCGGCCCAGGACGGTGTTGCCGTGCAGTCCGCCGCACGCGTCGCCGCGTTCGTCAATCTCAAGTGCCCTGAGGTGCGCGGCATCCACATGTCGCGACTGTATTTGCACGTCGACGCCGCACTTTCCTGCGAGCCACTGACGCCGTGTTCGATTCGTCGATTGTTACGCGAATTCCTGGATTCGCACGCGCAGCTTTCGGATCGTGCAATGGTGCGCATTGCGTTCGATCACCTGATTCGGCGACCCGCATTGAAAAGCGATAACAGTGGCTGGAAAGCGTATCCGGTCGTTATCACTGCCAGCATGGATCAGGGGCAGTTTTGTCTGGAATTGGGCTGCAAGGTTGTCTATTCGAGCACGTGTCCGTGTTCCGCCGCGCTGGCGCGACAATTGATCCAGCAACGATTCGCCGTCGATTTTTCGCGCGATGCGCCGCTCGATCACGCTGCCGTCCTGGCATGGCTGGGCAGCGAGCAAGGCATCTGCGCAACCCCGCACAGTCAGCGCAGCGTGGCCAGCGTGCGCGTGAAATTGGTGCCGAGTTTCGGTTTCCCCAGGTACAAACAGCGGTAAAGCGCGAAGACGAACAGGCTTTCGCCATGCTCAATGGCGAAAACCTGATGTTCTGCGAGGATGCCGCGCGACGCATGCAGCGCGCGTTGGGTGCCGATGAACGCGTTACCGATTTCTGGATACGCGCAGCCCATCACGAGAGCCTGCATCCCCACGATGCAGTCGCCATTGCGACCAAGGGAATTCAAGGCGGTTACAGTGCGCAGCCGCAGGTTTGATCGAAGGAAGCCCGAATCGAATATTTTGTCCGCAAAGTACGTCAAGGGCCAAATATATCGAGCGACCCCAAGGTATCGGACGGACTAGTTTTCCTTCCCACGCAAGGCAGGGATCATTCCTAGCCTCCCTTCCTCCGCAGGCGGGAGATCATTCGTAGCTTCCCTTCCCCCGCATGGGAGGGATCATTCCTAGCTTCCCTTCCCCCGCATGCGGGGGAAGGTGCCGAAGGCGGAAGGGGGCGCTATTGGTTCCTCGCGCGCGAAAAATCAAAGCGTCCCCACCGGCTGTCCGAGCAGCTTCTCCCGCTTCGCGGGGGAAGCGAATGCTACGCATCATGCGCCAGCGGCGAGCAGTCCCGGTGTCGCGTGTGGGGCGATGGCTT